>Ga0209181_10000992_pt1 | contig 50830 bp, 48 predicted proteins | sample MAT05_FD_187208 | JGI IMG/M metagenome (GOLD analysis project Ga0209181, IMG submission 187208) | Freshwater microbial communities from Lake Fryxell liftoff mats and glacier meltwater in Antarctica - MAT-05 (SPAdes) (version 2) | ecosystem: Environmental > Aquatic > Freshwater > Ice > Liftoff... | reverse complement strand
TCGCCTGCGGCGCGACGGTCGCCACAGCGGTTTCGCTGGTCGACGTTTACCCCACGATTCTGGATTGGACAGGTGTGGCAACAACGGCGGAAGAACGCCTGCTGCCCGGGCGCGCCCTTTCCCAAGTGGCAGTCAGGCCCGATGACGACGAGCGCACGGTATTGAGCGAGTATCATGCCGCCGGGGCGATCAGTGGCGTTTTCATGTTGCGCCAGGGTCGCCTCAAATACATCCACTACACCGGATACGCCGCTGAACTGTATGACCTGCATGACGACCCTGAAGAAATGAACGACTTGGGCGTACATCCGGCGTACGCAAGCACCATCGATCGATTCAGAGCCATGCTGCTGGCGCACTGCAACCCGCAGGATGTTGACCGGCACGCCAAGTGCGATCAGGCAGCCTTGGTCGACAGGCACGGCGGGCGGGAAGCAGTTCTCGCTCGTGGTGGTGGCAGTTACACACCGATTCCGGGCGAACAGCCGATGTTCATCAAGGCCTGACGTGAGCCCTGCGACCACTCCCGGCAGCGCGGCTTAGCGCCAATCGGTGTGAAGAAAGTCATCGATGTCCAATGAGAAGAGTGTAGGGCTGATCGGCCTGGGCGCCATGGGCCTGGGGATGGCCAAGTCGCTGCGGCGCGCCGGTTACCTGGTTCATGCATGCGATGTGCGTCTTGCGGCAGCCGAAAGCTTCGCGCGCGAAGGCGGCGTGGCCTGCGCTTCCCCCGCAGCGGTGGCGGCGGCCTGTGAAGTGATTTTCTCGGTGGTGGTCGACGCCCTGCAAACCGAAACGGTGTTGTTCGGTGCGGATGGCGCGGCCGGCGCAATGCGGCCGGGCAGCGTATTCGCCATGTGCAGTACCGTCCCGCCGGCCTTCGCGGTGAACCTGGAGCAACGCCTGGAACAAATGGGCATCGGGTTCCTCGACGCACCAATTTCCGGCGGCGCCGCGCGCGCTGCTGCCGGCGAAATGACCATGATGACCGCGGGCAAACCGACGGTCTACGCCCGCTGTGAGGCGATGCTCGGTGCCATGGCCGCCAAGGTTTACAAGCTGGGCGAAACCGCCGGCAACGGCTCCAAGGTCAAGATCATCAACCAGCTCCTGGCCGGCGTGCACATCGCCGCTGCGGCCGAAGCGATGGCGCTGGGCATTCGCGAAGGCGTGGCGCCGGACGCGCTGTATGAGGTCATCACCAACAGCGCCGGCAATTCATGGATGTTCGAAAACCGCATGGCCCACGTGCTGGCGGGGGACTACACACCGCTCTCGGCGGTCGACATCTTCGTCAAGGATCTGGGCCTGGTCCTCGATACCGCACGCGCCACCAAGTTTCCGTTGCCCTTGTCGGCCACGGCGCACCAGATGTTCATGCTGGCTTCTTCAGCCGGGCATGGCCGCGAAGACGATGCGGCCGTAATCAAGATTTTTCCGGGAATCGCATTGCCGGGCTTAAGGGAGAAAGCCTAGATGCTGCTGGGAGCCATCGCCGACGACTTCACCGGCGCCACCGACCTGGCCAACATGCTCGTCAGAGGCGGCATGCGCACTGTTCAAACCATTGGCGTGCCCGACACTACGGCACCGGACGTCGATGCGGTGGTGGTCGCCCTCAAGTCGCGCACCATTGCGCCACGCGATGCGGTGACGCAGTCGCTGGCGGCCTTGCGCTGGCTCAAGGCCAACGGCGCGCAACAGATTTACTTCAAGTACTGCTCCACCTTCGACTCCACGCCTGCCGGCAACATCGGCCCGGTGACAGACGCGCTGATGATCGCGCTCGGTACCGATTTCACCATCGCCTGCCCGGCCTTTCCGGAGAATGGCCGCACGATTTTCCGCGGCTACCTGTACGTGGGCGACATGCTCTTGTCGGAATCCGGCATGAAGGACCATCCGCTCACGCCGATGACCGATGCCAACCTGGTGCGCGTGCTGCAGGCGCAAACCACGCGCAAGGTCGCGCTGGTGCGCTTTGACGCAGTAGCGCGCGGCGCGGCCACGGTCCGCGAACGCATCGACGCACTCAAGGCCGATGGCGCGGCCATTGCGGTGGTTGACGCGGTGTCCGATGCCGACCTTGTGACCATCGGCGAGGCCTGCGAAGACATGCCGCTGGTTACCGCGGGCTCCGGCATCGGCCTCGGGCTCGCGCTCAATGCACGTGCCAAAGGCCGGCTCGACCACGCCGCCTCGGCCGCGTCGCTGCCGCGCATCACCGGCCACGCCGCAGTGCTGTCGGGATCATGCTCCCAGGCCACCAACGGCCAGGTCGAGGAATGGCGCCGCACGCGCCCCGCTTTTCACGTCGATGCACTTGAACTGGCGGCCGGGCAGGCGGTCGTAGCGCTTGCACTGGCATGGGCACAGCCACGAATCGGGAACGAACCGGTGCTCATTTATGCCACCGGCAAACCGGAGGAAGTCAAGGCCGTGCAGGCAAGGCTGGGGGTCGAGGCGGCGGGCAAGCTGATTGAAGACGCACTGGCCCAGATCGCCAAAGGCCTGGTGGCAATGGGTGTGCGCAAGTTGGTGATCGCGGGTGGTGAAACCTCCGGCGCAGTCGTACAGGCTCTTGGAGTGAACGCCTTGCGCATCGGCCCGCAGATCGATCCGGGTGTGCCCTGGACTGTGACTGCCGGCGAACCGGCGCTCGCATTGGCGCTCAAGTCGGGCAATTTCGGCACACCTGATTTCTTCGCCAAGGCGCTGGAGCAAATTCGATGAGCGCGGAAGCCAAGGCGCGCGAAGAGATCTGCCGCGTCGCAAAATCGATGTTCGATCGTGGCCTGACCCACGGCTCGACCGGCAACATCAGCGTGCGCCTGGAAGATGGCTGGTTGCTGACGCCGACCGGCTCGTCGCTGGGCACGCTGGATCCGGCGCGCTTGTCCAAGCTCGACTGGCAAGGCGCCTTGATTTCCGGGGACAAACCATCCAAGGAAAATTTCCTGCACCTGGCGATGTACGAAGAGCGTGCCCATGCAAACGCCAACGCGGTGATTCATCTGCACTCCACCCATTCGGTCGCGGTCTCGGTTCTGGCCGATGTCGACCCTGCGGACGTGCTGCCGCCGATCACCGCCTACTACGTCATGCGTGTCGGCAGCCTGCCCCTGGTGCCGTACTTCGCACCGGGCGATTTGCAGCTGGCCGATGCGGTACGCCGCTTCGCCGGCAAACACCACGCCCTGCTGCTGGCCAACCACGGACCGGTGGTGGCGGGTAGCACGTTGGCTGCCGCAGCGGACGCCACCGAGGAGCTTGAAGAAACCGCAAAGCTTTTTTTGCTGTTGCAGGGCAGGCGCATTCGTGCGCTTGATGCTGTACAGGTGGCGGCGCTGCGCGCCCGCCACCCGACCTGAGTTTGTACTGTGCAACACTTGCCATTTCCGTGAGTCGGTAGGCTGCGCGAGAATGTCAGAGCACGTGAATTTGAATTCGCCTCTAGCCACCGGTTCCGCGCCCGCCCGCGCTCGCGTGGTCCGGCATCTCGCCCAACGGAGAGCAACTTGCCGAAATTCGCCGCCAACCTTTCAATGATGTACCAGGAACACGCGTTCCTCGACCGCTTTGGTGCTGCCGCCGCAGATGGATTCAAGGGGGTCGAGTTCCTGTTCCCTTACGAATTCCAGCCCACCGACATCAAGGCCCGCTTGACGCAGCACGGCCTGACCCAGGTGCTGTTCAATTGCCCGCCCGGCGACTGGGCCCGTGGCGAGCGCGGATTGGCTTCCTTGCCGGGCCGTGAGGACGAGTTCAGGAGCTCGTTCGAGAAGGCCTTGACTTACGTGGACGCGCTGGGAAACCGGCGCCTGCACGTGATGGCCGGGCTGATGCAACCAGGACGGACGCGCGAGGAACACCGCGCTACTTACGTCAAGAACCTGGCATGGGCGGCACAGCAGATCGGCGCACGCGACCTCATGCTGGTGATCGAGCCGATCAATACACGAGATATTCCGGGCTTTTTCCTGAATCGGCAGGACGAGGCGCACGCCATCTGCGCGGCCACCGGAAGTTCAAGGGTGAAGGTGCAGATGGACTTTTATCATTGCCAGATCGTCGAGGGTGATCTGGCAATGAAGCTGCGCCAGTATTTCAAGGGCGTGGGGCATATCCAGATCGCCGGCGTACCCGAGCGGCACGAACCCGACATCGGCGAAATCAACCATCCCTATCTGTTCGCCCTGATCGACGAACTTGGCTACGACGGCTGGGTATCCGGCGAATACCGGCCGCGCGGCGACACCAGCGCCGGCCTTGGCTGGCTCAAGCCCTACTTGAGCTGAGTGAAAAAATCGAGGATCTCGCGGCCCAGAAAATCCTCACCGGAATTGAAGTGCGCCACCATCGAAATATGGTTGTGGCCCGCCAGCCGCACAAAACGCGGCGCGCTTCGACGCACCAGCGCAATCCGATGCGCGAGTTCCAGACCATACAGGTCAAGCAGCGGATTCTCGTACTCGGCAATCGCAATCATCACCGGCAGCGGGCTCGCCGCTGCATGGTTCAAGGGCGAGCGCGTCTCGTAGAGCGATTCATCGGCACCAAAATAGGCACGCACGCCTGCCGCATTCGGATTCTCCGGCAGAACATCCGCCTTTACACGCGCCGATATCAGCACCAAACCCTTGACATCGCGCCCGAGATAGCCCGCTTGCGGATCGTATGCATGGCTGGCGACATGCGTGCCGCCGGCGGAATGACCAATGAGAAAAATCGAATCGGCATCGCCGCCGCGGGAATCTATGTTGGACCTGACCCATGCGATGCTTGCCGCCAGATCATCGGCGCCCGCCGGCCAGCCGGCTTCCGGCGCTAGCCGATACTCGATGTTGACCCCGACATATCCGTACCTGGCGAACCAATAGAGAACGTTGTCATACACCTCATCGGTAACGCGCTTGTCGCCACGCACAAACGCCCCGCCGTGCATGAAGACGACCACCGGCGCGCGACGCGCCCCTGCGGGCCGGAAGATATCGAGCACCTGACGCGGGTGCACACCATAGGCATGCGCGCGCGTGACCTCGATACCCGCCTTGGGCGCCAAGGCCAGCAAGGGGCCGTAGGCGTCGAGCACCATGTCGCGATGCTTCTGGATGTCGCGGCTCCACACGCGGCCAATCGATTCCATTAGTCGCTGCTGCGCCGCAGGCAGTGTGGAATCTGGGTTGCGCATCGATGTCACCAGGGAAGAATACCTGCGCGGACCGGGCCGCCGCAAGGCACAGGTCCGCGAACAGGCCATTGGGCATTACAATCATTTGCAACTGCCAGATCAGCGCAGATCAGCGCAGAACAGCGCAGAACATAAGTCCTAAACATCGATGCTTGCGGCAGCCAACGAAACATGGCGAGCATAGCATCGAAATGCGGACACTCTTTCGGAGACAAACATGACAACAGGGTATTTCATCACCGGTGCGTCTGGATTCATCGGCAAGCGCCTGGTCAAGACGATTCTCGCGCGCCAAAATACGATGGTCTATTTCCTGTCGCGCGCAAGCGGAGCGAAGGGCGAGAAACAATGCGCCGCGTTGCTCGAGTACTGGGGTGTCGACGACAAGCGGGCGATCGCCGTCGCCGGCGACTTGACCCAGCCCGAACTGGGTGTGGCGGCTGCGGATCGCAAGAAACTCGCGGGCAAGATCGCGCATTTCGCCCATCTGGCGGCGATCTATGACCTGAAAGCCAGCGCCGAGGAACAGCAGGCAGGCAACATCGACGGCACCCGCAACGCGGTGCAGTTCGCCAATGTCATCAAGGCCGGTCGCTTCCACCATGTCTCGTCGATCGCCGCCGCCGGCCTGTATGAGGGCGTGTGGCGTGAGGACATGTTCGATGAAGCTGAGAACCTGGAGCATGCGTACTTCGCGACCAAGCACGAATCCGAGGCGATTGCGCGTAAGGAATGCGCCATGCCCTGGCGGGTCTATCGTCCCGGCCTGGTGGTCGGCGATTCAAGCACCGGCGAGATGGACAAGATCGACGGGCCGTATTACTTTTTCAAACTGATCCAGAAGATGCGCAACATCCTGCCGCCGTGGATGCCGTCGATCGGCCTCGAGGGCGGGCGCATCAACATCGTGCCGGTTGATTTCGTGGTCGCGGCAATGGATCACATCATGCACATGGAAAAAGGCGACGGTCGCGCCTTCCATCTGACCGACCCTAATCCGCACCGCGTCGGCGACGTGCTCAACATCTTCTGCAAGGCAGCGCACGCGCCGCGCATGGAAATGCGCATCAACGCCGCCCTCTTCGGTTTCATTCCACGCGGCATCAAGAAAAGCGTGATGTCGCTGACGCCGGCCCGGCGCATCCGCAACGCCCTGATGAAGGATCTCGGGCTGCCGGACGAAATCATGCAGTTCGTCAACTATCCGACGCGCTTCGACTCGCGCGAGACCGATCGTGCGCTCAAGGGGACCGGCATCGTCTGTCCGAACCTCGAAACCTATGCCTGGGTGCTGTGGGATTACTGGGAGCGGCACCTCGATCCGGACCTGATGATCGACCGTTCGCTCAAGGGCAAGGTCAAGGGCCGCGTGGTGATGATCACCGGCGGTTCGTCCGGTATCGGCCTGGCGGCCGCCAAAAAGATCATCGAAGCAGGTGCTACGGTCATCATCATCGCGCGCGACTCTGAAAAGCTGGCCGCCGCGCAGGTGGAAATCGGCGAATGCGCGAAAAACGGCGGCAAGGTGTTCACCTATGCGGCCGACGTCGGCGATGAAACCGCCTGCGCCGAATTCGTCGCCACCGTGAACGAAAAGCATGGCGGGGTCGATATCCTGATCAACAACGCCGGCCGCTCGATTCGCCGTGCGATCGAGAATTCGTCGGACCGTTTTCATGATTTCGAGCGCACCATGCATGTCAATTACTTCGGTGCACTGCGGGTCACCCTGGCGTTCCTGCCGGGCATGACGAAAAAGCGCAAGGGGCAGGTGATCAACATCTCTTCGATCGGCGTTTTGACCAACGCGCCACGTTTCTCCGCCTATGTCGCCTCCAAGGCCGCGCTGGATGCCTTCACCCGCTGCGCCGCCTCGGAATATGCCGATACCGGCGTCAAGTTCACCACCATCAACATGCCGCTGGTCAATACGCCGATGATCGCGCCGACCAAGATCTACAACAACGTGCCCACGCTCACGCCCGAACAGGCCGCCGACATGATTGTCGAGGCGGTAGTCTATGAACCGGTGCGCATCGCTACACGCATGGGGATCTTCGGCGAGGTGTTGCATGCACTGATGCCGCGCATCGCGCAAATCGTGATGAACACCTCGTTCCGCATGTTTGGCGACTCCGTAGCCGCCAAGGGTCGCGACGCCGCAGCCAAACCGGCCGAGCCAACCGCCGATCAGGTGGCCTTCCAACAGCTCTTGAAGGGCATCCACTTCTGATGATTCGCGAACTTGCAGACATTCGCATCGCGCCAGGCAAAGGCGCCGAATTCGACACCGCCATCATCTGCGGCGTTGAAACCGTGATTCCCAAGCCAAGGCGCGCGGTTTTCGCGGCTGCAAGGTCAACCGCTGCATCGAAAGCCCTGAGCGCTACATCCTCATGATCTTCTGGAATAGCGTGGAAAACCATACGGTGGATTTCCGTGGCTCGCAGGCATTCCAGGACTGGCGCGCGATCGTCGGCCCCGGTTTCGCCAGCGCGCCGGTGGTTGAACATTTCACACTCAGCGGAAAATCGGCCTGAAGTTCAGATGCGTTAGAATCAAGTGGCAGATTCAGGAGAGTGTGTGGGCGCCCCAAGGGCGCACCACACCGCCGAAGGCGCAAACTCCCATACACGCTCAGGCCCACCATACTGAACCCTGCGATAGCCGACTGGAGAGCGGTGCCGCGTGTGGTTGACGCAGGCATCCACCGAAGGAGCAAGAAGCGGGATTTTTGATCGTTGCCAGAAGCATGACAGCCTCACCTGAGGCAGGTTTTGGTCATGCATTGTGCAGTTCTCGATAACCCGGCTTCGAATCTCTCAGGTATCAAGGACAGCGGGAGCGGCGCGAGCAGGCCTGCGCGCTTTTTTCCGTTTCGCCCAGCGCCTTCTCGTTCCTTGTTCGCAACGAGTATGGGAGCCTGATCATGAAAGTCATTGTCCTGGGCGCGGGGGTCACCGGTGTGGCCGCTGCCTGGTATCTCAACAAATCCGGCCATGAGGTCACCGTCCTGGAGCGCCAGGGCGCCGCCGGCATGGAAACCTCATTCGCCAATGGTGGCCAGATCTCGGTTTCGCACGCCGAGCCTTGGGCCAATCCGCATGCTCCGGCGAAAATCCTGCAGTGGCTGGCGCGCGAAGACGCGCCGCTGCTTTTCAGGCTGCGTGCCGACTGGCAGCAGTGGCTGTGGGGGCTCTCGTTCCTGCGCGAATGTAGCCCGGCGCGCACCCGTCACAATATCCGCCAACTGGTCAATCTGGGCCTTTACAGCCGGGCCGCGCTTCAGGAACTGCGCCGCGAGACCGCGATCGAGTACGACCAGCTAACGCGCGGCATATTGCACGTTTATACCAGCGCCCGCGAGTTCGACAACGCCCAGGAGCCGGCGCGCCTGATGCGTGAATTTGGCTGCGAACTTGAAATGCAAAGCGCGGCACAATGCGTGGCCATCGAACCCGCACTGGCATCGGCCCGGCATTCGATCGCCGGCGGCAGCCTGACACCGACCGACGAGTCCGGCGACGCGCACAAATTCACGCACAATCTTGCTCGCCTGGCCCAGGCGCGCGGTGTCCGCTTCGAGTACGACTGCACCGTTGAGGCACTCGCATCCACGGCCGGACGGGTAAGCGGGGTGCGAGTGATGCAGGCAGGAGCGCAACGCACGCTCGCGGCAGAAGCCTACCTGCTGTGCATGGGCGCCTACAGCGCGCGCCTGGTGCGCGCGCTCGGTATCGACCTGCGGATTTATCCTGCAAAGGGCTACTCGGTGACCTTGCCGGTCGCCGACCCCGCGCGCGCACCAATGGTGTCGCTGACCGATGACGAGCACAAGCTGGTGTTTTCGCGCCTGGGCGAGCGCCTGCGCGTCGCCGGCACGGCCGAATTGAATGGCTACAGCACCGCCCTGAACCCGGTGCGCTGCGCGGCGATCCTCAATCGCGCCTTGCAACTATTCCCGGGAGCAGGCGATGCTGCCAAAGCGCAGTTCTGGAGCGGCCTGCGGCCAGCAACACCCTCCAATGTGCCGTATATAGGCACCAGCAAGATCGAAAACCTGTACCTCAACACCGGTCACGGTACGCTGGGCTGGACTCAGGCCTGCGGTTCGGGACAGGCGATCGCCGATATCGTTAGCGGACGCCTTCCGCAAGTCGATTTCGCGTTCTGCGGACCGCAGGTCAAGCGCGGCGCCGGAATTTCAGGGCAGGTCGCGGTCGTGCGTTAAGAAAACACTGAACAAGTCCCTGGAATGCGGATTCTCGAACGAAGAACCTTTTCGATTCAACATTTTGCAAGAGCGACTTTCTCGACCTACGGACCTGTTCAGTGTTTCCATAACGACGATGCTCAGGCGGCAGGGGTCAGGTCTTGTTGCCGGCGATTTCCGCAATCACCTTCGCCGCCACAGCATCAGACATCGGCAGGCTCATGTGGCCTAGCCCCGACAGGGCAATGTTGTGTGCCCCCGCAAGCCTGCCTGAAACCTGCGGGGCCACGATGTTGTCGTCATGCGAATACATCGACACCACCTTGCATGGCCAGCGTGCATCCTCGAAATGCGCCAATCCTGCCAGCCATGCGCTGCCCGGTCGCATCTGGCGGCCGTTCTCTCCCAGCGCAGTGTTCGCCAGCACCGTGCCGGCATGCGGCGTGCCGAGGGTGATCAGGCTGGCGACGCGCGCCGCCCCATAGTTGCGCAAGTAGGCACGCGCGGCCAGGCCACCCATGCTATGGCACACCAGCACCACCGCCTGCCCACCCGCGGCTGCCTGAATGGTGGCGAGTCGCGCCTCGATGCGCCCGGCATAGCTGTCGATATCGGCATACACCGGTTCGAGATTGACCGTGTGCACGGCATGGCCGGCATCTTTAATTGCGCGCCAAAGGATGAACATGGCGCCGGCGTTGTTTACATAGCCATGGATCAACAGCACCGGCGCCAGGCCGGCGCGGCCGGTGGCGACATCGCGCCGCATCAACCAGCGCTCGAACGGCATGAAGACCAGGATGACCAGCCATGCCGAGGCAATCTCGCGCAGCCACATCAGGGCCATGGCGCCTGGCGCAAGGCGGGTGTCCGCAGGCCGCGGCGAGGCATTGGCGGCGGCAATCAGGAAACTGACTATAACAATCGCTACTATCAGCGCCAGAACGACGGCAGCACCGGCGAACGTGGCGGTCAACAGAACGATCAATATGAGCCAGCGCGCGAGCATGGCCCGAAGTTTAGGCCATACCGACCCGTTGTTGCCGATTAAGAGCGTGGCTGCGCAAACGACGCTATCATTTCATCTGGAGGTTGCGCAATGCTTGAAAGCCTTGGACGTTTGACCAATGCGATCTGCACACTGGTCGCGCTCTGCGCATTGTCTGGCTGCGCCTCGTACAGCGGATCGTCCTTGCAAGTGGGCGCCTCAGGGAAGGCCGAAACCCGCGCCTTGATGGGCGAACCGGCGGCGATTCATCCGGCACCGTCTGGTGCCGCCTACACGGAGTCCTGGGAATATCCGCGCGGTCCGCTCGGCCGCCAAACCTTCATGGTTCGCTTCGGTCGAGCGGGCAACCTTGTAGCGGTCGACCAGGTCCTCACGGTGGAAACGGCCGGACGCATTCGCATCGGGCAGGATACGCGCGACGACGTGCGTCGCTTGCTCGGCCGGCCCGGCATGGTTTTCCCGGTCCGGTCCGGCGGCGAAGCGTGGGACTACGCGGCCTATGCAAGCAAGAGTGACAGCCGCAAGATCCGGCTGTCAGTCAGCTTCGATTCTCGAGGGTTTGCGACTGCCGCGGGCGAGAGCCATGACCCCGACTCCTTCACCACGTCACCTTCTTTGTGAGGCAGAAGGACGCGTCTCGAAATTGTGAACCGCCCCATTAGCCCGCGACAATTGTCAACCTGCAGGGACCTATCGCCATGCCAATCTCGATTCCGCTTTGTGCCCGGTCGGTATTCATCGGGATACTGGCCGCTGTATTGGGCGGCTGCGCCTCCTACAGCGGCTCATCCCTGCGCCCGGGCACGGCGGGTCAGGCCGACACCCGCGCCTTGATGGGCGAACCGGCGTCCATTCATCCAGCACCATCCGGTGCCGCCTACGCGGAATCCTGGGAGTATCCGCGCGGCCCGCTGGGGCGGCACACTTTCATGGCACGCTTCGACCGCCAGGGCAAGCTCGTGGCGATCGACCAGGTCCTGACGGTGGAAACGGTTGCGCGCATTCGCATGGGACAAGATACCCGCGACGATGTGCGTCGTCTGCTCGGCCGGCCCGGCATGGTCTTCCCGGTCCGGGCCGGCGGCGAAGCGTGGGACTACGCGGCCTACCCTGGTAAAAGTGACATGCGCAAGATCCGCCTTTCCGTCACTTTCGATGAACGCGGTTTCGCTACCGCCGCAGGCGAAAGCCATGATCCGGAAGACTTCAATCCGCTCTCCGCTGGGTCATCGACAAACTGATCTGCCCGAGGCGTGGCGGAATCGAAGACTGAAGCCGGCGCACGACTCGCACGGTTTCTAGCTGGCGTCAGCCGGCAGCGGCAGGCCACGCGTGATGATCCGGCCACAGCGGCCGCCCATCTCGCCCTCAAGGCGTGGCAGGCCGAACGCCTGCAGTTGACTTACGCGGACCTGCTGGCCCATCCGCGCTACCGGCACGCTGCGCTATTCTTCTTGACCGACCTGTATGGCGCACGCGATTACTCGCAGCGCGACGCCGATGTTGCCCGCATATTGCCCAAGCTGACAGCGCTCTTGCCGGCCGCCGCGCTATCGGCGATCGCCGACGCGGTTGAACTTGACGCACTATCCGAGCAGCTCGACCATGAACTGCGTGCCGCACTCACCGCTGCCGATGTCGAAGCAATCACCGCGAAGGCGTACGCTAGCGCCTATCGCGGCTGCGCCAATCGGCAGGCACGCGAGCACCAGATCGCCCTGACCCATGCCATCGGCAGTGCCCTGGACAAGCTGACCCGGATCGCCTTCCTTGAAGCGACCATCAAGATGCTCCGCAAGCCGGCCAAATTGGCGGGCCTTACGGAGCTGCAGAGCTTTCTTGAACGCGGATTCGTGACCTTCAAGCAGATGGCTGGCGCCGACGAGTTTCTCGACACGCTACGCGCGCGCGAGACCGAATTGATGAATCGCCTGTTCGAAGGGTCCGGCGATCCATGCGCCGGCAATGCTCCAGCCGCAACAAGCGCCGATCCGGGCCAACCCTGACTTATAAAGCCGATCGCAGACTGCTACACTCGATTGCTGGGGTTGGAGCCCGCACCCACCTAAAACCGGAGACAACAATGGCCGAAAAAATCTGGCTCAAGAGCTACCCCTCGCATGTTCCGCCGACCATCGACGACAAACCGTACAGCTCGATCGCCGACCTGTTTGCCAAGGCGGCCACGAAATACGCGGATCGCGGCGCTTTTTCCAACCTGGGCCTGACGCTCACCTATCGCGAACTCGACAGCCAGAGCGATCAATTCGCGGCCTTCCTGCAAGGGCTGCCGGGCATGCAAAAAGGCGACCGGGTCGCCCTCATGATGCCCAACCTGATGCAGTATCCGGTTGCCTTGTTCGGCATCTTCAAGGCCGGCATGGTGGTGGTCAACGTCAACCCGCTATATACCCCGCGCGAACTCGAGCATCAGCTCAAGGATTCGGGCAGCAAGGCCATTTTGATCGTCGAGAATTTCGCCTCGACACTGCAACAGGTGATCAAGAACACCCCGTTGGAACATGTGATCACCACGCAAATCGGTGACATGCTACCGGTACCCAAACGCTGGATCGTCAACCTGGTAATCAAGAAGGTCAAGAAAATGGTGCCCGACTGGCGCATCGACGGCGCGATCAGCTTTCGCGAAGCGATGTCGCGCGGTGCCGGCAAGGCGGTCAAACCGACCCCGTTGGCGCTCACCGACATCGCCTTTCTGCAATACACCGGCGGCACCACCGGCGTATCCAAGGGTGCGATCCTCAATCACCACAACCTGATCGCCAACCTCACGCAATCCGGCGCGTGGATCTCGCGCGACTTCAAGGAAGGCGAGGAAATCGCGGTCTCGCCACTGCCCCTGTATCACATCTTCAGCCTGAACTCGATGCTTTCATTCATGAGTTGGGGGTCGCTGAATGTGCTGATCACCAATCCGCGCGATCTGCCGGCCTTCATCGAGGAATTGAAGAAGTTCCGCTTTTCGGTGCTGACCGGCGTCAATACCCTGTTCAACGGCCTGCTCAACACCCCGGGCTTTGCCCAGCTTGATTTCTCGACCCTGAAAGTGGTCATCGGCGGCGGCGCGGCAGTGCAAAAGTCGGTCGCCGAGCAATGGCAGCAAGTCACCGGCAAATACCTGACCGAGGCTTATGGTCTGACCGAAACCTCACCCGGTGCCACCGCCAATCCGCTCGGTACGCCGTGGAACGGCAGCATCGGCCTGCCCTTTCCCTCGACCGAGATCTCGATCCGCAGCGACGACTTTGTGGAACTGCCGCTGTGGGACGGCACCGGCGAGATTGAAAAGTGCACTGGTGAAATCTGCATCCGCGGCCCGCAGGTGATGCAAGGCTACTGGCAGCGGCCGGAAGAAACTGCCAAGGTGATCCGCGACGGCTGGCTGCTCTCCGGCGACGTCGGGCATATGGATACCAAAGGTTACGTGACCATCACCGACCGCAAGAAGGACATGATCCTGGTATCCGGCTTCAATGTGTACCCGAACGAGATCGAAGGCGTGGTGCAGATGCATCCGGGCGTGCTCGAATGTGCGTCGGTCGGCATTCCGGACGAAAAGTCGGGCGAGGCGGTCAAGGTGGTGGTGGTCAGGAAGGATCCGAACCTGACAAAGGAAGACGTGATTGAGCACTGCCGCAAGCACCTGACCGGCTACAAGATGCCGCGGGTCGTCGAATTTCGCACCGAGTTGCCGAAAACACCGGTTGGCAAGATTCTCCGGCGTGAATTGCGCGACAAGAAATAGCCCGCGCTTTTGCAACTACCGTAGTTCTGGCGCGGGAGTTGCATGCGCGAAAGAACTGCCGTTTCAATTTTTTGAACTGAAGGAGTTTTATATGCGCATGTCCGCCCTCGTAGCTTTGATCCTGACCGTGGCCGCCGCCGCCGCAACGGCGCAGGAATGGCCCGCCAAACCGATCAAGATCATCGTCCCGTTCACCCCGGGCACCGGGCAGGACATCATTGCCCGCACTCTCGGCCCGAAACTGACCGAACGGCTGGGCCAAAGCGTGGTGATCGAAAACCGCGCCGGCGCCGCGGGCAACATCGGCACCGAAGCGGTGGTCAAGTCGGCCGCAGATGGCTATACCCTGCTTCTGACCGCCAGTCCGGTGGTTTTCAACCCGCTGATTTACACCACCCTCAACTGGGACCCGTATCGCGATCTGATGCCGGTAGCCAACCTGACCGACGGCTTTCTGGCCCTGGTGGTGGGCAACAGTGTGCCGGCGAACAACGTCAAGGAATTCGTCGCACTGTTGAAAGCGCGGCCGGGCCAGCTTTCGTATGCCTCGCCCGGCGTGGGCACACCACAGCACCTGACCGGCGAGTTGTTCAAGGTGGCCACCGGCACATTCATGTTGCATGTGCCGTATCGCGGCTCGGCCGGCGCCGTGACCGACGTCATTGGCGGTTCGGTAGAAGCCATGTTCATGCCGGTGCATACCGTGCTGCCGCAAGTCAAGCAGGGCCGCCTGAAGATACTCGGGGTGGCCAATGACAAGCGCGTAAGCGTCGCGCCTGAAGTTCCCACCATCGCCGAAGCCGGCGGGCCGCGCGATGTGAACGCCAGTGTCTGGTACGCCATGTACGCACCGGCGAAGACTGCGCCGGAGATTATCAGCAAGCTGAGCGCTACCCTGCGCGATATCCTGCGCCAGCCCGATGTCGCCGACAGCCTCAACAAGCAGGGCCTTACCGTCAATTACATGAATCCGCAAGAACTCACGGCCATGATGCGCAGTGAAACCACGCGCTGGGCCAGGATAGTCAAGGAGAAGGGTCTCAAGGGCGAATGAGCGGCGCTGGCCCGGATTGAATGCGCCATGCCGGCCACTGAAATCCTGGATGGTTTTTCGTCGCTGCGCGGCCGTGTGGTCATCATCACCGGCGGCGGACGTGGCCTGGGCCTGGAAATGGCGCGTGCCCTGGCCGGCGCCGGCTGCCGGGTTGCGATCAGCGGCGCACGCGATGGCGCCGATCTGCGTGCGGCGGAGGATGAACTTGCCGCCATCGCCGGCCCGGCCAATGTGCTTGCGCTCAAAGCCGATGTCGCTTCATGGGCCGATTGCGCGGCTCTGGCCAGGCTTGTGCTCGAACGATTCGGCCGCATCGATGCGCTGATCAACAACGCCGGTCGCGGCATGCTGGAACTGAGCGCCACATTCAATACCAAACCGGCCCTGTTCTGGCATAGCGACCCACAGGGAATCCGCAACATCATCGATGCCAACGTGCTGGGCCCGTTCCTGATGGCGCGCGCCTGCGTGCCGCACATGGTGGCGCAGGGTTTCGGCCGGGTCGTCAATATTTCCACCAGCGCAGGCACCATGGTGCGCAAGGGCTATGCACCCTACGGCCCTTCGAAGGCCGCCCTCGAAGCGATGAGTGCGGTATGGGCGCGCGACCTCGAAGGCACCGGCGTGACGGTCAATGTTCTGTTGCCCGGTGGCGCCACGGATACCCGGCTGTTGCCCGGCCACGGGGCCGACCGGCGTGGCGCCGACGGCCAGTTGCTGTCGCCGACGCTGATGGCAGCGCCTGCGTTGTGGCTGATCTCGGACGCATCGGGCGGCTCCAGCGGCGAGCGCTACATTGCCAAGGACTGGAATACCGCGCTGCCGGCAGAGGCCGCAGCCGCTGGCGCGCGCCAGGCGCGTCAGGCGCAGCCTGCGATCATGTAGACCGGGCTCAACGCACTTCGCGCGACAGCGCGACAAACCAGATCAGTGCCGCGAACTGCGCGACCAACAGGCTGCCGAACGCGCCCTGGTAGGCATGCACGCGGCTCCAGCCGACATCGAGCAAGGCCTGGATCAGGATGCCGAGACCGGACTGCAGGGCGAACCCGCCCATGAACATCAGCATGTTGTAGGCGGTCAGCACGCGCCCCGAGATCGACACCGGGAACGCTCGCGTGAGTGCCGGATACGCCAGCATGCCCGCCGCCAGCGTGATCCCGTAAGCGAACCATGGCAGGCTTGACGCAGGCCAGGCATTGCTGACGATGCAACCGAGCGCGATGACGGAGATGGCCAGCGAGCCGATGTACCACTGGCGCGGCGCCCCGGGCCGAGCGTTGATGCGCGAGCCAACTCCGGCAATCAGCAGGTAGCCGCAAAAAAGCGAGAACCCGTATGCCAGCAGCACGGCAGCCGCTGCGGCGCGCGACAGGCCTGCAACCTCGGCCAACCAGGGTCCTGCCCACAAGGACTGGATCGCCGAAAAGCCGCCGCTGAAAAAGACCGCAAGCGGCGCGTAGCTCAAGAAAATTCGTGAAGCGAAAATCCTGCGGTAGCCGCCGGTGCCAGAGCATGCGGGCACGGCCGGGCTGGCGTTGCCGAATGCAGGCGTTGCCAACGCCAGGGTCGTCGCGACCATCAGCGCACCTGCTGCCAGCACCCAGAACAGGCCGCGCCAGCCGACCACGCGCATCAACCATTCCGCCGGCGTCGCCGCCACCATCGCCGCCACGCCGCCGACAGCCATCATCGCGCCCGACAGGGACTCGCGATTGCGCGGCTCAAACCAGACCACGAAAGCCTTGAGCGCGGTCATCAAGGCGCCGGCCGCACCCAGGCCGATCAGGGCGCGTGCCCCCGCCAGGGTGTATACGTCGCTTGCCACGGCGAATAGCGCGCTGCCGCACGCGGCCATCGAGATCAAGACGGCGTTGACGCGCGCCGGGCCGAAGCGGTCCATCGCGATACCGATCACCGGCTGCGCCAGGAAAAAGGTGAAGAAGTAGGCGCTTCCGAGGAGCCCGAGCTGGCGCGGGTTGAGCGCCAGTTCACGCGTCAGCTCGGGGGCGATCAGGGGCCCGATGGAACGGAACGTATACGACAGAAAGTACGCCGCCGCGAATATCAGGAACACGCGTGCAGCCGGAAATTGCGCGTTGCTCATCAGTCAAGCTTCAAGGAGCCGAGAAAGAATTCGATGTCGGCTTGTTGCAGGCTGCCCGGCCCGCCCAGCGACACCAGCTGGAAATAGCGTTGACCACGCACCAGCAGACGTGCCTGAAGCAGGCCCGCCGGGGCGTCCGCGCCACGTCCCAGCGTACCCCTGGCGTTGAACTCGCGTCCGTGAATGCCTGCGGTCGTGATCTCGCGCTCGCTGGTCAACTGCCCATTTATGTTGGCAATCAGCGCATCGCGCAGCGCGTCTAGCAGCGGTGCTTCGAGCGCTGCCGGAAAATCGGCGAAGCCCGCAGCCAGCATGTGCTCGCCCACGCGCACCGAATACATGCGCATCATCACTACGCCGGCCGGCGTTGGCAGCCGGCGCTCGGATTGCGCGGGTTTTTGCGGGAACAGGACTACGAAACCGCTGCCCGGCGGACGGACCTCGCGCCAGTCCATTGCCGGGGAACAGGCGCCCAGAAACAGCCACGCCAGAAGCGAAAACAGTTGACGCCCGGTACGCATTGTCCGGATTATGCGGGAACCGCCGAGGCGGCCCTCAAACAACAGCGGCGAAGGCGATGATGAAACACCCAAGCGGCCTGGATTCGACCTATCTCCACGTCGAAACGCCGGAAACCCCGATGCATGTGGCCAGCCTCAAGCTGTTCGAAACAACTGGATGCGTGTGGCCGCGACCATGCCGCCTGGGAGCCTGCGCCTGCAGGGCCGACCGGTAAGCCGTGTCCGGCGAACCAAGCCGCCGCGCCGAGGTGCACAATGCGGCTTGCCTGAAGACCAACAATCGATCATTCCCGAAGACATGACAGCCTTGCCAGAGGTTTGTTTTCGTCATGAATCATGCAGTTCTCGACAAATACGATGCAGATCCGTTCCAACGGTATCAACCTCGAAGCTGAACTCCACGGTGCGCCCGACGCCATGCCGGTTCTCATGATCATGGGCCTGGGCATGCAACTGATCTCATGGCCGCCGGAGCTGATCGATGCCCTCGCGTCCAGGGGTTTGCGACCGATTGTGTTCGACAACCGCGATGTCGGGCTGGCCAGCAAGTTCGATGCCTGGGGCCGACCCAACCTGGTCAAGGTTTCTCTGCAGCACGCGCTGCGTCTGCCGATTCGTGCGCCCTACCTGTTAGCCGACATGGCGCGCGATGCGCTTGGCGTGCTCGATGCGCTTGGCATCGAGCGCGCGCACGTGGTCGGCGTCTCGATGGGCGGCATGATCGCGCAACTGCTGGCAGGATTGGCGCCCACGCGCATTGGCGCGCTGACGCTTGTCATGACCACCACCGGTTCGCGCAAGCTCCCCGGCCCCACCATGGCAGCGCGGCGCGCCTTGTTGTCACGCCCGGCGGGCAGCGACATCGGTGCGCAGATCGAGCACGGTGTGCGCGTGTGGCGCAGCATCGGCAGCCCGAAGTATCCGGCCAGCGATGCATCGTTGCGCGCCCGGGTCGAACGCTCGATCCGCCGCGCGTGGCATCCGCAAGGCGTGGTGCGCCAACTGGTGGCGGTAATCGCGTCGGGCGAGCGTTCGGCGCAAGTCGCGCGCATCACGCAACCGACCCTGGTGATTCACGGGCGCGACGACCCGTTGGTGCCGGCCGCCTGCGGTATCGACCTGGCGGCCAAGGTCCCGCACGCAAGCCTGCAACTGATAGACGGCATGGGGCACGACATGCCGGTCGAGCTTGCGCCGTCACTGGCCACCATGATCGCCACGCACTGCACCGGAAAGTAACGCGCCGGCGCGTGCCGGCCGCATGCATCACGCGGATTGCCTGCTCTCAATCAAGCTTGATATTCTGCTTCTTCACGATGTCGCGGCGCAGGGCCAGCTCCCGCTGGATCAACTGCGCGAATTGTTCCGGCGTGCCGCCATCGACAAACGAACCGCCGTCAGCCAGGCGTTTGCGGATGTCCGGATCGGCAAGAGTCCTGACGGCTGCGGCCTGCACCTTTTGCAGAACGTCGCGCGGCAGGTTCGCCGGCCCGACCAGGCCATACCAGGCCATGTTGTTGACCTCTTTCAAACCGACCTCGGCGAAGGTTGGAACGTCAGGCAGCGATTCGACGCGCTTGTCGGCCATCACGGCCAGCGCACGCAGTTTGCCCGACCGGATGTGCGGCAGCGAAGAGGGCAGGTTGTCGAATTGGGCGTCGACCTGGCCGGCGATGGTGTCGTTGAGCGCCGGTCCCGACCCGCGATAGGGGATATGCACAATGAAGGTACCGGTCATCACCTTGAAGGCCTCGCCATCCAGATGCGAGATGCCGCCCGAGCCCGAGGAGGCATAGGAAAACTTGCCGGGATTCTTCTTGAACAGATCGATCGCCTCCTTCATGTTCTTGACAGGAATCTTGGTGGGGTTGACTGTCATCACATTGGGCACGTTGACCAGATTCAAGATCGGCGTCAGGTCCTTGACCGAGTCGTATGGCATTTTCGGGTTGGTGGCCGGATTGGTCGCCATGGTCGAAACCGTGGCCATGCCCAGGGTGTAGCCGTCGGCCGCCGCCTTGGCCACTACATCGGCGCCAATGGTGCCGCCACCACCAGCGCGGTTCTCGATAATCACCGGTTGCCCAAGCTCGCGGCCGAGGCGGTCGCCCACCACGCGCGCGACAATGTCGGTGGTGCCGCCCGGTGCGAACGGTACGATCAGGCGCACCGGCTTGGTCGGGTAGGCCTGGGCCAAGACGGCCATTGGCAAGGCGCCCGCAAGGGCCAAAACGAGCAGATTCCTGCGCTTGAACATCGGTTACTCCTGGGCTTGGCCGGTATAGAGAGGACACGCGTGCAGCCACGCGCGGCGGGGCGCAGTTTAGCGTGAAGCTGCGCGAAAAACGCTCAGGTGTAACCCGTACGCCTTGGCCCGCCTTGAAGCGAGGCCGCTCGGGATCAGCGTTTCCGCTCCATCGATTTGCCGATCTCGCCACCGATAACCGCTCCGGTGCCGGCACCAACGACTGTACCGGTGGTGGTACCGGTCAATACCGCGCCGGCCGCCCCGCCCACGAGCGCACCGGTTGCGCTGCCGATCTGCTGCTTGCTAGGCGCGTGGCTGCAACCGGCAAGAGCAATCGCTGCGCCAAGGATAACGAAACTCAAGTTGTTGATTTTCACGCGCCCTCCAGAGCTTATATGCCATCGTCATGATGGAATAAATGACATTGGAATAGTTCCCGGGGTGCCTCGCAGAATCCTCAAGCCGCTTTTTTTCCGGCCTTCTTGGCTGCAGGTTTTTTCGCCGGCGCCTTTCTGGCGGCGGATTTCACTGCCTTTTTCGCCGCAGCTCGCTTGGCGGGAGGTAATGGATCATTGGCCGCGTTGACCGCCGCCTTGTAAGCCTTGCCAGGCTTGCCACTCTCTTCGGCAACCAGGGTCCTGGATTTTGCCGGGGCTTTTGCCGGGGCTTTTGCCGGGGCCTTGGCAGCAGCCTTGGCCGGCGCCTTGGCGGCACGTTGCATGAATTCGAAACCGACCTTGCCATCCGGTTGCTTGACCAGAAAAGCCTTGAACGCGCGCCGGGTGCGGTTGGAAATGAATCCGGTCAGGAGATCGGTCCTGCCTTCTGACAGGAGTTTGACCATCTGCTCGCGCGAGACCTCCTGCTGCAGGATGATGCGCCCGGACCGGAAATCGCAGGTCTTGGCTGGCCCGGTGGCCTTTTCACACACATAACCCGACCCGTGCTCATAGACCCGGGAACCACATTTCGGACAGGCGCCAACCGCTTCCTGGGCCGAGAAATCCGGTGCTTCGGTATCACCCTCTAGATCCTGGCCGAAGTCGAACTCGGCGCGAAACTCGGCATTGAGCCTGAGTGAGGCGGCGAACGGGCGCCCCATCTTGCTGCGAAAACCGGTCAGGGGGCCGATCTGTTTCTTGCTGATCAATTCGGCGACTTCCTCGGCGGCCCACTCGCGGCTGGAAATCACCTTCCACATGTTGAAATCGCAGGAAAGACACTGGAACTTGCGGTAGTTCTCCTGCACCAGGCCTCCACACTTCGGGCAAGGCACATCGACAGTGGCAAAAGCGGTATCGGGAATATTGCCGTCGCGAATGCGGTTGACCAGTTCAGTGGTGGCTTCGGTGATGTGCGCCATGAAAGCCTCGCGCGACAGCCGCCCTTTTTCCATCTCCTTCAACTTGAACTCCCACTCGCCGGTCAGTTCAGGAGACGCCAGTTCGGTCACGCCGAAATGCCGCAGGGCGAACATCAGCGAAAAGGCCTTGGGCGTGGGTTGCAATTCGCGGCCATTGCGGTGCACGTACTCTTCCTTGATCAGCCCCTCGATGATCGCCGCGCGTGTCGCCGGCGTGCCCAACCCCTTCTGGTCCATCGCGGCACGCAATTCCTCGTCCTCAATCAGCTTGCCCGCACCTTCCATGGCTGACAGTAGTGTCGCCTCGGAATAGCGCGGCGGCGGCTTGGTCTGCGTGCCGCGCGCTTCGATCGCTTCGGTCGCCACCTTTTCGCCGGCGGCCACCGCAACCAGGTTTTCGTCCTCACCTGCGATTTCGCGACCATATACAGCCAGCCAGCCCGGATTGACCAGCACCTTCCCATCGGTCTTGAACTGATGCCCTTCGACCTCAGTCATGCGCGTGGTCTGCATGAATTCCGCCGCCGGATGAAACACCGCCAAAAAGCGCTTGACCACCAGGTCATAGACCTTCTGTTCGATCTCGCTCAAGGCCTTGGGTGCCAGCAAGGTCGGGATGATCGCGAAATGGTCGGAAATCTTGGTGTTGTCGAAAATGCGCTTGTTCGGCTTGACCCAGCCATTCTTGAGCACGTTTTTCGCCGGCACCACATAGGCGCTGGAATCCTTGAGCATCTCCATGGTCTTCCTGACCGTGGCAATGTAGTCCTCGGGCAGCGCGCGCGAGTCGGTACGCGGGTAAGTCAATACCTTGTGACGTTCATACAGCGATTGCGCCACCCCCAGCGCGTTCTTGGCCGACAGCCCGAAGCGACCGTTGACTTCGCGCTGCAGGCTGGTGAGATCGAACAAAAGGGGCGCCGACTGGGTGGTCGGTTTCGACTCCTCGCTGACCGTCCCCGGCTTGCCGGCACAGGCAGCGACGATTGCCTGGGCCGCAGCCTGGCTCCAGATGCGCTCGGCGCGCGCGTGCTCGTCGTCTTCCGCGCGCTTGAACTTCGGCTCGACCCAGCGACCGTTGTACTGACCGGCCTTGGCGCCGAAGCTGGCATGCACCTCCCAGTAATCGCGCGGCTTGAAGGCACGAATCTTCTCTTCGCGCTCGACCAGGACAGCCAGCGTCGGGGTCTGAACCCGCCCGACGGTGGTCAGGTAAAAGCCGCCCTCCTTCGAATTGAAGGCCGTCATGGCTCGCGTGCCGTTGATGCCGATCAACCAGTCCGCCTCGCTGCGGCTGCGCGCGGCATCCGCCAGCGGCAGCATCTCGCGATCCTCGCGCAAATGCGTGAAGCCGTCGCGAATCGCCGCCGGCGTCATCGACTGCAGCCACAAACGCCGCACAGGCTGCTTCGCCTTGGCATGTTGCACCACCAGGCGGAAGATGAGCTCGCCCTCACGGCCGGCGTCACAGGCATTGATGAGCCCCGTCACATCCTTGCGCTTGAGCAGGCGCACCAGAGTCTTCAACCGGTCTTCGCTGCGGGCGATCGGCCGCAAGTCGAAATGCGGCGGCACCACCGGCAGGTGGGCAAAGCTCCACTTGCCGCGCTTGACTTCGTAATCCTCGGGGCAGGCGATTTCGAGCAAATGGCCGACTGCCGACGACAGCACATACTGGTCCGATTCGTAGAAATCGGCGGTCTTGGTGAAGCCCCCGAGCGCCTTGGAGATATCCAGGGCCACCGATGGCTTTTCAGCAATGATCAGAACTTTGGACATGCTTCTTCTTTGAGCGTAACCGGGTCGGAACCCAGGCGGGTTCTCGCAAGGGGCCGAAGTCTAAGCCCGGAAATTCGATTAGCGCAAGGCCTTATTGCCGCCACGCAAGCCGCGAGCAGCATACCCACCTGCCACAACCGTCTGATTTAAAAGTGTTTTCCCGCCACCAAAGTGCAAACTCAGTGAAGTTCGCGAGGTTCTCCGTCAGGCAACAGTTCGTCCAGTATGAGCGCATCGGGTTCCGCGCCGGTGCTCCAGAGCACCACCAGGCAGATGATCTTGAGTTGCTCCACATCGACGCTGCCATGTGGTAGCGTCAGTGCGCGTTCGATGATCAGTTCACGGCGCCTCGGATCGATCGCGCCAGAGGACTCCAGAAACGCAATCAGGCCGCGGCATTCGCGCGATAGCTGCTTTTCTCAGGCGGGCACGAAGCTGCGAAACGAGTGGCGCGCAGCAAAAGCAAGCGGCAGCTCTGTAGCCTCGCTCACCGCCAGACCGGAAAGCCAATCCAGCGCCGCGCCGATGTCTTCGCCTTCGAAACCGGCGGCCTTGAGCTTGAGTTCAAGGGTTTGCGGATCGGGGCAGTCCTCTTCACCCACGTAGTTTTCCACCAAATACACCAGGACATCGAACAATTCTAAGACTCCAGTCGTTGTACCAGGCCGCCGGGCAATGACGTGGCGCGTCCCTCAAGTTCGAGTTCCAGAAGCAATGCCGAAAGCACATCGACAGTCAGGCCCGTGCGCCCCTGCAGGGCATCCAGACCAACGGCATCGTAGCCCATGGCGGCCAACACGCGCTCCCCGGGATCATCGGCGTCGATCGCGGGGCTCAGGGCGCCGGGCGCCGCCGGCAACCTGCCCACGGACCCGAACTCCTCCAGAATATCCTGCGCCGCATCGACCAGCTTGGCGCCCTGCTTGATCAGCACATGGCAGCCCTTGGACAAGGGTGAATGGATCGAACCGGGGATGGCGAACACCTCGCGACCCTGGTCGCCGGCCAGGCGCGCGGTGATCAGGGAACCACTGCGCATTGCCGCTTCGACCACCAGTACGCCGCGCGACAGACCGCTGATAATGCGGTTACGGCGCGGAAAATTGGCGGCCAGCGCCGGCGTCCCGAGCGGAAACTCGCTCAGGATCAGCCCGTCGGCGGCGATCGCGTGGGCCAGGTCCCGATTGCGCGCTGGGTAAACGATGTCCGCCCCGGTACCGATGACGGCAATGGTCGAACCGGCGCTGCCGAGCGCCCCGCGGTGAGCGGCGGTGTCGATACCCAGCGCCTGGCCGCTCACTATGGTGTAGCCGGCTGCACCCAGCGTGCGCGCGAAATTCTCGGCATTGGCCATGCCTTGCGCGGTGGCATTGCGGCTGCCCACAATTGCCAGTGCTGGCCGGCCCAGCAATTCCACCCGCCCCTTGAGGAACAGCAGCGGCGGTGGATCGGCGGCCGCCAGCAGGGCCTGGGGGTAAGCGGCGTCGGCCAGAGTGAGGATGGCATTGCCAGGCAGGGCACGCCACGCCAGCGTCTGCTCGATCGCAACCGCCAGTTGGCTATCGGTGCGCGCCTGTGCAATCACTGTCGCGCGCGACTCGCCCACCACGGCCACCAGCGTGCTGTGGTCGGCCGCAAAGATCCGCGTTGGCAGGCCGATGGCGGCCAGCAACTGGCGCATCGCGGCCGCACCCAATCCCGGCGCGCGCGTCAGGCGCAGCCAGTCGGTCAGTTCGAGGTCGGACTCGGAAGAAGACATGACGAGAAGAATAAAAAAGAAAAGGGCGCAATTTGCGCCCTTTTTATTGTACCGGTCGGCGCTCGGGCGCCGCTGCCTCAGGGCTTTTGCGCGACGTCACCTATCTTGACCGAACGCTGCGCACTCATGACCAGCGCATACGACACTTTCTCGAACACGCGAAACACGAACACCAGGCCATTGCGCTCGTCGGGCAACTTGATCACCTTGGCACTGGTGTCAAAGATGCTGGAGCGGTCGCGGACATCGGCGCCATAACTGTGTAGCGCAAGAACATGGCCCTGCTCAAGTCCGTCGCGTTTGCCCTTGGATAGCGCGATGATGCGGTTGCTGCCGGTTTCGCGCGCCCCGCCGTAGATCGACAGGACGCGCGCATCCACCGCGTTCTTCGGCGCACGCGGCGCGTATTCGATCACGTCCGGCGCGGGTGTCGGTATCAGCCTGTCGCCGGTGCCGATTTCCTGCTTGGAGTCGATGATTCGCAGAGTGGTCGGATCGGTCTTGCGCTCCAGCTTGGCGGTACCCAGAAACACCGCTTCGTAGCCAAGCGTTTCCTTGGTCAATGGATCAACCAGCGCTTTGCCAGGGCGGTAAACCTGCCAGCTGGCAACCTTTTCATCAACATCGCCGGTCGCATAGGCCAGGTCGCCCTGCCCCAGATAAACCCGCCCTTCCTGGGTCGCAATGATCTTGGGGGCATTGGCGAGGCCACCTTCATCAATCACCAGTGGCTGTGACAGGAATGGCTCGATAATGTGCGCCGGGATCGAGGGAATCGCCGCATTGGTCTGCTCGACGCGGGTGCGCGGCACCACCTTGAGGGTCGCCAGCTTCAGCTTGGGCATGCCGCCCGAGCGATCCAGCAGCACGATGTCACCGGGATAGATACGATGCGGATTCTTGATGCGGTCGCGATTCGGTTCCCAAACATCCGGCCAGCGATACGGATCCTTGAGGAACCTCGCTGCAATGCCCCACAGAGTGTCGCCCGGTACCACGACATGACGGTCGGGCGCGTTATCGGCGAGCTGCGGCGTCGGCGACTGCGCGAGCGCAGGCAGGCTTACCGACAGTGCCGCTGCGAGAAAAAGCGAAATTAAAGGGCTTCGCATGAATCCTCCTTAAAGCCTTGCGTTGAAACCGCGCTTGCGCGACCCCAATTACCTGAAACCTCGGTCAACGAAGCCCCTGCATCGGCTGAGCGCAACTGCCGCAAGTTTGATGTATAACTTTAACATGCGACTGGCTTTTTTTACAAAGTAGGATTAAATTCTCGCTGTAATTAGCTTGATTAGCAAGACATTTTCTGATTTCGAACCGCCCCATTCGTGGCACTGCCGCAACACTTTTTTGATTCCATCCGGTCATGGCACTTCTTCCGATACTGCGCTTTCCCGATACCCGCTTGCACACGGTTGCCGCGCCAGTCACCATTTTCGACGAAAGTATCAGAACCCTGGTGCGCAATCTGGCCGACACCATGTACGAGGCGCCCGGAGTGGGCTTGGCTGCAACCCAGGTCAATGTGCACAAGCAGGTGATCGTGATCGATGTTTCGGAAGCGCGCAATGATCTCAAGGTGCTGATCAATCCGCGCCTACTGAAAGCCGACGGCATACAGTTTTGCGAAGAAGGCTGCCTGTCGGTGCCAGGTGTATACGAAGAGGTGCAACGCGCGTTGCATGTTCAGGTCGAGGCGCATGACGCCGACGGCAAGCTGTTCCTGCTTGAAGCCCAGGACCTCCTGGCGGTGTGCGTCCAGCACGAGATGGATCATCTCAAGGGCCGCGTATTCGTCGAGTATCTTTCGCGCATGAAGCAGGCGCGCATCCGCCAAAGAATCGACAAGGAGTTGCGCCGCAAGGCGGCGTGACCCGAGGCGCGGCTGCCGCCCGCCTGGTGCGACAGCATGCGCAACCATCCATGAAGATCGTCTTTGCCGGCACGCCGGAGTTCGCTGCGATCGCCTTGCAGAGCCTGATCGCACGCCGCCATGAGGTGGCGCTGGTGCTGACCCAGCCCGATCGGCCGGCCGGTCGCGGCATGCGCCTGGTGTCGAGTGCGGTCAAGCAGGTCGCCGTCGCCGCCGGCATCGAGGTAGCGCAACCGGCTTCGCTCAAACACGATGCCGCGGCGCTAGCGCAACTTCGCGCTGTTGCCGCCGACCTGATGGTGGTGGCAGCCTATGGCCTGATACTGCCGCAGGCAGTACTCGATATGCCGCTGCGCGGCTGCCTCAACATCCACGCCTCGCTGCTGCCGCGCTGGCGCGGCGCGGCGCCGATCCAGCGCGCCATCGAGGCTGGCGATGCCGCCTCCGGCGTGTGCATCATGCGCATGGAAGCCGGGCTCGACAGCGGCCCGGTGCTGCTGGCGCGTAGCGTACCGGTTGCGCCCGACGCGACCGCGCATACACTGCACGACACGCTCGCAACACTGGGAGCCGCGCTGATTTGCGAGGCCCTCGACCGACTCGATGCTCTGGAACCGGTGGTGCAGGCGGAAACCGGCGTCACTTATGCACACAAGATCGACAAAGCGGAAGCCGGGCTCGATTTCCGGCTGCCGGCTTCAGTCCTCGAGCGCAAAGTGCGCGCATTCGACCCGTTTCCTGGTGCCAGCGCGATACATGCAGGCGCTGCGCTCAAGGTATGGGCGGCCCACGCCGAAATCAGCACCACGTCGGCTGCGGCCGGACAGATTCTCGCCGCCGACGCCGACGGCATTGCCGTGGCCTGCGCGCAAGGCAGCGCGCTGCGCATCACCGCAATGCAGCGCCCCGGCGGCAAGCGCCTGGCGACAGGCGATTTTCTGCGCGGATTCGAGCTCGCCCCGGGAAGCTGCTTCGACACGCATGCAGCGGCACAAGCATGAATTTGCCGCACCTGATCACGCGACCAACGCGGTGCACGCTTGCGGCACGGCGATTCTCTGCATCCGCCCAAGCCAGGCATGCCTGATGCCAACCTGCAGACGCTGATTGGCCACCCTCATCAACCCCGGCAGCTCCGGCAACCTGTCGGTCGCGCTGCGTCTGGCCGCAAGCGGCCTTCTGGCGGTAGCAAAACGGCATGCGCTCGATGAGGCGTTGGGGCGGGTCGGCGCGGCCGCGCACGCCGCCGACCGCGCCGCCGCGCAGGAGATTGCCTACAACGCCTGCCGGCGCCTGAACCTGCTCGATGCCTTGGCCGGCAGCCTGCTCAGGAAGCCCAATCCTGCGATCGACCCGTTGGCCAAGGTCGCCTTATCCGAATTGATCGATCATCCGCAGCGCGCGCACATGATCGTCGATGAAGCGGTGAAAGCGATCGCGCCGGTCAAGGCGGGCGCCTACAAGGGCACCCTCAATGCGGTCCTGCGCCGCTTTCAGCGGGAGCGCGAGACACTGTTGGCCGCCGCCGCCGACACCGAGGCGGTGCGCCTGGGCTATCCGGCATGGTGGATCGAGCGCATACGCGCGGCCTGGCCCGGGCAATGGGCGGAAGTGTTGAGCCAGGGCAACGCGCGTGCGCCGATGACACTGCGCGTGAATCTGCGACGCATCAGTGTGGACGCATACCTGCAAGTGATTCGCGACGCCGGCATCGAGGCCACCCAGGCGGGCGGCGCGGCCCTGCACCTTGCCCGCCCGCGGCCGACGCGCCTCTTGCCGGGCTTCGCCGAAGGCCTGGTTTCGGTGCAGGACCTGGGCGCGCAACTGGCAGCGCCCCTGCTCGACGCGCGAGCGGGCATGCGCGTGCTGGACGCCTGCGCGGCACCCGGCGGCAAGCTCGCGCACCTGCTCGAACAGGCAGACTGCCAGCCTCTCGCCATCGACCGTGACAGCAAACGTCTCAAGGCGGCGCACCAAAACCTGGAACGCCTCGGCCTGAAGGCACAGGTACGCGCTGGCGATGCCGGTGATCCGGGTACCTGGCGGGACGCCGGGCCCTTTGATCGCATTCTGCTGGATGCGCCCTGCAGCGCCTCCGGCGTGATCCGTCGCCACCCCGACGGCAAATGGCTCAAGCGCGAGAGCGACCTCGCCGCCCATGTGCGTGAGCAGTCGCGCCTGCTGGACGCACTGTGGCAAGGATTGCGCCCCGGTGGTAAATTGCTGTATGCGACGTGTTCAGTTTTTCCGGACGAAAATCAGCGGCAGACGGCCCGTTTCCTGAGTTCGCACGCGGATGCCGTTCCCTTGCCGATCGCCACACAGCTCGCCGCCTACAACCTCGCTTCCGAGCCGCATTCCGATGGTCAGCTGTTGCCTGCGGTCTTTCACGACGGTTTCTATTACGCGCTTCTTGGCAAGCGGCCTGACTGAAACGCGCCGAGCCGCAGTACGCACGCTGTGGCTGTTGCTACTGCTGGCAGTCGGCCTGGCAGCACCGGTTCGGGCCGACACCATTGAATTGCGCGAAGCACGTCTGGAAGCCTCTGACGACGGCTGGATCATCGCCGCCGACTACAACATCGAACTCAATGCACGCCTTGAGGAGGCGATCAACAAGGGCGTCTCGCTGCATTTCAGTTTCGATTTCGAGCTGGCGCGCCCGCGCTGGTACTGGTTCGACGAAAGGCCGGTCGAGTTCTCGCAGAGCTACAAGCTTTCGTATCATGCCTTGACGCGGCAGTACCGCCTGTCGGCCGGCACCCTGTACCAGAGCTTCAATTCGCTGGGCGAGGCCTTGCGCCTGCTGTCGCGCCCGCGCCTGCCCGCGGTCGAGCGCTCGCGCTTGCGGCCCGGCGAAACCTATATCGCTTCGGTGCGCATGCGGCTGGATGTAAACCAGCTGCCAAAACCGTTTCAGCTTTCGGCCATGACCAATCGCGAATGGACACTCGACTCCGATTGGAAGAGATTCCCGTTTCGCGCCGACGCCGCCGCCAGCGCGGGCGAGCGCAAATGAACCGGCGCCTGCGCTATGCGCTGATCAGCATTTTTGCCCTCTCGGGCGTGCTGCTGTACCTGCTGGCCACCGCCAGTGCCAACACCGAGCGCTTCGCACAAAATTATTCGCTGCTGGTCAAGCTCAATGCCGGCATTGTGGTGGTGATGCTGCTGGTGATCGGCTACCTGCTGTTCGGCCTGTGGCAACGCTATCGTGCCAAGCAGTTCGGCACCACCCTGATGGCCCGCCTGACCCTGATGTTCGCGCTGATGGCCATCGTTCCCGGGACACTCGTCTATACCGTGTCGGTGCAGTTCCTGTCGCGCTCGATCGAATCCTGGTTCAACGTACGGGTCGACGCCAGCCTCGAATCCGGGCTGACCCTGGCGCGCACCACGCTTGACGCGATGCTGCAGGATGTCGCCGGCCGCACCCGGCTGATGGCGCAAGAGCTGGCAAATGTGCCCGATGCCGCGATCGGTGCCTTGCTCAGCCGCATGATCGACCAGACCGGCCTGCAGGAGGCCTCGGTATTCACCGTCTCCGGGCGCCTGATCGCCACCGGCGGGGTCGGCGTGTCGCGTTTCGCGCTGGATTTGCCGACCACCCAGGTACTCGCCGACGCCGGCCGCGGGCGTGGCTATGCCGGCGTCGAGAACGCGGCCAAGTCGGCCGACAAGGCGGCACTGCGCATGCGCGTGGTGGCGCCAATCACCCTGCGCCTCCTGGGCGCCGAGCCGCGTGTGCTGCAGGTGCTGCAAAATGTGCCGGAGCCGCTCACCGCCAGCGCCGAATCGGTTCAGGCCGGCTACCGCGACTACCAGGAACTTTCGCTGTCGCGCAAGAACCTGCGTGAAATCTACGCGGTAACCCTTACCCTGACGCTACTGCTGGCGCTGTTCGGCGCCATTGCGACGGCGTTTTACCTGTCGAACCGCCTCTCCGCCCCGCTCTCGCTGCTGGCTCAGGGCACCGAAGCGGTCGCCCAGGGCGACTTCACGCCACGCGCCGAAATCGCCGGCCGCGATGAACTGGGCATGCTCACTCAATCCTTCAACCGCATGACGCGCCAATTGGACGAAGCGCGCGCCAGCGTGCGCCAGCGCGAAACCCAGCTGGAGGCGGCGAAGTCCTATCTGGAGAGCATTCTCGCCAACCTGACCGCGGGGGTGATGGTGTTCGACCCCGAGATGCGCCTGGCGACCGCCAACCAGGGCGCCGAAACGATCCTGCAGATCGATGCCACGCAGGCGCAATGGAAGCCGCTGGCAGAGTTGCCCGGGCTTGCCGATTTCGCCGCCAGGGTCATCGAAGCCTTTGCGCAGCATGGCGACAAGGTCTGGCAACAGCAGGTCGAACTGGCGCGCCAAACCGGGCGCCAGGGTGACGAACGCCTGCTCATCCTGCTGGTACGCGGCTCACGGCTCGATGTGGTCGGTGGCAGCGGCTACATCGTGGTGTGCGACGACATCAGCGAACTGGTGTCGGCGCAACGTTCGGCGGCCTGGGGCGAGGTGGCGCGCCGACTGGCGCACGAGATCAAGAATCCGCTGACGCCGATCCAGCTTTCGGCTGAGCGCATGCAGATGAAACTGGCCGACAAGCTCGCCGGCACCGACGCGGAAATCCTGGCGCGCGGCACCAGCGTCATCGTGTCGCAGGTCACTGCCATGAAGAACATGGTCGATGATTTCCGCGAGTACGCCCGTACGCCGCCGGCCACGCTGGCGCGCATCGACCTGAACGCGCTGGTGCGCGAGGTCCTCGGGCTCTACGAAACTTCCAACATTCCGGTCACCACCCATTTCGACCCCGACTTGCCGGCCGTACAGGGCGACTCGTCGCAGTTGCGCCAGGTGATCCATAACCTGCTGCAGAACGCCCAGGACGCGGTGGCCGGCAGTGCGCGCCAGGAGATCACCGTCGAAACCGCAGCAGTTGCCGGCGGCGCGCGACTTTCTGTTGCCGACAGCGGGCCGGGGTTCGCGCAGAAAATCATAGCGCGCGCTTTCGAGCCCTATGTCACGACCAAGGCACGCGGTACCGGGCTTGGTCTGGCCATCGTCAAGCGCATCATCGATGACCATCACGGCACGGTCGACATCGCCAATCAGGAAGGCCGTGGCGCGCGCGTCAGCATCACCTTGCGCAGCAGCACGGAGACCGCATGAAGCTATCGCTTAAAATCCGTTCCGGTTCCACGGCAATCGCGCCGGGCCTTGCAAGTGCGGCCGCAAGGCCTGCGCATGCACCCAGGACTTCGTTGCATCACAATCCGCTACGGCGCTCCGCGAACGCCATATCGTTCAAGGCACGGGTGTAAAAAATGGCCAACATCCTGGTGGTAGATGACGAAATCGGCATCCGCGAACTGCTGTCGGAAATCCTCGGCGACGAAGGCCACAGCATCACCCTCGCGGAGAACGCCGCCGAGGCGCGTGCCGCCCGGCTCGCCGGACATCACGATCTGGTCCTGCTCGACATCTGGATGCCCGATACCGACGGTGTCTCGCTCCTCAAGGAATGGTCGACCAGCGGGCTTCTGACCATGCCGGTACTGATGATGAGCGGCCATGCCACCATCGATACAGCGGTCGAAGCCACGCGCATCGGCGCCACCGATTTTCTCGAAAAGCCGATCGCGCTGGCCAAGCTTTTGGCCGCGGTCAAGCGCGGACTGACCCTCAAGACCGCGCTGCGGCCGGCCCTCGGCGGCGCGGCCGTCGCCAGCGCGGCAAGTGCCACGGCAGCCGAAACGGCGCCGAAGTCGTCGATCTCCGGACTTGATCTCGAACTGCCCTTGCGCGAAGCCCGTGACCAGTTCGAGCGCTCTTACTTCACCTACCATCTGGCGCGTGAAAAGGGCAGCATGACGCGGATCGCCGAAAAAACCGGGCTCGAACGCACCCACCTGTATCGCAAGCTCAAGGCACTCGGCCTGCCGATCGGCGGCAAGAAGCCGGGCGAGGGCGCCGAGGACGTGTGAGCGAGAGTCAAGCCGCCGCATCCGCAAGGCCCGATGCGGGCGCGTCTGCGCCAAACCCGCTTGCCGCCATCCTGGTCACCGGCGTGGCGTCGTCCGCGCGGGGGCATGCCATCGACAACCTGATCAAGTACAAGCCTGACGCGCAACGCTGGATCGTCATCGCCTCCGGCCTGGTAGCACGGCACGCAAGCTCGGAGACGCCGCCAGCCGGCATCGAGTTCGCATGGTTGCCGCCCGCTTGCCTGTGCTGCACCGGACTCCTGCCCTTCAAGGTTGGTCTGACCCGCTTGTTGCGCCGCCTGTCCGATTGGGCACCTACGCTTTTGCTCATTGATGCCGGCACCGAAAGCCATGCCACCAGTGTTCGTGCACAACTGCTCAAGCCCGATTTCGCCCGCCTGCTGCGTCTCGAAACCACAATCGCGGCAATCGATGCGCGCACCATCGGCAGCGCGCCTGTTGCGCTACGCCAGGCCCTTGGAAGCCTGTGTAGCGCAGCCGATCTGGTGGTCTGCGACGCATCGGTTGCCGGCGATTGGCGCGACACCTGCGCGCGTTTTTGCACCGAGTTCGGCATTGCCGCGCCACTCCTGGACGCCGCCGACCCGACCTGCGCGGTCCACCTCGGCTTGACTGCCGGCTCCGCAGGCGCATGAACCGGCAACAGCAGCGACGCATCTGACGCACATTGCGTGTGCTCGGCTTGTGCCTGTGCGCATCCGGGATGTCCGCCAGCGCGGCGGCGCAGGGGCTGCGCCAGCATGCCGCCGATTTCAGGGATGAACTCAAGGTGGTGGCGGGCGAGGGCACGGTCAAGCGCCTGCGTATCGAGTACGAGAACGACGTGCTTTATGCCACCGACAGCAACTACACCAACGGCGTGCGCCTGACCTGGCGCGCCGGCGCGAAGCACGCGGTTACGTTCGATGACGACAATCAACAGCCATGGGTGCCGCCACTGCGCTTCAGCGCCGGTGGCGACGCGCACAAGCGCGCCCTCGAAGACGCCGAATGCGCGCGCGGCGCAGACGCCCGGCCAGCGTGAGGCGGGGCGGCCAGTGTGCTTTCGCACGGCCTACAACTTCGTGTTTTTCGGCCACAACCTCTACACGCCCGCCGATATCCGCCTGGCACCTGCGCAAATTCCCGCCGGTGAGCGGCCCTACGCGGCCTGGGCCTATATCGGGTTTCATCGTGAACTGCATTTAAGCGCCGGACTGGGCAATCTGCAAATCTACGCGGGCGCCGGCGTGACTGCGCGGATCGGCTGGTTCCGCGCCTCTTGTGATTCGCTCAGGCAAGCAGCCACGCAAAGTGGCCCCGGGCAGTCGGCAGCTCCTTCAAGTTGCCAGGCGCGTGGTCGTTAAGGCACTGTGGCCCTTGGCGCTGCGATATCAACCGAATCGGATCTGGCGCGTTAAAGCCTTGGAGCCGGCGAATTGAAGGGCCAAGGCCTCTTGAATTCGCCGGTTCGGCCCGGATATTGCTGAAGCAGGACAAGCCAGGGTCGCTGTCCTGTGCCACGAACCCGTCAAATAGCCCCAACCGGAGATCACCATGAGCATCCAGCTGCATTCGAACGCACCTGCGATTCTGACCAACGTATTGTTCAACAGCGCGAACTATTACGTGGCGGAGGTCTCGCAGGGTCGCAGCCTGCAGGGCTTCGAGGTCGTCGACAAATTCAGCGGCCGCGGCGCTTTCATCGACGGCGCGGTGGCGCTGCGGATGCGCGCCTCGTTCCAGGCCATGGCTGCGGATGCCGAACGCGAGGTGACCCCGGACGACGTCGACGAATTCATTCGCGGCTTCGACGCCTTGCTGATGCAGCGCGTGGTGTTTCACTAGCACTGCTGTGCGGGAGCGACCGCGCCTATCGCCTGCGCACTTCGGTGCGCGTGCGTGACAGCCTGGGGTGCCGTCGCTGTACAATGATTGGCATCAAATCAACGCCCGGCGCCCCGGGCGTTTTTGCTTTTCAGCAAGCCTTCCGTGGTGCAATCTTCCCCGTCACCCAAACCCGTCGCGCACTTCGCGGAGAAGCGCTCGTTCATCGTCCTGATCGCGGCCCTGGCGACGCTCGGGCCGTTTTCGATGGACACTTTCCTGCCCAGCCTGCCCGCGCTGCAGGAACAACTGGGCGCCACCCAGGTACAGGCGCAGCAGGCCTTGTCGTTCTACCTGCTGGGCTTTGGCCTGATGAGCCTGTGGCATGGCGCGATCTCGGACGCGGTCGGGCGGCGGCCGGTGATTCTGGTCGCGCTGGCGGTCTATGCCGCGGCGGCGCTGGTCTGTACCCTGGCACCGACCATTGAGGTGCTGATCGCCGCGCGCCTGGTGCAGGGCCTGTTCGGCGGCGCCGGCGCGATCGTCTCGCGCGCCATCGTGCGCGACTGTTTCGAGGGGCCGCAGGCGCAGCGGCTGATGTCCTCTGTGATGCTGATCTTCGCCATCGCACCGGGGGTGGCGCCCATCATTGGCGGCTATCTTCACGAATGGGCGGGCTGGCGCAGCGTGTTCGGCTTCATGGTGGCGGGCGCGGTCTTGCTGTGGATCTGGACCTGGCGCGCACTGCCGGAAACCCATCCGCCGGCGCAACGCAGCGCTCTCGATGCACGCCGCATGGCCCGCGACTACCGGATGGTCTTTTCACGCATTGAATTTCAGTTGCTGGCGGCCACCATCGCCTTCAACTTCTCGACCTTCTTCGTCTACATCATGGCATCGCCGGCGTTCATCATGCAGCACTTGGGCCTCACCGCCACCGACTTCGGCTGGTTCTTCGTCCCCGTCGTCGTCGGCATGGTAATCGGCTCGACCATCTCCGGGCGCATGGCCGGGCGCGTCTCGCGCCGGCGTGCCGCCAACTACGGCTTCGTGTTGATGGCTGCGGGCATGACGATCAATCTGGGCCTGCAGTGGCTGCTGGTGCCCAGCCTGGCGCCCGGCGGCACGCTGACTTTCACCTCGATCGCCCCGCTGGTACTCTCGGCGGTCGGCCAGTCGATGATCACCCCCTCGGCGCAACTGCTGATGATGGACATGTTCCCGAAGAACCGTGGCATGGTGTCCTCCGCCCAGGGATTCACCCAAGTGATGCTTTCGACCCTGGTGGCAGGCATCATCGCTCCGCTGGTATCGGGCACCGCCCTGCAGTTGGCGATCACGACGGCCGCATTCTGTGCGGCCGGCACCTGCGTCTGGCTGATCTACCTCAAGCGTGGCCACAGCCAGGTCTGAGGAGCAGGTTGTCGCACCTGGCAGGCGCTACATCTGTTCCCAAGGCAAGCCATCGTGCCGCCAGCCGTTGAGTTTGCCACGCTGGAAATTACGGTCGAGTTCACCCTCGAAACCGAACAGGACGTTGGTCACATTGGTGAACCCGTCATGTTCCAGGGCGCGTGCCGCGTCCAGGGTGCGCTTGCCGGAGCGGCAGATCAGCAAAATCGGCCGGTCACGGTCACGCGACTCGCGCAACACCTCTCCGGCAAAGTCGGGATTGACCTCCCAATCCGGGGCCTCGTGCCAGGCGATATGGATGGCGCCCACCGCATGCCCTACATAGAAAAACTCGATCTCGCTGCGGCAATCAATCAGCAGTGCCTCGGGATGCGCAGCCAGATACTCGAAGGTCTCTTTGGGAGTCAGGTGATGCATGCGGACAGCATTCGGCTTATAAGCGAATCATTATAAGCTTGGGGCCGGCGCCGCAAGGCGCGCGGGTTCAGGACTCTCGCGGCCGCACCGAACGGTGCGTGCGAGCCGACTCAAGCAGCGCCTCGATCAGCCGATGCACCAGCAGCCCCGCGTGACCGCTGGCCATCGGGTCGCGCCCGGCCTCGACCGCGTCGAGAAAATCCGCCAGCACGGCGCGATGGGCGTGGTTGCTAAAGGCCATCGGGTCGGCGCCACCGCCACCGCCGCCGCTTTGCCCCGCGCGTTCGCTGCGACTATCGTGCGTATGCACCACCAGTTCGCCATCCGCCAGGATCGCGCTGCCCGCATCGCCCGCCAGTTCGATACGCTCGCCCAAGCCCGGGTAGAGGGCGGTAGTAGCCATCAGGGTACCAATGGCCCCGCTTTGCAGGCGCCAGGCGGCGGCGACCAGGTCCTCGGTTTCCATCTGGTGCAATGGCGTGGTGCCGGCGAAAGCAGTGACCTCCGTAACCGTACCGGCAAGCGAGAGGAACAGGTCGAGCGTGTGGATCGCCTGGGTGATCAGCACCCCGCCACCGTCGCGTTCCAGCGTGCCGCGGCCGGGTTGATCGTAATACGACTGCGCTCGCCACCAGGGCACCGATACGTTGGCCACGGCGATGCGCCCCAGACTGCCCTGCGCCAGCAATTCGGCCAGGCGCCGGGCGCCCACGCGGAAGCGGTGCTGAAACACCACGCCCAGGCGCACACCGGATCGGGCGCAAGCCGCAACCAGCGCCTCGCAACGCGCCGGCGAAACCTCGAGCGGCTTTTCCAGCAGTATGTGCTTGCCGACGGCGGCGAAGCGTTCGACCAGTTCCAGGTGTGCGTTGGGCGGAGCCGCGATGAGCACGCAGCCGATGCTCGCATCGCGCTCGATCGCGGCCAGGTCGTGCGTGAGCGGAAAGTCAAAGCGCTCGGCGAACGCGGCCGCGCGTGCCGGCGAGCGGGTATAAGCGGCAGCAACCTCGACCCGAAGCTTCAAGTCGATGAGGCTTTGGGCGTGCGGCGTGGCGCCCATGCCCAGGCCGATCATTGCGATGCGGTGGCGCGGCGACATGCCTGATCAATCCTTTGTGTTGATGGCCAAAGTCAATATCTTGAAACCATGCTGACAATTAGACATATGTCATCATACAACTTCACATCACTTTGGAGCTTCAGCCAGGCTCGCCCTGGGCGTTGCGCGTCGCCGCCTCGTGGGCCCTGCGCAAGCGCTCGCGGCTATTGGCCAGGTGCGTTCGCATGGCTGCACGGGCAGCCTCGCCGTCCTGGCGCGCAATCGCGTCATAAATCTCCTGATGCTCCCGATGCACCCGCTGCAGGTATGCCCTGCGATCTTCCTGGGCCAGGTCCGCGGTGTTCAAGCGGGTACGCGGAATCATCATCGTGCCCAAATAGCCCATCAATTCCGAAAAGTAGCGATTGCCGGTGGCCAGGGCAATCTGCAAATGGAATTGAAAGTCGTGCTCGACCGACAAGCCGGCATCGTGGGCGCTGGCCTCGAAGCGTTCAAGCGCCTTTCGCATTTCGTTAAGTTGGTGCTCACTACGGCGGGATGCCGCAAGCCCGGAAGCTTCTGTTTCCATGCTCATGCGCAACTCGAGTAGCGCCAGGACTTCAACGATGGTTGCCAACTGGGCTGGATCGATACGGAAATCGGCGCCCGGTGCCGGCTCACGCACGAAGGTTCCGATCCCATGATGGGTGTCGGTGAGGCCGCCGGCCTGCAGGCGGGAGATGGCTTCGCGCACCACCGTGCGGCTCACGCCGTGCGCTGCGATGATCGCGGCTTCGGTCGGCAGCTTGGACCCGGGTGCAATCGCGCCGCTACGGATCTGCTCGGTCAGTCGATCCACCAGTTTCTGCGTCAGCGATACGGCGCGCCGCGCCCGCAGCGGCGCGCGGCGTATCGCTGACGTGCTCGCCGGGAATCCCGGTTCGGTGCTTGACATGCCGCCTGATCCACCTTGATAATCGATCCAGTTGTATGATGTCATATTAGTAAACGACCGGCAAGCCCACCCATCGACACCGCCTTGTCCCAGCCCATGACTGCACAGTTCAACCGCCTGCTGCTCACCGGCGCCGCCGGTGGCCTCGGCCGCAGTTTGCGCGCGCCACTCAAAGCCCTGACACAAATGCTGCGCCTGTCCGACGTAGCCGAGATCGCCGGCGCACAGGATGGCGAAGAAATCGTGTACGGCGACCTGGCAGATGGCGCGGCCGTGCATGCCTTGCTCGAAGGCGTTGACGCGGTGGTCCACATGGGCGGGGTTTCGGTCGACGGCCCCTGGGAACCGATCCTCGCGGCCAACATCATCGGCCTGCACCATTTGTATGAAGCGGCGCGCCGGCAGGGTGTCAAACGCGTTGTTTTCGCCAGCTCGAACCATGCCATCGGCTTCAATCCGCGCACGCGGCGCATCGATGCGAACGACCCGCCCCGCCCGGACAGCAACTATGGCGTGTCCAAGGTGTTCGGCGAGGCCTTGTCGCGCCTGTACTGGGATCGCTACGGCATCGAAACGGTATGTCTGCGCATCGGTTCCTCGTTTCCCGAGCCGCGCGACCGGCGCATGCTCATCACCTGGCTCTCGTATGCGGACCTGGCTGAACTGGTGCGCTGCGCCCTGTGTGCGCCCAAGGTCGAGCACACCATCGTCTTCGGCGCCTCGGCCAATCGCGAGCGCTGGTGGGACAACCATGCGGCAGCCCATCTGGGCTGGACCCCGAGGGACAGTTCGGAGCGTTTTCGCGCTGCCATCGAAGCCATGCCGGCGGGCGCCCCGAATGATCCCGCGGAGCTGTTTCAGGGTGGTGCCTATGTGAAGATGGGGCCGTATGAGAATTGACGTCCACGCCCATGCCTGCCAGGCCGTTGGCGCGGCCACAGGCGTGCCGCGCCGTGGTGTAATGATGCCTGCCTGTCGCCCGAGGTGCACCTCATGAACCAACAACTGCCTCTGGATTTCGATGCCCCGGTCGGCGACCTGCGCGTCGCCGCGCATGACCACTGCGTCAGCTACTGGCAACCGCAACCGGCCAATGGCTACGCCGAAGTCATCCTCAGCGCGGAAAACATCGACACTGTGCACCGCTTCTCGATGGGCCGGCAGTTGCTGCCCGCCGGCGGCCGCGTGCGCCCGCATGCGCATGAACGCGCCGAAGAGGTGTTGTACGTGCTCTCCGGCACCGGCAGCGCGGAAATTGAAGGCAAGACCTACCGCATGAACCCGGGCACCACGCTCTACCTGGGTCACAACCGCGCCCACACCTTTCACAACGACGGGCACGAAGACCTGCAATGGGTCTGGTTTTTCATGCCCGGCGGCCTGGAAACGTTTTTCGCGGCCATTGGTCCAAAGCGCCATGCCGGTGAGCCCGCGCCGGCACCGTTTGCGCGCCCGGCCGACATCGTGGCGATCGAAGCCAACAGCGTGATCGCGGTTCGCTAGAACACACCATGAGGCCGGCCCGGTCAGCCACGCGGACACTGCGCCGCACCACTCGCAGCGGAGCTTGGCATGCGCCTTGAGGGCAAGACCGCGGTCATCACCGGTGCCGCCGCAGGCATCGGCCGCGCCACCGCCGCGCTGTTCGTAGCCGAAGGAGCGCGCGTGATCGTGGCCGATGTCGACCTGATAGCCGCCCGCAAGACCTGCGCGGAACTCGGCGCGGCCGCCACGCCGGCCGCCTGCGACGTCGCCGATTCAGCGCAATGCAAGGCCCTGATCGAATTCGCGCAAGCGCATTTCGGCCGCCTCGACATCCTCGTCAACAATGCCGGCTTCGGCGCGCTCGGAACGGTGGTGACCACCGACGAGGCGGTGCTCGACCGCATCCTGGCGGTCAATGTCAAGGGCGTGTTCATGTGCTCCAAGTACGCCGTGCCGCTGATGGCCGCGCAGGGTGGCGGCGTGATCGTCAACACCGCGTCGAACGTCGCCAGCGTCGGCCTCAAGGACCGCGCGGCCTATGTCGCCTCCAAGGGTGCGGTGGCGGCCCTGACACGCTCGATGGCGCTCGATCACGTGGCCGACAATATTCGCGTCAACTGCGTGGCGCCCGGGGTGACCATGTCGTCCTACTTCGACAAGATGCTGGCCCAGGTCGACGATCCGGTGGCGTTTCGCAAGGTGCTCGATGCGCGCCAGCCGATGGGGCGCACCGGCAAGCCAGGCGAAATCGCCTATGCGATCCTCTACCTGGCCTGCGATGAATCCTCATTCGCCACCGGCACCATGCTGACCGTGGACGGCGGCGCCATCGCGGTCTGAAAGCATGAACATGTTGGCCGATGATGCAGGTTTTTTTTGAAAACGCAGAATATGTCCCTGGAATGCATGCTGTCGAATGGGAGTCTCTTTCAATTCGACCGGTTGCAAAAGCAGCTTTCGCAGGCTACGGACTTGTTCAGTGTTTCCATCCGCAAGCGCGGACGGCGCATTCCCGTCCATCATCTCTACAAACAACCCAGGAGACAAGCATGAAAAGACGTGATGTGATCCGCGCCGGCGCCGCCGGCGCCCTGGCCGCCGCCATTCCGGCGCGCGGCGCCTTGGCACAGCAAAAGGTAGTGTGGAAGGCCTCCGACGTGCATCCTTTGGGCTACCCGACGGTCGAAGCTATCGTGCGCATGGGCAAGAAGCTCGAAGCCGCCACCAATGGCCGCATCTCGATCCAGATGTTCCCGGCCATGCAACTGGGCGGCGAAAAGGAAATGATCGAGCAAGCGCAGGTCGGCGCCCTGCAGATCGCACGCATCTCGGTAGGCGCCATGGGCCCGGTGGTCGACGACCTGAACGTGTTCAACCTGCCCTTCGTGTTCCGTGATGAGGCGCACATGCGCAAGGTGATCGATGGCCCGATCGGTCAGGACATGTTGGAGCGCATGTCCAACGGCCCCGGTTCGCGCCTGATCGCGCTGGGCTGGATGGACGCCGGCACGCGCAACGTGTATGCCAAGAAAGCGGTTTCAACGCCAGCCGACCTCAAGGGCATGAAAATCCGCATGATGGGCAACCCGCTGTTTGTGGAAACCATGAACGCGATGGGCGGCAATGGCGTGGCGATGGGCTTCAACGAACTGTTCTCCGCCCTGCAAACCGGCGTGGTCGATGGTGCCGAGAACAACCCGCCGACCCTGCTTGCGCAAAACCATTACACCGTCAGCAAGGTCTACAGCCTGACTGGACACCTGATCATTCCGGAGATTTTCGTGTTTTCCAAACGCACCTGGGAAGGCTTGTCGAAGGACGACCAGGCCCTGGTGAAAAAGCTCTCGGCGGAGACCCAGATCGAGCAGCGCAAGCTGTGGGACGCCTATACCGGTGAAGCCGAGACCAAGCTCAAGGCCGCCGGCGTGCAGTTCGTGAACGCCGACAAACCGGCTTTCTACAAGGCGACGCAATCGATCCGCGACAAATACGGCTCGAAGTACGCGACGTTGCTCAAGCGCATCGAAGATACCAAGTAAGCCGCTGGCCTCAGCCTTTGCCGCACAGACCGAAATCCGCGCCGGCCGATCCGGCGGCGCCGGGTTTCCGCTTGCGCGGCAGTGATTTTTTTGGGTCGCTTCCCGCTGTCGGGGAAAAAGCGGTTGGCAAGCTTCCCGCCGCTGCGGGAAAGCCCTTTTGTCGCGAGGAATTACCTTGACCGTCAAGCAACTCTACGCCCGGCTGATGGAAAGCCTTTACCTGGCCTGCATCGTGGCCTCGGGTCTTGCCATCGTGGTGATCACGCTGATCATCCCCTTCGGTGTGTTCATGCGCTACGTGATGAACAACCCGCAATCCTGGCCGGAGCCCGCCTCGGTGGTAATGATGGTGATGTTCTCGTTCGTGGGCGGCGCGGCGGTATTTCGCGCCAACGTGCATGTGGCGGTCGAAGCGCTTCTCAACGCGGTCAGTGCGCCGCAAAAACGCCTGATGCTGATCGGCGTCGACCTCTGCATGGCGGCCACGGCGCTGTTCATGACGGGCTACGGCGCGCATTTGTGCCAGATCACCTGGAACCAGTCGGTGGCCGAGTTTCCCGGCCTGCCGGTCGGGGTGGTCTACATGCCGATCCCGATCGGCGGCTTTCTCACCTTGCTGTTCCTGATCGAACGCGTCTGGGTCGGCCCGCCACCGGCCACTTCGATCATGTACAGCGATACCGCCAGCGATCTGGAGTGAGCCCATGGACATTCTGATCCTGCTCGGTTCCTTCGCGCTCTTGTGCGCGCTCGGCGTACCGGTGGCTTACGCCCTGGGACTTGCCGCCATCTGTGGCGCGCTGTGGGTCGACATCCCGCTTGAAGCGGTGATGCTCAAGATCTCCGACGGCACCGACGATTTCGCGCTGCTGGCGATCCCGTTTTTCGTGCTGGCCGGCGCCATCATGGCCGAAGGCGGCATGGCGGCGCGGCTGATCAACCTGGCGCGCATCTTTGTAGGTTTCATCCGCGGTGGCCTGGCGCTGGTCAACATCATGGCCTCGTCGCTGTTCGGCTGCATCTCCGGTTCATCGGTGGCCGATACTTCGGCGATCGGTTCGGTGATGATCCCGCAGATGGTCAAGGCCGGCTTTCCGCGCGTGTTCGCTACCAACGTCACCATCTGCGGCTCGGTGCAGGCGCTGCTGATCCCGCCTTCGCACAATGCGGTGATCTACTCGCTGGCCGCCGGCGGCACCGTCTCGGTGGCACACCTGTTCCTGGCCGGCATCTTTCCCGGCATGCTGTTCGCCCTGTGCCTGATCGGCCTGGTGCTGTGGATTTCGCACAAGCGCGAATACCCCAAGGGTGAGGCAGTGGCCCTGAAGGATGTACCGAAGATCGTGATCGAGGCCCTGTGGGGTCTGGTCACGGTGCTCATCATCATGGGCGGCATCCTCTCGGGGGTTTTCACGCCGACCGAATCGGCGGCGGTGGCCTGTGTCTACGCCTTCCTGGTCACCTTCCTGGTGTATCGCGACTACAAGTGGCGCGACCTGCCGCACCTGGTGCACCGGGTGGTCAAGACCGTAGCGATGGTGATGATGCTGATCGGCTTCTCGGTCGCCTTCGGCTACATGATGGCAATCATGCAGATCCCCGCCAAGGTCACGCAGTTCTTTCTGTCGATCTCGGACAACAAGTACGTGTTCCTGTTCCTGGTCAATATCCTTCTGCTGCTGCTCGGCACCTTCATGGACTTGGCGCCGATGCTCCTGATCTGCACCCCGATCTTCATGCCGGTGATCGTCAAGCTGGGCATCGACCCGGTACATTTCGGCATGATCATGATCCTCAACCTGGGCATCGGGCTGATCACCCCGCCGGTGGGCCCAACGCTTTTCGTCGGTTGTGCCATTGGCAAAGTGTCGATGGAAGAAGTGTCGAAGGAGCTATGGCCTTTCTATGGCGCGATGTGCTTGGCACTGTTGCTGGTGACCTACGTGCCGGCGATCTCCTTGTGGCTGCCGGGCCTGATGAAGTGAGCCGCGTCGCCCATCGGCTCCCGCCGCGCTGATAGGCACGCTGAGAGGCACGCCGAGAGGCACGCCGAGAGGCACGCCGAGAGGCACGCCGAGAGGCACGCCGAGAGACGCGTGCACGACCTGGCGCACCGGACTCTATACTGACGCGCCCCGACCTGCCTTAGCCTGCCATTTTCCCGATCCCGCCAGACCCCGCTGATGACAAACACATCAAACCGTGTTCGCGCCTATGTCGCCTGCGCTGACAGCCGTGAAATCCTGGTACTCCAGCTCGACGACAGCAATGGCGAGCTCGCGCTGATCCAGAAAGTGCCGGCCGGCGGCAGCGTCATGCCACTGGCGGCAAGCCGTGACCGGCGGCGCCTGTTCGCGGCGCTGCGCTCGCAGCCCTACAGTGTGGCCAGCTTCGCCATTGATCCGCTCTCGGGCCACCTGCAGGCACTGGGCAGCGGGCCGCTGCCCGACAGCACACCCTACATCGCGCAGGACCGCAGCGGCCGCTATCTGCTGTGGGCCTCCTACAGCGGCCACAAGATCGGTGTCAGCGCGATTGGCGGCGACGGCCTGGTTGAAGCCGCGCATCAGGTGATCGAAACCGAACCCAACGCCCACGCGATCGTGCCCGACCCTTCCGGGCGCTATGTATTCGTGCCATGCCTGGGTGGCGGCATCGTGATGCAGTGGAAGTTCGATGCGACAAGCGGCACGCTCACGCCCAATTCGCCGGCCGCGATCGCCCAGCCACCCGGCGCCGGGCCGCGCCATTTCACGTTTCATCCCGGCGGCCATCATGCCTATCTGCTCAACGAGCTCAACGCCAGCGTATCAAGCTTCGCGTTCGATGCCGACAGCGGCCTTTTGACCCAGTTGCAGAACCTGAGCATCCTGCCCAGGAACTTCTCCGGCCAGCCTTGGGCGGCCGATATCCACCTGACGCCGGATGGCCGCTATCTGTATGCCTCGGAACGCCGCTCCAGCACGCTGGCGCTGTTCGCCGTCGGCGCCGACGGTCGCATCGAGCATGTCGCCAACCATGCCACCGAAAGCGAACCGCGCGGCTTCGCCATCGACCCTTCCGGGCGCTTCCTTCTGGCGGTCGGGCAGGCTTCGAATTCGATGACCAGCCATGCCATCGATGCCGCCAGCGGCCGCCTCACCGAGTTGAAAAGATATGCCATGGGCAAGAACCCGAACTGGGTCGAGATCGTGACGCTGCCGTGATTGGCAACACACCGGTGCCATGCCGAGCGATCTCGCGCAACTGAATGCGGCAGGCGGCCGGGTGCGCGGCCCGGACTACGATCGGCGCGCCGTTGCTACAGGCATCATCCACCTCGGTCTGGGCAGCTTCCACCGCGCGCACCAGGCGATGTACACCGATGCGACTCTGGCGCAAGACCCGTCCTGGGGCATTTGCGGCGTCAGCCTGCGCTCCGCTGGCGTGGTGGATGCGCTGCGCCGCCAGGACCATCTCTACACCCTGCTTGCGCGCGGCCGGGAGGCCACGCAAGCGCGCATCATCGGCAGCGTGCACCGGACGCTCGGCGTGGCCGACGGCATGCATGCGGTGATCGGGCGCATCGCCGCCCAAGCCACCCGCATCGCCAGCCTCACCATTACCGAAAAAGCCTACTGTCACCGCCCTGCTACCGGCCGCCTCGACACCGCGCATCCGCAGATCGCGCACGACCTGGCGCACGCAGGCGATCGCGACACATGGCCGCTGAGCGCACTGGGGGTCTTGCTGCGCGGTCTCGCCGCGCGCATGGCGCACGGCACACCGCTGAGCATATTGTGTTGCGACAACCTGCCGCACAACGGCGCCACGCTGCGCGGCCTGGTACTCGAATTCGCCGGCATGACCAACCAGCGACTGGCGCGCTGGATCGAAACCGAGCTGACCTTTCCTTCGACCATGGTCGACCGCATCGTACCGGCTGCCAGCGCCGACGCCATCGCGATCGCGCGCGACTTCGGCCTTGACGACGCCATACCGGTATCGACCGAACCTTTTTCACAATGGGTGATCGAGGACCATTTCGCCGCCGGACGCCCGGCCTGGCAGGATGCCGGCGCGCAACTGGTGACCGAGGTGGCGCCGTTCGAACTGATGAAGCTGCGCCTGCTCAACGGCGCGCATTCTTGCATGGCCTACCTGGGTCATTTGGCCGGACATGAGTACGTGCACCAGGTCATTAGTGACCCGCTGTTCGCTGCGGCCATCGAGCGGCTGTGGCGCGAACTGGTGCCGACCCTGCCGCCGGCGCTTGCGAGCATGCCCGGCGTGGACATCGCTGCCTACCAGCGCGCCCTGATGCAGCGCTTTCGCAACCCCGCATTGCAACACCGTACCTGGCAGATCGCGATGGACGGCTCGCAAAAGCTGCCGCAGCGCCTGTTGAACGCGGCACGCGAGCGCCTGTTGCACAACCAGGGTGTCGACAGCATTGCCCTTGCCGTCGCCGGCTGGATGCGCTACGTGGCCGGCCGCGACGACCAGGGCAACAACATAGACGTGCGCGACCCGCTGGCCACGCAGTGCGCCGCCATCGCCGCGGTGGCCAATGGTGACTGCGACGCACTCGGCCGCGGCCTGCTGGGACTGGCGTCGATTTTCGGCGACGACTTGCCGCACGACCCGCGCTTTGTCGATGCGCTGCTGGGCTGGCTGCGCCCGCTCGCGCTCGACGGCGTGCGCGCCACCTTGGCCCGCGCCGCAGGCGGCGCCGCGTCATGAAACGCCGGCGCCCCGACAGTTCGCGTAGCCAAACGGCCACTTGACCATGCGTCGCGCCCTGCTTCTGCCGCTCATCATCGCCTGTGCATTGTTCATGGAGAACATGGATTCGACGGTGATCGCCACCTCGCTGCCGGTGATCGCGGAAGACCTGGGCGTCAATCCGATCTCGCTCAAGCTGGCGCTCACCGCTTACCTGGTGTCGCTGGCGGTATTCATCCCGGTCAGCGGCTGGATGGCCGACCGCTTCGGCTCGCTCACGGTGTTTCGCCTGGCCATCGGCGTATTCATGCTGGGCTCGCTCGCCTGCGGCTTTGCGTCTTCCCTCGGCAGCTTTGTGGCAGCGCGCTTCATGCAGGGCATGGGCGGCGCGATGATGGTGCCGGTGGGGCGCTTGATACTGCTCAAGAGCGTGCCCAAGAACGAGCTGGTACAAGCCATGAGTTACCTGACCATCCCCGCCTTGCTGGGACCGGTGATCGGGCCGCCGCTGGGCGGCTTCATCAGCACCTATTTCCACTGGCGCTGGATTTTCTTCATCAACATTCCGATCGGCATCCTGGGCATCTACCTGGCAACCCGTCACGTCCCGCAGATCACCGAGCCGGACCTGGCACCGCTCGACTTCGCGGGCTTCGTCTTGTCCGGCTTCGGCCTGTCGGCGCTGACCCTGGGCCTGGCCACCGCCGGCCAGCATCTGCTCTCCAGGGAAATGTCGATCGCCTGCGTGGTGGCCGGCGGCATTTCACTGGCGCTCTACGTGCGCCATGCGTTCGCAAGCGAGCATCCCTTGCTGGACTTTCGCTTTCTCAAGATTGCGACCTTTCGCACCAGCGTGGTGGGCGGCGCGGTGTTTCGCATCGGCGTGGGCGCCATGCCCTTCCTGCTGCCGCTGGTCATGCAGCTGGGCTTCGGCTACTCGGCGCTGCAATCAGGGCTGCTCACCTGCACCTCGGCGCTGGCCGCGATGTTCATGAAAACCATGGCGGTGGCGATTCTCAGGCGCTACGGCTTTCGCAACGTGCTGATCTGCAATGCCGTGATCGCCGCCGGCAGCATCGCCAGCTACGGCCTGTTCACCCAGACCACGCCCTACGCGCTGATGGTCGGCCTGTTGCTGCTGGGCGGGTTTTTCCGCTCGCTGCAGTTCACCGCGATGAACGCGCTGGCCTATGCCGATATTGCACGCGCCGAAATGAGCCCGGCATCGAGCCTGGCCAACGTGACCCAACAGCTGGCCTTGAGCCTGGGCGTGACCATCGCCGCCTGGGTGCTTGAAACCAGCGCCGGCTGGCGCGGCCATGCCACGGTCCAAGCCGCCGATTTCAGCGTTGCCTTCATGGTGGTAGGCGCGGTTGCCTCGCTATCGTTCTGGTTCAACCTGCGCCTGGCACCCAACGCCGGCGCCGAGGTCTCGGGGCGCCGCGAGCGCTGAGAGCGAACACGACTGCGCAACGGCAGCACCAATTGCTCGGGCCTTGTGGCGTATTGCCCTACCCTCAGCCATTCACCTTGAGGTACACCGCGTAAAGCGAAGTCGTGCCGCAGATGAACAGGCGGTTGCGCTGCAAGCCACCGAAAGTCAGGTTGCCTGTCAGTTCGGGAATCCGCACCTTGCCGATCAAGGTGCCATCGGCGCGATAGCAATGCACGCCCTCGGCGCAACTGCTCCACACCCGCCCGTCGCAGTCGACGCGAAAGCCGTCGAACAGGCCGGCGTCGCAAGTGGCGAAAACGCTCGATGCGCCCAGCGTGCGCCCGTCGGCACCCACCGCAAGGCGGCGAATGTGGCGCGGCCCGGCTGCGTCTTCGGAAGCGCCGCTGTCGGCCACGTAGAGGTGCTTCTCGTCGCGCGTGAATGCCAGCCCGTTGGGATGGTGGAAGTCGGTCGCAACGCGCGTCAGCGCGCCGCTTGCAGGATCGATGCGGTAAACGTGACAGCCATCCTGCTCGCGCGGTGCACGCGCACCCTCGTAGTCGGCAATGATGCCGTAGTCGGGGTCGGTAAACCAGATCGAGCCATCGGACTTGACCACCACGTCGTTGGGCGAATTCAGGCGCTTGCCGTCGAAGCGCTGCGCCAGCACCGTGAGCGTGCCGTCGTGCTCGGTGCGCGTGACGCACCGGTTCAGGTGCTCGCAACTGATGAGCCGCCCCTGGCGATCGCAGGTGTTGCCGTTGGCGAAGCCGGAAGGCTGGCGAAACACCGATACCGAGCCGTCGGTATCGTCATAGCGCAGGATGCGGTTGTTGGGCAGGTCGGACCACAGCAGATAGCGCCCGCCGCCGAACCATGCCGGCCCTTCGGCCCAGCGGCAGCCGGTCCACAAGCGCTCGACCCGTGCGTGGCCGACAAAACAGCGCGCGAATTCCGCTTCGATCACCTCGAACCCGCTGCCTTCGATTTCGCCAAAAAACATTTTTGTCCCCTCGGTGCCGATCACCGCGTGCGACACCATAGCCAAAAGTACGCCATTGCGCTAGACTCTTTCGTTGGCAATCCCGCACCACGAAAGTGGGCGCCGATACTACAACAACAAAACAGGATTGCCTCGCACGCGCCGTAGATGTGCGTGGTGTAAACCGGAGAGAGACGATGGTCAATATCGACCAGTGGCTGGGCAGGTTTGCCCGCAACATGCACATGCTTGCGGCGATCTGGTTGTTTCTGCTGGCCTTCCTGATCCTGGCCGATGTGGTCGGGCGCGGCATCTTCAATGCGCCGATTCAGGGCACGGCTGAACTGGTATCGAACTCGATCGTCGCCATCGCCTTCCTGCAACTGTCGCACTCGATCCGCATGCGCGGCATGCTGCGCGCCGAATTCCTCGACGCCTACCTGCCCGCCTGGGTGATGCGCGGCTTCTCGATGCTGGGCTACCTGGTGGCGGTTGCCTTGTTCCTCGCCATCGCCTATGCCTCCTGGGAGCCGATGTTGAACGCCTGGGAAATCAAGGAGTACCAGGGCGACGGCGCGCTGCGGGTACCCACCTATCCGGTGCGCATGATCATCGTCGCCATGAGTGTGCTGTCGGCGTGCTCGTATGCGTCACTGTTCGCGCGCGGCTTGCGCGGCGAGCACGAGGCGGCGCCGGATGCGCAACCCGGGGGCGGCGCGGCCGAACCCGGAGGAGCTCCCTGATGGGCTCGACCGCATTCGCCGGGATGATGATCGTCATCCTGCTCCTCATGATCGCCGCGGGCTTCCACATCAACGTGGCGCTGGCGGTGGCCAGCGTGGTGGGGGTCGGCATCCTCGCCGGCAAGACCAGCGTCGCGCTGTCGATCCTCTCCTCTACCTCGTACGAGGTGCTGCGCGACTACGTCTTCGCGGTGATTCCAATGTTCATCCTGATGGGCGAACTGATCGCACGCAGCGGCGCCGCCAAGGACCTGTTCGTGGTGCTCAATCGCTTGCTCATTCGCGTCCCGGGCCGCCTCGCGGTGGCCACCGTGATCGGCAACGCGGTATTCGCGGCGGTGGTTGGGGTCTCGATCGCTTCCGCAGCCACCTTCTCGCGCATCGCCTACCCGCAGATGGTGGCACTGCGCTACGACAAGACCGTCGCGCTCGGCTGCATCGCCGGCAGTTCTTCGCTGGGCATGCTGATCCCGCCCTCGGTGCTGATGATCGTGTGGGGTGTGCTCACCGAGCTGTCGATCGGCAAACTGTTTCTCGCCGGCTTCCTGCCGGGATTGCTGCTGGCTGCGCTGTATGCCACCTACTGCATCGTGCTGGCGCTGTTGAAGCCGGAATTGTTCGGCGAGGGCAAGCGCGCGATCGACGGCATGCGCCAGCGCGCCGCCATCGACGACACGCCGATCGACGCGGCAGTGATTACCGGCACCGTGGGCACGGTGTTGTTGATCGTGGTCGTGCTGGGCGGCATCTGGGGCGGCATGTTCACGCCGACCGAAGCCTCGGGCATCGGGGCGCTGATGGCCCTGGCGCTGGCGCTGATCAAGGGGCTCAAGTGGCGCGACGTCGTCGATGCGATTTCGGAGACCGGTCGCACCTCCGCGCCGCTGCTGTTCCTCCTGATCTGCGCGCAGATGTATTCGC
>Ga0209181_10000991_pt1 | contig 50861 bp, 41 predicted proteins | sample MAT05_FD_187208 | JGI IMG/M metagenome (GOLD analysis project Ga0209181, IMG submission 187208) | Freshwater microbial communities from Lake Fryxell liftoff mats and glacier meltwater in Antarctica - MAT-05 (SPAdes) (version 2) | ecosystem: Environmental > Aquatic > Freshwater > Ice > Liftoff... | reverse complement strand
CACCACAAGAGCGAGCGAAAATTTCTTCTGTCTGGCGGCTGTAAAAATGCTCCGGCCTTTGCTGCCGACTATTCGCTCACCTACAAATTTCCATCACTCGCGTGCTGAATCTGCGATTCGGTCTCGGCAATGATCGCTTGACGCTCGTTGCGAGTGGGGCGGTAAAACAGGTAGAGGAGTCCCCCAATGATTCCCCAGAAGGCAATGCAGGCATAACCCAGTATGGAAATGGTTGCAGCCACGCCGCGATCCAGTCCGACCAAGGAGGTCAGCATGACATCGAACACTTTCTCCCGGGTTCCGAGTCCCCCCGGTGTGATCGGAAGCGCGGCAACGGTTTCAATCACCGGGAGTGCGGAGTACAGCTCAATAGCTGAAGGCGTTTTTGCCTCCCAATGTGAGATGCCTTTTGAGGTCGCCCAGAACGTCGTGTAATGGGCCATGTGCGCGACGATGGAAATCAGCAGTGCGGCACCAGTCGCCAGCCAGGCGCGTCCGTACAGATTAAATGCCACGGAGAGACGCACGAGCGATTCGCGGAAAGGGAAATGTGGCGGTAACTTTGCTGCGATGTGAAACGCGGCAATGATTGCCGCCGCCGCAATGCCAGTAAATGAGACGCCCAAAACGATGAGTCCCGTAAGCACAAAGCCGCGGGCGTCGGGCTCACTGGTCAGCCAGTCCCACCGATAAACGGTGATACAAACCGTAAGGATCAGCACGGCGAGCAAGCCGATGAGACGATCCATGAGGATACTTAAAATGCCCGCCGCCTTTTTACCTTCAGGTGCTTCTTTCAAAAGATAGTATGCTTTCACGACATCGCCGCCGGTGCCGCCGGGAATGAAGAGACTAAAAAACAAGCCGACCATCAGCAGGCCGTAAAGCCGGAGCCAAGAGATATAAATTCCTTGCACGCGCAAAAGTATCTGCCAGCGGACACCGGCGAGCAGCTCGAAGACGCCATAAGCTGCGATTCCCACCAGCAGCCAGGAGCCGCTGCTTTGTTGCACGGCGTGTTTGAAGACGGATTGCTTTTCCGGATCCCGAAAGACAAGCCAGAGCAACCCGAAAGTCACAAGACATTGTATGAGGGCGAGGACGACTTTCTTCATGGAAGGACAAGCGACGGTCTTTAGTGGCTGCCGTAGCGTTCTCGCCATTTGGCGAGTGCAGTGGTGATTTCTTCTTTCGTCCGCTTTGGGCTCATTTCGAATATGAACGGCACTCCCTTGGGGATGTGGGGCATGAGCTTCTCGTAATCAATATCGCCCGTGAAAGGTGCCATATGATCGCGTCCCGCCCATTTCGTATCGTGAAGATGGCAGCCGATGAGACGCGAGGAGATGCGCTTCAGCCATTCTGCATGATCGAGAAAGGCGAGATTATGTTTCACCTGCACATGACCGAAATCGTGCCAATAGCCGGCCGTGGGTGCGGCAAACTCGCTCATGAGCATCTCCATCTCCCGCTCGCTCGGAATTTCCTCGAAGCTATGGCGACTCTCGATCCCGAGCTGGATTTCGTTTTTGGCCGCATATTCATAGACGTGACGCAATACCTCACGAGAGCGTGCAAACGCCGCCTCGATTCCAGCGTTCCGTTTTTTGATTCCTTCCGTTTTGGTCCGCGCAAACTGCGCACTGGTGTGAAGCCCGACTTCCGCAAGACGAATGAGTTTATCCGTGTAGTCATCCATCCGTACACTGCCGAGATGGAGCACGACATAGCGTGCGCCCATTCGCTTCGCAAAATCGATGGTCTGAAACGTTTGCCGGAGCGCCCGGTCACGCTCCGGTGGATTGCTTGAGCTGAACTGATAGCAGTCCGGCGACGAGCGCGTGATCTCGACAGGTAGCGGACAGAAATTATGCAGCGATGAAATTTTCACCTTTCCCTCTTCCACCAGCTTGATGATCCCGCCGATCAGCGACATCCGAATCCCGTGGCCGAGCTCTACGTATTCAAAGCCGAGATCCAGGATTTCCTGAAGCATGGCGTCGCCCTCCGTGTGTCGTCCGGAGTTCCAGCAGGTAGAGCAGGCGATCATGGCGCAATGGTCCTCATCTTATCTTTTTCTCCTACTCTTAGTCTCCAAGACGAACGTCATGCCATGCAATAAGTCTCTCTTCGTCCGCCCTCGCAAACTCATAACACCACGCCGTGGCTTTGGGAGTAAGATCAAGAGCAAGACAAAGAGTAAGACTGTGCATGGAGGATCAACTGTGTTTGCTTACTCTCCCCAAGTGATCAATCGCAACTCATGCGCCTGGATCAGATTCGGATGAGTGGGGATGACCCGCACATTGAATCCGTAGCTTCCGCTTTCGGCGGCAGGAATACTGCCTGCATAACGGAAGGTGCCATCGGCTAGTTTTTCGACATTTTTCAGGTCGAACGTATTTGGGTTTAAAGCCACGCCGTTCACGTTTTCTCCGTAGTAAGCCTGCACCCGTACAAATTCCGGTGAGATTGTCCCGAGATTCACGCGTGCACTGAGCTCCACGCTATCACCGACGAGCACGCTGCTGCCTTCACCCGCGCGGCTGCCAACATCGCTGACTTTTACCTGATTCCATTCCTTGCGGATCATCGCTTTCCATTTACTGACTTCGATCGCCTTTTTGCCGCCATCAGCATTAAGGATAGAGTGAGCGCGTGCGGCGGGATCGTAGAGACGCTCGGTGTATTCCTTCACCATGCGATGGGTGTTAAAGGCAGGAACGATGGTCCGGATGGATTCGCGCATGAGATTCAGCCACGCGAGCGGCAGTTTGCCGTCGGGCTTTGCGTAATAAAGCGGCAGAATCTGTGTCTCGAGAATATGGAAAAGACTGACGATATCCACGTCGTCTTCCAGCTTTTGATCGGGCTGATCCGGGCTCTCCGGAATTTCCGCGCCGATAGCCCAGCCGTTCTTGCCGGTGTGTGCCTCGCACCACCAGCCATCGAGCACGCTGAGATTCAGACCGCCGCTTGGCGGCAATTTCATGCCGCTGGTGCCGCTGGCTTCGAGCGGACGACGCGGGTTGTTCAGCCATAAATCCACACCTTGATAGAGACGGCGACCCACGTAGTGATCGTAGTCCTCCACAAAGACGATGCGGTTTTCAAACTCCGGCATACGGGTGTACTTATAGACCTCCTGGATGAAACCCTTGCCGGGCTCATCCTTTGGATGCGCCTTGCCTGCGAACACAAACTGCACGGGACGATCGCTGTTGTTCATCAGCTTGTGAAGACGCTCGGGATCCGAGAAAAGCAGCGTTGCACGCTTGTAGGTCGCAAAGCGGCGGGCGAATCCAATCGTGAGTACCTCAGGATTGAGCATGCCGCTGAGCGCACGGACTTTCTCCGGCGCTTCGCCGAGACGCTGACGCTGCACACGCAGGCGTTCGCGGATGAATTCGATCGTGCGCACCTTTTGCTTCTGGTGCGTTTCCCAAAGCACTTCGTCGGGAATGTCCTGCACCTTGCGCCAGAAATCCACGTCCATCAAATTTTCCTCCCAGCCGGGGAGATATTTGTCATACACATCCATGAAGTCGGGGGCCATCCAGGTCTTGGTATGAATGCCGTTTGTGACGCTGGTAATCGGCACCTCGGGCACCGGCACACCGGCCCACACATCCTGCCAGAGACGCTGCGAGACACGTCCGTGCAGGGCGCTTACGCCATTCGCGTGACGGCTGGAGCGCAACGCAAGAATGGTCATGCTGAACGGCTCATGGGGATCCTTACGGGTCTGACCGAAGCTAAGGAAAGTTTCCATGTCCAACCCGACGCTGGCAGGGTAGTCACCAAAATACTTCTTCATCAGCTCCAACGGGAATGCGTCATTACCTGCGGGAACCGGTGTGTGGGTGGTGAACACGCTTCCCGCAGCTACCACCTGGATTGCCGAATAAAAATCAAGCTTCTGGTCCTTCGCACAACGGCGCACAAGCTCCAGCGTGATGAAGGCGGCGTGTCCTTCGTTCAGATGATGCACGCTCGGCTTGATGCCCATCGCGTCGAGCGCCACGACACCACCGATACCCAGTACGATCTCCTGCCTGATGCGCATCTCATGATCGCCACCGTAAAGCTGTGCGGTGATTCCACGATCTTCCGTAGTGTTTTCCGGAAGATTGGTATCCAGCAAATAGAGCGTAATGCGTCCCACTGCGAGCTTCCACACTTTCACCTGCACGGTGCGTTCGAGAATCTGCACCGTTACCTGCAAGGGCTTTCCTTCCACGTCAAAAACCTGCTGCACCGGTAGATGAGAGAAATTCTGGTTCAGCTCCATGCTTTCCTGCCAGCCGTCCTTGTTGATCTGCTGTTTGAAGTAGCCGTGACGATAAAGCAGCGTGATGGCGATGAACGGGATATCGAGATCGCTGGCGGATTTACAATGATCGCCACTCAGAATTCCGAGACCGCCCGAGTAGTTTGGGAACGATTCATGAAAACCAAATTCCGCCGAGAAATACGCAACAGGACCGGTGAGCGCCGAGCCAGTGCGGGTCTTTCCGTAAGTGTCCTTCCGTCCCATGTAACTGCGGAACTTGGTGATCACCGCGTTCATCGAGCGGATGAAATCATCATCTAACGCCACCTCGGACAAGCGTGCCTGACGGCACAGTTGCAGCATGCGATGCGGGTTATGGTTGGTCTTGTGCCAGAGTTCCGGATCTACAAAATGAAAGAGTGAGCGAGCGCTGGGCTCCCAGGTCCACCATAGGTTGTGAGCGAGTTCCCGCAGTGGTTCGAGCTGGACCGGGAGTTTTGGAATGACGTTATAAGTATGAGTAAGTTGCATTTTCCCTTGGATATTAAGATGTTCGGTTGCCTGTAGGAGACGCTGCCTGGGAAGGGAGCGCAGGACGCTAACGGGTCATTTTATTGGAGCAAGCCGGGAATTCTCAACTTCATCAGCACGACTTAAAGAGTCGTATTGATATGGTGTGAAACATGTTTATCATAGAGACATGAAAACGATGACTGTTCGTGATATTCGTCAACACTGGCCCGATGCCGAGCGCGCCCTTGCCACAGAAAAAGAGATCATCATCACCAGAGATGGTGAGCCTGTTGCAAAATTAACACGCATCACGACACCCGTTAAAAAGACGAAAAAGTTCGACCCTGTAGAACAAAAGCGCCTGCGCGAATCCATCTTTGGTAAAGGAGTAACCGTAAACTGGGTGAGCGAGTTTTGTGAACAAGACCGCGCTGATCGGTTTTGAAGATGCTTTATCTGGATACCAGTTCACTCCTGAAAATTTACTTCTCCGAGCCGGAGTCCGAAGCTGTGGACGCAGCTTTGTATTTGGAGCCGACCATCGTCATCACTCCGCTTACAGAACTGGAGGCGATGGTGCAATTGCGAGCCCGTCAAATGAGTGGCATGCTGACCACTGCCAAATATCAACGCATCAAGGAGAGTATCGAGGCACTGAAAGACACACTGCCATTCGTCTTTCGTTCACTCGCTGGAGCCATCTTTGCTACAGCGTTACGTCAACACCAGAAGGCCAAGGATATTCACTGCCGCACGTTGGATCGTTTACACCTCGCTGCAATGGAGGAACTCGATATCAAAAGACTCATGACGCACGATCAACGGCAGGCCGAGGTCGCCCGCAGATTAGGGCTCGAAGTGATCACGGCGTAGTATTCTGGGCGTGTTGTTACGTGCTATATATGAATCGCGTGTCCGTAGGCCTGATGATTGGCCTCGTGGATCGCTTCGCTGAGTGTCGGATGCGCGTGGATGGTCGCAGCGATTTCGTCGTGTGTGGCTTCGAGTGTGATTGCGAGACCAAGTTCGGCGATGAGTTCGGTAGCTTCCGCGCCGATGATGTGTGCGCCTAGGATTTCGCCGTGTGGTTCTCCTAGGATAAGTTTCACAAAACCATCCGGTTCGCCCACGGCCAGCGCCTTGCCGCTCGCCTGGAACGGGAACTTGCCGACTTTAAACTTCAACCCCTTTTCCTTTGCGGCGCGTTCGGTGAGGCCGACGCTCGCAACCTGCGGCTGGCAGTATGTGCAGCCTGGGAATGTGGTGACTTTCTTTGGCTTTGTGCCTGCGACAAACATCCCTTCCACCGCCTGCACTGCCTCATAGCTCGCAACATGCGCCAGCCATGGCGGTCCGATGATGTCGCCCGCAGCAAACACGCCGGGGATATTCGTCTCGTAACGGTCATTCGTCTTAATGTAACCGCGGTCGGTAAGCTCCAGCTTAGCGCCTTCTGGTAAAATGGGCGCGACGCCGATTGCCACAAGACACACATCCGCCTCGAGCACTTGCTCCACACCCTTTGCATCGGCAACCGTGATTTTTACTCCGCTGTCCGACGCCTCGGTCTTTGTCGTCTTGGTGCTGGTGAGCAGCTTGATACCGACTTTCGTCAGCGATTTCTCCAGTGCGACGGAAACCTCGGTGTCTTCCACAGGAAGAATGTTGGGGAGCATTTCCACGACGGTTACCTGAGTGCCGAACGCATTGTAAAAATAGGCAAACTCGATGCCAATCGCGCCTGCTCCGATGATCACCATGCTTTTGGGCTGGGTGGGAAGCGCCATCGCGTCGCGGCTTCCAATCACGGTCTTGCCATTAAAAGTCAGCCCCGGCATCGGGCGCGTTACGCATCCGGTTGCGATCAAAATTTTTGCCGCCGTATGGGTTTCGGGAGCGCCAGTCGCCTTTTTCACGGTGATTGAGCCCGCCTTATCGATCACGCCTTCGCCCCGGATGTAATCGATCTTGTTTTTCCGGAAGAGAAATTCGATGCCGCCAGCGAGTTTATCCGCCACACCACGGGAACGTCCGATCACTTTCGACCAGTCGTAACCCATACCTTCTCCGCCTGTGAAGCCGAGCGCGGCCGACTTGTGTTTGATCGTATGATAAAGCTCGGCGTTTTTCAGAAGCGCCTTGGTGGGGATACAGCCCCAGTTCAGACAGGTGCCGCCTGCGCGTTCCTTTTCCACCACGGCCACTTTCTTGCCGAGTTGAGCTGCACGAATTGCGCCGACATAGCCTGCCGGGCCGCCGCCAATTACAATAAGGTCGTAGGATGCCATGGAATAGAAGAGATAAGGTTGGTTAAAAAAAGGCTGATGTCTGGCTGCGAAACAGAACGCCTAGGATGCGTGTGGGTGGGGAGGCGCGTCAAAAGGAAAAAGTAGAAAGGATTAGGAAGAAGGGCGTGGCGACCAGCGCATGGAGAGAGAGTCGGCCGCAGGATGCGTATCAAATTAAAAGCGAGCGAACCCGCCACGCCCTTCTTCCTTAATCCTTTCTACTTTTTCCTTTTCCTCCCCACCCCCTTCTCCCTAATCCTTATTCCTTTTCTCCCTCCTATGTCATCCGTCTGGAATAGCGCACACCCTTGGCTCAAGGAACTCGTCTCTTACGAACCCGGCAAGCCGATCGAAGATGTCGCCCGTGAACTCGGCTTGAAACCCGAGGAGATCATCAAGCTCGCATCCAATGAAAACCCGCTCGGCCCGTCGCCCAAGGCGCTGGCTGCAATGAGAGAAACGCTGGAACGCGCGCACTTTTATCCCGACGGCGGCGGCTACTATCTGCGCGAAGCGATCGCGGAAAAAACGGGCTTGAAGCGCGAGAACGTCATTCTCGGATGTGGCTCGAATGAAATCATCGAGTTTATCGGAAAAGCGTTTTTGAATCCCGGGGATGACATCATCGCCGCCCGCCACGCATTCGTGGTTTATAAGCTGATGGCGACGCTCATGGGCGCAAACACGATCGAGGTTCCTGATCCCGGTTACGCTCACGATCTGGATGGAATGCTCGCGGCGATCACTCCGAAGACGAAGGAGATATTCATCGCCAATCCGAACAACCCCACCGGCACGCTGCTTTCCCAAGACGAGATCGATCGTTTTATGGCAAAGGTGCCGGAGCACATCGTGGTGATTTTTGATGAGGCTTATTACGAGTTTCTGCCGAACCCTCCGGATGTGCTGAAGTATGTCCGTGAAGGACGGAATGTCGTCGTTCTGCGTACGTTTTCAAAAATCCAGGGGCTGGCGAATTTGCGTATTGGTTATGGGCTGGCGCACCGTGAGTTGATTGATGTGCTGCAAAAAACCAGACAGCCATTTAATGCAAACGGTATTGCACAGGCGGGAGCGCTCGCGGGGATTCTCGATGATGATCACCAGCGCAAAACGCGTGATCTCACGATCGAAGGGCGCACCTGGCTACAGAGCGAGTTTGCGGAGATGGGTCTCGAATACGTTCCCAGTCACGCGAACTTCATTCTCGTGAATGTCGGCAATGGCGGCACGGTCTTCAAAAGCCTCATGCAAAAGGGCATCATCGTTCGTGATATGAACGCTTACGGATTACCCGAGTGGATCCGCGTCAGTATTGGCACCATGAATCAAAACCGCCGCTTCCTCGAAGAGCTCAAGTCGCTCAGGGTGATACAGAGCGTAGAATAAAATTCGGCGAAGCCGGATGGGGAGCGCGTGCGACCCGCGTGCAGTATTTGGCGACCCGCCAAAAACTTCTAAAATACAATGCGAAGCATCACGCCGTTGGAGAGATGAAGGCTACGCCTTATGATTTATACCAATTCGTGATTGAGAACGAAGCATCGTAGTAGCGGCGTCACTGTAATCAGCATTACCCACAAGTATTCATGCTCTGCGTTGGGCCCGTGGGGGCTTGGAGAGACGTTCCATTCTCAATGGAGAATTAGTATTAGCCTAGAAACCGCATTAGAGTCCGCGAAACACGCGAAAACAAAGGCACTTCTGATAAGATGGCCGTTCACCCATTGGGTGCGTTGCACCCTGGCTCTAAATTGTTTTCTTTCCGTGTGTTCTGCGTGTTTCGCGGATCCTATTCATGGATTTAGGATTAGAAGTTTTTGGCGAGTCTCCGAAAACTGCCTACGGGGTCGCAGTCGCTCCCCATGCAGACGCTTCGCGTCCGCAAACATCGTCGAAAACATGTTCGCTGTTATCCAGTAAGATACTAATGAGGCGCTGAGGATGCGCCCAAGTTTTCCGGCTCCTTGACCGGTGGCTTGAAGAAAATCGCCAAAAAGATTGCTGCGACTAAAGCAGCCAGACATGGAACCAAAAAGAGCCCTTTGAAATCGGTTACGTCGCCTTTGGTAAAGGTGTCCTGTAGCAGACCGGGACAGATCGTATTGGCGACCAGCGCGCCGAGGCCGAGGATCATGACATTAAAAAGCCCCTGTGCACTCGCGCGCACGTCTTTCGGAAAATACTCATCCACAAAGATATAGACGGTCGCAAAAAAGAATGCGTAACAGACGCCGTGAAGCACGTTGACCGAGACGATCAGCCAGGTGTGTTCCGGCAAAAATGCGAAGACCGCAAAGCGGGCCGTATGTCCCAAGATGCCGATGACCATGGTCCATTTCCAACCGAGCTTTTTGAGCGTGCAGCCCAATATAAACATGGTCAGCAGTTCCGCGATTTGGCCGATGGTCATCACCGGCATGATCCAGTTCCCTGCGATTCCGACACCACCAGCTGCTTGCTTTGCACCGAGAAACACGCCTGTCCAGTTGAAGAAACAGTTGTGTACAAAGGAATCTACAAACGCCACGATCCAAAGGATGAGGACAAAGGGATGCTTGAGGAGCTTGAATGCTTCCAGCCAGGCGAGACTTTTTTGCCCCGACTCCACCTTTTTAGGAGGAGTATGCGGAAGCGTGAAACTCAATAGCGCGAGTAGAAGTGAGGCGATTCCCGCGACGACATAAGTCCATTTCGTGCCGTCTTGCAGCGCCTGTCCAGTGAGTCCAGAGGCCAGCACGGTGCCCAGCCAGTCCACAAAGCCCGTCGTGGGCGTGGCGTTTACTTTTGCCCAATCCACCAGAATAAAAGTGAAAGGCCATGCCGCCAGAATCCATCCAACAGTTCCGCCCATGCGAACAATCCCAAATTCTTTTTGCGCGTCTTTCATGCTGGCAAAGGCGATCGAGTTGGTGATCGAAATGGTCGGCACGTAGAGCAGGCAATGCACGGACATCAGGATGAAAAACACCCAGAAATTCTTGGTGAAACCGCATCCCATAATGGCCAGCCCACCAATGATATGACTAAACGCGAGGAACTTTTCGGCGGCAAACTTCCGATCCGCGAACTGATTGCTGAAAAACATGCCAACGATTGCCGCGATGGGAAACGCATTCAAAATCCATGATTGCTGCGAGGGCGTAAAACCAAGACTTGGCAGATAACCAAAGATCAACGGCAGCCACGCGCCCCAAATCGCGAACTGGAGCATCATCATCAGGAAGAGTTTAATACGGATACCGGAATTCATAAGGATGGGGTTTTGGAAGCCGGAGGGTGTAGGCGAGGAAGTCACTAACTTACGAGTTTTAAGTTTTAAGAAAATGCAGTCTTCCCTGAAGGTGTCGTTGATAGTTGAGTGGGGGATCGGTGATAGGTGATAGAAGCGGCATGATGCCTCCTCTTACTCCTAAGCGAAATTTTCAGAGTAAGATCAAGAGCAAGACAAAGAGTCAGAATCTCCGGCCGCTGTATCATCAATAAAGCGCCAGGAGCGGGGCAAACCTCGCCTTTTCTTAAAACTTCACACTTAAAACTCGTTTACTGAAAGAGATTACGATCTATCCAAATAGGATGAATCCCGCCTCTGCTGCGTCCCGCCTCTGTGCTGCGTGCGGACTTTGCTGCAATGGCGTCATGTTTCAAAAAGTCCGGCTGCAACCTGAGGATAACCGGTATGATCTGATCAAGGCGGGACTGAAAATCAAACGCAGACATACTGAGGAATTTTTTACGCAGCCATGCACTGCATTTCGGGAAACGCACTGTGCGATTTATCTCCAGAGGCCAACTCGCTGCCGGCTTTTCGAATGTCAGCAACTCAAGCGGGTTGCGAGCGGGGTAATTACCGAGGCCATGGCTGCGGAGAAAATCCGAGAGACCAAACAGCGCGTTGATTTTCTCAGCGAGCTTCTTCAGCAGGAAGGCACAACGAATGTCTCCAAGCCGCTTTTGAAGCGGTGTGAACAAGCGACCATAGAGCCGCCGGAAGCTGGGGCTGATCCTGTCTTGTCGGAAATCCGAGAGAAAATCGGGCGATTGATGGACGAGCTCGATGCGCTGCTGGATCAGGACTTCCGCGTGACTCCGGTTGCAGTGGAGGGTTTGTAACGAATTGCGGATGTCAGATCTGGAATTGCGGGTTAGGGCGGCAAGCGATGAGCCATCCACGTTAATCCGAATTCCCAATCCGCCACCCTTTACCCAGCGTGACTTTTGCATTATTAAATCGGGATGAGCGCGATTGCAGAACAAGATGACGTGATTGATAAAGTCCTGGGCGGGGAGCGGATTTCCCAAGAAGACGCACGAGCACTCTATGCATTGCCGCTGACAGAACTGGGCGAGTTGGCGCATCGGAGACGGAATCAAATCAAGGCTGGCGCTTACGGCGGACGAGGAAACGAGATCGTGACTTATATTGTAGATCGGAACATCAACTACACGAACGTCTGCAATGTGTACTGCAAATTTTGCGCATTCTATCGCACGGAGAAAGACGACGATCATTATGTGCTCTCGCAAGAGCAGATCGACGCGAAGCTCGATGAGCTTGCTGCAATTGGCGGTGTACAGGTTTTGCTACAAGGCGGACATCACCCAAAGCTGGGGATGGATCATTACCTAAACATGCTCGGCCATATCCGGCAGAAATATCCGAAGATAAATATCCATGGATTCAGCCCCCCGGAGCTTCAGCATTTCTCGACGGTCTTTAAAATGCCGGTGAAAGAAGTGATCCGGAAATTCAAGGAAGCCGGTCTGGGGAGCATTCCTGGAGGAGGAGGAGAGATTCTGGTGGATTCCGTGCGCGAGCGGATTGCGCCGCTAAAATGCAAGAGTGACGCCTGGCTGGAGGTGATGCAGGAGGCGCATGCGTTGGGATTAAAGTCGAGCTGCACCATGATGTTTGGCCACGTAGAGACACTGGATGACCGGCTGGAACATTTGCAGCGGCTACGCGATACGCAGGACGAGACGGGTGGATTTACGGCTTACATCTGCTGGACCTTCCAGCCCGAGAATACCAAGCTCCGAGCCGAGCCAGTCACCAGCGCCGAGTATCTGCGAATGCAGGCATTGAGCCGCATTTTCCTCGATAACATTGAGAACATCCAAAGCTCTTGGGTGACCCAGGGACCAAAGATCGGGCAGATCGCTCTGAAATACGGGGCAAACGATTTCGGCAGCGTGATGATGGAGGAAAATGTCGTGAGCAGCGCGGGGACATCATTCCGTCTCAATAAAGCAGAGATCGAACGGCTGGTCAGCGAAGCGGGCTATGAAGCACGCCAGCGTAATACGTGGTACGAGCTGATTTAGGGGACTATTGAAATACTCAGCGACGCATTTCGCTGGGGCGAAAATTTTACAGAGACGAAGTCTGATTCTTGAATCCAACATCGACTTCTTATTCCCATGTCGACTCCATCCCGCGCGCTCACCAACAACTATAATGACTGCAAGCTGATCAAGCTCGACTCCAACAATGCAATCAGCCCGCTCGTCATTATGCAGGAAGGGTATTTGACCAGTGATCCGACCTGACGCATACGGATGTTTTACCTTCAACGCGATGGTTTTTGAATCGATGAAGTTGCACGCAGCACCCGTCCTGAGAGTGAAATAGGCGACGTCGTTTTTGAATCCAGCGCAGATGCGCTCAAAGTGCTTTCCGGGGTGTGATTAAAAGTGGGTGCGGTTGACGCGCGAGCGGCGGCGAAGCCGCCCAATGGTGCGCATGCTTCCAGCTTGCGCCTGCCCGCAATACTACGCCTAGCGTTGCAGGTGGGCATTCCACGGAAATCATCAGCATTTGTTTCCAATTGGCAGCGATGCGCGGCGCAAGCTGGAAGCTTACGCTACATTGCTTCGCTCCTCTGGCTTCGCCAGCACCTCCCTCAACCGCATCCACTTTTAATCGCACCCTGCTTTCCGGCCTCTATGAAAACCGCTTGTGCGGAGAGCTGCCTGTCACCGAAGCCAATGTCCAAGCCTACATGGCCAGGGCGAAGAGCGCGCCGCCTGAGGAACTTTTCCGCCAGTTCCTCTCCCGTTACCGCGCAGTAAAAGGCGGTTAAGCCCCATTATGGAAAGTTTTCAGTTTAAAACTCAGCGGTAAAAGGAGTCCTTCTGAACACAAAAGACCGTCCTCTGATTCCTTGCTCCTTGCAATGCGCTCGATTCCGCTTTGCAGCGTTGCGTGATTCCTCATGCCCCCTTAGCCTGGTGGCGAAATGGCTCACGATTCTTTTTCTGATTTTTTGACCGTGTTGGAACAGGCTGGCGAATTAACCCGCATCCCCATACCGGTAGCAACCGAACTGGAAATCACCGCCTGGGCGAACCGAGAAATGAAATCACCCGGCGGCGGCAAGGCGCTCCTTTTTGAAAAGCCCACCGTCAATGGAGTCGTCTCCTCTACGCCTCTAGCCATCAATACGCTCGGTTCGGACAAGCGAATGGCGCTGGCACTCGGAATCCCTAATGTGGATGCGCTCGCAGATGAAATGCGACTGCTGGTAAAAGCAAAGCCGCCGACTTCGCTGAAGCAATTTTGGACTCTCGGCAAGCAAGCGCTCTCGTTGCTCAACGCCAAACCCAAAAAGGTAAAAACCGGCCCGTGTAAAGAAATCATTCATCGCTTTGAAGGCGCACCTGTCGGCGCTGGCGATCTCCCAACCCTGCTCGATATGCCCATTTTGAAGTGCTGGGAAAAGGACGGCGGACGCTTCATCACTTTCCCATGCGTTCATACCAAGGATCCCGACACGGGTGAGCGCAATCTCGGGATGTATCGCATGCAGGTCTATGATAACCAAAGCACCGGCATGCACTGGCAGGTGCATAAAGTGGGAGCGCGTCATGGAAAACGTTATTACGAGCGTGGCGAGCGGATGCCTGTGGCGGTGACGATTGGCGGCGATCCGGCTTATACATTTGCTGCGACTGCACCGCTGCCCGACGGACTCGATGAAATCCTGTTTGCAGGCTTTATCCGCAAGCGTCCGGTTGAGCTCGTCCCGTGTGAGACCGTTCCACTGGAAGTGCCCGCCGACGCTGACTTTGTGCTGGAGGGCTACGTACAGCCCGGCGAGATGAAACCGGAAGGGCCGTTTGGTGACCACACCGGATTTTACACTCCGGTGGACGACTACCCGGTCTTCCATCTCACGGCGATCACACGCCGGAAGAACGCTGTTTATCCCTGCACCATCGTCGGGATCCCGCCGATGGAAGATTTCTACATGGGCACCGCGAGTGTGCGGATTTTACTGCCGATGATTCAAATGAACTTCCCGGAGATCGTGGACATTGCGCTGCCACCGGAAGGCGTCTTTCACAATCTCGTCGTGGTCTCCATCCGCAAACAATACGCATGGCAGGCGTATAAAATTATGCATGGCTTGTGGGGTGCCGGGCAGATGATGTTTAGCAAATACATCATCGTCGTGGACGAAGATTGCAATGTGCACAACACAAGCGAGGTGCTCTTCCGCCTCTGTGCCAATACCGATCCGCAGCGTGACACCACCTTCATCAAAGGCCCTTGCGACGCGCTCGATCATGGAACCACCATTCCCTGCGTCGGCTCGCACATGGGGATCGACGCCACCCGCAAGCTCGCCAGCGAAGGCTACGATCGCGCCTGGCCGGAAATGCTGAAGATGGATGCCTCTGTGGAAGATAAAGTCTCCAGCCTGATCGCGCAGTTGAGTCAGCGTACACAATCCTGAGTCCGGCCGAAAACGGGTGTGATTGGAAGTGGGTGCGGTGAAAGCGAGAGGATAGGCGAAGCCAGAGGAGCGAAGCACAGTAGCGCGAGCTGGAAGCTCACACCGATTAATATTACTGATTGAACGGTAGGAATGACTGCAAACGCACACGCAATCAGGTCTTGAACTTGCCTCAATAGTATCCGGCCTCGACAGCCGCTGCCTTGCACGCTTCATTTCGCGCCCTATGACTTCGCTTTGGGATCGCTTTCAAAAATACTACCTCGTGAACGATGAACTGGGCATTTCGCTCGATATCAGCCGGATGCGGTTTGACGACGACTTTCTGGGTAAAATGGAGCCGTTGGCGCAGAAGGCGTTTACGGCCATGCAGGCGCTGGAAAAAGGCGCGATCGCAAACCCTGATGAGAAGCGGATGGTGGGTCACTATTGGCTTCGCACTCCTGAACTCGCTCCCACTGCGGAATTACGCGACGAAATCGTAAAGACTTATGCCTCGGTGAAAGAGTTCGCATTAAAGATGCATCAGTCCGGCAAGTTTACCGATGTTCTAGTGGTGGGAATCGGCGGTTCGGCGCTTGGACCTCAGTTTATCGCAGACGCTCTCGGCACATCTGCGGACAAAATGCGTCTGCACTTTTTCGATAACACCGATCCTGATGGAATCGATCGCGTGATCGATTCGCTCAATTCGCGTCTGGAGCACACCGTTGTCGTCGTTATTTCCAAGAGCGGTAGCACGCCTGAAACGCGCAACGGAATGCTTGAAGCTGAGGCGGCTTATAAAAAAGTGGGCGTGGATTTTGCATCGCGTGCGGTTGCCGTGACCGGCGTTGGATCGCAACTCGATCTGCATGCGGAAAAGAATGGCTGGCTCGCGCGGTTCCCGATGTGGGACTGGGTGGGTGGACGCACTTCTGTGATGAGTACGGTTGGTCTGGTGCCGCTGGCGTTGCAGGGGCTGGACGTTGGACGTTTTCTAGAAGGTGCTGCGGCGATGGACGCCTGGACCCGGAGTGAGGAGACGCTGAAAAATCCTGCGATGTTGCTCGCGCTCATGTGGCATGTCGCCGGTGGTGGAAAGGGCGGAAAGGACATGGTCATTTTGCCCTACAAAGATCGTCTCTGTCTTTTCTCAAAATACCTTCAGCAGCTCGTGATGGAGAGTCTTGGCAAGGAGCACGATCTGGACGGCAAACAAGTGAACCAGGGAATCGCAGTTTACGGCAACAAAGGCTCCACCGATCAGCACGCCTATGTGCAGCAGCTGCGCGACGGAGTGAACAATTTCTTCGCGACATTCATCGAAGTGCGCCAGGCACGTGGAGTGACTGGGATTGAAGTCGAACCCGGGGTGAATTGCGGCGACTTTCTGCAAGGCTTTCTGCGTGGAACCCGCACCGCGCTTTATGAAGGCGGCCGCGATAATCTCACGGTAAGCATCCCGGAGGTGAATCCGGCGACAGTCGGCGCGTTGGTTGCGCTGTATGATCGGGCGGTCGGCTTTTACGCATCGCTGGTCAATATCAACGCTTATCACCAGCCTGGCGTTGAATCCGGGAAGAAAGCGGCGGCAAGTGTCCTGAAAACGCAAAGCGATGTGCGTAAAGGATTGTCGGAAACGCCACAGTCCAGCGTCCAGATTGCTACCGCTGCGGGCGTGGATCCCGAGGCCGTTTTTCATGCCCTCACACATCTTGCAGCGAATGACCCTAAAGTGGTGAAAGTGGACGGTGGCGCACCTGCGGCACAGACCTTCAAGCTGGCGTAATCGTTATCGTCCGCACTGTTCATGCGCCGTTTTGCAAAGGTTCTGGCCGACATCGAGCAGCACCTGATTGCTGAAAAAAGCCACACGTTTGAAAACCGTGTGGCCTGTTATCGGAAGGCGTTTAGCGTGGAAAACAAGTGGCTGGAAATGCAGCACCGCCGTCTGACGAGCGGGCTGGAAGTCGCGCGGATGCGCTCAGACATGCTGGACGACTTCGTACGGCATATTTTGAAGGTGGGTTCCGAGTCATTACGTAAAAAGAACGGCAAAGCGCCGATGATTACCGTGGTGGCGCTCGGGGGATACGGGCGGCGCGAACAGAATCCTCAGAGCGATGTAGACCTCACTTTTTTACATACCGGCGGCAAGACGCTGGAACCGGGGGTGGAGGATTTAGTGAAGGAAGTTTTGCATCTGCTATTCGGCTGCGATCTCACGCCGGGCCATTCCACGCGCAATATGGACGAGACGATTGCCGAGGCGAACAAGGAGATGCAGTCCAAGACCGCCATGCTGGAGGCGCGGCTTTTGTGGGGAGATCCAGATTTATTTAGAAAATTCCAGAGCCGTTTCATGAAAGAATGCGTGGCGCATCATGTAAGTGAATACCTGAAGTCGCGCGTGGAGGATCAGGCAATGCGTCACTCGAAGTTCGGGCGCACCGTTTACATGCAGTCGCCAAATATCAAAAACGGCTGCGGCGGGCTGCGCGATTATCAGAACCTGCTTTGGATGACCTATTTTAAATACCGCGTCCGCACGACACAGGATCTGGTCGAGAAAAAGTATCTCAACGAATCCGAGCGGACCCAGCTTGATCGTGCGTATGAGTTTTTATTCCGACTGCGCACGGAGCTGCATTATATCAACAACCGCCCGGTGGATATCATCCTACTGAATCAGCAGCTTCAGCTTTCCAACCGCTTTGGATATGGTGAAAAATTCCCCGATGTACTGCGGCGCACTGAGGCGTTCATGCGCGACTATTACACGCATGCCCGGAATATTTATGAAATCACCGAACTGGTGAGCGAGCGTCTGGCGTTGCCAATGGTAGAGGAACCGAAGCCGCACGGCCTTTTCAAATACGTGCCATTCCGCCGCACCAAACAAAAACAGCGCGAGGAGTTTGATGGATTCTTCGCCATAGGCGGGAAGATTTACTATCGCGACCGACAGATATTTAAAGAGGATCGCACGCGAATGATGCGGCTGTTTCTGCATGTGCAACAGCGTGGGCTGACGATCAGTCCAGAGCTGCGCCAGCTCGTCAGACGCCGCCTGAAGTATGTGGATAATACCTTCCGCTATGCAAAGGCGAACCGGGAGATATTTGAAGACATCATGAGCCGCAAGGGACGGGTGGGTCCTATTTTAAGGGCGATGCACCGGGTGGATTTTCTCGGGCGCTTTCTTCCCGAATTCGGAAATTTGACAGCACTGGTGCAGCACGAGTTTTTCCATCGCTACACGGCGGATGAGCACACGCTGGTTTGTATTGAGAAGCTGGACGGCATTCTTGACGCGGAGGAAGAGCGATTTGCGGGCTACAAGGATTTATTCCAGAAGCTGGAGGATACCTACATGCTCTATCTTGCATTGCTGATGCACGATACTGGCAAGGCGGCGAATTCCCGTGCACATGCCGAGGTGAGTGCGACGAATGCACAACGCGTGGCCCGGCGCCTTCAGCTCCGTCCCGAGCAGCGCAAGAAGTTGATCTTTCTGGTGGATAATCATGATGTCCTGGCGAAGACGGCGCAGACGCGCGATCTGTCCGACGAGGAGACCATCGAGGAATTTACATCTATCGTGGAGAATCAAGCGAATCTTGATGCGCTGATGTTGCTGACCGTTGCAGACGGCCTCGGTGTGGGAGATGAAGTGATGTGGAACGACTGGAAACAGTCGTTGATCTGGCAGCTCTATCGCAGTACTTCAGCCTATCTTGCAGACAGTGATGGATATCGCCGTCAGCGCGAAGTGGAGCGCGCAAAGCTTCGTGAACAAGTCACCTCGAAGTTGCCGGGGGATTTCGAAGACGAGATCGCAGCTCACTTCAACTCGATGCCGGATCGTTACTTTCTCACCCACCGGCCAGAGACCATCGTTGCTCACATTAAATTGTTCCGTCAGTTCCTTTCAGCCCGTTGGAATGATAACGCGCTGGCGCTCGCGCCTTCTGTGAAATGGGTCCACCATCCGAATTCCGGACACAGTGAAATCTGGGTAGTGACGTGGGATCGTCCACATTTACTAGCTCGTATTTGTGGCGCACTTTCCGTTGCCGGACTGAACATTCTCGGTGCGGATATTTATACGAGACACGACAATCTGGTGCTCGACATCTTCCGGGTGTGTAACACGCGGCTGGAGGCGATTGATGACGAGCGTGACACCGCCAAAGTGGAGAAGCTGCTTTGCAACGCACTTGAAGTGGAGACTTTTGACTTCGCCCCTCTGTTTGCAAAAACCCATGGCAAAATCGGCGTGCAGCTTTCCAATGTGATCGATTTTCCCACACGGATTACGATCAACACCAGTTTGCATCCCCGCTATACCATGGTGGAAATCACTACACCGGACCGGATGGGGCTGCTGTATCGTCTGCTCAAGGCGCTGGGCAGCGCCGGAGTGCAAATTGCGTTGTCCCGTATCGCCACAGAAAAGGGCGCGGCGATCGATAGCTTTTATGTGACTGATGTGAAGGGGCGTAAAATTGAAAACCGTGAAGTAATCACGCAAATTCAGACAGCGATGCAAAAGGCAACGGATGTTTAACGTCGCGATGCTCGCGATGCTTCACCTTCCGAACAAGACGTTGCATTTTTAAAACACTCCTTTAGCGTGTGCCCCATGTTTCGCTTTCCGATCAGCCGACTTACGCCGCTCCCCGGCGTGTGCCTGTAGTGATACGGACCTTCCGGTGGAGCTTGTTTCGTATATCGGCTGGCGGTCTTTCGGGCGGAGAGACGACCGGCTTTGAATTTCTCCCGCCCGCTTCCAACCTTTTCAAAAAATGCTCTCTCAGCCAGCAACCAAGTATCGTCCTTTTCCATTAATCGACCTGCCGAGCCGTCAATGGCCATCCCGCGCGCTCACCAAAGCTCCCATCTGGTGCTCTGTAGATTTACGCGATGGCAATCAAGCGCTTGCCGTTCCGATGAATGTCGCGCAGAAGCTCGAACTGTTTCAGGCGCTCGTAAAATGTGGATTTAAACAGATCGAGATCGGTTTTCCGGCTGCGTCGAACACGGAGTTTGCGTTTAACCGCACCTTGATCGAAGAAAACCGCATCCCGGACGATGTCACGGTGCAGGTGCTGGTGCAGGCGCGTGAGGACTTGATCGAACGCACGGTGGAATCGCTTATAGGCGCAAAACGAGTCATTATTCATCTCTATAATTCGACGTCTCCCGCGCAGCGGCGCGTGGTCTTCGGTTTGGAGAAAGCCGATATTTTAAAAATGGCGGTGCGTGGCGCGCAATGGATCAAGGATCGTCTCCCGCGTCTGGTTGGCACCGACGTAACTTTACAATACTCGCCTGAAAGCTTCAGTGCGACGGAGCTGGAATTTGCTAAGGAGATTTCGGAGGCGGTGATGGATGTCTGGCAGCCGACACCGGAACGCAGGATGATTTTGAATCTGCCCGACACCGTGGAGGTCGCGATGCCGAATGTGCATGCCGACCAGATCGAATGGATGTGTACGAATATCAAAAACCGAGAGTTGCTGATCATCAGCCTGCACACGCACAATGATCGCGGGACGGGCGTTGCGGCGACGGAGCTTGGCTTGCTGGCCGGTGCGGATCGTGTCGAGGGAACGCTGTTTGGAAACGGTGAGCGCACGGGCAATCTCGATATCGTGACTGTGGCGATGAACTGCTACATGCACGGAATTGCGCCGGGGCTGGATTTTTCCAACATGAACAACATCCGGGAAGTCTATGAGCGCTGCACGGGGATGACGGTGCCGCCACGTCAGCCGTATGGCGGCGAGTTGGTGTTCACGGCATTCAGCGGTTCGCATCAGGACGCTATTAAAAAAGGTCTCTCGGAGAGGGAGACGGGTGCGCAGAAATACTGGGACGTGCCTTATCTCACGATTGATCCTGCGGACATCGGTCGCGAATACCGGGAGGTTATTCGTGTGAACAGCCTGAGCGGAAAAGGCGGCGTCGCTTATCTGCTCGAGAGCGAATTTGGGATTGAGCTTCCAAAGGACATGCAGCGTGAGTTTGGTCCGATCGCAAACGATGCAGTGGATCTGCTCGGGCGTGAAGTTACAGCTGAGGAATTGCGGGCGATGCTTTACAAGGAATACGTCGAGCGCACTGCGCCGTGGGAGCTGGTGCATTTTCATGCAGACGGTGTGGACGGTGTTTTTGAGTGCCGCGCTTCTGTCAAATTTACGGGCGGAGAAAAGAAACTGACCGGAAAGGGGAACGGCCCGATCGCTGCCTTTGTGCATGCACTTGCGGAAAGTGTCTCGTTTGAGGTCGCCAATTTCAAACAGCACGCACTCAGTTCAGGCACGGAGGCGAGCGCGATTTCCTATATCCAGATTAAGCTGCCGGACGGCAAAACCAAATGGGGTGCTGGTGTGGATACCAATATTGAACTCGCTTCGATCAAAGCCGTCCTTAGTGCGCTGAACCGCGCGAGCAAATAGGAACCTTCGGTTTCCTTCATCGCAACCTTATCCAAGGTTTTCAACAGTCTTCTGGCTGGCAGAGCCCTAATTATTTCGCCGCTGTATTTGGCGGCTTGTTATCTTCTGCGGCAGGGGGCTTGCGGGCAAAGTCGATCATGTCCGTGAGGATATGAAGGGCTTCGTTGCGAATGGTATCGAGCTTTGGAAATTTAATGGAATCGGTTTCCTCATCATCGTCCTTGGCGTCTTCAGCGCTGGATTTTGGCTTTTCGTCTTTTTTAGGTTCCTCACCAGCTGTTCCCTCGTCCTTCTTTTCCTCCTTCTCTGCGAGCAACTCCAATCCTTCCTCGCCTGCGTTGTCGAGTGTGATAGTATAAACCTTTTCTTCCAGTGGTTTATGTTTTGCTAGGTCTGCTTTTCGCGCTTCTTTCTCCGCTTTTTCCTCGGTCATTTCCGTCCGGCGCGACTGTTCGTTTAGCGAAATCCTGTTTTCATCCATGCGCTTTTTGGAGCGCTCATTGTCTTCCTTAATCCAGCGAAATTCCTGATTATTCGCGACGCGTTCCTTGGAGCGTTTTGAGAGTTGCTCGAGGTAAAGCGGTTGATCCAGCTTGGAGAAAGGAGTCGGCTCGATGGTGTCGTAAGGCATCGGGCCTTTGAGTGCGGATTCGCCGATCTCGGGCTGATCATACATGGAAGGCAGATGAATGTCGGACATCACACCCTTGAGCTGGGTGGAGCCGCCTGCGATGCGGTAGAATTTCTGAATGGTGAGTTTCAACGCGCCTGCGTCGTCCTTTCCACTCAGGCTGATAGGAAGAATTCGCCCGATATCCACCATGGTCTGCACGGTGCCTTTTCCAAAAGTGCTTGAGTCGCCGACGATGACTGCGCGGTTGTAGTCCTGTAAGGCGGCTGCAAAAATCTCGCTGGCAGATGCACTGAGGCGGTTGCACAGGACAATGAGTGGTCCGTCGTAAGCTACGGTTTTATCGCGATCTTTCAGAATGTTCGGTTTGCCATTGCTGTCTTTAGCGACAACCACCGGCCCGGATTTAATAAAAAGACCGGTGAGCTTCACCGCCTCATCCAATGAACCCCCACCGTCACGCCGTAAATCCACTACCAAGCCTTCGATGTTTTCTTTCTTGAGACGCTCCAATAGGGCCAGCACATCTTTGGTCGTGCTCTTGGTGCCCTTGTCCATGTCGGCATAAAATGAAGGAAGCGTGATCCAACCAAGGCGCTGGGTGCCGCCATTGGGGAGCGGACGCTCCACTAACTGTGCTTTCGCCTCCTGCTCCTTGAGTTTCACCTCGCGGCGTTTGATGTCGATAATCTTGCGAACCGAAGGATCGACTGCATCCGCTGGCAAAATTTGCAGACGCACAACCGTGTCCTTTTTACCACGGATCATTTCGACGACCTTATCGAGTTTTAGATCCAGTGTTTCGACAAATTCGGCATCGCCCTGTGCCACTCCACAAATACGGTCGCCGACTTTCATGCGTCCATCGTCTGCCGCCGGTCCACCGGGCATCAATTCCCGGATCTTTGCATACCCGTCTTCAGAAACGAGCACCGCTCCAATTCCTACGAGCGAAAGCTGCATGTTGATTTTGAAAGAGGCGAGCTGCGACCGGCTCATGTATTCCGAATGCGGATCGTATGTCTGTGCGAGCATGCTCAGGAAATTGGAAATCACATCCTCCTCCTCCAGCTCGCGTACATTTCTCAAAAGCTGGTTGTAACGTTTGGTCAGTACCTTGGCCGGTGGATCGGCAGCCTTGTCTTCCATCAGCAAGCGATCCAGCATTTCCGCCTCGATCCGGTCCGCCCAGAGTTGATCCGCCGCTTCGTCGTCCTTTGCCCATTCTGCCTTCTGCCGGTTGAGCTCAACGGTGCGATCTGTATCAAACTTGAATTCCTTTTCCGCGAGCTCCTTGTTTTTTGCCACGCGTTCCTCCACCCGTTTCTTATACACTGCAAAAATCTCCATCGCTGGGGCGACGTTGCCGGAGAGGAGATGGTCATCCAGTGTGGTCGCGTATTTTTCAGAGAGATTGTCCACATCCTTCTGCGTGAAGAAGAGATGATTGTAATCGAGCCCGTCGATGTAGTTTTTAAAAAGTTCCCTTGAAACTGAGTCGTCGAGTTTGCGCCTGCTGTAGTGCGCTTTCTCCATGAGTTCCGCCACACTGGGGGCGATGGTTTTAAAATCCGGGTCACTTGCGCCTTGGACGGGGAGCGTGCAGGAGACTGCGACTGCCAGGAATGCGTGGAGCAAACGGGGATGTTTCATTGGATGAAGAACGGACAAATTAGGAAGAGAACGTGCCAACAAAAAAGGATTTGGCAACAGATGAGAAGTAAAACCCTGAGAAAATGCTTCTGTTAGCAAAGAGAACGTCCGCTCGACACCGCCCCGCTTTCCTCCGAATCTGCGCAATATGGAAATCGAAACGTTCACGGGCGGAATATTTGATACGAATTGTTTCTTCCTGCTCCAGCACGGAATTTTGATCGATGCACCGCAGGAGGCGGCTGATTGGCTCAATTCGCGCGGGCACCAGGTAAAGACACTTCTCATCACCCACGGGCATATTGATCACGTGTGGGATGCGGCGAAGATCAAGGCGGAGCACGGCTGCAAGGTGGGGTATCATTCCGAAACCGTGCCGATGCTCACCGAGCCAGATTTTTTCGTGAAGCTGGGTTTTAACTGGCAGATCAATCCCGTGGAGGCCGATTTTATGATCGAGGAAACAAAACATCTCGAAGTGGATGGCGTGTCTTGGGAGGTGCTGGAAGTGCCCGGACATTGTCCAGGCAGTCTCGCGTTTTACCACCGAGAGTCTGGTGTGGTGTTCAGCGGAGACGCCCTTTTCTCCGGAAGCATTGGTCGGACTGATCTCCCAGGGGGCGATCATCCGCTGCTTTTGCGCTGTATCCGTGAGAAACTCTTTACCCTCGACGACAATGTGACCGTGCTGTCAGGACATGGGCCTGCGACCAAAATAGGAATTGAAAAGCTTACGAACCCGTTTCTGGTTTCTTAAATGCAAGTGTTACTGGCTCAAATTAAGCTGCAACCGCTTTCAACGTGAATCCCTTCCCTCGACTTTCCGCCGAAGACCAAGCCCGCTTGGACGATCTCTACGCGCGCATGTCGGCGAAAAAGCGCTACTTCGTCGGGTATCCATGCAATCAGGACTTTGATTACACCGAGCTCACGCGCTTCCTCGAATTTACGCTGAATAATGTGGGGGATCCTTTCGGCGGATCCAACATCCCGCTTAACACCCATGACTTTGAGCGTGATGTGCTGGCGGAATTTGCGCGCTGGGCGGAGGCACCGGCAAATGAATGGTGGGGCTACGTGACTCATGGTGGGACGGAGGGGAATATGTATGGCCTGTATGTGGGGCGGGAATTGTTTCCAGACGGCATCTGTTATTTTTCTGAAGATACGCATTACTCTGTCGCCAAAGTGCTGCGCCTTCAGCACACGCGAAACATCATGCTGAAATCGCAGCCGAACGGTGAAATGGACTACGCCGATTTACGCGAGACGCTCCGCATCCATCGCGATGTACCCCCCATCATTTTCGCAAACATTGGCACTACGATGAAAGGGGCGTGCGATAATCTGGCAACCATTCGCGGGATCATGGATGAGCTCGCAATCAGCAATGCTTATATTCACGCGGATGCGGCGTTGAGCGGGATGATTCTGCCATTTGTCAGCGAACCTCAGCCGTGGAATTTTGCAGCCGGTGCCGACAGTATTTCGATTTCCGGACACAAGCTGCTTGGTTCGCCAATGCCATGCGGTGTTGCGCTTGCACGCAAGGCGCATGTGGATCGCATCGCGCGCAGCATTGAATACGTCGGCGCGCTCGACACCACGATTGCCGGTTCGCGCAGCGCTTTGGGACCGCTGGTCTTGTGGTATCGTCTGCGCACTTTGGGAACAGAAGGAATCCAGATGATCGTCCAGCGCTGCATGGCGCTGGCGGATTACTCGATTGCGAAGCTCAAGGAGATTGGCGTGGAAGCCTGGCGGAACCAGAATTCCATCACCGTCGTCTTTCCGCGCCCTCCTGCCGAGCTGATGGAAAAATGGTCTATCGCGCCTAAAAAAGGAATCGGTCACATTATCACCCTTCCGCATGTAAGGGAGGATGTGATCGACGAATTTGTGGCCGACTACGCATCAGCGCTCAAAAACGAGGCGGTAATTTCCGCCCAACCCACCGCCACGCCATGAAACAACTCACCGTTATCGCGCCGAATAAACCCGGCATTCTCGCAGCCATCACCAGTATTTTTCTGGAGCATGGGGTGAACATTGAGGCGTTTGATGTGCAGGTCGTGAACAAGACAGGGGTGATCAATCTAACCGTGGATAAATACGACATCGCACTGCGCGCCTTGAAGGATCACGGTTACAAGGCGGTTACTGAGGATACCTTGATCGTTCGGCTGGCGGACAAACCCGGCGCGCTTGCTGTGGTGGCGATGCGGCTTAAAAACGAAGGACTGGATTTGCGCTCCATGCACATCATCCGTCGTGAAGGTGGAGATAGTATCGTGAGTCTCGTGACGTCTGATAACGGGAAGGCCGCGGCGCTTTTAATCGATGTCATTTTGAGCGAAACCCAGCATCCGGGGCATCAGGATTAGGAAGAGGCTGTTACTTGCAGAGGATTCCACACCTTTGCAAAACCTGTGTTCTCAAAGTCTTTCAAATTGGCCGTGGCGAATTCAGTAACCCCAAAGGCCTGGAGACAGAGTGCTATGCGAAGATCATAGATGCGGCAGCGCGGAAAGCCTGGCTTGGAAGCAGCGCGCCAGAGTTCAGCGTGAATGTCGCGGCTGTTTGGAGGAAATCCGAGGACACGCCAGCGAGGATGCTGCCGGTAGCTTTGAATGACGGCGACGGCCTCATTCGGACCAAGCGGATTATCTAGCACGGCTGGATTGCGCAAATGAAGGTAAACTTCGCTGAGGACAAACTCACTTAACCCCACGTTTTCGTTTTGTGCGAGTGAAGCGACAAATGCCTTTGCTTTCACATGATGCGGAGAAGCTTCGCAGTAACTGTAGAGCAGGATGTTCGCATCGATGGAGATCATGAGGCGAACGGGGTGCGACTTTGGTCATCCAAGGCGAGATCGCTGAGTTGTTTTGCGCTGAGACCTTTCCATCCCACCTGTTTTGAAGTGGGAGGCTGCCATGGTTGCGATGCGGGCGGTGCGTCCTTTGCGTAGGTTTCGAGAAGCAGTTCTGCACCACGACGAAAAGTCTCCGCCAAAGACCATTCCCGGCGTTTGGAAAACTCTTTGAGCTCCAAAAAAAGTCCTTCAGGAACTTGAATCTGCGTCTTATTCATAATGGAGATTATACACCTCCATCATTTTGATGTCAAAAAGTGGCTTTGTTAAAATTTCCTTCTCTCTCAAACACTCCGTAGTGCCGAGACCACGGTGTTGTGCATCAACATCGCAATGGTCATGGGGCCGACGCCTCCCGGGACGGGAGTGATCGCCTTGCACTTTGGCGCGACTTCCGCAAAAGCCACGTCACCCACCAGCCTCGAGCCTTTTGGTGAAGTCGGATCGGCAACACGATTGATCCCGACGTCGATGACGACTGCGCCTTCCTTGACGAAGTCAGCTGTCACAAATTCCGGCTTGCCGATGGCGGCGATCAAAATGTCGGCTTCCCGGCAGACTGCCGCGAGGTTTTTGGTGCGTGAATGTGCGATGGTTACTGTCGCGTCGCCGCCTTTTCCCTTGTTCATGAGGAGCATCGCCATTGGTTTGCCAACGATCATGCTGCGCCCGAGCACCACGACATTTGCCCCCGCCGTTTCGATGCCGTATTCGATCAATAACCGCTGACAGCCCAGCGGTGTGCAGGGGACAAAAGCGTCCGCATCGCCCAGTACGAGCTTGGCGATATTGACAGGATGAAATCCGTCCACATCTTTGCGCGGATCGATTGCCTCGACGATTTTCCGCTCATCGATCTGCGGAGGAGGAGGCGACTGCACAAGGATGCCGTGAATGAGTGGATCGATATTCAGCGACTCCACCAGCGCGAGCAGCGTCTCTTGTGTGGTGTCGGTGGGCAGCTCATGTTTTACGCTGTGCATTCCCAAGTCAGTGGCCGTGCGTTCCTTACTGCGGACATAAGCTTGTGAGGCGGGATCATTGCCGACAAGCACCACGGCCAGGCCGGGCTTGATGCCTTTTTGCTTGAGCAGACCGATGGTCGCGCGGGTTTCCTCGTTGATTTTCTGGCCGATGGCTTTGCCGTCTATGAGAGTCATGCGTTCACGCTATAACGTGGAGGCATGGCTCAAGGATGAAGGATGAAGGATGAAGGATGAAGGATGAAGGATGAAGGATGAAGGATGAAGGATGAAGGATGAAGGGCGTGGCGCTTTGCGCTGGTGAGAGGAAATGTGACATTCGGGGCGGAGAAGGTTATGAGGTGTGTCCGAGCTGAATAATACGCTCCGCTCCGCACACACTTGTGGCATCGTTCCATCGCGCGGAGCGCCACGCCCTTCTTCCTTCATCCTTTTTCCCTCTTCCTTGAGTCACGTTGGCTCACAAGTCCTGTGTCTCAGTGTGACATACGAAGGCTATGGCGCAATGTGCTACAGGGTGCAGTTGTCGTTAGTATTTGAAAACAAGCGACTTAAAATTAACTTCCGCACTGGCCTGCATATTGCAAAGGGTGCGCGGCGTAACGTCTTGCTTCCTCGCAGGCCACACTCACTTTTAAACAATTTAATATTATGGCTAAAATACTCGGTATCGATCTCGGAACAACTAACTCCTGCATGTCAGTGATGGATGGTCAGGAACCCTTGGTTCTCGAAAACTCGGAAGGCGCTCGGACGACCCCTTCCATCGTAGCTTTCAGCAAAACCGGCGAACGTCTCGTCGGTCAGGCGGCAAAACGCCAGGCAGTGACTAACCCGCAGAACACCATTTTTTCGGTGAAACGTTTCATGGGTCGTAAGTTCGACGAAGTGCAGGATGAAATAGGCCGCCTCCCTTACAAACTCGTCAAAGCCGCAAACGGTGACGCGCACATTCAGGTGACTGTAAACGGCGAGACCAAGGCTTACAGCCCGCCGGAAATCAGCGCGATGATCCTCGCGAAGCTCAAGAGCGACGCAGAAGCCAAGCTCGGCGAAAAGATCACCCAGGCGGTAATCACCGTTCCTGCCTATTTCAACGACGCACAGCGTCAGGCCACCAAAGACGCAGGCAAGATTGCCGGTCTGGAAGTGCTCCGCATCATCAACGAACCGACTGCTGCATCGCTGGCTTACGGGCTCGACAAGAAAAAGGACGAGAAAATCGCGGTGTATGATCTCGGCGGTGGAACCTTCGATATCAGCGTGCTTGAGATTGGCGACGGTGTGTTTGAGGTAAAAGCCACGAATGGCGACACCCACCTCGGCGGTGATGACTGGGATAACACGCTCATGGATTGGATTTTCGCAGAGTTTAAGGCCGAATCCGGCATTGATCTCACTAAGCAACCCGATGCGGTTCAGCGTATCAAGGAAGAGGCGGAGAAAGCAAAAATCACCCTCTCTTCAGCGCAGGAATACGAAATCAACCTTCCATTCGTGACTGCTGATCAGACTGGTCCGAAACACATCCAGAAAAAGCTCACCCGCTCTAAGCTGGAGCAGCTCACGGATCATCTTTTCGAGCGCACGCTCAAGCCGACTCAACAGTGTCTCAAGGACGCCGGGCTCACCGACCGCGACATCAACGAGCTCGTGCTTGTGGGTGGTATGACCCGTATGCCGAAAGTGATCGAGACCGCACGCAAGATTGTCGGCAAAGAGCCGCACAAGGGTGTGAATCCGGATGAAGTCGTGGCCATCGGCGCGGCGATCCAGGGCGGTGTGCTCAAGGGCGACGTGAAGGATATACTCCTGCTCGACGTAGCTCCGCTCACGCTCGCGATCGAAACAGCAGGCGGCGTTGCCACCTCGATGATTTCGCGCAACACGACGATTCCGACCCGCAAGTCACAGACCTTTTCCACCTACGCCGACAGCCAGCCCGGCGTGGAAATCGTAGTGCTGCAAGGCGAGCGTCCGATGTCGAAAGACAATAAGAAGCTTGGCACTTTCCACCTCGATGGCATCCCGCCCGCCCCGCGTGGAACCCCGCAGATCGAAGTTACCTTCGACATTGATGCAAACGGCATCCTGCACGTGAGCGCGAAAGATCTCGGCACCGGCAAGGAACAGAAAATTTCCATCACCGGCAGCTCAGGTCTCAGCAAAGAAGAGGTCGAGAAGATGCAGCGCGATGCGGAAGCGCACGCTGAGGAAGACAAAAAGACCAAGGAGTCTGCTGAAGTCCGCAACAACGCCGATAACCTCGCTTATCAGTGCGAGAAGCAGCTCAAGGATTTGGGCGACAAAATCTCTGGTGATGTGAAGACCGAGATTGAGGCGAAGATTGCCACCGTGCGCGAAGCGCTCAAAGGCGACGACACCGAGGCGATCAAGACCGCATACACCGATCTTCAAAACAAATTCCAGAGCGCGAGCGAGGAGCTTTACAAGAATGCAGCAGCCGCAGGTGGAGCGCCTGGAGGCGATCCTTCCCAAGGCGGCGAGCCCGCCCCCGAAGCCAAGAAGCCCGAAGGCGACGTCGTGGACGCCGAGTTCGAAGTCGTGGACGAAGACAAGAAGAAGTAATTTATGGCTTTGATTGCAGTCCAAAAATCACCTGAACAACTCCGTAAGGAGAGCCTGAATGAACTAATTGAAAGAGTTCTTCATCGCTCGCTTAGCGGAGCTATTCATCGGCAAGATTGGTTCTGCAATAAAGAGACCGTTGAGAGGCTCTATAATTTATTGATTCCTCATGGATGGCGTTTTTTTGGCTTGGACACTTCTGCACCAAATGGCGAATGGGCAATTCGGGTGGAGAATTTTACCGAAACCCAAAAATTTCGAGGCAACCACACAGATAGAACTACGGCATTTTGCTTCGCTGCTGAAGGAGCGCTATTGGCTGATGAATCGAGACTGTAACTAAGATGAACACGCATAACCCCAGCTTAAATCTTGCTTGTAAGATGCCGTCTGTCAGCCCGGAGGGCTGCCGGACCGTAGCCGGGGGTATCACCCCCGGAACACCGCACACGATGCCATGCACCCCGGCAGGGGTGCCGGACGCTTTCGCATCAAACGTATTCCTCTTTAAACTCGACCATGTGCTTTGCCAGAAAGCCCAGATATTCCTCTCGAAACGTGCGAGTGCGATGATGCGCTTCCTGATCCTGAATGTAACGCCGGACGGCGGGAATGTTCGAAACACTTACGGTGAAAACGCCATATCCATCCTGCCAGCCAAAACCGGGGTCGCGAACGGTGTCATGCACCCATTCGGAGGATTTGCGTTTCACATCACGCATGACCTCGGCGATCAAATGCGTGGGTTTGAGGCTGATCAACATGTGGACATGATCGGCGACGCCTCCGATTTCCGTGGGAACTCTGCCAGCGTGACGAACCAAGCCGCCCATGAAGGCGTGCAACCTTTCACACCAGCTTGGAGCGATGAAAGGAACGCGGTCTTTGGTTCCGAAAACAAAGTGGTAATACAGAGCGTGGTGTGTGGAAGACATACTGAAATTTTCCAGCACCCCTGCCGGGGTGCGAGCCGTTTTTCTGGAATTCCGGGGGTGTTACCCCCGGCTACGGTCCGGCAGCCCTCCGGGCTGACGGGCGGCAACCTGACGGGCGGCAACCTGACGGGCGGCAACCTGACGGGCGGCAACCTGACGGGCGGCAACCTGACGGGCGGCAATCACATTCGAGGGATTCAAGCGAATGATTCGCTGGCGGAAGACAGTCGATATTCACCTATAAAACAGATCCTAAAGACAGTCGCTCCAGCCCCATCTTATCATTTTTCAAACAACTAACACTTTAACCGGACTCCAGGCCGCATTGCGGCTGCGGGTTCGTTAAAACTCAACAACACAACAAACAACCAACCAAACTAATATTATGGCAGAACCAAAAGTTCGTCCCCTCGGGGATCGCGTCCTCGTTCAACACATCGAGGAAGGTGAAGTGAAAAAAGGCGGCATTATCATTCCTGACACCGCCAAGGAAAAACCACAGGAAGCCAAAGTCGTGGCTCTCGGCACGGGCAAACGTGACGAAGACGGCAAGATCATTCCGTTCACCGTGAAGAAGGGCGACAAAGTGCTCGTCTCCAAATACGGCGGAACCGAAATCAAGTTCGATGGGGATAACTACCTCATCCTTCGCGAAGACGACATCCTTGGCATCATCGGCTAATCCAGCCCGGGACATAACCGGAAACCGGAAAGCGGAGATCGGAAAGAAAATGTCCCGAACCAAAATCAAACCAACTACTACAAACTAATCACATGGCAGCTAAACAACTACAATTCGACGAGACCGCACGCCAGGCCCTCCTGCGCGGTGTGGAAAAGCTCGCAAGAGCCGTAAAGGCAACCCTCGGGCCATCAGGACGTAATGTCATTCTCGACAAAAAGTTCGGATCCCCAACGATCACCAAGGACGGCGTTACCGTCGCCAAGGAAATCGAACTCGAGTGCCCCTATGAAAACATGGGCGCCCAGCTCGTTCGCGAAGTCGCGAGCAAGACCAGCGACATCGCAGGTGACGGAACCACCACGGCAACCGTGCTCGCAGAAGCCATCTACAAAGAAGGCCTCCGTAACGTAACCGCCGGGGCAAACCCAACCTCGCTCCAGCGTGGAATCCAGAAGGCTGCTGAAGCCCTCGCCGCTGAACTCGCTCGCATCTCGAAGAAGGTCAAAGACCGCACCGAAATCGCGCAGGTCGCAACCGTTTCCGCCAACTGGGACACTGCAATCGGCAATATCATCGCCGACGCAATGGACAAGGTAGGCAAGGACGGAACGATCACCGTGGAAGAAGCGAAGAGCATTGAAACCACGCTCGACGTGGTGGAAGGCATGCAGTTCGACAAGGGCTACATCTCGCCGTATTTCGTAACCAACGCGGAAGCGATGGAAGCGATCCTCGACAATCCTTACATGCTCATTCACGAGAAGAAGATCAGCAGCTTGAAAGATCTGCTCCCGATTCTCGAAAAAGTCGCGAAGACCGGCAAACCTCTCCTCATCATCTCTGAAGATGTGGAAGGCGAAGCACTCGCAACGCTCGTAGTGAACAAGCTCCGTGGAACGATCAACGTGGCAGCCGTCAAGGCTCCCGGCTTCGGCGACCGCCGCAAGGCAATGCTCGAAGATATCGCGATCCTCACCGGTGGCCGTTGCATCACTGAAGACCTCGGCATCAAGCTCGAGAACCTCACCCTCGAAGACCTCGGCCGCGCCAAGCGCGTCACGATCGACAAGGAGAACACCACCATCGTGGAAGGTTCCGGCAAGAACAGCGACATCGCAGGCCGCGTTTCGCAGATCCGCCGTCAGATCGAAGAGACCACCAGCGATTACGATCGTGAGAAGCTCCAGGAGCGTCTCGCCAAGCTCGCAGGCGGTGTTGCAGTCATCAACGTCGGTGCAGCTACTGAAACCGAGATGAAGGAAAAGAAAGCCCGCGTGGAAGACGCGTTGCACGCAACCCGTGCAGCCGTGGAAGAAGGCATCGTCCCTGGTGGCGGTGTTGCTCTCATCCGTGCGCAGAAGGCTCTCGACAGCCTGAAGCTTGAAGGTGACGAAAAAGTAGGCGCCGAAATCGTGCGTCGTGCAATCGAAGCCCCGCTGCGTCAGCTCGCTGACAACGCAGGTCTCGAAGGTGCGCTCATCGTTGCGGAAGCCAAGCGCCGCAAAGGCAACGAAGGTCTGAACATCGCCACTGGCGAATGGGTTGACCTCGTGAAAGCCGGTGTGGTGGATCCTACCAAGGTGACCCGCAGCGCGCTTCAGCACGCAGCGTCCATCAGCGGTCTGCTCCTCACCACTGAGGCGCTCATCACTGAGATCCCTGAAAAGAAAGCCGCACCTGCTGGCGACCCGCATCAAGGTCACGGCGGCGGTGACTACTAAGCCACTGCGCTGATCTAACAGCTCCAAATTAGCGACCGCCGCGCTCGCAAGGGCGCGGCGGTTTGCTTTCGGGAGGCAGGCAGAAGGAAAAAGTATAAATGAAAAAGGAGGAAGGGCGTGGCGCTTCGCGCGAAGTGGAAGTGTCCATTCACTTAGCTGCGCGAAGCGCCACGCCCTTTTTCCTTCATCCCTTGTCCTTCCTCCTTTGTTCCCCTACCCCTTGCATTTCTTTTAACTCCCCCTAGTTTCCACCCCTTTCCATGTCCCAGACCCAGCAAACTCTCGAAGCCGCACGCATACGCATTCAGCGTCTTGTGGAGGAGATTGCTACGCTGAGCAAGAGTGACGTCCGCTCGGAGGAATACTATCAGCAGTTTCTCGAAAAGAGCGTTCAGGCGTGTGACGCCAAGGGCGGCGCAATTTGGCTGGTGGGACAGCACGCTGCGGATGGGAAAAGCGAGTATCAGCTCGCCGGAGTCGTCGAGCTCGATTCCTCTCTGTTTCGCACCGATGAAGCTCAGCGCTCGTTGTTGTTAAGTATTCTCGGAGAAGTGGTGCGCACCAAAAAGCCGTATGTGCTTTCTGCCACCGCGCCGAGTGAGGAAGGTTCGCTTCAATCGCAGCTCCAGCAACTCAACGAGCAGGGCGAGGTAGTCATGAAGCCGGTGAATCGCACGCCGTATCCGTTCATTCACGTTCCGCTTTTGCACAAGGATCAGGTGCTCGGCGTCTTGCAGATCTGGCTCCAGCCCTACGTTGCCCGCGAAAACTACGCCGAGTTTTGCACGTTTCTTTCCCAGCTCGCCACCAACATCGAGCAACACTTTCAGACGCGCCGTCTCGGCAATCTCGTCGTTGAGAATCAGCGGCTCCAACATTTTCTAAAATTCAGCAGTGATCTTACCGGCAGCCTGGACGCGCTGGAGGTTTCGCGTGTCGTGGCGAACTACGGGCGCGATTTACTCGGCTGCGAACGTTGTTCGGTCTTTGTGCTTAAAAACGGAAACTGGAAAGTGCTCGCGATTTCTGGGCAGGAGGTAGTCGAAAGCAAGAGCACGATGGTGAAAGCGATGGTGGCTTTTATCTCCGCGCATCTCGCTCAGATACCCACTTCCACCGCCAAGGAAGGCGGAGTGGTGCAAATCGTGCCGCAGATCATCAATTTGAATCGCGACGAACTCCTACCAGCAGCCGCCAGCGGTGAGGATACCGATGATGCAGCTGCTAGCAGAGCATTGACCGTGCAGTTACATGAAGTGGTCAATGCAGCTTATTACGAGGTTAGCCAGGCGAACTCGGGATTGCTGTGTCAGGCGTTGGATGCGGATAAAAACGTAGTCGCCGCCGTGTTTGCAGAAAGCACCATCAAGGGTGCATTTACACCGGGGGAAGGTCCTGCCGGGCATCGCATTATGGAGTGGATTGCGTCGAGCACCGGGCGTGCGATCAAGGCGGCCACCGATTACCAGGAACTGCCCTTTCTTGCTGTGAGCCGCCGCGTGCGTGATACCAAGCGCAAACTTCTGGGGGAAGAGCGCAAGCGTCATGCGTTCAAAATGACTCTGCTGCTGGCGGTGATTTTTGGTACGTTGCTTTTCCCATGGATGGAGGAGGTGGAAAGTGATTGCACGCTGGTGCCTGAACTACGGCAGAAAGTGGTGCCTGAGGTGGCGGGTGTGATTCAAAAAGTTTTCGTGCGCGAAGGTGCTGTGGTGAAGAAAGGTGATCCGATTGCGCAGATGGATATTCGCACACTCGAAAGTGAGCTGAAGACCGTGCAGGAAGAGAAGCTGCGTTATGATGCGGAGGCACGACGGCTACGCGGCAATAATGATGAGGCCGGCGCGCAAATTTCTACCACTCAGTTACGGGTGGCTGAGGAGGCAGAAAAGAAGCTGATGCGGGACATCGAGGCAGCGACGATCCGGAGCCCGATGGATGGAGTTATCCTCACGCCCAAGATTGAAATTTACGAAGGCGTTTACCTCCAGCCGGGTGCCGATTTTGCAGCAGTAACTGGTTCAGACAGCTGGGATTTGCACGTCTTCATTCACGAAAAAGAGATCGGCAAAGTGGAGAGGCTGCTGGATAAGCGGCTGGCGGAAAGCGATCCCAAGGACAGACACCTGCCAGTGGAATTCATTCTCTACACCCACAACATGCATCAGCTTGGCGGAGAGGTGAAGGAACACGCGCAGTTTAGCCAGATTGCTTACCCGCACGAGCGTGAAAATGCGCTGCGCGAAAACGCGTTCATTCTTACTTTGCGGGATATTCAGGTGCCGCAGGAAGTGCGCAACGGACTCCGTCCCGACCTCACTGGACGCGCAAGCATCAAGCTTGGGCGTACACCGCTGGTTTTTCTCTGGAGTCGTAAACTCTGGAATTGGATTCAACTCAAATGGGTCTGGTAAAATTTATGAAGCGTATCTTTTTTTGTCTTCTCGCTGTTCCATCGCTTTTGTGCGCTGAAAACCTCGCCGATGGCGTGGTGAAACCGAATAAGCAGGTGATTGTTTCCTCGCCGGTTTTGCAGGAGTTAATCCAAGAAGTGCTGGTGGAGGAGGGCGATGAAGTGAAGCAGGGTCAGATTCTGGTGCAGTTGCGGAATCAGCGTGAAGCGCTCGCCGTGCAGCAGGCGGAAAAACTCATCGTGCAAAAGGAGTTTGTCGCCCGAGGTATGAAACGGCTTTTCAAGGACAAGATGGGCAGCGAGGAAAAGGCGCTCGCAGCCGAGACCGATCTGGAGCTTGCGAAGCTTGGGCTTGAGGCGCGTAAAATCGAGCTCGAGGAGAAAAGCATCCGCGCGCCGCTCACCGGTATCGTCGTGAAGAAACATAAGGAGACCGGGGAGGCTGTGGATCGCACGGAAAAACTCGTGGAGCTGGTGGATATGGACACTGTTTTTGTGGAGTTCTTTCTCAAGCCCCAGTCGCGGGAGACAGTGAAGGAAGACAAGGTGGTGCGCGTGAAGATTGTAGATCTCGGGGGCGTTGAGTTTGATGGTAAGATTACTTTTATTGCACCGATCAACGATGCAGGTTCAGGGCTTTTCCGCGTTAAAGTGCACATCCCAAACGCCGATCACCGCATCAAGCCAAACATGAAAGCGGTGGCGGATTTCGACAAGTAACCGGGCTGAAAATGGTCCACGAATACACAAAAGGCACAAAAAAGAAAAATCACAGTTACAAGCCGCCGCCCCTCTTACTCTTTGTCTTGCTCTTGATTCTACGCCGTCTCAATGGCCGAGTTTTAAGTGTGAAGTTTTAAGAAAAGGGAGTGTGCACTCAGTGTCTGCCGCTTCTATCAACCAACTATCACCAATCAACTGCGATTCGAGCGAGTAAGATTTAACGCCCCTCATCACTTTGACTCTTATCGTCATGTTATTTTCGCAATTTGATATTCGACACTTAGCTTTGAGGATTCCTGCCTTATGGGTGCAGTAGCAGCTGCTGAAGTCACTTCGCAGGAAATTGCGAAGCATGTAGCGCCGCCACAGGAAAATGTGGTGATGCCGCCTTTGCGCAAGGATCTTGTCATCACACAGCAGGTATTCGAGGAGCGTACGTATTACGTCGTCAAGGATCCGGTCTCGCTTCAGTATTTCCGGCTGGCAGCGGAGGATTTTGAACTGAGCACCCTATTTGATGGAGTACGCACCTTTGGAGCCGTGCGTGATTTGTGGTTGCTGCGTCACCCGCATCTGCGTCTGGAATACACGGCGGATGAAATCAACGAGCGCATCGTGAAGTTCGCCAACGATCTCGCGATGATGCAATTTCTGGCGGTTCCTGGAGAGCGCGTGAAAGCGCGCATGGATGCGACCAAAAAACAGAAGGGAAAAAAGGGCGGCATCAACGAACTCACCAACAAGCTCTTCTTTTTTCGGAAGTCATTATACGATCCGGATGTGATTTTCGGGCGGATGGCGAAACCGGTGGCCTGGATCTGGACGAATGCCTGTTTTTGGATTTCCTGGCTAATTATCGCGCTTGGAGCCGTTGTTTTTATTTATAGCGCGGAGGGGCTGGATCAGGCCCTGGCAAATCTCTTCAACTGGAACAACCTCGCCTTGATGTGGGTGACAACCATCGTGCTCAAAAGTATTCACGAGCTGGGGCACGGGCTCACGTGCAAACATTTCGGAGGGGAAGTGCATGAAGTCGGCTTTATGTCACTGGTGTTTACGCCCTACTTTTTTGTAAACGTAAGCGACAGTTGGACGATGCCGAATCGTAAACACCGGATGCTGGTTTCCTTCGCCGGGATTTACGTTGAGCTGGTGTTTGCAGCGCTGGCGGTCTTTTTGTGGGCGGTCGTGCAACCGGGCTGGTTCAAGGACTTCCTGTTTAACATCATCATCATCAGCAGCGTTAGTACCCTGATTTTCAACGCCAATCCGCTGATGCGTTTTGATGGATATTACATCCTGATCGACTGGCTTGAGGTCCCGAATCTTCAGGCGAAGTCACGTGCACTGGTCCAAGGGAAGATTACCTCCGCTCTGTTTGGGAAAGACTCCACCAATACATTCATGGCGCGCATGCCGCTGCCCAAAAAGCGGCTCTGGTTGTTTTACACATACGCGGTGTTGTCGTGGCTGTATGGCTACTACGTGATCTACAGTCTCATCATTTTCATGGGGCCGCATCTTGAGCCGCTGGGGCTGGAAGTTTTGGCGGATGCGTTTGCAGTGCTTGCATTGACCGGGTGGGTGGCAGTACCACTGGTGCACTTTGTGCAAAAACTCCAATTAACCAAGGAAGACCTTAAACCCGGCGGCCGCTGGCGGCGGATCGCGAAAGTGTTTGGCATCCCGCTGGCGCTTTTCGTCGTCTTTTGCTTCGTGCCCGTTCAACGCGAGGTGAAACGTCATGGTGCGGTGGAACTTGCCCAGCCGGAATCTGTGCGCCCGGAGACCTACGGATTTATTGAGGAGATTTATGTGAAGGAGGGGGATCAGGTGCAGCCAGGGCAGAAGCTGGCCAAGCTTGGGAACCGCGATCTGCAACTCAAACTCGTAGAGATGGAGCAGGTGGTGAAGGAATACGAGATGCGGAAGCAAAAGATTCTCGGCATAGGCAAGACCGATGAGTTGCAGCAGATCGAAACCATGATTGCCAGCGCCACATTGCGCTTTAAGCGGCAAAAAGAGGAATTTGAAAAGCTGGAGTTGAAGGCAAGAACGTCTGGGACGGTTCTTAGCAAGGATTTGCATCACAGGATTGGCGAGATGTTGAAGCCCAACGATTCTTTTTGCGAAATAGCCTCGCTCAATCCGATGCGGATCAAAGTGCCACTCAGCGAACAGCAGGTGCGTTACGTGAAGCCAGGCGACAAGGTGATCATGAAGGTCAGTGCTTTCCCCCGGGAATCATTTGAAGGAGTGGTTGCTGGAAAACCTATGGAGCTGGATTCCACCGATTTCCCCCTGGCGTTTTCCAAGGAACGAGGCGGCGATGTGGCGACTTTCCACGATCAGGAGACAGGCCGCGAAAAACTGCTCGAGCACACTTATGTGGTGACGGTGGAAGTGCAGAATCCCAACAACCAGCTCCGTTACAATATGACTATGCGTGCCAAAATCGAAACCGGGCGCACGCCGTTTGGTAAAATCGCTTATCGGTGGATCGCCGACTTGATCAGCCTTGATTACCTTTTTTAGCCCGCTACCAGCATCGCATTTTGAAGATACCCGCTTTCACTCACCTTTCAGATCGCCGCATCCTGATTCTCGTATGCTGGTGCCTTGCGCTCATCGCAATCCTGTCCCTGTCTGCCCAGGCGCAGGAGACAGTGGTAAAGCCAAAGAAACCTAGGTTTTCCGAGAGCGATCTTGGGATTGACCGGAAGAAAATCCCGGGCCCGGAGACACCAAATTTTTTTGGCGAGTCCGTGCAAACCCAAGTCATTACCTTACAGCAGGCAGTCGAGTGGGCGCTCAGTAATAACCTCGATGTCAAAGTGCAGAATTCAGATCTCAACATCCGGAATGCGGAAATTCGCTTTGAGGCGGGCGTCTTCGATCCAGTGTTCAGTATCAGCGCATCGCGCGAAAAAATCAAAACGCCGGACAATCAGAACAAGATCGAAACGACGGATGATATTTTCCGTATCCGCCAGATCGAAGCCGACGTAGCAGCGGTGAATGCGCAGATCACGTCGGACAATCTGAACCGTCAACGCAACGCTGAGATCGCCAATGTGATCCAGGGTGCGCTGGGCCTGCCGCTGACTAATTTTGATGTCACGCCTACTCCGCTCGTTGGAGTGCCCGATCTGTCTGCTCAGCGGCTCGTTATTTTTGATCAGGAGACTGATCGCGCGGAGATGAGCCTGAGCGCGCGTTCACCACTCGGCACCCGTGTTGCCTTCAGCGCGCGTTCTGTAAAAAGCCGTTCTACTTTTGAGGGAAATCAAAATGAAGTGCTTCCGGACTATTTTGCCGGGATCAGCATCGAGGCGAGGCAGCCGCTGTTAAAAGGATTTGGGACGGACGCCAATCTCGCCGGTTACCGGATCGCCAAAAAGAACCGGGATGCCCAGTTGTTTGCGTGGCAGCACCGGATTGAGGAGATACTCGGACGGGTGGTTAGTCGCTATTATGACATGATGGCCGACCGGTCGCGTTTGAAGAACAGAGGAGACGCCATCCTCGCAGCTATGGAATTGGTCGCGCGCAACAAGCGCTGGCAGGAGATGGGCTTCTTTTCACCCTTTGAAGTGCAGGAGGCGAAAGTGCAGCTGTCTCGTGAGCAGGAAAGCCTGCTCATCGTGAAGAATAATTTTGTCGAAGGGCAGATCGCCATGAAGCGGCTTGTCCTCTCGGAGATGAATGTGGTCAACAGCTTCGTGTATCTTCCCACCCAGACGTCTTCCCTACCGGTTCCAAAGATCGATCGATCCGAGTTTATGCGTGAAGCGGTCGCAAACCGGCTCGATTACAAGGCCGTGCTTGCCGATGCGGAAGCGCAGGAAATACGCATGAAATTTTTTAAGAATCAGGCATGGCCACAACTGGATCTGGTAGGCAGCTATGGGTGGAACGGACTGGACGGAAGTTACAGCTCGAGTTTCGACCGGGTCGGCTCGGGCTATGCGCCGGAATGGAGGGTGGGCATCCAGGGTAGCATCCCGCTCGGGAATGTGCAGGCGCGCGCGCAGATATCAGCAGAGAGGGCGCGAAAGGAAAAAGCCCTGCTCCAGGTGAAGCAAAAAGAGCTCGATATTAGCAATTCCGTGGACCTGGCGATCAGTCTGATCGAGACCGGACAGCAACGCCTCCAAACTGCGCGCGAAACAACGCGAGCCGCAGAGGAAGCGGTGCGCATCGGGTATGGTCAGTTGGAGGAAGGGCTTATTTCCAACTCGGATCTCATCAATCAGCAGACGAGACTCTATGAATCACGCGACGGCGAGTTGCAGGCGCAGGCCGCCTTGAACAGCGGGATTGTGGAGTTGTGGTTTTCGACTGGCACCGTGATGAACAAGCTTGGGGTTGGAATTGTTGGGGAGCAAAAAAAGAAGAATCATGATAACGCATTGAAACCGGTCGTCATCCGTCACCCGCCTGTAAAGACAGAGGGAAGGTAGGATGCGACACGTGACAAGCCTGCACCCTGCATCTAAGAAAGATTCCGCCTCACCGCTTTAACAATACCTTTATGGAAGTTTTCATCATTCGCGACGGAGAACAAATGGGCCCTTTTGAAGACCGGACAGTGCAGGAAATGCTGGCCGAGGGAAAGGTGAGTCATGAGGACTATGCGTGGCGCACGGGTATGTCGGCATGGATTCCACTCCGTGAGGTGATGGGTTCTGCCATCCGCAGTTCTACGCCACCACCAGCGCCTGTGGAATCAGGTATCCGGAGTGCATCGGGCAATCCCACGCCACCCAAACAACACGCCCAGTCCACGGCAAAACAGCGCGCGTTGCTGTCTTATCTTGGTATCAAATTTACGCCGGATGTGAGCAAGGAGCAGGCGGCGGCACTGGTAAGCGAGGCACTAGAGAACCCACAATTTTATTCGCGCTTGATGAAGTGGAATGTGGAGAAGTTCAAGCTACACCCGGATATATTTGCGGATGAACTCGATGCCAAAAGACATCATCGCGCCGCGTATTATCACGAGCTTTGCCAGATCGAGGGCAAAGAGATCGTGCAGAACATCACCGAGGCACATTGCAAAGTTTTGATCGAGTCGCTCGATAACCGTTTCCCGAGCTGGGAGGCGAATCCAAAGGAGTCTTTGTGGGATTACTTTTTGCCCATGCTCAACGAGCATTTTCCGCAGCTGGTTTCCACCGAGTGGAGACAGAGACTGAAAATGGGAGGCACAAAACTGCCAGGCGCTTTGACGCATGCCATTCCGGCAAGTGCGAAGCTACATAAGCAGAAGCAGCTCTCAGCGCCTCCATCGCAGTTTCAGGCTGCGATCAAGGGGTTGGTTTATGGATTGCTTTTGCTCGGAGCGATCATTGGAGGGATTGTGTATTTCCAAAAAGATAACAAACAGGAAAGCCAGACGGCAGACACAGGGAGAGGAGGGGTGGAGGAAAGAATAGAAGCAGTCGTCGAAACACCGGTAGTGGATAAGCAGCCCGCTCCGTCTCCAGACCCCGCGCCTGCGGAGGAACTCACTATTGTGGAGACACCGATGCCTGAACCAGATGCGACTGCTGTAGTGCCTGAAACGACAGAAACGGCACCTTCAGCTCCTCGCGATATAGTGACATTGAAAAAAACGGTGGAGGTTAAGTTGCAATACGGAAAAGTGAAATTGCCACCTGGCACCAAGTTAAAATTCGTCGCGCAGGAGGGTCAGCATGTCAGTGCGAAATTCAATGATACACTGATCCTAGTCCCTGTTACGGCGACCGATTTTACCCCGTCGGCTCCTTAATATTTTGGGTAGGGTGACTTTTTTTATTGGAAAACCAATTTTTATATAAGGTGATCTGGAATAGAAATTCCAATTAGATAACGAGGGTAAATATCTCTGCACAAGAATACTGTGAATAATTCCCAGGATGAATCGGAGAACAAACCCAATTTCTTATTAAGAAACCTAAAAAAATACCTTTGATTTTTCCCCTGTTTTAACGGCGATTAATCAGAATGAGCAGTAACCCCATAGGACCCGGTACGCGGAATATTTCAACGAATGTGCCCAATGATCTCTATGTCGAAATGCATGAGATGGCTGCGGCTTCAGGTGTGAAAATAGGTGAGTTCATGCGGGCACTCATGCGCTTTGCAAAAGATAAAAAGGCAATCGTTCGAGACAACCCGGATGACAAGGCGAAGTGGCTCAAGGCGGTCAATGATGGAGTAAACACACTCCCTCCGATCAGGCAGGAAATCGTATTCGTGGTGGATGAGTTTCAGCAGACCTCTTTGAACCAGATTTTACCCACCTCACACTCTCCTGAGCCACAGCAGTCGACCAGGGATGGTTCGCGCATCGGTAAACTTTCCAAGCAGCGCGATTAAGCAATTACGGTGAGCACGGGCTTGTTTTCGATTCAGCAAGGGTGCTAATGGAACCATGCGCACCGAACCTCTGGATGCAAAAACGGCTACAGCCAACCGTAAACGACTCGCGCGCCTGCTCCCGGCAAAGTCCGTCGCGATCCTGAATGCAAACGACATTTTCCCGATCAATGCGGACGGGACTTTTTCTCTGCGCGCAAACAGTGATTTGTTTCATCTGAGCGGCATCGAGCAGGAGGAAACGATCCTGCTGCTGTTTCCAGATGCGAATGACGCAAGATTTCGCGAAGTGCTGTTTATCCGGGAATCAAAGCCGGAGCATGAATTATGGGAGGGACACAAGCTGACTTGTGAAGAGGGCCGCCAGATATCCGGCGTGCAGCAGGTGCAATTTGTGACGGATTTTGATGCCACGCTGCATCGCATCATCTGTGAAGCGGAGCATGTCTATCTGAATACGAACGAGCATCGTCGTGCAAACGCGGACGTGCCGACGCGCGACGACCGTTTTATCTCGGAGATCCGGAAGCGTTATCAGCTCCATGAGTTCTGCCGTCTCGCGCCGCTGATGCATGCAATTCGTTTGGTGAAGCTACAAGGGGAGGTAGCGCTGATTAAAAAAGCATGTGCGCTCACCGGAAGCGGATTTAAGCGGGTGCTGAAAATGATTCGTCCTGGCGTGAATGAACGAGCAGTGGAGGCGGAGTTGGCGCATGAGTTTATTCGCGGACACGGCCGCTTTGCTTACGATCCCATCGTTGCCAGCGGTGCCAACGCCTGCATTCTGCATTACACGGAAAACTCCATGGAAATGAAGGATGGCGATCTCGTGCTGCTCGACGTGGCGTCATCGTTTGCGAACTACAACAGCGACCTCACACGCACCGTGCCTGTAAACGGCAGATTCACGAAGCGGCAACGTGATGTTTATGACGCAGTGCTACGGGTATTAAAACACAGCACGAAGCAGCTCAAGCCGGGTTTGAAAATCAGCCGTTGGCAGGCGGAGGCCGAGGCGATGATGACGGAGGAATTATTGAAACTGAGGCTGCTGAAAACGGGGGACATCAAAAAGACAAAGTCGGGTGTATCACCTGCTAAAAAATATTTCATGCATGGACTCGGGCATCCCATAGGGCTGGATGTACATGATGTTGGCGATACCTCAAAACCGATAAAGGCAGGCTGGGTGATGACAGTGGAGCCAGGTATTTATATCCCGGAGGAGAAAATGGGGATCCGTCTCGAGAACACCGTCCTTGTCACGGAAAAGGGACCGCGCAACCTCATGGCCGACATTCCCCTCGAAGCTACTGAGATCGAAGACTGGATGAAGCGGTAATATTTGTGCTGCTATGCGCACTTTTCTTCAGGGGCTTCTGAACAGCGGACAAGTCACGGTGCCGCCGCTGGGAGTTTCGTTTGATCCTGCCGCAGAGTGTATGGATTTGCTTTTGCAGTTCGACCAGGCCGCCAGACTGGAGCTGCCGGATCATGCGCCGGAACTGGATCCAGCCGTTGCGCAATGGGCTGCGCTGATGCTCGCGGAAGTAAGTCGTCTGGTCATTGCGCGCGATGCCGGTCCGGAAGTCATCGAGGCCGTGTTTTCGAAGGGCTGCGAGGCGGAGGCGTCGTCTTCTGCTGATTACAGTGCGGATCTCTTTTTTTGTTACCTTCCGAATCTCGCGAAGATCATCCAGCGTCTTGCGCCGGGAGATCCGCTTTATGTACGACTACAGGAACTGGCAGGAACCTGGCCGCTTTCAAGTGTGGCGATGGATCTTCCACCGCCCGACGCCGTTCGCCTCGAGACAGTTTTATCTTCGCCTTGTTTACGCCGGCTTTACGTCGATCGCGTGATTGCCTCCAAACAAACCCAGCTTCTGGAAAATCCGACGGTGTATGCCGCTGTGAAGGAGACGCTCGGACATTATCCAGGACTGGCACCTGAAATCTCAATCGCGCTCGCAGGAGCACTGACTAAAGACATTGGTTAAGCAGTGAGAGTTGATTGTTGATAGAAGCGGCAGGCGCTAAACAAACACTGGCCATTCTTAAAACTTCATACTTAAAACCCGGACACTGAGGAGGAGTAAGAACAGCACCACAACATCACCTTTATGAATACCCAGGATACCATCAGCATCGGCGCTTTGCTTCAGCGCGAGGTTTTGACGCCCATGAAGCGGGAGTTTGTCGGCAAAGACGAAGTGATCGATCTCCTCGGGATCTGTCTGATTGGAGGCGAAAATCTATTCATCCTAGGTCCGCCCGGAACTGCCAAGAGCGCGCTGGTGTTGCGACTGGGTGAACGGCTTGCAGGAAATACCTTCAACTATCTCCTGACGCGCTTTACGGAGCCCAACGAATTATTTGGTCCATTTGATATCCGGCGGCTGCGCGAAGGAGAGCTTGCGACAAATATCGACGGGATGCTTCCTCCGGCTGATCTTGTCTTTCTGGATGAGTTGCTTAACGCCAACAGCGCAATCCTGAACAGCCTGCTTACCGCCTTGAACGAACGCGTCGTTGCGCGCGGAAAGGAACGCATCCCGGTTCGTGCACTCAGTTTTATCGGGGCAAGCAATCACCTTCCGGAAGACGACGCGCTCAATGCGCTCTTTGATCGCTTTCTACTCCGGGTTCATTGCGACAACGTGCCAGCGGATCGCCTCACCCAGGTGCTTGAGGCGGGCTGGAGTCTGGAGCAAAAATCGCCACCTACATCCAGGCTCGCGATGGCGGATTTACGGAATGCGCAGGCACTGATCCCGCAAGTGGACATGTCAGTGGTGCTGAGTGATTACGCGACGCTTATCCAGCGTATCCGGCAGGCGGGAATAGGGGTGTCAGATCGTCGCGCGGTGAAGCTTCAGCGCGTGGTGGCTGCAAGTGCGGTGTTGTGTGACCGGCAGACTGCAAACGGAGGAGACCTGTGGGTGCTGCGCCACATCTGGCATGCAGAGGATCAACGGGAGGTGCTTCGCGCGCTTGTTGCTGAATTTACCGGGAAAGAAGAATCGGGGATCTCACGGCATCCGGCTGCAAGCAACACTCGGCTGCCGGACGCCGAAACGATGGCGCAAGACCTCGCATGGCTGTCGGAAAAAGCCGTCTCGGAATCCGAGCACGCCATGGTGCGCGATCGCCTCGCTATTTTGGAAGGGCAACTACAGTGGCTGGCGCAGCAGGAGGTGCGGCAGCAGCTTGCGGAACGAGTGCAGACACTTTGGCGACAGATCAAAGCACTGTAACGAAGGCGGTTTTCGCATTATCAAAAGGAAGCCGCATGACCGAAACGACTCCAAAGGGATGGGTGTGTAAGCTGCCGCTGAATCTAGCTGCAACGGTAGACAACTTGCGGCTTGCGCCAGGTGTGCAGGCGCTGATGGAGGGGGAATCCTTTTGGGTGCGCGGGGTGGATGCCATGCGGCCGCTGACAGTTCCTTGGCAGGAGCATTACGAAATTCTTGCTGACGATTCGCTACGCATGCCGGGGCATATACTTGTTTCGCGCAAGCTGCCTGTCGGGGAATGGCGTCCGCTCCAGACATTCATCCGAAGTGCGCCGCCGCCTTACACGCTGCCTGCAAGTGAGCCCCGGGGTATCGCGCTCTCGCTTGCGCCTTCGAGTGTCCTGAGCCTTCCGGGCTTGATGGAGCTTACGATGGATGACTGGCTGGCTTTTGCAGGCACTGCTTCTGAAATCCGCTTAAGGCATCTGCAATTCGCGCTTTTAGAAAACGAGATGGTTTATGTGCGCGGCAATCCGCTTCCTTCCATCAGCGGCAATCGTTTTGTGGAAACGTGTGGTGTGGCGACGCCGGCCGGGTTTGCGCTTTCGCCATCACTCAGTCCATCCACGCTCAGGGAACGACTGCAAATGGCCGAAGGCGACACGGTGGTGTTTTTCCGTGATGACACGCACCTTCGGATTCCAGCCTCTGTGTGGAAACCAGCAAACCGCATCAGCGTCCGGCTCGCTTGCGTAAAACCATGACTCCTGAAGGCATACGTCAATCAGCGGAGGAATGGCTTCTTCCTAAATCATCCGGACTTTGGGAGTGGGATGAAAAAGGGGATGAGATCGTGTGGCTGGATGGCGGAACGGTGGTTTTTCGCAGGGAGCTAAAAAATATATTACAGTCGCTGGCTCCGCGCGGACTTCCCCCTGCTGGCGCATTGATCCTCCTTCTTGCTGCCTGCCGCGGTAAAATTCCGGACACAGCGAATCTGGATGTGCTCTTCGCCTTGCACGGCACGCCCGCTGGTGAACCCCGAAAAATGGCGGAAGCCACCTGCGTGTTGCTCGCGAATATCCAAAAGCTTCCCGCATGGGTGATTGCTACTGTCTCTGCAAAGGCTGCCTTCATTGACCGCATCTTCCCGCAAAAAACACGCGGCTCTCGGGAGCAGGCGGATGCAGTTATCGAAACACTCAGCGAAGCGCTTCCGCTTCTACTCTGGCGAAATCCTGAAAGCAGCCGCCCGACATTGCTCAGCGAGCTGCATCTCCTGCATGAACTGCTCTCGAAGGTGGATGAAGTGGCGCTCGATCTCGCGCTGAAGACCGGGTTGCCCGGAATTCCCGAGGCGGCGGAGATTGATCTCCCGATGGCCGAGCGGATTGCGCTGCTTTTGAAGGAAATTGATGATGATTCCGACCTTTCGGTGATGGTGCAACTCACGCGCGATATCATGGCTGCGCTCACGCTTCCTCGTGCGCTGCCGCAAATCGATCCCGATGCACCCGCAGGCTATTCGGATATCGGCAACCGTGGCTCGCTGCACCGGCTGTTGATCAGTGAGCTCGCGCACGACGACGACACGCTGGCCATGCGTATCGCACTCAATGAAGCGCTCTACTTGCGTCGCGAACCCACGGCCAGCCAGCCTCCCGCAACCATGGCAGTGTTGCTCGATAGCGGACTGCGTATGTGGGGAACGCCTCGTATTTTTTCCACCGCGGTAGCGCTGGCTTGTCTCGGTAAAATGCCAAAGAGCGCGATGTCTCCGGTGTTCCGGGCATCGGAAGAAAATGCAGAGCTGTTGCGTCTGGATCGGCGGGAAGGTTTGGTGGATCATCTCGCAGCGCAGGAGATTAGCCTGAATCCCGGTGCGGCTTTGTCCGACATGATCACGCAACTCGCTGGCTACAGCGGCAGTCTGGATGTTTTCATTATTACGCACGCGGACACTTTGAGTGACCCGGAATTCCTGAAGAGCCTAGCGGATGCGGAAATCCCGGCTCCGTACGTTGTCGCTGTTGATCAGAATGGGAATCTTGGCATGTATCTTCGCACGCTGCGAAGCTGGCAAACGCTCGCCAGTGTCCGGCTCGATCTTTCGAGTTTGTTCAAAACACCTTCACGAGTCAGCGTGGTGAAAGAAGGATTGCTGGAATACAAGCCCGCGATTTTCTACGCCCGTGCGTTTCCGTTTCTGCTTTCGACTGATGAGAAAATGGTGATTACGCGCAAAATCGCGAAAGGCGGAATGGGGATTACGAAAGAAGGCTCAATCTGGCATTGGGATGACAATAGTCGGGGCGGGCGACGGCTTCCTTTGGACACGCTGGCTGGGAAGACGATCGCGCTGCTGCATGATTCCAAAAACGAGGGGTTCATTTTGGTGAAGCACATCACGAATACGACGGAGCTGATTATCACTTTATGGAAGGAGGACAGCGGGTGGTGGGGTCATACTGCTCCACAAGTCTGGAAGCTCATTGGCTACACGCAGCCTCCAGAACATATCGCCTTGCACCGCGAAATGCTGCTCGTCTTTCGTAAAGATGTTCCAGGTCACCCAAGAGGAGTGGAAGCGATTAATCCACAAACAGGCATGAAAGTGGCGTCGCTTCCGATTCAGCAGGATTTGGAGCACTCTGGAGGTCGCTTTTATTTCAACTCTGCAGCGTATGAACACATTGCGGTGTCGTGGGATGGGGTTTTGTTGCGATTGGACAGCGTATCGTCGAAAGCGAAAAATATAAGTGGTCGTATAATCCGCATCTTTGATCGCGGAGGAATGGATGGCCCGTGGGTGGTGAATGTCGGAGGGAGTGTGCAAAATCTGGCAGCGCCTGAGACTTCATTCGATCTCGGAATCAAGCATCCTACAGTGCTTAGGGTTTCGCAGAGCGGACACCGTCTCTTTGCAAAAGACTCGAAAGGCAGTTTCTACGTGGTGGATCTCATCACACAAAAGGTTGACCCGGTTCATGTAAAAAGTGTGAACGACGTGCCTGAACTCTTGGAGTCATCCGCCAGTTTCCCGGTCTGGACATTGAGGAGGAAATTCTCCGCCGTCTCCCTGCATCCAAATGGCCGCATTTTCCTGCGCTCCAGCACGAAGCTGGAATGGTTTGCGATTGGAAATCATGGCAAGAGACAACAACTCGAGTTTCATCGCATCAAGAGCAACAGCGAGGAATACGCATATGCCAAGCGCACTCAGGTTCCATTTCTGAATCCGAATCGTGATAATGGCGACTGGTTTCGGCTTTCTATCGCGACACTGGCGAATGGTGCGCTCGTCTGGCTCGACACGCGTGGGATGATCCATCTGAAAGCGGCGGCGGTTTCGATCCCGGAGATTACCATTGTGCTAGCGGAAAGCTCATCACTTCCCGCATGGACATCGGACGGGATAATCATCGGGCCGACTTACTTTACGGGAGAGCAGTCACATTCGGAGGAAGGTGCGGAGCGCATCACGGGATGGCTCCGTCAAATGGCAGGAGGTCTGGAATGATTACCCGGGAGCTTTCCATTCAGCATACAGAGAACGCAGTTCGCGAAGCGACCGCATGGTTGATCGCAGGGGATTCCCCGACGGAATGGATGGCGGAGATACTGCGATGGAAACTCGATGAATCAAAATTCCGCCTAATCGCCATTCCCAGCGCGCGCCATCAGCCCGGTATTGGCGGACTCCTAGTCATCACAGGCGGGCCGACACCGGAGGTCGTGCCCGCAGCCATCCCTTATGGTAATTGCGCCGGCAAGCTCTGGTTGCCTGTGGATGCAGTGCTTTCTCCAGCGCAGACTGATTCCGAGATTGCTGCGCTTTGTCATTACGAAGCGGCGGTTTTTCATCCTGTGGTTGGCGCCATTGGTTGTGATGCCTTGTTGCGTGTTTCCGACTTGATCGCCTTTCCGCGCGAGCGGGATGAACCCTGGAGGGACAGTCCGGAAATCCCGGTGCTTCCGAGTCGCCAGATCAACGCGATAGGCTGGCGGGTGGACGAATCGTTGAGCGATCTTTTCGAAGAGGAGAAAAAGCAAATCGGAAATAAGCCGCCGACCGGTTTACCGAAAGCGGAAGGTGAGCCGGGGAACGACTGGATTTCGAAGACGGGAAGAAACATCCAAAAGGCGGGTCTCAACGCGATGAGCGGAATCATGGGTGCACTTGGCGGCATGGCTGGTGCAGGGGTGCAGCAATGGCTGCAAAACAAGCTCGGTGCGATTACGGAAGCGATGGAAAGATCGCGCAACAAGGAGCTTCACCGGCTGCTTGAGCAGTTACGGAAAAATCCCGAGGAGGGATTGCGCCACGCACTCCCGCTTTCATCCAGTAGTTTGAATCGCGGAAAAGCGCCTCCCTCCACCCACCTCGGAAATCGTGACATCAATTTCAACTTTGGACGACTGGGCGGCGGTGCACCTGTGGACGCGTGGAACATCCCCTACGAGATCCAGCGCAGATTGCGCGAGGAATACATCGCCGCAGCGGAGCGGGAAAAACGGCTCGGGCATTTCCGCCGCGCAGCCTATATCTACGCCGAGTTGCTCGGCGATCTGCACAGTGCAGCCGCAGCCCTGAAGGAGGGTTTGCACTGGAGGGAGGCGGCGTTGATTTATCGCGATCTGCTACAGAATCCCTTGGAGGCGGCGGCGTGTTTTGTTGAGGCCAGGATGCTCAATGAAGCCATCGCACTTTATGAAAAAAACCGCGCTTATGATTCCCTCGGAAATCTGTATCGACAGATCGGAGAGGAAGACAAGGCGGTGAAAGTCTATG
>Ga0209181_10000988_pt1 | contig 50913 bp, 49 predicted proteins | sample MAT05_FD_187208 | JGI IMG/M metagenome (GOLD analysis project Ga0209181, IMG submission 187208) | Freshwater microbial communities from Lake Fryxell liftoff mats and glacier meltwater in Antarctica - MAT-05 (SPAdes) (version 2) | ecosystem: Environmental > Aquatic > Freshwater > Ice > Liftoff... | reverse complement strand
ATCATTGTCAAGTCAAGTCAAGTCAAGCCAAGCCAAGCCAAGCCAAGCCAAGCCAAGCCAAGCCAAGCCACTGACTCACTTATGCGCACTAAAATTTTGTGATGTCGGGCGCAAATTTTGCTGTTTGCCCGCGTCGGCGTCTTCCGACGCGAACAACGAACGCAAAGGCGTCACATGAACTTCAAGAAGTTAGTGGCGCTGGTCGTGGCGGCGGGCATCGGGTCGGCGTCGGCCGCTACCTCGCTGGCCGGTCGCGACATCAACCGCAATGGGGTGGCGGCAAACACAGCCAGCTTGGTTTATCTCCGGGACCAGGTTCTTGGCATCACCTGGTTGCGCGATGCGAACGTCACGGGTCTCCGGGCCTGCTCTGCACAAGACATGTCTGCGCAAACCCTGTCCACCGGCACCGGCACCGGTGCCAACGTCATCAGCGACTGGCGACTACTCTCGATGACTGATGGCGGCACCGCCGGTTGCAACTTCAGTCATGCGGGTGGCACCGAATGAGGCTTCAACGTCGACACCACCGACTCCGAGATGGTGCAAGGCTGGCGGTCCCGGGCCTGATCCGTCGGCGGCGGGTCGAAGCCCGAGTTACGACCGTTTGACCGGCACACTGTGCCATTGCGCAAAATGTAGAAAGACAAAGGTGTTGAAGCGGCCAATGCCATCGCCGCTTTCATGCAGGCGGCTGGTCAATCCCGCGTTGCCTGATCAAACTATCGAGCGCGACACACAGCCGCGGTGTACCCAGGGATTTTGAGCTTTCGGCGTTTGCTGCCTTGTCGCAGGCTTCACGACACTACTGGCCGCGACGTCGCGCGGACCGGTCACCCAACGGACCTTGGAGAGCCTGTCGGCGCCAGCAGGCGAAGCTCGGGGTAACGACCTTTGGAACCGCTCGCTGCGCCATCGCGCGAAACGTTGCAATACAAGACCTGACCCCCCGAGTTTGCACCCCTCTGGTTTGTGCTGTGCCTGGCGCCGGCAACCCATTACGAGCGACGCGCTTTCGCAGGCCACGCTGATGGCGCTGGATGCAGCGGCCGCGGGGGGCGATCCTGCAGTACGCGCTGCGGGTCTCGGCGTTTGCCATCTCGGCGAGTTTTGGCGTGCGCAATCCGGAACATGAATTGCAGCTGCGCGTCTGGGTCGAGGAGCTGTGCGACAAGCCGGTCACCTGCGGCCATCAGCTGGCCTCCAGCCTGGGCGCGCCACGCCGCGCACTCACCGTGGCGCTGAAGACGCACGTGTCTGGATGCCGGCCAAACTTTGGTGATGTCATGACTTTGATGGGAGCCTCCACAACCTGTATCCGGCCTCTTCCAATCTGAACCATGATCCGCCGCTGGAGCAATTCGTTCAATCAGAGCGTCGAGTGATATCATCACCTGAAGTTGATATCTTGGAGAGGATCATGCCACGAACCATCATCAGCCTCGAACCCGACGACAAAGCCTGGCTTATGCGCAAAGCCGAACGCGATCGTGTACCCATGACGGAACTGGTGCGCCAGGCAGTTCGGCAATATCGCAGGCAGTGCGGGCCACAGACTTCGCCATTCGAGCAACTGCTGGGTGAATCGGCGGGCCTGTGGCAACACGGGGACGGGCTTGCATACCAGAACCGATTGCGCCGGGAATGGAGCAAACCCAAGTGAAGGTGTTGCTGGATTCCGTTATCCTGATTGACCATTTCAACGGCATCGGCCCGGCGACCCAGTATCTTTCCGAATGTCACCATGAAGCAGCGATCTCGGTCATCACCCGCGCCGAGGTGTTGACCGGCTTTGATGCGCAAGAAGCACGCATTGCCATACGTCTGCTCGACAGCTTTCCGACACTGGGCATCGACCCGGCCGCGGCTGATCTCGCTGCAGGCCTGCGGCGCAGCCATGGTTGGAAACTGCCCGACGCATTTCAGGCTGCCATAGCCGACCAGTATGGTCTGAGCCTGGCGACCCGCAATGTGCGCGACTTCCCGCCCAAGCGCTTCAAGTTTGTGTTTGTCCCGTACACGCTGCAGGCATGATCGTTTGGCGCGGCAGTTCACGGCTGGGATCACGCCGGGCGTGGCGACTTCCCGTTGGCAGCGGTCGAGTCCGCGCAGATCACGTCGGACTTGAACCGCCCCACCGGCTTGTGCCCGGCTTCGCCGAGTCGCCAACACCGTCGGCCAAGTAAATTTGACAGCATCTGCCGGTCGAGAATTCGAGATCCTCCTGTGTGTTGGATTGACAGCAAGCGGGCCTGCCTCCCGCAGGCGGGGACCTGGTGCAGCATTGCCGCAATGGCCTGCCTGTGATCGGTTGCCGCGCCGACGCACCTGCAACCCGTGCCGACCTTCAGGATTTGCAGGCCCTCGGGCAGCCAACGCACACTGCGGAGGACTTGCAACAGGCCCGGGTCGCTGATTGGCGCCGAGCAAGACGGTTTCTGGCCTCCGGCGAGGCCCTATAACGGAACGACCGATCTGGTCAGAAATGCGCGAGAAGTATGGATGCGAGTCGGCCAGGTCAGTCGCCGGCCTGTTCCGGCAGGCGGTGCAGCCCCCGCACGGGCGACAGGCAGATGATGCCAGCCTGCACCACAAATACCACCAGCACGCACCACAGCGCCACGGCTTCGGACCACTGCACGCTGACCAGGCCGCCCAGCGCGGCGCCGGGACTCGGTTCTCAGGGCGTCAGCGCCTTGCAGCTGTTCGGCTTGGCGGGCGTGCAACCCGACGTGCACACCGCCCATGCAGTTCGGGTGACCCCCGTCTGACACCGGTGCGTCACCGGGTGCCGGCCCGCGCGAACGCCGACGTAATTGCGAAAACCGCAGTCGCAATTGGAGCGTCAAACCCCCAAGGGACCCATACACTTTGCCCGGTTGCCGACCATCGGCGGGGGGTGCGCGGCTTGGTTGCGCCCCCCATACATCATCCCATTTCCCCAGGAGCAAGTGCACATGGCCAAATTCCCTGATCGGGCCAAAGTCGTCATCATCGGTCAAGGCGGTATCGTAGGCGCCTCGGTGGTGCACCACCTGATCGGACGCGGTTGGGACAACATCGTCGGCATCGACAAGTCGGCGATCCCCACCGATGTGGGATCCACCGCACACGCGTCAGACTTCTGCTTCAACACGATGCACGATCCGCTGACGATCTTTACCACCCAATACAGCATCGACTTCTACGAGAAGATGGGCCGCTACGAGCGCATCGGCGGCCTGGAAGTGGCGCGCGTCGGGGATGACGAGCGCATGCAGGAACTGCAGCGCCGTGTGGCCTCGGGCAAGGCGTTTGGCAACCGGGTAGAGATGATCACGCCGGCCCAAGCCAAGGCCAGGTTCCCGCTGCTCGAAGAAAGCATGATTCAGGGCGCCCTGTGGGACCCGGATGCGGGCTTGGTCAAGCCACGCTCGCAAATGGTGGTCGGCGAACTGGTGGACGCTGCGGTGGCGTCTGGCAAGATGCTGTCGTTTGCCAACACGGCATGTACCGGGCTGCGCATCGAGAACGGCCGTATCCAGGGTGTCGAAACCACCAAGGGCTTCATCGCCGCCGACTATGTGGTGGTGTGCGCCGGCTTGTGGGGGCGCCTGATTGCGGGCATGGCCGGCGAAGACCTGCCCATCATGCCGGTGGACCACCCCCTCACGTTTTTCAAGCCCTATCTGGAGTTTGCCGGTACCGGCAAGGACATTGGTTACCCCTTGCTGCGTGACCAGGGCAATTCGGCGTATCTGCGCGACACCGGGGACCCGAAGACGCCCGAAGGTGGCCAGATCGAATGGGGCTACTACGAAGAGAAAAACCCGCGCATGTGCCACCCGCGCGACCTGCTCGAAAAGGAAGACGCGCGCCTGTCGCCATCGCAGCGTGATCTGGAGCTCGAGCAAATAATCGCGCCGCTGGAGCGCGCCATTGAACTCACGCCCATCCTGGCCGAGTTGGGCTACGACGACAAGTATTCCTTCAACGGCCTGTTGCAGGTCACCACCGATGGCAACCCCTCGATTGGCGAGTCGGCCAAGGTGCGCGGCCTGTGGTATGCCGAAGCCGTGTGGGTAAAGGACGCGCCCGGCGTGGGCAAGCTGGTGGCCGACTGGATGACCGATGGCATCACCCATCTGGACCATGCCCGCATCGACGTGGCCCGCACCTATCCGTTCCAGCAGGATGAGAAGTACATCCACGACCGCTGCTACGAGGGTGCCTTCAAGATCTACAACCCGCCGGTGCACAACCGCGAGCCCTACAGCGCTGCGCGCGGCATCTACAAGAGCCCGTTTTACGAGCGTGAAAAAGCGCTGGGCGCCTATTTCATGGAGCTTTCCGGCTGGGAGCGTGCCCATGGGTATGCCAGCAACGAGCATCTTCTGGCGGTCTACGGCGACAAGGTGCCGGTGCGCGCCAACGAATGGGACAACCGCCACTTCTGGCGCGTGTCGAACGCCGAGCATCTCAAGATGTCGGAAGACGTGGGCATGATCAATATCTCGCACTTTGCCGAGTTCGATGTGGAAGGCCCCGACGCAGCCGACCTGCTGGAATACATCTGCGTGGCCAAGGTGGGCGGTGAAACGCCGGTGGGCAAAGGCATCTACACCCACTTCCTGGACGCCAAAGGCGGTGTGCGCGCCGACCTGACGGTGCTGCGTCTGGGCCAGGACCACTACCGCGTGATCGACGGGGCCGACGCTGGTCACCGCGACCTGGTGTGGGTGCGCCGCATGGCGCAAGACCGGGGTGCCAAGGTTACGGTGACCGACACCACCACGCAGTACGGCGGCCTGGGTGTGTGGGGCCCCAACGCGCGCGCCACCATCCAGAAAGTTGCCGACGAGCCCGAGGCCTGGACGCATGAAAACTTCCCGTTTGCGGCCCTGCGCAACCTGAAGATCAAGGGCGTGCCGGTGCTGGCCTTTCGCATCTCGTACGTGGGCGAGCAAGGTTGGGAGCTCCACTTCAAGTTTGATGACGGCCTGGCCCTGTGGGATGCGCTGCATGCCGTGGGCGTCACCCCCGTGGGCGTGGAAACCTACGCCAACAGCCGGCGCCTGGAAAAGAGTCTGCGCCTGCAAAACGCCGATCTGCTGACCGAATACAACCTGTTCGAATGCGACCTCGCCCGCCCCAAGGTAAAGGCGGCCGATTTCCACGGCAAGGCCGCGCACTTGGATTTCCGCGAGCGCGAACACCAGCCGGCCATGCTGTGCACCCTGTCCTTGACCAGCAACATCGACAGCACCGGGGTGGCGCGCTACCCGGTGGGAATCTGCCCGGTGATGGACCCCGCGACCGGTGCCACGCTGGTCGACGCGCTGGGCCGCCGCTCGTACACGACCAGCATCGCCTTCGGCCCGAGCATCGGCAAGAACATCGCCCTGGCCTATCTGCCGCATGCGTATTGCCAGGTAGGGCGTGAGTTGCAGATCCAGTATTTTGCGGATGTCTATCCGGTCAAGGTGGAGGCGGTGGGGTACCGGTCCCTGTACGATCCGGAGAGTGCCAAGCCGCGGTCCTGAGTGAGGCTATCAAAGGAGGCCCAGGGGCTTCACGATCAAGCTGCCAGAGCATCCCAGCGGCGAATCCGGGACAGCGCTTCTTCCATCGACCCACGTGCCGTTTCAGTGTCGTAGTGACTCTGCAGGTGGGTCCAGCTTTGCGGCTTATTGGCCGCGTACGAGGACCGCATCCTGCCGCTCGATGCGCTCGCCGCCCGTCTTGTGGGACAAATATCGGATGTCGCCATTGCACAAGGTTGTCACCCCGAATTTCCCGACGTGGCCATCGCGGCGCTGGCTCAGAAAGCCGGTTTGCTGTTGCTGACCTGCAATCTGAAACAGCTATTAACTTGGTAGTGTTACGTTGTGCCAACCCACGGGAGGTGAAGCAGTGCCGAATCTATCTGTCAAACTCCCCGAAGAATCCAGACAGCGCATCCAGTCGGTGGCGCAAAGCGTGAGCACGATGGTGCATGCCGTGATGTTGCAGGCGATTGAAACCGCGCTTTCCTATGCGGAACATCGGAGTTCTCTGCTTGCTTCGGCGCTTCAGGCGCGCGAGCAGGTGCTGGCCACAGGCACCGTTCTTAAGGGCAGGGCGTTTGCCGACTATCTGAAAGCCAAAACGCGCGGGGAAAAGGTCCGGCGCCCTCGACCCATCAGACTGAGCTCTCGGGTGTCGACTGGCAAATGACGCGATGGGTGTTTGCAGCGTCGGCCGTCCCCTGGAGGCTGCCTAGCGCGAATGGGTCATCTCGAGGCGCAGGACTGGCTATCTTGCCTTGTTCGAGCATGACGAGGTGTCCGACCTGATGAGCGTCCTTGCCGTGCGCCAGCAGCGCGAGCAGGTCTGCCATTGACGGGAACCGGTGCAGCAAAGCACGGCGAGCAGGGTCGTTGACCTGGCCGGTCTGGCCGGTCCATGCCGGTGCAGATACGGGCATGGAAGGGGCTGGGCGTGCCCGAATCGGGTGCGCGCCGGGTCTGGCAGCCCTTTTTTGCCGACATGAGACCCGGCGCATGGCGGCACGACCCCATCGTATTCCCTAGGCCGTACCGGCCTGCAACCCGCGCATAATCGCCGCTCCCAAGGCAAATGCCGGGGCGCACGTAGCAAGCGCCGCTGTCTGACCGAGGGTGGTAAAGGCGTGCGCGATTCAGGCACGCCCATTGCTAGACAAGCAGTTCAGGCAAACCGAAAGAGTGCACCCATCTTGTCAAACATGGTCGAAAACACGGCGCCTGTATTGCAGGTCAACCAGCTGAACACGCTTTTCAAGACGCGTTCGGGCGAGGTGCATGCGGTCAACACCGTGAGTTTCGAGCTCAAGCCCGGCGAATTGCTCGGCGTGGTGGGTGAAAGCGGCTCAGGCAAATCGGTCACGATGATGTCGCTGCTCGGTTTGTTGCCCAGCCCGCCAGCCGTGGTGAGCGGGGCCTCGGTGATGTTTGAAGGGGTGGACCTTCTGCGCTGCAGCGCAGACCAACTGCGCAAGATCCGCGGCGCGCGCATCGGTTTCATCTTCCAGGACCCGATGACCTCGCTCAACCCGGTGTTCGATGTGGGTTTCCAGATCATGGAGCCGCTGCGCAAGCACATGGGGCTCGACAAGGAGGCCGCGCGCAAGCGCGCCCAGGAGTTGCTCGAACTGGTGGGTATTCCCGATGCCAAACGTCGCCTGGACGACTATCCGCACCAGTTCTCGGGCGGCATGCGGCAACGCGTGATGATCGCCATCGCACTCTCCTGTGACCCCAAGGTCCTGATTGCCGACGAACCCACCACCGCGCTGGATGTCACGATCCAGGCGCAAATCCTGGAGCTGGTGCGCGAGCTGCGCACCAAGCTGGGCATGGCCATTGTCTGGATCACGCACGACCTGGGCGTCATCGCCGGCATTGCCGACCGCGCCATGGTCATGTATGGCGGCCAGATCGTCGAAGTGGCGCCGGTGGCCGACCTGTTTGCGCGGCCGCAACACCCCTACACCCGGGCGCTGCTCAAGACCATCCCCCACATGAAAGGGCCCCGCGCCCCCAAGCTCGAGGTGATCGAGGGCCAGCCGCCCATCATGAAGGCGCAGCCGGTCGCCTGCAGCTTCCGCGCCCGGTGCTCGGTGGCGATGGACCGTTGCAGCCGCGAGAATCCGCTGCGCCGCACCGTCGGCCCCGCCCACGAGATCGCCTGCTTCTGGGATGCCGCTTCGGGCGAGGCCTACCGTGCTTGACACCAGCGCGCCTCACGACGCCGGCGCTACTGTCAGTGGCATGGGCGCGGGCGTTGCCGCAGCGCCGCTGGTGCAGGTGCGCGACCTCAAGATGTACTTTCCCATCTATGCCGGCTTGCTGCGCCGGCGCGTGGGCGATGTCAAGGCTGTCGATGGCGTGAGTTTCGACATTCCCGAGGGCCAGACGCTCGGGCTGGTCGGCGAGTCGGGTTGCGGCAAGACCACCGCCGGGCGCGCCCTGCTGCGCCTGTACGAGCCCACATCGGGCAAGGTCATGATCAACGGACACGACGTGGTCGCCCTGGAGCCCGAAGCCCTGCGGCGCATCCGCCCCACGATGCAGATGGTGTTCCAGGATCCGCAGGCCAGCCTGAATCCGCGCATGACAGTGGCGGCGATCATCGGTGAACCCCTGCTGGAGCACACCAGGATGAACCCGGCCGAGCGCCGCGAACGCATCTATGAGTTGCTGGACCAGGTCGGCCTGAACCGCAATTTTGCCAACCGCTACCCGCACGAGTTCTCGGGCGGCCAACGCCAGCGCATCGGCATTGCGCGCGCCCTGGCCTTGAATCCCAAGTTCATCGTCTGTGACGAACCGATTGCTGCACTGGATGTGTCGATCCAGGCGCAAGTGGTCAATCTGCTGGAAATGCTGCAGCAGCGGCTGGGGCTGACTTACCTGTTCATCAGCCACGACCTGTCGATGGTGCGCCACATCGCCAATCGCGTTGCCGTGATGTACCTGGGCCGTATTGTCGAACTCGCAGACCGCGACGCGCTGTACGCCGACCCGAAACACCCCTACTCCCAGGCCCTCCTGTCCGCCGTGCCCGAGCCCGACCCGCAAACCGAGTCGCGCCGCCAGCGCATCGTGCTCACCGGGGATGTGCCATCACCTTCCAACCCACCCAAAGGCTGCGCCTTCAGCACGCGCTGTTCGCATGTGATGGCGCACTGCCGTGTCACCGCCCCGGCACTGACCGAGATCGCGCCGGGTCGCCAGGTGGCCTGCCACCTGTTCACGAATAACCATACGACCGCCGAACCCACGGCGGCACACTGAGCCCCTTAGACAACCCAAGTACCTGTTCCAGACAAAAGGAGTCCATCTTGAAACTACGTCATTCCCTCATCGCGCTCGGCGCACTGGTGGCATTGTCACAAGCCGCCTATGCGCAACGCGGCTCCAGCGGCAACGTCAACGTGCTGTACTGGCAGGCGCCATCGATCCTCAACCCCTACCTGTCGGGTGGCACGAAAGACATAGAGAGTGCGTCGCTCGTCCTGGAGCCGCTCATCAAGTTCAACCAGAACGGTGAAATGATCCCGGCCCTGGTCGAGAGTGTGCCGACCGTGGCCAATGGCGGGTTCGCGGCCGACTTCAAGACCATCACGTACAAGCTGCGAGCCGGCCTGCGCTGGTCCGACGGCACGCCGGTGACTTCCAGCGACGTCGTGTTCACTTATGAATACTGCACCGGGATCAAGGGCTGCGCGAAGGCGAACACCTTTACGCCGGTGGACAAGGTCGTCGCCGTCGACGCGCTGACGACACGCATTACTTTCAAGGCGGCCAAGCCGTACCCCTACGACGTGTTCGGCGGCGCTTCGACGCCGATCCTCCAGCGCGCACAGTTCAAGGATTGCCTTGGCGACAAGGCACCGAGCTGCACCAAGGAGAACTTCAACCCTGTCGGCACTGGTCCGTTCATGGTCAAGGACTTCCGCCCGAACGACGTGATCCAGATGGTCGCCAACCCCAACTACCGCGACCCGGCCAAACCTGCGTTTGCCACCCTCACGCTCAAGGGCGGTGGTGATGCGGCAGCCGCTGGCCGCGCCGTGATGGAAACCGGCGAGTTCGATTACGCCTGGAACCTGCAACTGGCACCCGACGTGCTGGCCCGCATGGCGCGCGGCGGCAAGGGCAAGACGGTCTCGGCATTCGGCACACTGGTCGAGCGCATCGAGATGAACATGACCGATCCGTCGCCCAAACATGGCGACCTGCGGTCCACGACCAAGTTCCCGCATCCGTTCCTGACCGATGTGCGCGTACGCAAGGCCTTGTCGATGGCGATTGACCGCGCGATCCTGGTCGAGATCGGTTATGGCCCAGCGGGCCGTCCGACCTGTAACCTGGTGCCCGCACCCGCCGCCTTTGCATCGAGCAATACCGACTGTATCAAGCAGGACATGGCAGGCGCCAAGGCCTTGCTGGATCAGGCCGGCTGGCGTGTCGGGGCCGATGGTGTGCGTGCCAAGGACGGCGTCAAGATGGAAATCAACTACCTGACGTCGACCAATGCGGTGCGCCAGAACTTCCAGGCACTGATCAAGCAGTGGTGGACCGAGCTCGGTGTCAAGACCGAGTTGCGCAACGTCTCCGCCTCGGTCTTCTTCGGAGGTGACCCGGGCTCGCCTGACACGTTCCAGAAGTTCTACGCCGACGTGGAAATGTATGCCAACAACTTTGACGGTACCGATCCGGAAAGCTATCTGGGCAACCTGGTTTGCGACAAGATCCCGCGTCCGGAGACACAGTGGCAAGGCACCAACAACAATCGTTATTGCAACCCGGAATACGACAAGCTGGTCACACAGCTCTCCTCGACTGCAGGCGTAGCACAGCGTGGCGCCATTGCCAAGCGTTTGAACGACATGGTGACCAAGGACAGCTACGTCGTCGTGCCACTGGTGGACCGTGGCCGTATCTCGGCGCACGCCAATTCGCTCGGCGGTGTGGTTCTGAACACCTGGGACAGCGAACTCTGGAACGCTGCGGACTGGTTCCGTATCAAGTAAGTTCTGCCGGGTCAGGGTGTCTGGGTTGGCTTTGCGCCGCCAGACACTCCGCCCGGTAGCGGTGTCAGGCCAGGGCCAGTGCCCTGGCATTCTCCCGATCCATCTGAGCGCGCATGTTCACCTATACGCTTCGCCGACTGTTGCTCGCCGTGCCCACGGTGCTGGTGATCAGTCTGGTCATCTTCATGTTGCTGGAGCTGGCTCCGGGTGACCCGATGGCGGACATGCCGCTGACGATTCCGCCCGAGGTCCGGGCGCAAATGCGCGCGGCGCTCGGTCTGGACCAGCCCTCGTACGTGCGTTACCTGTTGTGGCTCAAACAATTCTTCTGGGTCGAGCCGCTCCACCTGGTCGACATCTGGTTTGGCACCCGTTATGGCGAAGGCCTGCAGCGCGTCGTCTCCTGGCAGACCCGCAGCCCGGTGGTGGACCTGATCGCCCAACGCCTGCCGCAGACCCTGTGGGTCGTGGGCATGGGTTACCTGATCGGCGTGTCGCTGGCAATCCCGATTGGTGTGTTGTCCGCCTACAAGCAATACAGCTGGTTTGACCAAGTCGGCACCTTTGTGTCGATGATCGGGTTTTCGGTACCCACCTTTTTCACCGGCGTGTTGCTGATTGTGGTGTTTTCGGTGACCCTGAACTGGTTGCCGTCGATCTACGACACGACGCTGGTCGTCAATTCCTGGAGCACCTTTGTGTTGCAGGTCAAGCAGATGATCATGCCCATCATGGTGCTGGCGCTGTTCAACGCAGCGCAGATCAGCCGCTTCATGCGCGCCTCCATGCTCGACAACCTGCAGCAGGACTATGTGCGCACCGCGCGCTCCAAGGGCATGACCGAAAAGATCGTGGTGCTGCTGCATGTGCTGCGCAACTCGCTCATTCCGGTGGTCACGGTGATTGCGCTGGGGGTGCCGTCGATCTTTGCCGGCGCCATCATCACCGAGCAGGTGTTCAAGGTCAATGGGTTGGGCCAGTTGCTGATCAACGCCATCCAGTCCAACGACCTGCCCATGGTGCAGACGCTGACCTTTATCTTTGCGGTGCTGATCGTTACCTTCAACCTGATCGCCGACGTTTTGTACGGCATCCTCGACCCCCGGATTCGTTATGACTGAAGGCACTGTGAAACCCGTGGCGGTCGACGCGGCGGAGCGCCCGCCGCGCAACCAGTGGCTCAACGTCTGGGACCAGTTCAAGACGCACAAGGGTGCGCTGGTCGGAGCGGCGGTGTTCCTGACGATCCTGATCTTCGTGATGATCGGTCCGTTGGTCTGGAAGACCGACCCGAGTTATGCCAACCTGCTGATGCGCAACAAGGTGCCGGGCTGGCAGTTCCCGTTTGGCACCGACGAACTCGGTCGCGACATCATGGCGCGCATGATGGCCGGCGGCAAGGTGTCGCTCGCGGTGGGCCTTACCGCGATGTCGATCGCCGTCATGCTCGGCACCTTGATCGGTGTCTCCGCCGGCTTCTTCAAGGGGCTTGACGGCATCCTGATGCGCCTGACCGACCTTTTCCTGGCGCTGCCGCTGCTGCCGCTGCTGCTGGTCATGGTAATGCTGTTTCGCGAGTCGCTGGCCACCAGGTTGGGGCCGGAGGCCGGCATCTTCATCCTGATGGTGATCGCTATCGGCGCTACTTCCTGGATGCAGACTGCACGCATCGTACGCGGCGAAGTGCTGGCGCTGCGCGAGCGTGAGTTCGTGCTGGCCGCACGCTCCATCGGCGCGCCGCCGATGAAGATGATCCTGCGCCACATCCTGCCCAACACCCTGAGCCCCATCATGGTTGCCGCAGCACTGGGCATTGCCAGCGCCATCATCGTGGAGAGCGCGCTGTCTTTCCTGGGCATGGGTTTCCCGCCCGACTTCCCGACCTGGGGCCGGCTGCTCTTTGACGCGGTCGACCACCTGCAGGACCACCCGAACCGCGTGCTGCTGCCGGGCATTGCGATCTCGCTGACCGTGCTGTCGGTGAACTACATCGGCGACGGCCTGCGCGATGCGCTGGATCCGCGCATCCGCGGTCGCTGATTGCCCGCAGCTGCGATGCCTGCCGTCGCCGTTTCCTACGACCGGTATTACCGTTTCGACGCGTTTACCGAGATTCTGCAGCAGTGGGTCGCTGCTTTTCCACGGCTGCTGGCAATGCACAGCATCGGCAAGAGCCACGAAGGGCGTGACATCTGGTTGATCACGGTCACCAACCAGGAAAGCGGCCCCGCGAGCGAAAAACCAGCCTATTGGGTCGATGCCAACATCCACGCCAGCGAAATTGCGGGGGGTGCTGCCGCGATGTACCTGATCGACATACTGGTCCATGGCCATGGCAAAGACGAGCGGATCACACGCGCCCTGGACACGCGCGCTTTCTACATCTGCCCACGCATGAATCCGGATGGCGCCGAGTGGGCGCTGCGCGACACGCCGAAAATCATCCGGTCTTCGACCCGGCCGTATCCGTATGACGAGGACGGGGTTGACGGCCTCGACACCGAAGACGTGGACGGCGACGGGCGCATCCTGTCGATGCGTATCCGCGACCCGAACGGCCCCTGGAAATGCCACCCAGACGAGCCGCGCCTGATGGTGGCCCGCGAACCGACCGAGGTGGGCGGCACCTACTACCGCATCTTGCCCGAGGGCCGCGTACGCGGCTACGATGGCTTCTCACTCAAGGTCAACCGCGACCGCGAGGGGCTGGACCTGAACCGCAACTTTCCGGCTGGCTGGCGGCAGGAGTTCGAGCAACTGGGCGCCGGCCCTTACCCGACGTCCGAGCCCGAGGTGCGGGCAGTGGTCGATTTCATTGCGCACCATCCCAACATCAGCGGCGGCGTTACTTTCCACACCTGGAGCGGGGTGCTGCTGCGGCCGTTCTCGGGTCGGCCCGACACCGAGATGGCTGCCGAAGACCTGTGGGTGTTCAAGGCCCAGGGTGCCAAGGGCACCGAGATCACCGGTTACCCGGCGATCAGCACCTACGAGGACTTCCGTTACCACCCCAAGGAAGTCACGACCGGTGGTTTCGACTGGATCTACGAGCATCTGGGCCTGTACAAGTGGACCGTCGAGATCTGGTGCCCGATGCGCGAAGCGGGCATCCATGACTATAAGTACATCGACTGGTTTCGCGAGCACCCGGTGTCCGACGACCTCAAGCTGCTGGCCTGGTCTGACACCGCCTTGCAGGGCAAAGGGCATGTGGACTGGTACCCTTTCGAGCATCCGCAGCTCGGGCCGGTCGACATCGGCGGTTGGGACAAGATCTACGCTTTTTGCAACCCGCCGCCCCACCTGCTGGAGAAAGAGATCGCCCGGTTTCCGGAATGGGTGCTCTGGAATGCGCTCACCTCGCCGAGGCTCGAACTGGTGCACGCGCGCTGCGAGGCGCTGGGTAACGACACCTGGCGCATCGAGGTGGGAGTGCAGAACACGGGGCACCTGCCGTCCTACGTGTCCAAGCGCGCCTTGCAGCGCAAGCTGTCGCGCGGCCTGATCGGCGAGATCACGCTGCCCGAGGGGGCCGAGCTGGTCAGCGGCTCCCTGCGCACGTTGGCGGGCGAACTGGAAGGTCGAGCCTACAAGCACAGCCTGGTCAGTTTCTGGACGGACCCCACGCCGATGGGCGACCGCGCCCGGGTGCAGTGGGTCGTGCGTGGGCCAGCCGGCAGTGTGGTGGCGGTGGTGGTGCGGCACGACAAGGCCGGCACCGTGCGCGCGCAGCTCACGCTGGCCTGAGCGGGCCCACGGCTTGGGCCGTGGCCGGAATCGCCACCGCCGGCGCCGCCTGGTATGCGGCCAGCTTGTTGCCGCTGCTCACCAGGAGCGACACCGTCGGCCGGCTGCACCTCTATCCGGTCAACCTTCACCAGCGCCTGCCCGGGGAAACCGGCAAGAGCGTGAGCTTTCACCGACTATTTTCTACTGCTTCAGCGACCAGAATTTCACTTGGCTGACCGGCCAGACCATCAAGGCAGGTCACGCCACCGATGTGGTGGCGATGCCGTTGAGCTTCATCGGCAAGGCGGCGCTTGAGCGCCAGGTGGCTAGCGAAACCCCCCGCCGAACTCCGCAAACAGCGCATCCATCACCGCATCCTCGTGCGCCATCTCGCGCTGCTCCTTGAGCCAGCGCTTGAAGTACTTCCTGTCGTCACCGGCCAGCGCTTTCAACTGGCGCTGCAGGTCGTGCGTGTCAGCCACCAGATGGTGCTTGTGCTGTACAAAGGCCTTCATCATGGTGGCCGGGGTCACACGCTCATGGGAGCGCAGGTTGTATTGCTGCTGGAAATGGTGTTCTTGCAGCGCCACTTCTTGCTGCAGTTCCTGCAGTTGCTCGGCGAGCACTTTGTTGTAGTGCCGCAGGCGATCTTCAGCAATGCCGTCCAGAGCGTTCTGGTCGATCTGCTCGATCTCAAGTTGCAGTTGCAGCAGGCTCAGCAGGTCGTTCTTCTGGTAGGCCTGGTTGACGCGCTGCATCAGTCCGGTCTTGCGCGCGCGCTCGGCTTCGTCAGGCTCGCGATCGGGGTGCAGGGCGCTGGCCAGCTTGCGGTAGACCTCACGAATCGACTGGCTCGTGCTGTGTTCCTCGGCCTTGGCTTTCGCCTGCTTGGCGCTGGGTTTGCGCCGGGATTGCCGCTGCGCGCTACGGGCCTCCTCGCGCTGGGCTTGCTGTTGCGCCATCTGCGCTTGCATCATGTCCTGCAGCCGGGCCATCATTTCTTCCGGCGAGCCGCCATCGAGAACGTCGTCGGGAAGCTCGACACCGAATTCTTCCTGAACCCTCTGCTTGAGCCCGTCCTGCGAGGCCCGGATCTCGGTGTCGAAGTCGGTCGGGCTGTGCCGGTTGTAGATCGCCTTCATTTCCTCGCCGTGAGGGCCCTCGATCAGGTCGGCCGTCAGGTTGCAGATGAGCTGCTGCAGAAACTGCCGGTCGGATTTGCCCAGGTCCACGGAGTCGGCACGCTGGTCGAGCAGCCGCACCAGTTCCGCATTGCGCTCGGCATAGGCTTTGAGCAGCGGTACCAATTCCTGTGCAAACCGCTGCCCAACCAAAGGCAGGCCCTCGTTCCAGTCGGCCAGCAGCTTGCGCTGCACGCCGATCTTGATGATCAGGGCATTGAATTTTTTCTGCCCCGGCGACAGCACGCGGGTGCTGCCGGGCTGGGCGATGCGAATACTGCGGGAGGGCTGCATGTCAAAAAAGGCGCGGGAAAGCCCTGCGCGAGTAGGTTCCGCGTCGATTTTAGTGCGGGCTTTTCTACAGAGGCACCCTGCAGGACCCCCGGTGCCTGGGGCCCTGCTTGGCTGGTAGGGCTTACGCCTTCTTCACCCAGCTGGCACACCACCCCTTGGCAGCGACGTTTTTGCCAGGGAAGATGCCGCAGGGGCCGGCAGTATCGCCCGCCTTGCCCTGGAACAGTGCGCATCCCGCGCAGGCGCTGCCAGCCACAAAGTTCTTGTGCGTGGCAGTGTCGACGCGGCTGGCATCGGTGACATAGCCGAGCGCGACTGCCTGTGCATCTTTCTCGTCGAGTGCCGGAAGTGGGCCGGCTGCGGCGGCCGGTGCTGCCGCTGGTGCGGGAGCTGCCACTGGTGCAGGAGCCGGAGCCGGAGCCGGAGCCGCCGGAGCCGCCGGTGCCGCAGCGGGTGCTTCTGCTTTTGGCGAACACGCGGTCAGCAGTGCAATGCCGGCCAGGGGGGCGATCTGGATTATTCGCCTGCGGGTGAATGAATCGGTCATAGGAAATCCTTTGCGATGCGATCGCTGACTGTCAGGACAAGAGTGTCGGGTAGCCCATCATGGTACTCCTCGCCGGCCTGAGAATGGGCACGCCAACGCGAGTGCCGGTGCTCAAAGGCTCTTTCTCAGGAACCGGTGCGTGGCTCGCCCTGCGCATTCACCAGCACAGTCGCGCCCGGTTCGGTGGTCATCTGCATGCGGTGCTCCTGGCCGTCGAATTGGTAGGTCACGTCCCACAATGCGGGCCGCACCTGATTCGGCATGCTGGTGCAGCGTTGCACGTCTTGCGTCGCCGGCTGGTTGCTGCCACCCGAGCGAGCGACCGTGGCGCCCACTGCGCCGCCGGCGATCGCGCCGCCCACCGTTGCCAGTGTGTTGCCGCTGCCTCCGCCGACCTGGTGGCCCAGAATGCCGCCAATCACTGCGCCGACCAGCACGCCAGGAAGGCTCGTGCGCCGCTGGTCCTGAGAGACCTGCTCGCGGTCGATCCAGCACCGCTGCTCCGGCGGGCCTACCACCGCGCGCACCGAAGTCACCTGGGCCTCGAACAGTCGCTCGCTGCCGCGCTGGCGGCTGTCGTAGCCTGCCTGCGGTGTACGCTGCAGATCAGCTGCCCGGGCGTTGCTGTCACCGACATCGAAGGCCGAGGCAATACTGTTGCCCATGCCCATGCTCACCAGCAAGGGGTAACGACCCGGTGGCAGGATCATGCAACGCCCGCGGTACTGCACGTCGTCGCAGACCTGCCACGCTGCACCAGCCACTTCGGCCGACGCCGCACGGCCCTGGAACCCGAGCCGGCCGATATCGTCGAAACGCTGCTGTGTGATGAAGGAGCGGCCGCCAAACCGCTCGCGCTCCCACAGGGTCACCGACGAGGCTGCGGGCCCGGGCGCCACCGCGACCGGCGCCACCGTTGGAAAATCGAACGCGGACGAGATGCTGTTGTTCATGCCCATGGCCACCAGCGAGGGATAGCGCCCGGGCTGCAGCACCATGCATCGCCCGCCGTAGTCTCGGTTTTCGCAAACCTGCCACGGGGTGCCCACCACCTCGACCGATGAGACGCGATTATTGAAGCCCGAACTCTCGAAGTTGCCGATGCGTTGCTGGGTGGTGAAACTACGGCCGGTCAAGTTCTCGCCCTCGAAAAAGGTGACCTGTGCCTGCAACTGGACTGGCCCATAGCGGGCGTCGTCGATGCGTTCGTCGTTGCGCATCACGCGCACCGAGGAGATCCGATTGTCCATGCCAATCGCCGCCAGGGAAGGGTAGCGACCAGGCCGCAGAACCACACAACGGCCATTGAAACGGGTCTCGTCGCACACTTCGCTGCGTTCTCCGGTCACGATCACCGATCTGGCCCGGTCGTTGTAGCCGTAACGCTCGAGGTTGGCTACTCGGTCTTGAGTCGAGAAGGAACGGCCGGCGAAATCTGCGCCTTCGTACAGGGTCACCTCGGCACTGGCATGGGCGGCGGCGAGCACGGCGCACAGCACCAGCGTTGTCCTGAAAATCGTCTTCATGGGGTTCTCCTTGGGGGACAAGACCGGGATGCACCCTCCCGATCAGGACGGTAGCACCAGCAGTCGAAGGATCATTGTGGAAGTGCCGGGCTTGCGCGACCAGCGGACACCATCTCGCGTGCAGGTAGCTGATGTCCTACGTCATCACGCGTCTGGGCAGCAGCAGGTCCAGGGCCCGCGCCAGGGCACGCATCCGGTTACCATCGCTCCCTGGCTTGATCGCAAGCCAGCCAACCCTGCCTTTGCAATTCGGTGCGGTTTTTCCTTTTCGGAGCCACCAGGGAACGCATGCAAGACCATTACGCAGCACTCGGGCTGAGCAGCGCCGCGACACTGGCCGAGATCAAGAAAGCCTTTCGCCAACAGGCAGCCGTCCACCATCCGGATCGCAATGCCGCGCCTGACGCGGCGGCGCGCTTCCGGGCGGTGCAGGCGGCCTACGAGGTACTCGGGGATGGCGACCGGCGCGAGACCTACGACAATAACCGCAAGCGCAACCTGCTCGACAGCCCGATCGACACCGCCACGGCGATCTGGTCTGGCTACCTCGACCGCGTGCTCCAACCCTGAACCTCCCCCATGCATCTGTCGCCCTACTTCCACAACCTGCGTTCGGCCTATGCCGCCGAACTGGACGACATGCGTTGCGACTCCGAGGGTCTGGTCGTACTGGACCAGCGGCTGGCCCAGCGCCGCAGCGAGATTGATTTCCTGGCCCACATGCTGGAGGAAAGCCCTGAGATGGTTGCGGTGGTGCTCCACCGCGCGTTTCGCTTTCGTTTGCCGGCGGTACTGGACGACCTGCTGACCCGCGAACCCGAGGACCTGCCGGAGTGGGACACACTTGCCGATGCGGTCGAGATCGCCGACTGGGCGCAGGGGCTCGTTCGCACGCTGCGCGAGCAGCCTGGCGGTAATGCCTTTCTGTGTGTCGCCGCGGCCCTGGAATATCTGCACGCCATGGCGCAGCAGCGCCAGGCAGGCGACGCCGCCGACGATGGCGATACGGACAGCGATGACCGCCCGGAAGACAGCGACGACAACGACGACGCGGTGCGGCCGCTGTCGGCCGACGACGCCCTCGATGGCGACACCCGCACCCGTGAAGAAGCCGCCGCCGACTGGATGTCCGAGCAAGGTTTCGAGCGCAAGGAGTAACACCCCGATGAACCACCTGGCCCTGATCACCAAGACTCGCAGCCTGATTGCCGCTGGCGACATCGCTGGTGCCGAGTCCGCCCTGGCGGAGCTGGCCGACACCGAGGGGGACCGTGCCCTCATGGTGGTGCTGGATCAGCTCGCGCCCAAGGACATCCTGGCGGTGATCCGCGAGTACGATCCTTCGCGCGAATCGATTGTCAACCTGCTGGTCACGCCGGCCCAGTTTGCGCATGCGATGGTGATCGAAAAGCAGTACAAGGACCTGACCCACACCCACCTGCGTGGCATGGTCAACTCGGTGGTGTTCCGCGACGGTGCCGAGTCGCTGGAGTTTCTGGAAGCGGTGGCCATCCTGGAGGGTGGCAGCGAAGCCATGGCGGACTATTTTTCCGACAAGTGGGCGCGTCTGGAGGCGTTTGCACGCACGGGGGCCTTTGACACTGCGGAAGAAGATGGCGAGGTGCTGAGCGAGACCGCTTTGCTGGCCTCGGCCTATGCCAGCCCCCGGGTCGAACTCGACGAAGTGGCTGACCAGGACTGGATGCAGCTGGCGTGGACCCTTCGCTACCAGTGCCCGGACTTGTTCACCGAAACCCTGCTGGTCATGCGCGCACAGGCGCGTGCCCATGCTCTGGGGCTGGAGCAGGACGAGGAAGCCATCGACGAGGACCGCCGCTTCGAGACGCGCGATACCGACCGTGGTCACGCCACGCCGGCAGCGCGCGAGGATGACGAAGAGTCTGCGATCTGAGCCCGGCCCCTGCCATGGAGCGTGCCTCTGCTGCCCCGGACCAATCGGTTGCGATCTTCGACCGCCGGCCCTTTTTCGAGAGGGCTTTGCACCATGGCCTGCAGCATGGCATGTTCTCTGCGCAAAAGCTCGCAGCGATGCGCCTGGAAGGGCCCAAGGGCATGGTCCAGATCGCGCGTTATTTCGGCACCGAATACCTGCGCCCGGATCTTGAGCGTGCCCGTGACCGGCTGGTCAATCTGGTGAGTCTGTATCTGGAAGAGTCTTGTGCTGGTGACGTGCACCTGGCGGCTGAGGCCCTTCGCGACAACAGCCTGCTGTCGCGCTCCAAGAGCGGATCGGACATGCTCAAGGCCCTGATCGCGATGCCGCAGAACACCCACTTCGGCATGCAGGAGCATGCCGGTTTCCGCGACGAGCACGTACCGCTGCTGGCCAAGTGGTCGCTGCGCTCTTTGCCCGAGGTGCAGGCCGAGCGCGCGCGACGCACCCAGGCCGCCCACCTGGTTGCCGCTGCGGTCTGGATCGCTGGTGCGCTGGACATGGACGCCTCCGGGCTGGAGAACTGCGACAAGGACGCCGAAGCGGTGATCCGTACCGCGTTGCTCGCCACCCTGTGCCGGTTGCGTGCAATGCCGGACTGGCCGGCTTTCGAGAAAATGGTGCTGGCCTTGCGGCGCCAGCACAGTGGCAAACCAGGCGAGCCTGCGGTGCCCCCGCCGATCGCCCTGCCGCAGGGTCTGCCGGCCGATTATGTGCTGGTGGTGAAGACCGTCCGCGCATCGGTGCTACGTGACCTGCCGCGCATCCTGGACCGCGCAATGCCGGCACGCAAGTTGTTCGACCAGACGCCAGCTTTCCTGGGGCGCTATTTCTGGATCGAAGACCCGCTGGCAGAGCTGGACCATGTGCAGCGGGCCCATTCGCTGCTGTGGGACAAGGCCACCGGTGGACATGCCGACGACAGCGCGCTGCTGACGCTGTTCCTGCGCATTGCCACCCGATCCAGCCACACGACGCTGCTCACCGAGAAATCGGCGACCAGCCTGGTCCGCAAGATCCGAAAATCCGGCCTGGACGCCGAATTGCCGCGCCAGTTCGTGCGCCACCATGCCCCCGTGGAGCACCAGGCCGACTATCTGCAGCTATGGGGCGCGTTCCTGCAGGAAGGTGAGCGTATTCTGCACAGCGATGCGGCGCAAAGCCTGGCGGACGCAATGGCCTTGTTGCGCCGGGAGTGCAACGTCAGCGCGGACGGCTAGCGGGCTCCAGGCGCGACAGGTTCCTGGACGCCAAGGGCGCGGTCGGCCCTGAACCGCTCGCGGAACGCGCCAAACCCGCCGGCGTCGAGCGCCTCGCGCACCTCGCGCATGAGGTTCAGATAGTAGTGCAGGTTGTGGATGCTGGCGAGCATCGGCCCGAGCATCTCGCGGCAGCGGTCCAGGTGGTGCAGATAGGCCCGCGAGAATCCGTCGCGGCCCCCATCGGCCCAGGACACACCGGAGGCGCCTGCGCAGGCATGGCAGGTGCAGGTCGCATCCAGCGGCTGTGGATCGGCCTTGTGGCGCGCATTGCGGATCTTGAGGTCGCCGAAGCGCGTGAACAGCGTGCCGTTGCGCGCATTGCGGGTCGGCATCACGCAGTCGAACATGTCCACGCCTTGCGCCACACCTTCGACCAGGTCTTCGGGTGTGCCCACGCCCATCAAATAGCGCGGCTTGTGGGCCGGCAAGCGGTGCGGCGTGTGGGCCATGATGCGCAGCATCTCGTCCTTGGGCTCGCCCACGCTGACGCCGCCGACGGCATAACCCGGGAGATCCATCGCCACCAGCTGCTCCAGCGACTCCTGGCGCAGGTGCTCGAACATGCCACCTTGCACGATGCCGAACAGCGCGTTGGGGTTCTGCAAGCGAGCGAATTCGGCCTTGCAGCGCTCGGCCCAGCGCAGGCTGAGCTCCATCGAGGATCGCGCCTCCCGCTCGGTGGTGAGCTGCCCCTTGGTTTTCGGCTCGACCGAGATGTAGGGCGTGCATTCGTCGAACTGCATCACGATGTCGGAATTCAACGTGGTCTGGATCTGCATCGAGACCTCCGGCGTGAGAAACAGCTTGTCGCCATTCACCGGGGAGGAAAAGCGCACGCCTTCCTCGCTGATCTTGCGCATGGCGCCGAGCGACCACACCTGAAAGCCGCCCGAGTCGGTGAGGATCGGCCGGTCCCACTTCTCGAAGGCGTGCAGGCCGCCGAATTGCGCGACGATCTCCAGCCCGGGCCGCATCCAGAGGTGGAAGGTGTTGCCCAGGATGATCTGCGCGCCCATGTCTTCCAGGCTCTGCGGCATGACGCCCTTGACCGTGCCGTAGGTGCCCACCGGCATGAAGATGGGTGTCTGCACCACGCCATGGGGGAGCGTCAGGCGGCCCCGGCGCGCATGCGTGCCGCGGTGGCTGTCGCTGGGGGCGTCGGGCTGAAGGATGTCGAACTGGAGCATGGTGGGGATACGCGGTTGGGCGCCGCACGGTAGCACACAACGTGGGGCGGCTTTCGGTTGGAGCGGGATGGAAGATCCGGTGTGCGTTGCTGCTTTTTACATCAAGATTCGCTTTACCAGTCTGCATGTGAAGCATGCGCCATGAAATCGGAGGCGGTGGTTTCCAGCAAGGGGCAGGTGCGAAGCAGACCGGACATTCGAATGAATGTGGTCGACTCCTCCGGCTGGATCGGGTGGCAAGCTGCCTGGATGTCATGCGCCTGGGCCGCGTACGGGAGCTGACCGAGCACCGCGCCATGGCCGCAGCCGACGCTGCATTGCGCCACCGGCTGACCATCGCCCATGCCGTGGTGTACAGCCCGGCGATCGAGCACGGCGGAACTTTGTGGACCCAGGACGCGGACTACCATGGGCTGCCGTCCGTTCGCTATTTCCCCAAGGGTTGGGCACGCGCCAGCAGCATCGCGTCGCCGTAACTGAAGAATCGGTAGCGCTGTGCGATGGCGTGGCGGTACAGCGCCATCACCTGGGCGTGGCCGGCGAAGGCGCTCACCAGCATCATCAGCGTGGACTTGGGCAGGTGGAAGTTGGTGATCAGCAGATCCACCCCCTGGAAGCAAAAGCCGGGGGTGATGAAGATGCTGGTGTCGCCGCTGGTGATGCCGGTGGCCAGCCAGGACTCCAGCGTGCGCACGGTGGTCGTGCCGACCGCCACCACCCGGCCGCCCCGCGCGCGGCATTCGGCCAGGGCTTGCTGGGTGGCCAGTGGCACCTCGTACCACTCGCTGTGCATGCGGTGTTCGGCCAGGTTCTCGGTCTTGACCGGCTGGAAGGTGCCTGCGCCGACATGCAGGGTCACATGGGCGCTGTGCACACCGCGTGCTTCCAGTGCCTGCAGCAAGGCGGTATCGAAGTGCAGCGCGGCGGTGGGCGCCGCCACGGCACCAGGCCGCCGGGCGAACACGGTCTGGTAGCGATCCGCATCCTGGGGTGTGTCGGCATGGGTGATGTAGGGCGGCAGCGGCACATGGCCGTGGCGCTCCATCAGGGTGTAGGGGTCGTCGCCGGAATCGTTGGACAACACGAAGCGGAACAGGGCGCCACCGGCATCCGGCCAGCGGCCCAGCAGCGTGGCGCACAGGCCATCGGGTGTACCGGGTGCGCTCTGCAATGCCAGCGTGGTACCGACCTGCGGCTGCTTGCTCACCCGCATGTGGGCTGCCACCTGATTGCCTGACAACACGCGTTCCACCAGCAGCTCGACTTTGCCGCCCGTGGGCTTTTCGCCGAACAGGCGCGCCTTGATCACACGGGTGTCGTTGAACACCAACAGATCCCCGGGGGCCAACAGCGGGGGCAGATCCCGGAATATGCGGTCCACCGGATGGCTTTGCGTGCCATCGAGCAGGCGCGATGCACTGCGTTCTGCGGCGGGCTGCTGGGCGATCAGTTCGCTGGGGAGGTCGAAGTCGAAATCACCGAGGGTAAAAACGCGCTGGCTGGCTGGCTGGTCAGGTTGCATGGTGCTTGAGGGCCGGACGGGCCCGTGCCAAGGGAGTGAAAAGCAGGACAGGGCAGAATTGTCCCATGTCTGTCGCACCCGCACCCGCCCGCAACCCGCTGCAAAAAGCAATGGCCAAGATGGGCCTGGTTCGCGACATCGATTTTGCGCTGCACCTGCCACTGCGTTACGAAGACGAGACCCGGCTGGTGCGCCTGGGTGACGCGCGCGAGGGGCAGACAGTGCAGATCGAGGCGACGGTGATTGCCAACGAAGTGAGCTTGCGGACGCGCCGCCAGCTGATCGTCACGGTCGACGATGGCACGGACACCTGCACCCTGCGATTTTTCAGCTTCTACCCGGCACAGCAGAAGTCGCTGCAGCCCGGCGCGCGGGTGCGCGCCCGGGGAGAGCTCAAGGGCGGCTTTCCGGGGTGGACGATGGTGCATCCCACCGTGCAAGGCGCCAGCGGCGAACTACCCACGGCCCTCACGCCGGTCTACCCGACGGTGGCCAGTCTGCCGCAGGCCTACTTGCGCAAGGCCGTGCTGGGCGGCCTGGCCCGCGCCGACCTGTCCGAGACCGTCACCGCAGCTGATGCGCTGCCTGCCCACACCGCGCTCGCTTGGCCGCTGCGCGATGCCCTGCAGTTCCTGCACCACCCCACGCCGCAGGCGGCACTGGAAACACTGGAAGACCGCAGCCATCCGGCCTGGCAGCGCCTGAAGATCGAGGAGCTGTTGGCGCAGCAGGTGTCGCAGTTGCAGTCGCGCAGGGCCCGCGATGCCTTGCGCGCGCCGGTGTTGCAGCCGCCAGGAGGCGGGCTGCGCGACCGCTTGCTGGCCGCCGTGCCGTTTCGTCTGACCGCGGCGCAGCAGCGTGTCGGCACCGAGATTGCGCAGGACCTGGCCCTGCCATCGCCCATGCACCGCCTGCTGCAGGGCGATGTGGGCTCTGGCAAGACCGTGGTGGCCGCACTGGCGGCAGCGATCTGCATCGATGCGGGCCGGCAGTGCGCGCTGATGGCGCCTACCGAAATCCTGGCCGAGCAGCACTTCCGCAAGCTGATCGGCTGGCTCGAGCCGCTGGGCATCACGACCGCGTGGCTCACCGGCAGCCAGAAGACACGCGAGCGTCGCGCCATGCTGGCATTGATTGCGTCCGGTGAGGCGGCGCTGGTGGTCGGCACGCACGCCATGATCCAGGACAAGGTGCAGTTCCACAACCTGGCGTTGACCGTGATCGACGAGCAGCACCGCTTCGGGGTGGCCCAGCGCCTGGCCCTGCGCGGCAAGATGGCCGAGCCTGGCCTGGAGCCGCATCTGCTGATGATGACCGCCACGCCGATTCCCCGCACACTGGCCATGAGCTACTACGCCGATCTGGAGGTGTCCACCATCGACGAGTTGCCCCCGGGGCGCACGCCCATCGTCACCAAACTGGTGCACGCGACGCGGCGTGACGAGGTGGTGCAGCGCATCCGCGCCCAGCTGGCACAGGGCCGGCAGGTGTACTGGGTCTGCCCCCTGATCGAAGAGAGCGAGGCGCTGGACCTGAGCAACGCGACCGCGACCCACGAGACCCTGAGCGCGACGCTGCCCGGCGTGCGGGTGGGACTGCTGCATTCGCGCATGGCAGTGCCGGACAAGAAATCGGTGATGGCGCAATTCGTCCAGGGTGCGATGGGGGTGCTGGTGAGTACGACAGTCATCGAAGTGGGGGTGGACGTGCCCAATGCCTCGCTGATGGTGATCGAGCATGCCGAGCGATTCGGGCTCTCGCAATTGCACCAGTTGCGTGGCAGGGTGGGACGCGGGGCGGCCGCGTCGGCGTGTGTGCTGCTGTATGCGACCGGTGATGCGCCGCGTCTGGGCGAGACCGCGCGGGCGCGCTTGCGGGCCATGGCCGAGACCCATGACGGATTCGAGATCGCCCGCCGTGACCTCGAGATCCGGGGCCCTGGAGAGTTTCTGGGCGCCCGCCAGTCCGGTGCCGCGTTGTTGCGGTTTGCTGACCTGGCGACCGATGCCGGATTGCTGCAATGGGCCCGCGCCGCGGCGCCCATGCTGCTCGACTGCCACCCGGCGATCGCGCAACGGCATGTAGCGCGCTGGCTCGGCACGAAGGCCGAGTACCTGAAGGCGTAATCCCGGGCCGCAGCCGCCCCGCACTCCACACGGGTGGCACTGCCACGACAAATAGGACAATAGGCGCATGACCTTGACTGAACTCAAATACATCGTTGCCGTGGCCCGGGAGCGGCATTTCGGCAAGGCGGCAGAAGCCTGCTTCGTATCCCAGCCCACCTTGTCGGTGGCGGTCAAGAAGCTGGAGGAAGAGCTCGAACTCAAGCTGTTCGAGCGCAGCGCGAACGAGGTCACCGTCACACCCCTGGGCGAGGAGGTGGTGCGCCAGGCCCAGTCGGTGCTGGAGCAAGCGGCCAGCATCCGCGAGATCGCCAAGCGTGGCAAGGACCCGCTGGCCGGCGCGCTGCGTCTGGGCGTGATCTACACGATTGCGCCGTATCTGTTGCCCGACCTGGTGCGCCAGGTGATCGCCAGGACGCCGCAGATGCCGCTGATGCTGCAGGAGAATTTCACCGTCAGGCTGCTGGAGATGCTGCGCACCGGCGAGATCGATTGCGCGATCCTCGCCGAACCTTTTCCGGACGCCGGCCTGGCCATGGCGCCGCTGTACGACGAGCCCTTTGTCGCGGCGGTGCCAAGCAGGCACGCGCTGGCACGGTGCAAGACCCTCAGCGCCGAGCAACTCAAGGCCGAGACCATGCTGCTGTTGGGAACGGGTCATTGCTTTCGCGACCACGTGCTGGAGGTCTGCCCCGAGTTTGCGCGTTTCTCCAGCAATGCCGAAGGCATCCGGCGCAGTTTCGAGGGCTCGTCGCTGGAAACCATCAAGCACATGGTGGCCTCGGGCATGGGCGTGACGCTGGTGCCCCGCCTGGGCGTGCCGCGGGGCGCGCTCGATGCCGGATCGCGCCGTGCCAAGGAGGCCGATCGTCATGTCAGCTACATCCCGATCCGAGACGCAGCCGGTGGGAAGCCTCCCACGCGGCGGGTTGTGCTCGCGTGGCGGCGCAGCTTCACCCGGTATGAGGCCATCGCCGCATTGCGCAACGCCATCTACGCATGCGAGCTGCCTGGCGTCGAGCGGCTTTCATGAACAGAAACGCACGCGCGCCTGATTTGCCTGAGGGCCGGCGCGTGCGGCAGCGGTTCAGTCTGTATCTGCATCTGATCCGCTGGGACCGCCCTGCCGGTTGGCTGCTGCTGCTGTGGCCGACGCTCAGTGCGTTGTGGATCGCCGCAGGTGGTTTCCCCGGCTGGCACCTGCTGCTGGTGTTCACCCTGGGCACCATTCTCATGCGCAGCGCCGGCTGTTGTGTGAACGACGTGGCCGACCGTGAGTTCGACCGCCACGTCAAGCGTACCGCCAGCCGTCCGGTCACCAGTGGTGCGGTGTCCACTTCCGAGGCGCTCACCCTTGGCGCGGCGCTGGCGCTAGCCGCCTTTGGCCTGGTGCTGACCACCAATGCGGTGACGATCGCATGGTCGGTGGTGGCGCTGGTGATTGCGATCGGCTACCCGTACGTGAAGCGTTTTTTCGCCATGCCCCAGGCGGTGCTCGGCGTGGCCTTCAGCTTCGGCATTCCGATGGCCTTCGCCGCCGTGCAGGGCGCCGGACCGTTCAGTCTTGGCGCCATGGGGGACGCCGTGCCGGGGGTGGCGTGGCTGCTGCTGCTGGGCAATCTGTTCTGGGTGCTGGCCTACGACACCGAGTACGCGATGGTCGACCGCGACGACGACCTGCGCATCGGTATCAAGACCTCGGCCATCACACTGGGCCAGGTGGACGTGGCTGCGATCATGCTGTTTTACGCGGCCTACCTGGCCATCTGGGGCGGCGTGATGCAGGGCCGCACCCCCGCGCCGGCGGTGTTCCTGCTGGGCCTGGCGGTTGCGGCTGGGCAGGCACTCTGGCATGGGTGGCTGATCCGGAGCCGTTCGCGCGAAGGCTGCTTCAAGGCCTTCCGGCTCAACCACTGGCTGGGTTGTGCCGTGTTCGCCGGCATTGCGGGCGCCTACAGTCTGCCCTGAGGCCGCTCATAGCGCGCCGAACTCCTGGCCCATCGAGCGGGCGCGGTCGCGCGCGGCATGCAGTGCGCGCGTGAATGCAGCCTGCATACCGGCCTCGTCCATGGCGCTGATGGCCGCAAAGGTGGTGCCGCCTTTCGAAGTCACCCGTTGGCGCAGCATCTCGGGCGGATCCTGGCTGGCGCGGGCCAGCTCGGAAGCCCCGGTGAAAGTGGCGAGCGTCAACTGCCGGGCCTGGGCAGCTGTCAGGCCCATGGCCGTGCCGGCTGCCATCATCGCCTCCATGAAATAGAAAACGTAGGCCGGACCGGAGCCCGAGACCGCGGTGACAGCGTCGAGCTGCTCCTCGGCCTCGACCCACAGGGTCTCGCCGGTGCTGCGCATGACCTCCTCGACCTGTTGGCGGTCGTGCTGCTGCACCGCCGCGCGCGCGTAGAAAGCGGTGATTCCCTTGCCGATCAGCGCCGGGGTGTTCGGCATGGCGCGCACGATGCGTTCGCTGCCCAGCCAGCGCGCGATGCTCTGGCTCGGAATGCCGGCGGCCACGCTCAGGTGCAGCGCCTTGCGGGTGTGCGGCTGGCATTGGCGCGCGGCGTCCTGGAAGGTCTGCGGCTTGACCGCCCACACCACTAGTTCGGCGCTGTCCAGAAATGCCCCGGCCTGCGCGTGGGCGGTGATGCCGAACTGCTGCGCGAGCTGGTCGCGCGCCTGCCCAAAGGGTTCGACCACGCGGATGTGTTCGTGCGGGAAGCCCTGTCCGACCAGCCCGTGGATGATGGCGCTGGCCATATTGCCGCCGCCGATGAATGCGATGTGACTGCGCATGCTGCTCCTGGAGTCCGGTTGCTGGGGCCCAAATTGTCGCCGGGATCGCTTGCGCTTGCGGTAATCTAGGCCCCCTATGCAGCATTACATTCTTGCGCTCGACCAGGGCACGACCAGTTCGCGCGCGATTCTGTTCGACCGTGCCGGCCGGGTGGCCGGTGTCGCGCAGCAGGAGTTTCGCCAGCTTTTCCCTCAGCCCGGCTGGGTGGAGCACGATGCCAGCGAAATCTGGCGGAGCCAGCTCGCAGTGGCTGTCGAGGTGCTGCGGGGCGCCAGCCTGCAGGCGCGCCAGATCGATGCGATTGCCATCGCCAACCAACGCGAGACCACCGTGTTGTGGGACCGGGCCACCGGCGAGCCGGTGGCACCTGCCATCGTCTGGCAGGACCGGCGTACCGCGCAACGCTGTGACGCCTTGCGCGCCGAGGGCCGCGCGGCGATGATCCAGGAGAAGACCGGCCTCGTGCTGGACGCCTATTTCTCCGGCACCAAGCTGCAGTGGCTGCTCGATTCGGTACCGGGTGCCCGGCAGCGGGCCGACAAGGGCGAGCTGGCTTTTGGCACGGTAGACAGCTGGTTGATCTGGAAACTGACCGGCGGCCAACGCCATGTGACCGATGCCTCCAACGCGTCGCGCACGCTGTTGTTCAATATCCATACCTTGCAGTGGGATCCGCAGCTGCTGGCATTGTTCGATATTCCCGCGTCGGTGCTGCCCGCCGTAGTGCCTTCCTGCGGCGAGCTCGGCGCCACGGACGCCCCCGTGTTCGGTTCGCCGATTCGCATTGCCGGTGTCGCCGGTGATCAGCAGGCCGCCACCTTCGGGCAGGCCTGCTTTTCACCCGGCATGGCGAAAAATACCTATGGCACCGGCTGCTTCATGCTCATGAATACAGGCACCGTGGCCGTGCGCAGTCGGCACCAGCTGCTGTCCACCATCGCCTGGGTCGGGCCGGGCGCGCAGTTACAGCCCTCCATGGCCTGTTATGCACTGGAAGGCTCGGTATTCGCTGCCGGTGCCACGGTGCAGTGGCTGCGCGACGGGCTCGGGATCATCCCGACCGCGCAGGACGTCGAGGGTCTTGCCGCCCAGGTGGCCGATACCGGAGACGTGTACCTGGTGCCGGCCTTTGCCGGCCTGGGCACCCCGCACTGGGATGGTTTTGCCCGCGCAGCGCTCGTGGGCATGACCCGTGGCACCACCCGGGCCCACATCGCACGGGCAGCGTTGGAGTCCATTGCACTGCAGTCGGCCGATGTGTTCGGTGCCATGGCGCAGGATTCCGGCATCTCCTTGCGCGAACTGCGTGTCGATGGGGGCGCCAGCCGCAACAACTTGCTGATGCAGATGCAGGCCGACTTTCTGGGTGTGCCGGTCGTACGCCCGCAGGTGACCGAGACCACCGCGCTGGGGGCTGCCTACCTGGCCGGTCTGGCCACGGGCTTCTGGTCTGGTGTGGACGAGTTGGCTGCGCAGTGGTCCCGGGACCGGCAATTTGAGCCCGCGCTGTCGGCCGATGCGCGGCAGGCCAAGCTGGCGCGCTGGCACCAGGCGGTCGAGCGGGCCAAGGGTTGGGCTACGCAGTGATGGCGACCCCTCCTGTGGCAGCCTTGGCCACGCGGCGCGAGGAACTGATCGCCCGGTTGGAGCAACCGGTCACCTACGACATCGCCATCGTCGGGGGCGGCGCAACCGGTCTGGGTGTCGCCCTGGACGCAGCCGCGCGTGGGTTCAGCGTGGTGCTGGTGGAGTCGCATGACTTTGCCAAGGGCACATCGTCGCGCGCCACCAAGCTGGTCCACGGCGGGGTTCGGTATCTCGCGCAGGGCAATATCGCACTGGTTCGCGAGGCGCTGCACGAGCGCACCACGCTGTTGCACAACGCACCCCACCTGGCCCAGCCGCTGGCCTTCGTGATGCCCTCCTACCGATGGTGGGAGACCCCTTTCTATGGCATTGGCCTTTCTTTGTATGACGCGCTGGCGGGCAAGTCCGGGCTGGGCAAGACCGAGTTTCTAGGGCGCCAGGCGACGCTGCAACTGCTGCCCAATGCCCGGGCCTCGGGACTGACGGGGGGCGTCAAGTACTGGGATGGCCAGTTCAACGATGCCCGCCTGGCGCTGGCGCTGGCCCGGACAGCCGCCACGCGCGGGGCGTTGCTGGTGAATTACTGCCGTGCCAGTCGCCTGCTGTTCGAGGGTGGAAAGGTGGCGGGGCTGCTGTGCACCGACAGCGAAACTGGCGCCGGGATCACCGTGCGTTCGCGCTGCGTCATCAATGCCACGGGCGTATGGGTCGACGCGCTGCGCCAGCAGGATGGCGATGCAAATCCGGGTGACGGGCGTCGGGCGACCCGTCCGATGGTTGCCCCCAGCCAAGGCGTGCACCTGGTGGTGGACCGCACGTTCATGCCGGGTGACACGGCGTTGATGGTGCCCAAGACGGCCGACGGCCGGGTGCTTTTCGCGGTGCCCTGGCTGGGCAAGGTGATCCTGGGAACCACGGACACGCCGCGCGAGGACCTGGCGCGCGAACCGCGGCCGTTCAAGGAAGAAGTGCAGTTCATCCTCTCGGAGGCGGCGCGCTACCTGACCCGTGCACCGGGCCGGCAGGATGTGCGCAGTGTCTGGGTCGGGCTGCGCCCACTGGTCAAACCACAGGACGACGACGGCGACAACACCAAGGGGCTGAGCCGCGAGCACACGGTGCTCGTGAGCCGCAGCAATCTTGTCACGGTCACCGGAGGCAAGTGGACGACCTACCGCGCGATGGCCGAGGATGTATTGCAAAAATGCTTCGACCGCGCTTTGCTGGCCAATCGCCCCGCGGGAGTGACTGCCAACTTGCGGCTTGTCGGAGCCGGGCCGGAGGGTGCGCCGCAGGCCTCTCTGGAAGCACCGCCGGGCTTGCACAGCTACGGCAGCGAGCAGTCGCAGGTGCTGGCAATGCGCGGCGCGGGGGCCGAACTCACGCCCGGCCTGACCGAGGGCATGGTGCGTTTTGCGGTGCGCAACGAATATGCCCGTTGCGTGGAAGATGTGCTCGCAAGGCGCTCGCGCCTGCTGTTCCTGGATGCCGCCCGGGCGGCCGGGATCGCCCGCCGAACCGGAGAAATTGTCGCCGAGGAGACCGGGCGGGACCCCCAGACCGACGCCTTCATGCAACTGGCACAGGATTATTTGCATCTTCCGGGTTGACCCGGCCCATTCACTGTTGCATAATTGCAGGCTTCGCCCGTTTTGCGGGTGAGCTTTGTAGATTCTGCCCAACATGAAAGCTGTGTGAGTGGTTCACGCAGCGGACGACGGGCCCAAGACTGACTTGCAGGTGTTTACCCGGTGTGCCGGGGGCAGCAGCAGGTGCAAGTTGGGAATATTGAAATGATCCAGACTGAAACCCGATTGGAAGTTGCCGACAATACCGGCGCCAAATCCGTCCTGTGCATCAAGGTGCTTGGCGGATCGAAGCGGCGGTATGCCAGCGTTGGAGATGTCATCAAGGTGAGCATCAAGGAGGCGGCTCCCCGCGGTCGCGTCAAGAAAGGCGAGATCTACAGCGCGGTTGTCGTGCGCACTGCCAAGGGCATTCGCCGCGGCGACGGCTCCCTCGTGAAGTTCGACAGCAATGCGGCGGTGCTGCTCAATGCCAAGCTCGAACCCATCGGAACCCGCATCTTCGGCCCGGTGACGCGCGAACTGCGCACCGAGAAATTCATGAAGATCGTGTCGCTGGCTCCAGAAGTTTTGTAAGGACAGGCCATGAACAAGATTCGCAAAGGCGACCAGGTCATCGTGCTCGCAGGGCGCGACAAGGGCAAGCGTGGCAAGGTTTCGCTGCGCAAGGACGACTCCCATGTGCTCGTCGAAGGCATCAACCTGGTCAAGAAACACAGCAAGCCCAATCCGATGAAGGGTGTGGTCGGCGGCATCATCGAAAAGACCATGCCCATTCACCAGTCCAATGTGGCGATCTTCAACGCCGCGACCGGCAAGGCAGACCGGGTTGGCATCAAGTTGCTCGCGGATGGCAAGCGCGTGCGCGTTTACAAGTCCAGCGGCGAAGAAATCAAGGCGGCATGACCATGGCACGTTTGCAACAACACTATCGTGAAAAAGTCGCTCCGGAACTGATGGCCAAATTTGGCTACAAGTCCGTGATGCAGGTTCCGCGGCTGACCAAGATCACCCTGAACATGGGCGTGAGCGAGGCAGTTGCCGACAAGAAGGTCATGGACAGCGCCGTTGCCGACCTTACCAAGATCGCCGGTCAGAAACCGGTCGTCACCAAGTCCAAGAAGGCGATCGCCGGGTTCAAGATCCGCGAAGGGCAGGCCATCGGTTGCATGGTCACGCTTCGTGGCGTGCACATGTTCGAATTCCTGGACCGCTTTGTCACCGTGGCGCTGCCCCGTGTGCGTGATTTCCGGGGTATCTCCGGGCGCGCTTTCGACGGCCGCGGCAACTACAACATCGGCGTCAAAGAGCAGATCATCTTTCCTGAGATCGAGTACGACAAGGTGGATGCCTTGCGCGGTCTCAACATCAGTATCACCACGACGGCCAGGTCTGACGAAGAGTGCAAGGCGCTGCTCGCGGGCTTCCGTTTCCCGTTCAAGAACTGAGGTATCCCTTGGCTAAAATGGCTTTGATCGAGCGCGAACTCAAGCGCGACAAACTGGTTGCCAAGTACGCAAAGAAACACGCGGAACTCAAGGGCATCGCAAATGACGCCAAGCGCAGCGAAGACGAGCGCGCCGTGGCCCGCCTGGCGCTGCAGAAGTTGCCGCGCAACGCCAACCCCACCCGCCAGCGCAATCGCTGCGCCATCACGGGTCGCCCCCGTGGCACGTTCCAGCACTTCGGTCTGGCACGTGCAAAGATTCGCGAAATGGCCATGGCCGGTGAAATCCCGGGCGTCGTCAAGGCCAGCTGGTAAGTCAAGGAGACATTGACATGAGCATGAGTGATCCCATTGCAGACCTGCTGACCCGGATTCGCAACGCCCAGATGGTTGCAAAGACATCGGTGTCGGTGCCTGCTTCCAAGGTCAAGGTGTCGATCGTCCAGGTGCTGAAGGACGAGGGTTACATCGACGGCTTCACCGTGAAGACCGACGGTGGCAAGTCCGAAATCGAAATCGCCCTGAAGTACTACGCCGGCCGCCCGGTAATCGAGCGTATCGAGCGGGTGAGCCGACCCGGCCTGCGTGTGTACCGCGGCAGTGGCGCCATTCCCCAGGTCCAGAACGGACTCGGAGTGGCGATTGTTACCACCCCCAAAGGTGTCATGACCGATCGCAAGGCGCGCGCCAGCGGTGTGGGTGGTGAAGTCCTTTGCTACGTGGCCTGATGCCACGTGACAACAAGGAGAATCTGAAATGTCCCGCATCGGAAAAATGCCTGTCACCGTGCCTGCTGGCGTGGACGTGTCCCTCAAGGCCGACCAGATCAGCGTCAAGGGCCAAGGTGGCACCCTCAACCTGTCGCAAAATGCATTGGTCAAGGTCACCAGCGACGATGGCAAGCTGAGCTTTGCGCCAGCCAACGACTCGCGCGCAGCAAATGCCATGACCGGCACCATGCGCCAGCTGGTCAACAACATGGTGGTGGGTGTGACTGCCGGTTTCGAAAAGAAACTCACCTTGGTCGGTGTCGGTTACAAGGCCCAGGCGCAGGGCGCCAAGCTGAACCTGACGGTGGGTTACTCGCACCCGGTCAACATGGACATGCCGGCTGGCATCACGGTGGCGACACCGATTCCGACCGAAGTCGTCATCAAGGGTGCTGACCGCCAGCGCGTCGGCCAGATTGCCGCAGAGATTCGTGCCGTCCGCCCGCCAGAGCCCTACAAGGGCAAGGGCATCCGTTATGCGGACGAGAAGATCACGATCAAAGAAACCAAGAAGAAGTAAGGGGCAGCACCATGCTGAGCAAGAAACAACAACGTTTGCGCCGCTCGCGCCAGACCCGTATCCGCATCGCGACGCAAGGCGTTGCGCGGCTGACCGTGAACCGCACCAACCTGCACATTTATGCCAGCGTTATTTCCGGCGATGGTGGCAAGGTGTTGGCGTCGGCATCGACCGCCGAAGCAGAAGTGCGCGCCGCACTGGGTGGCTCGGGCAAGGGCGGCAACGCCGCCGCTGCCCAGGTCATCGGTAAGCGCCTGGCCGAAAAGGCCCGCGCGGCTGGGGTCGAGAAGGTCGCTTTCGACCGCTCGGGTTTTGCTTACCACGGCCGCGTCAAGGCGCTGGCAGACGCCGCGCGTGAAGCCGGCTTGCAGTTCTAGTCAGATCGGAAACAAATATGGCCAAAGTACAGGCGAAGATGCAGGGTAAGGCGGAAGGTCCCGAAGACGGCCTCCGCGAGAAGATGATTGCGATCAACCGCGTGACCAAGGTGGTCAAGGGCGGGCGTATTCTCGGGTTCGCCGCCCTGACTGTCGTGGGTGACGGTGATGGCCGCATCGGCATGGGCAAGGGCAAGTCGAAAGAAGTGCCGGCTGCCGTTCAAAAAGCCATGGAAGAAGCCCGCCGCAACATGATCAAGGTGTCGCTGAAGAATGGCTCGATTCACCACAAGGTGATGGGCCACCATGGCGCAGCCAACGTCATGATGGCGCCAGCCCCCAAGGGGACCGGCATCATTGCCGGCGGCCCGATGCGCGCCGTGTTCGAGGTGGTCGGTATCACCGATATCGTGGCCAAGAGCCACGGATCCACTAACCCATACAACATGGTCCGCGCGACGCTCGACGCACTGTCGGTGTCGACCACGCCTTCCCAAGTGGCTGCCAAGCGCGGCAAGACGGTCGAAGACTTGTTTGCCTGAAGCCGGAGTACACAACATGACCAAAGAACAACAGACGATCAAGGTCCAGCTGGTCCGCAGCCCGATCGGTTGCAAGGAATCGCACCGCGCCACCGTGCGTGGTCTGGGTTTGCGCAAGATCCGCAGCATCCGCGAACTCCAGGACACGCCGGAAGTCCGGGGAATGATCAACACGGTCGACTACCTGGTCAAGGTCCTTTAATTGACGTTTGCAGCCGCCAGTTGTGCTGTGTGGCGCGCCGGAACTGCAAGAACTGACGAAAGAAGATGATGGAACTCAATGGCATCAAGCCGGCCGATGGCGCCAAGCACGCCAAGCGCCGTGTAGGACGTGGAATCGGCTCGGGCCTGGGCAAGACCGCAGGTCGTGGCCACAAGGGCCAGAAGTCGCGTGCGGGCGGCTACCACAAGGTCGGCTTCGAAGGCGGTCAGATGCCGCTGCAGCGCCGTTTGCCCAAGCGTGGCTTCAAGTCGCATCTGCTGCAGTTCAATGCCGAAGTCACCCTGACCTCGCTGGAAGTGCTGGGAGCTTCCGACGTCGACCTGCTCACCCTGAAGCAGGCCGGGCTGGTGCCTGAAATGGCCAAGGTCGTGAAGGTCATCAAGACCGGCACTTTGACCAAGGCGGTCAAGCTCAATGGCATCGGTGCAACGGCCGGAGCCAAGGCCGCAATCGAAGCGGCTGGCGGCAGCGTCGCCTGAACACCTGCACGTAGAAGACAAGCAACGTGGCAACCAACGCGGCTCAACTCGCAAAAACCGGCAAGTTCGGCGATCTTCGTCGGCGCCTGACGTTCTTGCTGCTGGCACTGGTGGTGTACCGGATCGGTGCGCACATTCCTGTGCCCGGCATTGACCCCGGGCAGCTGCAGCAATTCTTCAAGGGGCAGGAGGGCGGCATTCTGGGCATGGCCAATCTCATGTCGGGTGGCGCCCTGTCGCGGTTCACGGTGTTCGCGCTCGGGATCATGCCGTACATCTCGGCATCGATCATCATGCAGCTGCTGACCTATGTGCTGCCGGCCTTTGAGCAGCTCAAAAAGGAGGGCGAAGCCGGTCGCCGCAAGATCACCCAATACACGCGCTACGGGACGCTGGGCCTGGCCCTGTTTCAGTCGCTGGGTATCGCGGTCGCCCTGGAAAGCTCTGCCGGTCTGGTGATCTCTCCCGGTTTCGGTTTCCGCCTGACGGCCGTCTTCACCCTGACGGCCGGCACCATGTTCCTGATGTGGTTGGGCGAGCAGATCACCGAGCGCGGCTTGGGCAACGGTATTTCGATCCTGATTTTTGCCGGTATCGCTGCCAATCTCCCCAGCGCCATTGGTGGCTTGCTCGAATTGGTGCGCACCGGTGCGATGAGCATCATCGTGAGCCTGCTGATTGTGGCCTTGGTGGGGTTGGTGACCTACGTGGTGGTTTTCATCGAACGCGGCCAGCGAAAGATCCTGGTCAACTATGCGCGGCGACAGGTGGGCAACAAGGTTTATGGGGGCCAATCGTCGCACCTGCCCTTGAAGCTCAACATGGCCGGGGTGATTCCTCCCATCTTTGCCTCGTCGATCATCCTTCTGCCAGCCACCGTGGTGGGCTGGTTCAGTGCCGGTGAGTCCATGCGCTGGCTGAAGGATATCGCGGGTTCGCTGACGCCGGGGCAGCCGATATATGTGATGTTCTACGCTGCAGCGATCGTTTTCTTCTGTTTCTTTTACACCGCGCTGGTGTTCAACAGCCGCGAAACGGCAGACAACCTGAAAAAGAGCGGGGCCTTTATTCCCGGGATCCGCCCGGGTGATCAGACCGCAAGGTACATCGACAAGATCTTGGTCCGGCTGACGCTGGCGGGGGCCATTTACATCACCTGCGTGTGCCTGCTGCCCGAGTTCCTGATTCTGAAATACAACGTGCCGTTCTACTTCGGTGGGACGTCGCTGCTGATCATCGTGGTGGTGACCATGGACTTCATGTCCCAGGTGCAGAACTACATGATGTCCCAGCAATATGAATCATTGTTGAAGAAGGCAAGTTTTAAATCCTCCTGAAGCACGGCTACCTGTGGCAAAGGACGATGTAATTCTGATGCAGGGTGAGGTGGTGGAGAACCTGCCCAATGCCACCTTCCGGGTCAAACTGGAAAACGGCCATGTGGTGGGGCACGGATCGTGTTCAGGACAAAGTGCAGATTGTGGTAGAGCCGGGGTTTCGCCGTTGATTCGGATGGAATGAGGCAAAGAGTCTTAGGAGAATCAAATGAAGGTTTCGGCTTCGGTCAAGAAAATTTGCCGTAACTGCAAAATTATCCGGCGCAAGGGCGTTGTGCGTGTGATCTGTACTGATCCACGTCACAAGCAGCGCCAGGGTTGATTGCAAGAGTTTTAGAGGACGAAAATGGCACGTATCGCTGGCATCAATATTCCGCCGCATCAGCATTCTGAAATTGGCCTGACCGCCATCTTCGGGATCGGTCGCACCCGCGCACGCAAGATCTGCGAGGCATGCGGCATCGCTTATTCCAAGAAAGTCAAGGACCTGACCGACGCCGAGTTGGAAAAGATTCGCGACCAGGTTGGCAGGTTCACCATCGAGGGCGACCTGCGTCGTGAAACCACCATGAACATCAAGCGTTTGATGGACATCGGTTGTTACCGTGGTTTTCGCCATCGTCGGGGTCTGCCGATGCGCGGCCAGCGTACGCGTACCAACGCCCGCACCCGAAAAGGCCCGCGCAAGGCCGCAGCGTCACTGAAGAAATAATTGGGACTGAGAGACCACCATGGCTAAACCCCCCGCAAATTCCGCATCGCAACGCGTGCGCAAAAAGGTCCGCAAGAACGTTGCGGATGGCGTCGCGCACGTCCACGCGTCCTTCAACAATACGATCATCACGATCACGGACCGCCAAGGCAACGCCTTGTCATGGGCGTCGTCCGGTGGGCAGGGTTTCAAGGGATCGCGCAAATCGACCCCTTTTGCCGCCCAGGTGGCATCGGAGGTGGCGGGCCGTGCTGCAGTTGAGCAAGGCATCAAGAATCTCGATGTGGAAATCAAAGGGCCTGGTCCTGGCCGCGAATCGTCGGTTCGCGCACTGGCTGCCCTTGGCATCCGCATCAACATGATTGCCGACGTAACCCCCGTCCCCCATAACGGTTGCCGTCCGCAAAAGCGCCGCCGCATCTGAGCCGGCACGTGCCTGCGGGCATGGCATTTCTTAACCAAGCCCACCGCCGTCGACCACAGGTTGACGGCTCCCGCATTTCGATGCGGCAGATGACATAAAGGAAGTTCAAGTGGCACGTTACCTCGGCCCCAAGGCCAAACTCTCCCGCCGTGAAGGCACAGACCTGTTCCTGAAAAGCGCCCGTCGCGCGATCGGTGACAAGGCCAAATTCGACTCCAAGCCAGGCCAGCATGGCCGCACCTCGGGTGCCCGTACGTCTGATTACGGCCTGCAGCTGCGCGAAAAGCAAAAGGTCAAGCGCATGTACGGCGTGCTGGAGCGTCAGTTCCGTCTGTATTTCGAAAAGGCGGATCGCATCAAGGGCAACACCGGCGCCAACCTGCTGTTCCTGCTCGAGTCGCGGCTGGACAATGTCGTTTATCGCATGGGCTTCGGCTCGACCCGCGCTGAGGCCCGCCAACTGGTGTCGCACAAGGCGATCACGGTCAATGGGCAGTCGGTCAACATACCGTCCTACATGGTCAAGGCCGGAGACATTTTGTCGGTGCGCGACAAGTCCAAGAAGCAGAACCGCGTGGTCGAAGCGCTGCAACTCGCGCAGCAGGTAGGCATGCCGGCCTGGGTCGAGGTCAGCCTGGACAAGGCCGAAGGCACCTTCAAGAAGACGCCGGACCGCGACCAGTTCGCCGCGGACATCAATGAATCGCTGATCGTCGAGTTGTACTCGCGCTAAGCCGACAGTTCGTCAAATCGTTCCTGAACCGCGGGGCACTGTGGTTCAGGTGCTTCACCAGCCTTACCGATGTAACGAGTCGGGGGTATTGAGAGGAAGTCTGCATGCAAACAAATCTGCTGAAACCCAAAGCAATCAATGTGGAGCAACTCGGCGCCAACCGCGCCAAGGTGGCTCTGGAGCCATTCGAACGTGGTTATGGCCACACCTTGGGTAATGCACTTCGCCGGGTTCTTCTGTCTTCCATGCCGGGTTATGCCGCCACGGAAGTCACGATCGCCGGTGTCCTGCACGAGTATTCGTCGATCGACGGCGTTCAGGAAGATGTCGTCAATATCCTGCTCAACCTCAAGGGCGTGGTGTTCAAGCTGCACAACCGTGAAGAAGTCACACTGAGCCTGCGCAAGGAGGGCGATGGTGTTGTTACCGCCGCCGATATCCAGACTCCGCATGACGTCGAGGTGATCAATCCCGGGCACGTCATCGCCAACTTGTCGCACGGTGGCAAGCTGGACATGCAGATCAAGGTCGAGAAGGGCCGTGGCTATGTGCCTGGCACCATGCGTCGCCATGGCGACGAGCCGACCAAATCGATCGGCCGCATCGTTCTGGATGCGTCGTTCTCGCCGGTGAAGCGCGTGAGCTACACCGTGGAAAGCGCGCGCGTCGAGCAGCGCACCGACCTGGACAAGCTGGTGGTCGAGATCGAGACCAATGGTGCCATCACGGCCGAAGATGCGGTGCGCGCGTCGGCCAAGGTGCTGGTCGAGCAGTTGGCGGTTTTCGCCCAGCTCGAAGGCAGCGAACTGGCTGCGTTTGACGCACCGGCACCCCGCGGCAACACGCAGTTCGATCCGATCCTGCTGCGCCCTGTCGACGAGTTGGAACTCACCGTGCGCTCTGCAAATTGCCTCAAGGCCGAGAACATCTACTACATCGGTGATCTGATCCAGCGCACCGAGAACGAGTTGCTCAAGACCCCCAACCTGGGACGCAAGTCGCTCAACGAAATCAAGGAAGTCCTGGCTTCCCGCGGGCTCACCTTGGGCATGAAGCTCGAGAGCTGGCCGCCGGCCGCGCTGGAAAAGCGCTGAGCTGCGAGAACTGACCTGCAAGGGTCGCGTGCAACGGGCGGTACCTGACACGGCCGCCTGTCTAATTATTGAACGGAGAAAGCACCATGCGTCACGGACACGGACTACGTAAACTGAATCGCACCAGCGAGCACCGCCTCGCCATGTTGCGCAACATGATGAATTCGCTGATCGCCCACGAGGCGATCAAGACCACCTTGCCCAAGGCCAAGGAGCTGCGCCGCGTGGTCGAACCGATGATCACCCTGGCCAAGGTGGCAACGGTCGCCAACCGCCGCCTCGCGTTTAATCGCCTGCGCGACCGTGACAGTGTCACCAAATTGTTCAATGTGCTGGGCCCGCGCTACAACACGCGGCCCGGTGGTTATACGCGGATCCTGAAGATGGGTTTCCGCGTTGGTGACAACGCGCCCATGGCCCTGGTCGAACTCGTCGACCGCCCTGAAATTAAAGAGCCTGCTGCCGACGCAGCGAAGGCTGAATAGGTTACACTCAACCCATGCCGCGCGATGGAGCAGCCTGGTAGCTCGTTGGGCTCATAACCCAAAGGTCGCAAGTTCAAATCTTGCTCGCGCAACCACCCATAGCGGTCTTCAAGCCGCTTGCAAAACGCCCACTCCGCTGTGGGCGTTTTGCTTTTCGCCGCGGTATAGGCGCATGACTTTGGCTCATGTCCCCCCGGCTTAAACATGGTGCCCGATAGCCAGTGCTTTTGCTAGATACTCAGAGCGTTTTTTGCAGCTATCCAGGGACCGTTCCATGTCTGAAGCCAGTTCAATCGGCGCACCGGCACGCCGCCGGGCGGGTCGCGCCAGTGGCACGGTGCGTGCCGCCTTGTCGACCACCAAGTACCGCAAGCTGCAGCACCGTTTTCCGCAGACGCCGGTGGTGTCGGACGATGAGCTCGAAGCAATCCATAACGCGTCCCTGACCATCCTCGAGGAGATGGGCATGGACTTCATGCATGCCGAAGCCCGCGCCATTCTGAAGCAGGCCGGCGCGGATGTGAAGCCGGATTCCGAGCGTGTGCGTTTCGACCGCAACCTGATTCTGCAGGCCATCAAAACCTGCCCCTCCGAGTTCACGATGCATGCGCGCAACCCCGAGCGTAACGTGCAGATCGGCGGCAAGAACCTGGTGTTTGCCCAGGTTGCGAGCCCCCCGAACTGCTCGGACCTGCAGGGTGGTCGCCGCGCCGGCAACCAGGTCGACTTCCGCAACCTGATCAAGCTCGCGCAGCGCTACGACATCATCCACCTGACGGGCGGCTACCCGGTCGAGCCGGTCGACCTGCATGCCTCGATCCGCCACCTGGATTGCCTCTCGGATATCGCCAAGCTGACCGACAAGGCCTTCCATGCCTACTCGCTGGGCAAGGAGCGCAACCAGGATGCCCTCGAGATCGCCCGGATTGCGCGGGGCATCTCGCGCGAACAGATGGACCGCGAACCCTCGCTGTTCTCGGTCATCAACAGCTCGTCTCCGCTACGTCTGGACACGCCGATGCTGCAGGGCATCATCGAGATGTCCTCGCGCAACCAGGTCATCATCCTCACGCCCTTCACGCTGGCCGGGGCCATGGCACCCGTCACCATTGCCGGCGCCCTGGCACAGCAGAATGCGGAGGCGTTGGCCGGCATTGCGTTCACCCAGCTGGTACGGCCTGGCGCGCCGGTGGTCTATGGCGGGTTCACCTCCAATGTCGACATGAAGACCGGCGCGCCGGCGTTCGGCACCCCGGAATACATGAAGGCGGTGCTGGCCGGCGGGCAGCTGTGCCGCAAGTACGGCATCCCCTATCGCACCTCGAATGTGTGTGCCGCCAACACGGTCGACGCCCAGGCCGCCTATGAATCGGTGTTCTCGCTGTGGGCGGTGACCCAGGCCGGCGGCAACTTCATCATGCATTCCGCGGGCTGGATGGAGGGTGGTCTGACCGCCTCGTTCGAGAAATTCATCGTGGATGTCGACATGCTGCAGATGGTGGCCGAGTTCTTGACACCGCTGGATGTGAGCCCTGCAGGTCTGGGCCTGGACGCCATCCGCGATGTCGGCCCCGGCGGGCATTATTTTGGAACAGCCCACACGCTCGAGCGTTTCGAGACTGCGTTTTATTCGCCGATCGTGTCCGACTGGCGTAATTTCGAAACCTGGGAGCAGGCCGGCAGCCCGACCGCCATGCAGAAAGCCAATGCGGTGTGGCAGAAAGAGCTGGCCGCTTACGAACGCCCCCCCATGGACGCCGCCATCGAAGAAGAACTCGACGCATTCGTCGCCCGGCGCAAGGCCGAGGGCGGCGCGCCGACCGACTTCTGATCTGCAAGACAATCCCGGCTGAATGAAATCCCTGGAAGGAATACGCGCGTGAAGACGACAGCACAGGTAGTGGTGATCGGCGGTGGGGTGGTGGGCTGCTCGGTGCTCTACCACCTGACCAAGAAAGGCTGGAAGGACGTGTTGCTGCTCGAGCGCGACCAGCTCACCTCGGGCTCCACCTGGCATGCGGCCGGCGGGTTCCACACGCTCAACGGTGACCCGAATGTGGCCATGCTGCAAAGCTACACCGTCAACCTTTACAAGGAGCTCGAAGAGATATCCGGACAGAGCTGCGGCATGCACAGGTCCCCCGGCATCATGCTGGCCGACACGCCGGAGCGCATGGAGTTTCTGAAGATGACGGTGGCACGGGGCCGCTATCTGGGCATGGAGACCGAAATCATCTCGGTCAACGAAGCGAAAAATTATTTCCCCTTCATTGAAGACAAATACTTTCTGGGTGCGCTTCTGGACCCCAACGAAGGCCACCTCGACCCCAGTGGCACCACCTATGCCTATGCCAAGGCGGCTCGCATCGGTGGGGCCACCATCGAGGTCGAAACCAAAGTCGAGAGCCTGGAGCAAAAGCCCGACGGCACCTGGCGGGTGATCACCAGCAAAGGGGTGGTGGAGTGCGAGCACGTGGTCAACGCCGGCGGCCTGTGGGCGCGCGAGGTGGGCCGCATGGTGGGTGTCGAATTGCCGGTGCTGGCCATGGAACACATGTACCTGGTGACCGACGAGATTCCTGAGGTCGTCGAGTTCAATCGGCGCACCGGCAAGGAGATCGGCCACGTCATCGACTTCGGCGCCGAAAGCTACCTGCGCCAGGAAGGCAAGGGCATGGTGCTGGGGGTCTACGAACAGGCGGGTGTGCCATGGTCCACGCGCACCACCCCCTGGTCGTTCGGCCAGGAGCTGCTGCAACCCGATCTGGAGCGCATTGCCCCGTCACTCGAAATCGCGTTCAAGCATTTCCCCACGCTGGAGAACGCCGGCATCAAGCGGGTGATCAACGGGCCCTTCACCTTCGCACCCGACGGCAACCCCCTGGTCGGCCCGGTGCAGGGGCGCACCAATTTCTGGTCTGCCTGCGGCGTGATGGCCGGGTTCAGCCAGGGCGGTGGCGTCGGCCTGGCCTTGGCCAACTGGATGGTTGACGGCGACCCCGGCTTCGACATCTGGGGCATGGACGTTGCGCGATACGGCGACTGGGCGACCCGCACCTACACCAATGCCAAGGTGCGCGAGAACTACTCCCGACGCTTTCGCATCCGTTTTCCCAACGAAGAATTGCCGGCCGGGCGCCCCTTGCAAACCACCGCGCTCTACGACAAGTTCCTGGCGGAAGGCGCTGTCATGGGCGACTCGTGGGGCATGGAAACGCCGCTCTGGTTCGCACCCAAGGGCACCAAGGCCGAAGACATCGTGTCGTTCCACCGCTCCAACGACTTCGAACCCATTAAGGCAGAGGTCAAAAACGTGCGCAATGGTGTGGGCGTGACCGAAATAGCCAACTTTGCCAAGTACGAAATCACAGGCGCGGGCGCTGAGGCATTTCTGCTGAAGGTGATGACCAACACCCTGCCCAAGACCGGGCGGTTGATGCTCACGCCCATGCTCAACCACAACGGCAAGCTGATCGGTGACTTCACCATTGCCAAGGCCGCAGACCACCGGTACATGATGTGGGGTTCGTCACAGGCGCAGGTCTATCACATGCGCTGGTTCGAGCAACACCTGCCCAAAGACGGTTCGGTCAGGATCACGCCGTATGGCATGAAACTGGTGGGCCTGTCGATTGCCGGCCCGAAATCCCGCGAGGTGTTGCAGCGCCTGACCGACGACGATGTGTCTGGCGAGGCGTTCAAGTTCATGGACTATCGCGAAATGGAAATTGCCACCGTCCATGCCAAGGTCAACCGCGTGACGTACACCGGCGACCTGGGCTACGAGATCTGGGTCGCGCCCGAGTACCAGCGCCGCCTGTACGAGAGCATCATGGCGGCCGGTGCAGACTGCGGCATCAAGCCCTTTGGCATGCGTGCACTGCTGTGCATGCGGCTGGAAAAAAACTTCGGCACCTGGTACCGCGAGTTTCGTCCGATCTATGGCGCCTTCGAGGCCGGCCTGGAGCGCTTCGTCAAACTCGACAAACCCGACTTCATCGGCAAGGCTGCCGCACTGAAAGAAAAAACCGAGGGGCCCAAGCGCACCCGGATTTTCATGGTGGTCGATGCGCTGGATTGCGATGTCATGGGCGATGAGCCGATCTGGGTGGACGGCAAAGTGGTCGGCTGGGTTACCTCCGGCGGGTATGGTCACTTTGTCGACCAGTCACTGGCACAAGGTTACATCCCCACCGAACTGGTCAAACCGGACCTGAAGCTCGAAATCGAAATACTGGGTGAGCGGCGACCAGCCCGGTTGCAGATGGATCCGCCCTTCGACCCCGAAGCCAAGCGCATGAGGATGTAGCCTTGACCGACAACGTGGCCCAGCATCGACCTGCTTTCGAAGACGTGCAGCAGGTTCTAGACCTTCACAGATATCCGATGCACGATCTTGGATCTGCCCGCGGGGCTGATCTGCTTCGGAACTCGCGCTCCGAATTTGCCGAAACCGGCCTGTGCAGCCTGCCCGGCTTTGTTCGGCCACAGGCAGCGGCTGATATCGTGCGCGGCCTACAAGCCGAGATGGGTCATTCGTTCTACAACCGGCAAATGCACAATGTGTACTTTCAGCCGGAAGATCCGACGTGGCCGCCCAGTCACCCGGCACGGATCGTTCAGCAAACTGCTCAAAAGACGCTGGCAGGTGATCAGATCCCGACGAATAACCTGATTTCCCGCATCTACCACTGGCAACCGCTGCAGGAGTTTCTGGCCCAGTTGTTGGACGAACCTGGATTGGAACGCCTATACCCCCACGCCGACCCGCTGGCTTGCCTCAATGTGATGCGGATGGACGCCGGCGACAAACTGGGTTGGCACTACGATCGGTCCGACTTTGCCACCACTTTGCTGCTTCAAGCGCCTGAGGTGGGCGGTGAATACTGGTTTGTCCCCTTTCTACGCGATGCCGCGCAAGAACGACTGGAAGAACTCAGGCAGGTGTTGGAGGGCAGCCACAAGCGTCTGCGCCAAGCCCCGCTGGCTACCGGAACACTCAGCTTTTTCAGTGGTCGCTATTCGCCACATCGTGTGACCGAGGTGCTTGGGCCGACCCCGCGCGTCATGGCCGTTCTGGGTTATGTGCGCCACCCCGGGGTGCAATTCAATGGTGCCGAGCGACAGCGGTTTTACGGAAGGTCGCATGTTGTGGGTGCCCCCTCCGTATGAGTGAACGCTACTCTGTCTGGTCGCTGCTCAAGCATGCGATGGGCGGCCACAAAGGGTGGGAGCGCGCCTGGCGCGACCCGGAGCCCAAGAAAACCTACGACGTCATCATCATCGGTGGCGGCGGCCATGGTCTGGCCACGGCCTACTACCTGGCCAAGAACCATGGGGTCCGCAATGTGGCCATACTCGAGAAAGGCAGTATCGGGTCGGGCAACGTAGGGCGCAACACCACCATCGTGCGCTCCAACTACATGATGCAGGAGAACACGGCGTTCTACGAGCACTCGATGTCGCTGTGGCGTGATCTGTCGGAAGACCTCAACTACAACGTGATGTTCTCGCCGCGCGGGTATGTTTTTGCCGCCTGCTCGCAGGCCTCGCTCGATGCCATGGTGCGCCGTGCCAACATCATGCGGCTCAACGGCATCCGCGCCAACATCCTGACGCGAGAGGAACTGATGAAAGAAGTGCCCTATCTCGATTACTCGGACACGGCGCGCTTCTTCATCTACGGCGGCATGATGCAACCCGATGCCGGCACTGCCCGGCACGACGCGGTGGCCTGGGGCTACGCGCGGGCTGCCGACCAGTTGGGCGTCGACATCATCCAGAACTGCGAGGTGCTCGATTACCTCTGGTCAGGCGACCGGGTTGTGGGTGTCAAGACCACGCGCGGCGACATCGGCGCTGGCAAGGTAGCCGTGGCGGTAGCCGGACACACGTCGGTACTGGCGCAAAAGGCCGGCTTGCGACTGCCGATCGAGAGCCACGTGTTGCAGGCCTTCGTGAGCGAGTCGGTCAAGCCGGTGGTGCACCATGTCGTGGTCTGGTCGGCCACTTACTTTTATGTGTCCCAGTCGGACAAGGGCGGGTTGGTCTTCGGTGGCCACATCGACCGCTACAACAGTTATGCGCAACGCGGCAACATGGCCAACATCGCCGAGACCACACAGGGCCTGGCCAGTCTGGTGCCCTTTGCGGCGCGCCTGCGGCTGTTGCGGCATTGGGGCGGCATCATGGACATGACGCCCGACGGCAGCCCCATCATCACGACCACGCCGGTGCCCGGTTTCTACCTCAATGGCGGCTGGTGTTATGGCGGCTTCAAGGCCACACCGGCCTCGGGTTGGTGTTTTGCGCACACCATTGCCAACGACCAGCCGCATGACTACAGCGCCGGTTTCACGATGGACCGGTTCGCCCGGGGCCGGCAGATCGACGAAGCCGGTTATGGCCCTTACAACCATCTGCAGTAAGGGGCGCTTGCACCATGTTGAAAATCCAGTGCCCCTATTGCGGCGAACGCGACCACGAAGAGTTCAGCTATTTCGGCGACGCCACCAAGACCTACCCGCCCCTGGGAGCCGAACACCAGGAAGCCTGGGTCGAGGCAGTCTTCATGCGCGACAACCCCAAGGGCGAACATGTCGAGTTCTGGCAGCACACCCTGGCCTGCCGACGCTGGCTGGCAGTGCGCCGCAACACGGTGACGCATGACATCCTGGCCGTGATGCCGGCGCGCGAAAGGCCAGTGGCATGAGTCAAGAGAGTTTTCGTCTGGCCCAAGGGGGGCGTATCCAGCGCGAGCAGCCGCTGCAGTTCGATTTCAACGGGCAGACCGTCAGCGGCTTTGCCGGCGACACCGTGGCCTCGGCGCTGCTGGCGCAGGGTACGCACCTGGTGGCGCGCTCCTTCAAGTACCACCGGCCGCGCGGCATCCTGGCGGCCGGCATCGAGGAGCCCAACGCACTGCTGACCGTGGGCACAGGCAAGCGCCAGGAGCCCAACATTGCCGCCACCGTGATCGAGGCCCATGCCGGCCTGCAGGTGCGCAGCCAGAACGCCTGGCCGTCCATCGGCTTCGATCTGATGGCGATCAACTCCTTGTTGTCACCGGTCTTTGTGGCCGGCTTCTACTACAAGACCTTCATGGGCCCGACACGCAAGGCCTGGATGTTCTACGAGCACTTCATCCGCAAGGCCGCCGGCCTGGGCGTTGCCTCGCAGGCACCTGACCCGGATCGCTACGACTGGCACCATGGTTTCACCGACCTGCTGATCATCGGCTCGGGGCCGGCCGGCCTGACTGCGGCCCTGGTCGCCGCGCACAGCGGTTTGGACGTGACCCTGGTCGAGCAGGACACAGAGTTCGGTGGCTCGCTGCTGAACCAGGTTCTGGACAGCCCGCAGGCCCATTGGCTGGCACAGATGTTGGCCGATCTGTCCGCCACCGGCCGTGTTCGCATGCTGTCCCGTGCCACGGCCTTCGGGCTGTACGACGGCAATACCGTGGGTGTGGCCGAGTTGTCCGCGCCCGGTGTGGCCGATGCCGCGCGCGGTGTGCCGCGCCAGCGACTGCACATCCTGCGCGCCCGGACCGTGCTGATGGCATGTGGCGCGATCGAGCGGCCGCTGGTGTTCTCCGGCAACGACCGCCCGGGTGTGATGCTCGCGGGTGCGGTCGGCACCTATGTAAACCGGTACGCGGTACTGCCGGGCCGGCGGGCGCTGTTTGCCACCAACCACGACGCCGCCTACCTGGATGCCATCGCCCTGGCGCGGGCCGGCGCTCAAGTCACGTTGGCCGATCTGCGGCCGCAAGGTGGTGCGCAGGTCACCGAGTTGGCGCGCGCGGCTGGCGTGCAAGTGCAGGTGGCCACCGCGGTGGTGCATGCCGAGGGTGCTCAGCGTGTCACTGCGTGTCGCCTGGCGCCTTTTGACATTGCGCAGGGCCGCGTGACCGGGTCCGAACGATCGGTCGCGGTCGACCTGGTGGCCATGTCCGGCGGCTGGACGCCCACGGTGCACCTCAGCTCGCATCGCGATATCAAACCCGTCTACCGGCCCGATATTGCTAGTTTCGTTCCGGGCGGATTCGATCGCAACCACTTCGGTGCAGGGGCTATGGTCGGCGCGCAGACCCTGGCGGGCGCGCTGCAAAGTGCCTGGGAAGCCGCCACGCAGGCGGTACAGGTCTGCGGCAAGTCCGTCAGCGGAGCCTCATTCGCACTGCCCCAGGGAAACGACACCGACCTGCACTTTGTGCCCGTTGGGCCGATCACGGCTGGCAACTCCCGGGACAAGGCGTTTGTCGATTTCCAGAGCGATGTGACGGTGGACGATGTCGACCTCGCGCACCGCGAAGGCTACCAGTCGGTCGAGCACCTCAAGCGCTATACCACCCTGGGCATGGGGACCGACCAAGGCAAGACCTCCAACCTGAATGGGTTGTCGATCATGGCCGCCCGGCGTGGCCTGCCGGTGCAGGAGGTTGGCACCACCACCTTCCGCCCGCCGTATTCGGCCGTCACCATCGGCACCCTGGCCGGGCGCAGCGTAGGCAGCCATCTGGCGGCGGTGCGTCGTACCGCCATGCACGCATGGCACGAAGCCCAGGGCGGCATGATGATGGAGGCGGGCGCCTGGAAACGCCCCCTGTGGTACCGCAGTGCCGGTGCCACCCTGTCCGAAGCCTACCAGGCCGAGATGGACATCGTGCGCGAGCAGGTCGGTATCGCCGATGTGTCGACTTTAGGCAAGATCGATGTGCAGGGGCCGGATGCGGCCGAGTTCCTCAACCGCGTCTACGTGAACGGGTTCGCCAAACTGCCCATCGGCAAGGCACGTTACGGCTTCATGCTGCGCGAGGACGGCATCGTGCTCGATGACGGTACCACCAGCCGACTGGGCGAGACCACGTTCTTCATGACCACGACCACCGCGCAGGCCGGCCGGGTGATGAGCCACCTCGAGTTCCTGCTCCAGGTGGTGTGGCCGGAGCTGCGGGTGACCGTGGCCTCGGTGTCCGACCAGTGGGCCGCCATGAGCATGGCCGGGCCGAAGTCACGCGAGGTGCTGCAGGCTGCCTTTCCCGATGTCGACGCCAGCACCGGGGCGCTCGGCCACATGGGCGTGCTCGACACCGACCTGACCGGCGCCCTGGCCGGCATCCGGGTACGCATCCTCCGGCTGACCTTCTCTGGCGAACTGGCCTACGAGGTCTACGCGCCGACCCACCACGGCCGGCGCCTCTGGGAGCACCTGCTGGAAGCCGGCAAACCCTGGAACCTGCGCCCCTACGGTCTGGAAGCCCTGGGCTCGCTGCGCATCGAGAAGGGCCATGTCACCGGCTCCGAGATGGACGGCCGCACCACGCTCGACGACATGGGCATGGGCAAGATGGCCAGCCAGCTCAAGCCGTTCTGGGGCGATGCCCTGCGCCGCCGTGACGTGCTGGCGCGCACCGACCGCCCGACCCTGGTCGGCCTGGAGGCGATCAGCGCCGATGGCGCGCCGTCCAACGGGGCGATCCTGTTCTTTGCCGATGACGCCATTCGCGGCCATGGCCGTGGCCACATCACGTCCACCACCTACAGCAAGGCCCTGGGCAAAGCCATCGGACTCGGCCTGCTCGAAGGCGGACTGGCCCGTGTGGGCCAGGAGGTCATCGCCGCATCGCCGGTGCACGGCCGCCAGTACCGGCTGAAGGTGGTCGACCCCTGTTTCCTCGATGCGCAAGGGCTTCGTTACCGTGCCTGATATCTCCAACCTGGCTGCGCGTCGCAGCCCTTTCGAAGGCCACGCGCCGGCCCAGCGCCCGAACGCCGCTGGGCAGACCGGCGTGCGCCTGGGCGCCTCCATGCTGGCCAGCGTGACACAGATCAGCACCTGGATTTCCGGTGTCGCTGGACTGGAGCAGGCACTGACGGCTGTACTGGGCGAGGGCGTACCCGCCTTGACGGGCCAAACCGTGCAAACAGCGCACGGCC
>Ga0209181_10000986_pt1 | contig 51018 bp, 51 predicted proteins | sample MAT05_FD_187208 | JGI IMG/M metagenome (GOLD analysis project Ga0209181, IMG submission 187208) | Freshwater microbial communities from Lake Fryxell liftoff mats and glacier meltwater in Antarctica - MAT-05 (SPAdes) (version 2) | ecosystem: Environmental > Aquatic > Freshwater > Ice > Liftoff... | reverse complement strand
TGGATACGTCGGTTCAAGGGCGTCGCCACGCGATACCTCGACAGCTATCTCGGTTGGTTCCGCGCCATTGACCGGGCACACGGCGGTTCGCTGAAACCCGCGTCCTTGCTTGCGATGGCAGTCAAAGGATGAGCGCATCATCAGTTAAGAGCACTAGAGCCTTTTTTTAACGTACCAGCCGCCAATAAATCCAGACCAACGTGCTAAGGTAACAGGGTGGCGATAGCTTGATTGGCAGTTGCCACCATAAGCCTTTGTTTCAACCACTTCGAAGGAGCGGAATATGAACCGAATCAAGATTGCAGCCCTGATTGTTCTCGCCATTGCCTCCGTGACGCAGCAAACGGCCTGGGGGCACGGCGCCGATGCCGCACCGAAACGACCGCCGCAATACTTGTTAATTGACTTTCCGGACAGCCTCGCCATTGCCACGCCTGCCGCCGTGTTCACGCCTATCCCAGGCGCACCGCAACCGGCGCCCGGCACGGGCTGGACGGCTTATGGCTTGAGCACCCTGAAGGACAAAACCGGAATCATCCAAGGCAAGCAAGTGGTGAGCTGCGGCGTCGCATCGCTAAATTCGAGCCTAGGTGGCGAACCACCCGGCGAGATTTATGTCTGTACCCACACGCTGAATATCATCGGCAAGGGCAATCTCGTGCTGAGCGGGGCGGTCAACCGTTCGGCCTTCCACACCGGGTTAACGCAGGCGCTACCCATCGTCGGGGGCACTGGCGCTTTCCGCGCGGCGCGCGGCGAAGTGCTGACCTATGAATCGGATATCGACCCGAACATTCACGTCTTTGAAATTTATCTGATGCCCTGAAGCTTCCCTCCACACGAAAACAGGCAGCCGAGGCTGCCTGTTTTTTCTGCCGTATGATGGAGGTCATGTACATCATTGCAATCGGCTGGCTCTACGTCGTGCTGTTGATGGCGCTGACCGAATCCAGCGTCGTCGCCGGTGTGCTCACCGTGCTCGTATTCGGCCTGGCACCACTGGCGCTGTTTCTCTGGTTATTCGGCACGCCGGAACGGCGACGCCGCAAACGACGTCTAGCCGATGACGCGATCCACCAACCAGTGGGCGAGGCGGATGGTGCCGATACCCAGCGCGATGAGTAGCACTTGCTGAGCGGTGGCGCGCAACTCGGTACGCTTGTGCAGGCCCGGAATCAGATCGGCGACGGCGACATAAATCATGCTCGCCGCCGCGAGCGCCAAGAGCGCCGGCACGGCCTCTTGCGCAGCGCTCAAAGCGAAGTAGGCCAGCATGCCGCCTATCACCGTGGCCAGACTGGAAAGCAGATTGAAAGCCAACGCACGCGTGCGCGAATAGCCCGAATGCAGCAGGATGAGAAAGTCGCCGACTTCCTGCGGAATTTCGTGCGCAATGATAGCCAGCGCGGTGATCACCCCCAGCTTGATATCCTGCATGAAGGCCGCCGCAATCAGGACGCCGTCGACGAAGTTGTGAAAGGTGTCGCCGATCACAATCATCAAGCCGCTGCGGCCATGGTCATTCGCAGGCGCGTGGGCCTCGTGACCTTCGCAATGGTCGTCGTGACAGTGTCGCCATAGCACCAGCTTTTCCAGTACGAAAAAAGCCAGTATGCCGGCCAGCACATAAGCGGCCGCCGTGCTGGCATCCTTGCTCGCTTCGAAAGCATTCGGCAGCACTTCGAGGAAGGCCGCACCCAGCAAGGCACCGATAGCGTAGCTGATCAACATGGGCACCCAACTGCCGCGCGTCGTCAGCGCGACGGCCGCTGCCGCCAGCACACTGAGCGTACCGCCCAACAAGGACATCACAACGATCCAGCTCAATACAGACATGGTGCACCTCGGAAAGAGCGCGGATTATACGGCTGATTACCGTATGCGTAACGCATTCAGTTACGCAGCCAGATCATAGTCGCCATACGCCCCGTTTCGCCGTCGCGCCGATAGGAATACCAGCGCTGCGCGTCACTGAAGGTGCACTCGCCCCCGCCAAAAACGCGGGCGACGCCCTGCGCTGCCAGACGCTGGCGGGCAAGGGTATAGAGATCGGCCGACCACTTGCCATTTTGGCGTGGCGTGAACGCCGTCACAGCCTCCGCGAAATGCGCAACAAACGCCTCGCGCACTTCGCCGCCTACTTCGAAAGCCTGCGGCCCGATGGCCGGGCCGAGCCAGGCGAGTAACCGTGCGGGCGCGACATCCATGGCGCGTACCGTCGCTTCGATGACGCCGCCCGCCAGTCCGCGCCAGCCGGCGTGCGCGGCGGCGACGACGCTACCAACGTCGTCGCACATCAGCAGCGGCAGACAATCCGCCGTCAGCACCGCGCACACCGTATTGAAGCCCCGCGTATAGACGGCATCGGCTTGCGCATCGGGTTTGACCTCTTCGGCTCGCAATACATCGCAGCCATGCACCTGGTTCAGCCAGGCCGGCTCAGCGGGAAGACTCGCGCGCAAACGCCGACGATTTTCGAGCACGGCCGCCGCATCGTCCCCCACATGAGTGGCAAGATTCAGGCTGGCGTAAGGGCCCCGACTCACCCCACCGGCGCGCGTCGTCACCAAGGCAGCGACACGCGCGGGCGCCGGCCAATCGACATAGGGCGACGCGTTGGAAGGCGTCATGCGTCCGCCTCACGCAAGGCGGTCAGCAATTGCGAGAAGTCCTCAGGCAGCGGCGCTTCCCAGCCCACTTCCACTCCGCTCGCGGGGTGCAGCAGCGCCAGGCGCCAGGCGTGCAGGGCTTGGCGCGAAAAGGCTGTGAGCAGCGCGTCTTTGGTCGCACGCGGCCCATAAACGGGATCGCCCACCAATGGGTGCTTGATTTCCAGCATATGCACACGGATCTGATGCGTACGGCCGGTCTCTAGCGCGCACTCCAGCAAGGTGGCGTGACTAAAGTATTCCAGCACATGGTAATGCGTGCGCGCAGGACGACCGCTCGCCACCACCGCCATTTTCGTGCGCTGCACGGGGTGCCGACCGATGGGCGCCTCCACGGTGCCATCCTTGACGATGCGGCCATGGGCCAAGGCCAGGTAATGCCGCTTCACCGTACGCGCTTGCAGTTGACGCACCAGATCGGTTTGCGCCTCCAGCGTTTTCGCCACGACGAGCAGCCCGCTGGTTTCCTTGTCGAGTCTGTGTACGATGCCAGCGCGCGGGATGGCGGCGAGCTGCGGCGCGTGATGCAGTAACGCATTCAGCATGGTGCCCTGCCAGTTGCCGCTACCCGGATGCACTACTAACCCAGCCGGCTTGTTGATCACGAGGATGGCGTCGTCTTCGTAGACGATGGCGAGCGGGATATTTTCAGCCTGGCCCGCCTGGTGTTCTAGTGCAGCCTCGGGCGCCACCGTGATGCGCTCGCCGCCCCAGACTTTGTGTTTGGGATCAACGGCGGCGCCGCCCAGACGCACGCGGCCCGATTTTGTCCATGCCGCCAAGCGGCTGCGTGAGTGTTCAGGCAGCAGGTGCGCCAACGCCTGATCCAGCCGCATGCCGGCGCAATCGGCCGGCACATCGAGTTCTATCGGGCGGTCAGGCGAGGCGTTTGCGCTATAATCGGCGCGATCCAAATTCGGGGCTTTCACATGCGTATGATCTCACGTCTCCCAGTCGTTCATGTCGCACTCGTACTACTGGTGCTGCTGATTTCCGGCTGCGGCTTGCTGCCCGAGACGGTGGACGACAGCGCCACCTGGTCGGCCAACAAGCTCTACGCCGCCGCCAAGGAAGCCATGGCAGACGGCAATTACGAACAAGCCATCAAGCTCTACGAAAAGCTCGAAGCGCGCTATCCCTATGGCCGCTACGCTCAGCAGGCGCAGATTGAAACGGCCTATGCGTATTACAAATCGCGCGATGCGGCATCGGCGCTTTCAGCCTGCGACCGCTTCATCAAGCTGCACCCCAACCATCCCAATATCGACTACATGTACTACCTGAAAGGCCTGGTCAATTTCAACGACGACCTGGGCCTGCTTTCCGGCGTCGCTATGCAGGACGTCACCGAACGCGACCAGAAGGCCGCACGTGAGTCTTTCAGCGCCTTCAAGGAGCTCGTCACCAAGTTTCCGGATAGCAAATACACGCCGGATGCGACCCAGCGTATGGCTTATCTTGTCAATGCACTGGCGTCAGGTGAAGTGCATGTGGCGCGCTACTACATGAAACGGGGCGCCTATCTGGCTGCGGCCAATCGCGCCAGCTTTACCATCAAAGTTTATCCCGATGCACCCGCGAACGAGGAAGCTTTGTATATCCTCATCAAAGCCTATGACGCCATGGGCATGAACGATTTGCGTGACGACGCCGAGCGCGTCATGCGCAAGAATTTCCCCAAGAGCGTGTATTACGTGCGCGGCCTGGATCGTCCGGAGCCTTGGTACAAGCTTTGGTAATCGCGCCGCGTTGATGCGCGAACCCTACAAGGGCCGTGACGCTGCGCACGGCCCTTTCTTCGTAGCCTGCGCTTTGAAGCAACTGATTTTTTACTTCAGCCTTTTCCCCAACGACCTCCTTTAGAAAATCATGAGACCCAATATCAGCGCTACTGATCTCACCCTCGGCCTTGTCGGCACCGGCGCCATGGGGCGCGGCATCGCGCAGATCGCCGCCCAGGCCGGCATACGTGTCATTCTCTTCGACCAGATGGACAATGCGGCCAGTAGCGCCAAGGAAGCCATCGGCACGACGCTGAACACTCTCGCCGCCAAGGGCAAGATCACCGCCGAAGCGGCACATGCCGCGGCCGACAAACTTGTCGTGGCAAATGATCTGCAAGCCATGGCGCCCTGCCACGTGATTGTTGAAGCCATCGTCGAGAACCTCGACATCAAGCGCCAACTCTTCAAGGGGCTGGAAGACATCGTGAGCGATGATTGCCTGCTCGCCAGCAACACGTCCTCGCTGTCCGTCACCGCCATCGCCGCCGCCTGCCGCAAACCGGCGCGCGTAGCGGGTTTCCACTTTTTCAATCCGGTACCGCTCATGAAAGTGGTGGAAGTCATCGACGGCCTGCTCACCGAAACCTGGGTGGGCGATGCCCTGACGGCGCTGGCGATTCGCATCGGCCACACGCCGGTGCGCGCTAAGGACACACCCGGCTTCATCGTCAATCACGCCGGCCGAGGCTTCGTCACCGAAGCCCTGCGCCTACTCGGCGAGAACGTCACGGAGTTCTACGAAATCGACCGCATCATGCGTGATGCCGCCGGCTTCCGCATGGGGCCTTTCGAGCTACTCGATCTCACCGGGCTGGATGTGTCGCAACCGGTGATGGAATCCATCTACAACCAGTATTATCAGGAGCCGCGCTATCGCCCCTCGCCGCTAGCCGCGCAACGCTTGATCGGCGGTGTGCTGGGCCGCAAGACCGGGCGTGGCTTCTACACTTACGAAAACAATCAGGCACTGGCCACACCGCTTGCTCCCGCCCCGGCCGCGCGCCCGGCCCGCGTCTGGGTAAGTTCTGCGCGACCGGAACTGGCCGCCAAGGCCGAGGCGCTGGTCAAACAACTGGGTGGCACGCTGGATGAAGCCGCGCGACCGCAAGCCGACAGCCTGTGCGTCGTCACGCCACTAGGGCAAGACGCCACCAGCTGCGCGATGGCGGACGGCCTGGATGCAGCCAACACCGTCGCGCTCGACCTGCTCTTTCCCAACGACAAGCGCCGCACACTCATGACCACGCCGCTCACCAGCGCCGCCACGCGCCTGGCGGCCCACGGCCTCTTCGGCGCCGACGGCGTGCCGGTCTCGGTGATCCGCGACAGCGCCGGTCTGGTGGCTCAACGCATCGTCGCGCACATCGTGAATATAGGCTGCGACATTGCCCAGCAAGCCATCGCCACGCCCACCGATATAGACCGCGCCGTAACGCTGGGCCTGGGCTATCCGAAAGGTCCACTGGCGCTGGGTGATGCCCTAGGCGCGAGCACCGTGCTTGTGGTGCTGGAAAACTTGCAAGGTTTTTATGGCGATCCGCGCTACCGCCCCAGTCCCTGGCTTAAGCGCCGCGCATTGTTAGGCGCATCGCTCCTCACTGCCGAATAGGCAACCGCATGCTCGACTGGGGGTCCATCGACACCGTGCTGCTCGACATGGACGGGACCTTGTTGGATCTCCATTTCGACAATCACTTCTGGCAGGAACACATGCCCAGCCGCTACGCCGAGCGGCACAATGTGACGCACGAAGCAGCGCGCGCTGATCTCAACGCGCGTTACCGTGCCAAGATCGGCACGCTCGACTGGTATTGCATGGACTACTGGAGCCGTGAGTTGCAGCTCGACATCGAGGCCCTCAAACAGGAGGTTGCACACCTCATCGCCGTGCATCCGGACGTGCCTGAATTTCTCAAAGCGCTGCATGCACACGGCAAGCGCGTTCTGCTCGTCACCAATGCCCACCACAAGAGCCTGGCGCTAAAAATGGCGCGCACCAGTCTAGCGAAGCATTTCGACGAACTCGTCACTTCGCATGCGATTGGCTTGCCCAAGGAAGACATCGCCTTCTGGCCGGCGCTGCGGGCCAAACACCCCTACGACCCGACGCGCACGCTGTTGATAGACGACAGCCTGCCGGTGTTGCGTTCCGCACGCGCCGGCGGCATCGCGCATCTGCTCGCCGTCTATCATCCCGATTCGCACCAGCCGGAAAAAGACGTGGAAGAGTTCAGGGCCTTGCGTCAATTCGCCGACATCATGCCGCTTGCGGATTGAACCTGACAGGACATTCCTCGGCGTCTTGTGACGCAGATCATGGGAAGCGGAGATGGACTCGTGTAGAGTTACCTCATTGTCCGCTTTTGCAACGAGGCACTTATCATGATGTACACGCTCCACGAGCTGCAGCACGCCGCATCGGCGCCGCTCAAATATCTGGCCGAAGTCAGCCAGCAACTTTTCTCTCACCCCTTCAGCCCGCTGGCTCATCTGCCGCATAGCAGCCGCGTGGCGGCCGGGTCGGAACTATTCGCACGCGCCGTGCGGCGCTACGAGAAACCCGCTTTCGGCTTGACGCACACCTTGATTGACGGCGCCGAGATTGCCGTTGCCGAATCCGTGGTGGTTTCCAAACCATTCTGCAAGCTGCTGCATTTCCAGCGCGCCACGACGCGGAAAGATCCCAAGGTGCTGGTCGTCGCACCGCTCTCCGGGCACTACGCCACGCTATTGCGCGACACCGTGCGCGCGCTGTTGCCCAATCACGACGTCTACATCACCGACTGGATAGACGCGCGGCAGGTGCCAGTGGCCGACGGCTACTTCCACTTCGCCGACTATGTAGCCTATGTGCAGGAATTCATGCGCTTCCTCGCACCGGATTTGCATGTGATTTCGGTTTGCCAGCCCACCGTGCCAGTGCTTGCGGCGATTTCGTTGATGGCGGCCGAAAACGATCCAGCCCAGCCGCGTACCATGATTATGATGGGCGGCCCCATCGATACGCGCAAAGCACCAACCGAAGTCAACCTCTACGCCAAGAAGCACAGCCGTCGCTGGTTCGACGCGCACGTCATCACGCGCGTGCCGCCGAGGTATCCAGGCTACACGCGGCGCGTGTATCCGGGCTTTCTGCAGCACAGTGGTTTTGTGGCTATGAATCCAGATCGCCATCTGCAAGCGCACGTCGATTTCTACAATCACCTGGTCGAAGGCGATGGCGAATCGGCGGAAGCGCATCGTAAGTTCTACGACGAATACAACGCCGTGATGGATCTATCGGCCGAGTACTACCTCGAAACACTGGAAATGGTTTTCATGCAACACCAACTACCAAAGGGCGAGATGGTGGTGAATGGAAAACAAGTGCAACCCTGGGCTATCCATAAGACCGCACTGTTCACCGTCGAGGGCGAACTGGACGACATCTCCGGCCCCGGCCAGACCGAAGCTGCGCACGAAATCTGCACGGGCCTGGCGACGGACATGAAGGAACAATTCCTCGTGCCCGGAGTCGGTCACTACGGCATATTCAGCGGCCGACGCTGGCGCGAGATCATCTGCCCGCGCGTTGCCGAATTCATTCGCAGGCACAGCTAGTGTAATGCTGCATTCTTGATCGCGCATAAAAAGGCACGGGTAATTCCCGCAGAGGCGGGAATCCAGCGACGTGCCGCGACAAAGACACTGGATCCCCCGCCTTCTCGGGAACGACAAAACCTGAGTTTATAAGTCGTGCTTTGCGAAGCAGACCACTAGCTCGCCAAAGGCAAACGCTCTCCCCTCGCAAATTTCATGCTTGCACTTGATATTACCGCTGTAAAGCTATGGGCTATCCACCGCAAATCCCGGCCAAGAAAAAATGGGGACTCAAGAAAATCAACCACCTAAATGCAGTGTAATTTGAAAGTTAACGGCGATAAAAAAATATGACTAAAGTTATATTGACACACCGCCCGTTGAGAGACACACTCCGCCCCGCAGTGTCGCAGTTGTAGCAAGCGATTCATCGTGCGGCGGGGTTACTGCGTGCGGTGATCGTGATTCAAGTAGATAAAAATGATTTGATATTTTTCATTCCTTAGGAGGGTGTATGCGTAATCTGAAAAAAGTTGCTCTGGTTGGTATGTTGTCCGCTCTGTTCGCACTCCCGGCCGCCGCCGAAACCATCGTTGCTTATGAAGTCGCCACGAGCGTCGTGTTCACCGGCACGGGCGCGCCGGGCAGCACGATCACGGTGGGAGCCACGCTGGCCAAACCCGCCAATCACGCCCAGATCATTGGTTCGAAGCAAGAGTGGTGCGTCATCTCCGGCTATGGTCAGTACGGCCCGGTTCTGTGGTGCAATGAGAGCATCGTCATCAACGGTCGCGGCTCCATGATCTCGGCCGGCTACATCAACCAGACCCTGCTCGAAGCCTATGTGCCGCAGACCATCGCCATCACCAGCGGCGCGGGTCAGTTTGCCGGCAAGACCGGTACGCAGACCATCCAGCAGGTCGTCTTTCCTTCTGAGTTCCTGCTGACCATGGTTGTGAACTAAAAGTCTCACGCAGCAGTGCAGCAAAATCGCGGCGCCGAGTAGGCGCCGCGATTTTTTTGCCTATACCTTTCGTCTAGCTTGTAACAAAGCCCTATAACTTCACCCATGTAGCAGTCTGATTCCAAAAGAAATCACCCACCCTATGTTTTAAGTGGTTCGGCAAGGATGTCAGAATTTTATCGCGATATAAAAAAACATTACTTCAGTTATATTGACAACGGGATTTTAGCCGTCCACACTTCAAATCGCAGCACAGACGTTGTAGTCCGTTAAGTCCTACTCGGTGACTTCCTCGTCGGCACCATATAGTACAGGCCGCTCGGGAATCACAAATCCAAGAAATTAGTATTTTCCTAATCCCTAGGAGGGTCTATGCGTACTCTGAAAAAAGTTGCTCTGGTTGGTATATTGTCCGCTCTGTTCGCACTCCCGGCCGCTGCCGAAACCATCGTTGCTTATGAAGTTGCCACTCGCGTTGTGTTTACAGGCACGGGCGCACCCGGCAGCACCATCACAGTGATTGCCACGCTGAGCAACCCCGCCAATCACGCCCAGACGATTGGCTCGAAGAATGAATGGTGCATCATCGCCGGCTACAACCAGTATGGCCCCTATCTGTGGTGCAACGAAAGCATCGTCATCAACGGTCGCGGCTCTTTATTCTCGTCCGGCTACATCAGCCAGACCCTGCTCGAAGCCTATGTGCCGCAAACCATCGCGATCACCGGTGGCGGCGGCCAGTTTGCCGGCAAGACCGGTACGCAAACCATCCAGCAGGTTGTTTTCCCTGCTGAGTTCCTACTGACCATGGTCGTGAACTAAAAAGTCTCACGCAGCAGTGCAGCAAAATCGCGGCGCCTACTCGGCGCCGCGGTTTTTTGCCTATGCCTTTTTCAGTTCGTCACAAAGCGATCATCAGTTTGCTCCGGCTTGCATAATATTACTAACGGCATATTGACTTGTGGATTTTCGCCGTCCACACTTCATTTGTAGTAAAGCAGTCGAGGTCGGTGGTTCGCCGTTCAGCTCGAAGCACGCCGCTCGGGAACCAGTATTCTAAGTAGGTAATAATTTCTTATTCCAATCCTTAGGAGGGTGTATGCGTAATCTGAAGAAAGTTGCTCTGGTTGGTATGCTGTCCGCTCTGTTTGCGCTTCCGGCTGTTGCCGCTCAAACCATCTTGACCTATGAAATCGGTGGTGTCCCGGTCTTCACCGGCACCGGCGCTCCTGGTAGCACGATTCAATTGACGGCGGCTCTGACGAACCCGGCGAACCACAGCCAAGTCATCGGAACAAAAAACGAGTTCTGCATCATCACTCACTACGCACCCGGCCCATTTCTTTGGTGCAACGAGAGCCTAGTTTTCAACGGAAAAGGCACCTTGTTCGCTCAAGGCGTAATTGACGAGATCCTGCTCGAGCACTATGTGCCACAAACTATCGCGATATTTGCCGGCAACGGTATTTACGCCGGTAAGACTGGCACGCAAAAGATTCAGCAAGTCGTGTTCCCCAATGAGTTTTTCCTGACGATCAAGCTGAACTAAGCAAACGTACTCGCAACTCGAAGCGCGGCGCCGGATAGGCGCCGCGCTTTTTTTATTACTTTCGTCTAGTTTATTACAAAGCACTGTAAGTCAATATCTTTAGCGTTTGATTTTCAAGACTATCGTCTTTCGCCTTATTTTTAGGCCATCTCCAAGCAATGCTGAAATTCCATTTGCTCATAAATAAATATTACCAAAGTTATATTGACAAGGCGATTTTAGCCGTCCACACTTCAAACCGTAGTAGAGACGTTGTAGTCAGTTTGACTGTACTGGTGGTTCTCTATTCGGTGCAATACCGGCCACTCGAAAATCACACATCTAAGAAGTTAATAATTTCACAATCCCTAGGAGGGTGTATGCGTAATCTGAAAAAAGTTGCTCTGGTTGGTATGTTGTCCGCTCTGTTCGCACTCCCGGCCGCCGCCGAAACCATCGTTGCTTATGAAGTCGCCAATAGCGTTGTGTTCACGGGCACGGGCGCGCCCGGCAGCACCATCACAGTGGTTGCCACGCTGAGCAACCCCGCCAATCACGCCCAGACGATTGGCTCCAAGAACGAATGGTGCATGATCACTGGCTATGGCCAGTACGGCCCGGTTCTGTGGTGCAATGAGAGCATCGTCATCAACGGTCGCGGCTCCATGATCTCGGCCGGCTACATCAACCAAACCCTGCTCGAAGCCTATGTGCCGCAGACCATCGCCATTACCAGCGGCGCGGGTCAGTTTGCCGGCAAGACCGGTACGCAGACCATCCAGCAGGTTGTTTTCCCTGCTGAGTTCCTGCTGACCATGGTCGTGAACTAAAAAGTCTCACGTAGCAGTGCAGCAAAATCGCGGCGCCGAGTAGGCGCCGCGATTTTTTTGCCTATATCTTTCGTCTTGTGTGTGACATATGTCACACATTGCAATTACATCATCATCCTCGCTATACGATCATCGCTAATGCCTTTGTTTACGCCACTCAGCAAGAATATTAAATTTAATCCGGGTATAGAAAAAATATAACTAAAGTTATATTGACACAAGGTCGCTCGACCTCCACACTTCAAACCGTAGTACAGCAGTTGCAAGTCGGCGGTTCTCGGTTCAGCACCACATACGCTGCTCGCGAGCCACTACTTATTAAGTCACTAATAATTTCATAATCCTTAGGAGGGTGTATGCGTAATCTGAAAAAAGTTGCTCTGGTTGGTATGTTGTCCGCTCTGTTCGCACTCCCGGCCGCTGCCGAAACCATCGTTGCTTATGAAGTCGCCACAAGCGTCGTGTTCACCGGCACGGGCGCGCCGGGCAGCACGATCACGGTGGGAGCCACGCTGGCCAAACCCGCCAATCACGCCCAGATCATTGGTTCGAAGCAAGAGTGGTGCATCATCTCCGGCTATGGTCAGTACGGCCCGGTTCTGTGGTGCAACGAAAGCATCGTCATCAACGGTCGCGGCTCCATGATCTCGGCCGGCTACATCAACCAGACCCTGCTCGAAGCCTATGTGCCGCAGACCATCGCCATCACCAGCGGCGCGGGTCAGTTTGCCGGCAAGACCGGTACGCAGACCATCCAGCAGGTCGTCTTTCCTTCTGAGTTCCTGCTGACCATGGTTGTGAACTAAAAGTCTCACGCAGCAGTGCAGCAAAATCGCGGCGCCGAGTAGGCGCCGCGATTTTTTTGCCTATACCTTTCTGAGCTTTCCTTCGTAGCAGTGTCCTCCGTTGGTCTATTCCGGTTTTTCTGGCTATCAATGGCGTAGCGACCATCATCCCCGTAAGCAGAGGGAAATGTGTCAAGTAATACACGAACTCTAGACGAGTCCGATGCCTCGACCGATGCCTCGACCGATGCAAATCTTATCCATCAGGTAAGGACCCTGTTGTTGCATGGGGGGCAACTGTCCAGTATTTTTCTATACGCCGTCTATCAGGCCTCCCAAGACGCGCTGAGAAGGCGGGCATGCTTGCAAACGGTCAAATGATCTCTCGCGTCTCCAAAAAACGTACATCTGGATAGCGCTCTTGCGTCAGCTTGAGGTTGACGCGATTGGGCGCGAGATAGACGTATTCGTCCGCACCATCCAGCGCAATGTTGAGCGGATGTTTATCGACCAGTTGCTTGATGTCGCCGTCGGTGCCGCGTAGCCAACGCGCCGTGGCGCAAGGATAAGACTCGAATACCACGTCAACACCGTATTCGTTTTCCAGGCGATGCGCGACTACATCGAACTGCAAGGTGCCCACCGCGCCGAGGATCAAATCGTTTGAGGAAAGCGGACGAAAGAGCTGAGTCGCACCCTCTTCCGCCAATTGCTGTAAACCTTTTTGCAGTTGTTTCATCTTCAACGGGTTGCGCAGGTTGGCGCGCTGGAAATGTTCGGGTGCGAAGGATGGAATGCCGGTGAAGAACAGTTCTTCGCCTTCCGTAAAGGTTTCGCCCAGGCGCACCGTGCCGTGGTTGGGAATACCGATAATATCGCCCGCATAGGCATCGTCGGTAGTGCTGCGGTCGCGCGCCATGAAGGTGATAGCGTTGTTCACCGCAATGAACTTTCCGCTGGCGATCTGGCGTATCTTCATGCCGCGTTCAAAATGGCCGGAGCAGACGCGCAAGAAGGCAATGCGATCACGATGCTTGGGGTCCATGTTGGCCTGTATCTTGAAAACGAAGCCACTGAAAGCGGGTTCATTCGGCGTCACGGTGCGTGCCTTGGACGAACGCGCGAGCGGTGGCGGCGACAGATCGACCACCGCATCGAGCAGCGATTGCACACCGAAATTGTTAACCGCGGAACCGAAAAACACCGGCGTTTGCCTGCCGGCCAGATAAGCTTCGCGGTCGAAGGTGTGCGAAGCGCCGCGCACCAGCTCAATATCCTGGCGCAGCTCGGTGGCCTGATCGCCGATCAATTCATCCAGTCGGGGATTGTGCAAGCCGTCTATGGTCTGGGCCGTGCCTTTCTCGGCCTGCGCATCGAACACCATCACGGTATCGTCGTAGAGGTGATACACGCCGCCAAAGCGTTTGCCCATGCCTATCGGCCAGGTAAGCGGTGCGCACTGGATGCCCAGCACAGATTCGATTTCGTCCAACAACTCGATGGGAACGCGCCCCTCGCGGTCGAGCTTGTTGATGAAAGTCAGGATGGGTGTATCGCGCAAGCGGCAGACGTGCATCAGCTTGATGGTGCGCTCTTCCACGCCCTTCACCGAATCCACCACCATCACGGCGGAGTCGACGGCGGTCAATGTGCGGTAAGTATCCTCCGAAAAATCCTCGTGGCCCGGCGTATCGAGCAGGTTGATGACGCAATCACGATAGGGGAATTGCATCACCGACGACGTGATGGAGATGCCGCGCTGTTTCTCCAGTTCCATCCAGTCTGAAGTCGCATGGCGGCCGGTTTTGCGTGCGCGGACGGCGCCGGCCATCTGTATCGCGCCGCCAAACCACAGCAGCTTTTCAGTCAGCGTGGTCTTGCCCGCGTCCGGGTGGGAGATGATGGCAAAGGTGCGCCGACGGCGAATTTCCGTATCGTGTGTCACAGCAGGGAGTTTCCAGAATGCAGCGAAATGCGAAGGCGCGATTATACGGAATTGGCGATGGCTACCATGACGTGACACCCACAAAAACACTGCCCGCCAAAGCGGGCAGTGTTTCTCGGAGTGACTTCGGTCTGGTCACTACTCGGCTTCGCCTTCTTCGCGGCGGCCATTTTCGTGGTGCTTCACGTCGCCACGCTGCTTGCGGCCATACTCATCCACCTGCCGCTTGGCGGCGTCGAAGGCGTCTCGCAGGGCGACATAGATGTCTTCGTGTTTGTCGCGATTGACGATGATTTCGCTGCCCGGCACCTTGATATCGATGCGTACATTGTGCAACTTCCCCTGCTGGCTGTGCTTATGTGGCAATTCTACGGTGACGTGACAACCAATGATATTTGGATAAAACGTTTCCAGTTTTGCGGCCTTCTCCCGAATGACTTGCTCGACTGCGTCGGAATGAGGAATGTCCTTGAATGTGATCTGGATGGGTCTTTGCATGATGATGCCCTTCTCTCTTGAGTGAAACGGAAAAAAGACTTCCGATTGCAGAATAAGCCTAGCGCAACATAGAGCCTTGAGCTAGGTCAATACGCGCACATTCCTTGGCTATCCTGTGCGCCGGTCCGCTTCAGCAGCCAAATTTCGCAACGTCGGCGAAAGGGCGACCGAATAAGCCGCCACCTCTGCCAGAGGCCCTAAGCAATTCCACTAACTCGGCGGCATAGAAATCAATATCCACGGCGCGCAAGGCATGCATATCCACCTCACCCATGCGATAGATTTTGGAAATATTGAGTACGTGAAACACGGCCTCCGCAGGCGGATTGTCGGTGATATCGCTCGTCGTAGGCTCAGGAAAAAATTCCTGATGCCGTTATTGTCACCAGGCACTTTGAAGGCCGGTTGATTCGGATCAACGAATCAGCTTAATAACCCTTGGGCAAGTCGAAAACCAAGGTATATCATGTTCACTCGAAGTAGCTGTAAGGAGCGCATCATGGCCAAGAACCTTTCTCAGACTCCGCCCGAATACGACAAGACGCGCATCATCGAGCGACCGGATGGCTACTATTGGCAGGATCAGGACAATGGCGGTGAATATGGCCCTTTCCCTACCCTGATTCTCGCCATCGAAGACATGAACTATAAGGACGACTCGGATTACGAGCCCGGTGAAACCTTACTGGAAGCCGAGAACGAAATCGGTATTTCCGACTGGATAGACCCGGACACCGGCGTGCCGGCCGAAGAAGGCGGCCCGCATCTCGAGGACCACTGAGCGCGGAAACAATGCTGACGCGGATCGCGCCCGCAGCCGCTTCTCCATCATGATGCGCCCCGATTATCAGGGCGACGGCATCGTCAATCTCATGCGCAGCATAGGTGAAGCCTGCGGCGCGCCTGTTTCATCTTCGACTCTGTATCACCCGCTGAAACTACTCGATGCCTCGACGCTCAACGAGGCGCGTCACATTCTGCTTTTGGTCATCGATGGTCTGGGGTACAACTACCTGATGAACAATGGTCAAGGCGGCGCGCTGCATGGGGCGCTGCGCGGGCACATGACTTCGGTATTCCCTTCCACAACGGCCACCGCCATCACCGCCTTCATGAGCGGCGTCGCGCCCCAGCAGCATGCACTGACCGGCTGGCATATATATTTTGAGGAGCTCAATGCCATCGCCGCGGTATTACCTCTCACGCCGCGTGGTGGTAAAAAATTCGATGTCGAGGCAGAAAAATTGCCGAGCCGGCTCTTCAATCATGAGCCCATCTTCAATCGCATCACACGCCCGGCACTGGTGTTTTCGCCACACTACATCGCACGTTCTCCGTTCAGCCTTTACAACGCCGGGCGCGCAGAGATACGGCCTTACAAGAAGCTTGACGATCTCTTTATCCAGCTTTCCGATGCCGTGCGCGGAGCGCGCGAGCCGAGCTATATCTACGCCTACTATCCCGATCTGGATGCGCTGGCGCACGAGCACGGCATTGCCAGTGCCGCTGTCGCCCACCGCTTCGCCGCGCTCGATGCGGCGTTCGGCGAACTTCTACACCATTTGCGAGACACGGACAGCGTCGTCATCGCCACCGGCGATCACGGTTTCATTGACGCCCCTGACGAACGATTGATTTCGTTGGAAGCCCATCCCGAGTTAGCCGAAACGCTCGTGCGCCCACTTTGCGGCGAGCGCCGCGTGGCCTACTGCTATGTCAAACCAGCAATGCACGCGCAGTTTGTCGGCTATGTGCAAGACCACTTCGCCCATTGCACCGAAATTATTGAAAGCGCTGATTTGATTGCGCAAGGCTGGTTTGGTCTCGGCCCACCCCACCCGCACCTGGCCAGCCGCGTCGGCGACTACACGCTCATCATGAAAGAAGACTGGACCATTAAGGACAGCATGCCAGGCGAAAGCATGTATCACCAGATCGGCGTGCACGGCGGCGTCAGCCACGATGAGATGTTGGTGCCGTTGATTGTGGCGGGAAGGTAAGCCAACCGAAGCGCCCTAGCGCTTCACACCATGTAGCGCGCTTGCCCACTTCATGCCCAGCGCGATAGCGCACAGGACCGACACATAGAATATCAGTTGCATTCCAGCGGGCCGATCCTCGTAGCCGATCAGGCTGTGCAGCAACATACCCGGCACCGAATGTTCAGGCAATAGCGCCGAGCTATCCCAAATTGGCGCTGCGAGGCTAGGAATGAGATCGGCCTGAATCAGGAAGCGTGCGGCCTGCGATGCCATGCCGGCAGCGAGCAGCAATACTAATACGGTTGTTGCCGTGAAAAACCAACGCAGCGGCACGCGCAGCAAACCGGCATAGAGCAGATAACCCACGGCGGCACCAGCGGCGAGGCCGATGACACCGCCAGTCAGCATGGTGGATGCACTGCTGGCATCGGACGTGGCAATGCCATAGAGGAACAAGACCGTTTCCGAACCTTCGCGCAGCACGGCCAGACCGACCACGATCAGCAGTATCGAGCACTCGCGTGTGCCGTCACGTATCTCGCCACCGACAGACTTGGCCGAGGCGGCAAGCTCGGCGCCGTGAGTCGTCATCCACATGTTGTGCCAGGCTAACATGGCCACCGCAATACCCAGCACCGTCGCGTTAAACAGCTCCTGTCCCATGCCGCTTGCCAGCGAAGCGATGGTTTCCGTGGACACGGCCACTACCGCCGAACCGGCCAAGCCCAGCGCAACGCCGCCCAGCAGCCAGCGATTGCGGCCTCGTATGCTGCGCGTGGCGGCAGCGATAATGCCTATCAGTATGGCGGCTTCAAGAACTTCGCGAAATACGATGATGATTGTGCCTAACATGGCTCGCTCCAATGACTGATTGGCGCCTATTGCGCGCCTATTGCGCGACTACTCGACGACTATTGGGCGACTATTACACCCTGCGCTGTCTTTTCGTTGTACTCGCCGACAAAGGGATAACGCCCCGCTTTCAACGGGCCGATATTGATCGTCGCCGTGCTGTTGGCCGGAATGACCTTCTCGCGTTTGAGCTCATGGCTTTCGAACTCTTCGGGCGTGCTGTCCTGGTTTTGCACCTTCACCTTGATTTTCTTGCCCGCTGGCACGGCCAGTTCGGCCGGCTGAAAGCGATGGTCCTTGATGACCAGCGCAAACTCGGTATCGTCCGCAAACGCAGGCGACACTGCCAAAAGGACGGCGAATAGTGCAATGAGGAAAGAAACAAAACGGGCGTTGATCATGTTAGCCTCCGGTTAAGATGGCCAAATGATAATGGTTATCGTTTGTAATTGCAAACTATTTTTAACTGAGACTAGGCTGTTGCCACGACGATGCTGAAAAAGGGCCTTGGTCGTGAGACCAAAGCCCCTCCTCATCTGTTGTTCAACCTAGGCTACTTGCCACTTTCGCAGGTCTTCACGCCAATCAGCGTATAGGCCGGGCAGAAACGGAAGATGCCCGTGGCAAGCGGCACCACGCCTATCCAACCCCACATGCCGATCATGCCGGCCAGCGTGGCACCAATCAGCGCCAAACCCAAAACGATACGAAGAATACGGTCGATGCCGCCGACGTTTACTTTCATGTCAAACCTCCTTACGTGGTTGAAATCGGTTCAGAAACCCTCTTTGACACCCAACCCTCGCAACATACGCTCCATAAGGCACCAGCCGGTGAAGCCGCTTTGCAGCAGATTGGCGCCGATGAAGGCGGTGAAGGCCAGCCACCACTGGCTGACGAAAACGGGACTGCCGGGCATGCCCAACGCCAGCGACAACAAGATAAAACTGCCGGCGATGACGCGTACGAGTTTCCATGAGGTCATGATGTTGCTCCTAGCTGAGAATGTTTGCTTGAATACGCCATGTAATACAACAACGGGATCACCACCAGCGTGAGCAGGGTGGAGACGAAGATGCCGAAGATCAGCGAAATCGCCAAGCCGTTGAATATCGGATCGTCGAGAATGAATAGCGAGCCGATCATGGCGGCCAAGCCCGTTAGCACGATAGGCTGGGCTCGGGTAATCGCTGAGCGGACGACCGCGTCGCGGAAAGGCACGCCAGCCGCCACTTCCAGCTCGATGAAATCCACCAGCAGAATGGAATTGCGCACAATGATGCCGGCCAGCGCGATCATGCCGATCATGCTGGTGGCGGTGTAGGGCGCACCGAGCAAGGCGTGGCCGGGCATCACGCCGACGATGGTGAGCGGAATCGGCGCCATGATGATGAGCGGCGTGAGATAAGAACCGAACTGCGCCACCACCAAGAGATAAATCATTACCAACCCCACGGCGTAAGCAGCGCCCATGTCGCGGAAGGTTTCGTAAGTGACCTGCCATTCGCCATCCCACTTCAACGCGAAATCGCGATAAGCCTCGGCTGGCTGCTGCGTAAAATACTCGACGATATGCCCACCGCCAGGCGTCTTGATCTGCGCAATCGCCTCGCGCATGGCGAACATGCCATAGAGCGGGCTGTCTATCTTTCCGGCCATATCGCCCACGACATAATTCACCGGCAAGCCGTCCTTATGGTAGAGCGGCTGCTCGCGCAGATTGTCCAGCGGCTGATCGCTCACAGTGACCAGTTCGGCCAGCGGTACCAGGCCACCCTGGGCGTTTCTCACACGCAAACGCAGGAGCGTATCGAGGCTGCCTTGGTCGACATCCGGCAGGCGCAAGGTGGTAGGCGCCGGGTACTTGCTGGCATCGCGCAAATAGCTCACGGCCTCGCCTGACAGGCCTGCACGCAGCGTAGCGACGATGTCCGCCTGCGACACCCCCAGCAGGGCGGCCTTGCGCCGGTCCACCATAAGCATCTTCTTTTCTGCGACAGCGATGGCGCTCTCGTCGACATCCACCACGCCAGACGTCTGCTCGAAAACCGCCCGCACCGCATGCGAAACGACACGCCGCCCGGCTTCGTCCGGCCCATAGATTTCCGCCACGATGGGCGAGAGCACCGGCGGCCCGGGCGGCACCTCTATCACCTTTACATTGGCGCCGTGGCGCTTGCCGATCTCCTGCAAAGCGGGACGCAGCCGCATAGCAATGGCGTGACTTTGCTCGCTGCGCTCGTGCGCACTGACCAAATTGACTTGCAAATCGCCAAGCTCGCCGCCGCTGCGCAAGTAGTACTGCCGCAACAGACCGTTGAAGTTGATAGGCGCGGCAGTTCCGGCATAGGCCTGATAATCCGTCACTTCCGGCACGGTGGACAGATAGGCGCCCAGCTCGCGCAACACGGCGGCGGTCTTTTCCAGCGGCGTGCCGGCGGGCATATCGACCACCACCTGGAATTCCGACTTGTTATCGGAGGGCAACATTTTTAGCCGCACCAGGCCCGCCACCGGCAGCGCCAAGGCTAGGACAATGAGGGCCAGTACACCCAGCCCCAACCAACGCCGGTTGCGTGCGCCCCGCTCGGCATGCAGAAACGGCGCAAACACCCGTTCGAAAACCGGCGTCACGCGCTGTGCAAGATTGCGACCAGTGGCGTAACTGGCAGGGTGAGGCGTGTGCTTCATCCACAAACGCGCCAGCCAGGGCGTGACCACGAAAGCGACGACCAGCGAAAGCAGCATGCCCATGCTGGCGTTGATGGGGATGGGACTCATGTAAGGCCCCATCAACCCGGTCACGAAAGCCATGGGCAGCAACGCAGCGATCACGGTCAAGGTTGCGAGTATGGTGGGGCCGCCCACTTCATCCACCGCACCGGGAATGATGTCCGTCAGACTTTTTTCCGGCGTGAGTTGTTGATGCCGATGGATGTTCTCCACCACCACGATGGCGTCATCGACCAGGATGCCGATGGAGAAAATCAATGCGAACAGCGAGACGCGATTGAGCGTGAAGCCCCAGGCCCAGGAAGCGAACAGTGTCACAGTGAGCGTCAAAATCACCGCGGTGCCGACGATGGCCGCTTCACGCCGGCCCAGCGCAAAAAAGACCAAGGCCACGACAGACGCCGTAGCGAACAGTAGCTTGTGTATCAGCCGCTGGGCCTTGTCGTCGGCGGTCTCACCGTAATTGCGCGTCACGCTGACTTCGACGTTCGCCGGGATGACGACATTTTTCAAGGCATCCACGCGGCGCATCAGTGCGGCAGCGACTTCCACGGCATTCTGGCCGGGCTTCTTGGTCACGGCCAGGGTCACCGCCGGATAGTCGCCGCGCAGCGCATTCGCTGACTTCGCCGCCACGCCATGCCAGACATAATGGGCCGGTGTGGGCGGCCCATCGCGAATCTCGGCCACATCCTTAAGTGAGACCGGCTTGCCGTCTTTGACGCCAACGATGACCTCGCCCACGGCCTGCGCATCGGCCAGCCAGGGACCGGACTCCACCGCGATGGCGCGATTGCCTGCCAACACGTCACCTGCCGGCATTGAGGCATTCGCGCCCTGCAAGGCACGACGCAAATCATCAACGCTGACATTCGCTGCCGCCAGGCGTGCCGGGTCCAGCTCCACATTCACCGCACGACCGGGACCACCTACCGTCGTCACATCGCGCGTCCCTTTAACGCGCTTCAAATCGGCTTCGAGGCTGTGGGCGACGCGCTCCAGCTCGAATGCGCCTAGGCTTGCCTCCTTGCTCCACAGCGTGAGCGTGACGATGGGAACATCATCTATACCTTTTGGCTTGATGATAGGCTCCAGCGTCCCCAGCCCCGCTGGTAGCCAGTCGCGGTTGCTGTGCACGGTGTCGTAAAGGCGCACCAGCGCTTCGGTGCGCGGCACACCTACTTCGAATTGCACGGTAATGACGGCCAGCCCCGGCCGCGACAGTGACATGACATGCTCGACATTGGCGATCTGGCTGAGCACCTGCTCGGCGGGGATGGACACCATTTGCTCGACGTCTTTGGCGGAAGCGCCTGGAAAGGCAATCAGCACATTGGCCATGGTGACGTTGATCTGCGGCTCTTCCTCGCGCGGCGTGACAAGCAACGCAAACATGCCCAGCAGGAATCCCACCAGCGCAAGCAACGGCGTAATGCGCGCCGTCTGGAAGAACTGCGCGACGCGTCCGGAGCTACCCAATGGTTCGCCCATAACCATGTCAGCGCACTTGCGCCGCCGCAAGTGGCTCAAGCGCCACACGCTCGCCGACTGCCAGACCGGACAGCACTTCGATGTCACCGCCCAGCGCGCGCCCGGTCCTCACCAGACGCAACGAGGGCCGGCCCTGAGCATCAACCACGTAAACCGCGCTGAACTCCGCACGGCGGAAGACCGCCGAGGCCGGCACGAGAATACGCCGATGAGCCAGCGACAGAACCCCAGACTGCGAACGCTCGGCGCCGTCATCCGCCTCAGGCAGCCAGGCCCGCGCGAACATGCCGGGCGTCACCCCGGTGAGGCCGACCGGCAGATCGAGGCGTACTTGCATGGTATGCGTGGTTGTATCCGCGGTGGGCAGCACGGTGACACTGCGGCTGGTTTGCCAACGATGCGCCTCCAGCAGGCCGGGTAGCTCTAATTTCACGGGCTGATCCCGCCGTAGGCGCGTAGCGACGCTTTGCGGCACGGTGGCCGTCACCCGCAGCGCCGCCGGATCGTAGAGAGTCATTAGGGCGCGTCCGGGCAGCGCCATGTCGCCTTGCGTCACTGGCACCTCTGCCACTACACCGCTGTAAGGCGCAGTCAGCGTGAAATAGCCTGATTGGGTACGTCCCACTGCGGCCTGCGCCAGTTGCGCCTCGGTCTGGGCGCGCGCCGATTTGAGTTGCGCTTCGGCACGGTCCAAGGCGGACTGACTGATGAACTGACGCGCCTGCAACTGACGCTGACGCTCGTAATCTTTTTGCGCGATATCCCAAGTGGCGCGAGCAGCTTGCGCCTCGGCTGCGCTGGCGACAGCACCGCGCTCGGCAGCGCGGGCGTCGATACGCACCAGCACCTGGCCCGCTTTCACCGCATCGCCCGGCTTAACCAAGAGCTGCACAATGGCGCCGGAGACCTGAGGCGCAATGACCGTCTGGCGCACTGCTTCAACCACGCCTTCGGCGGCTCGCAGCGGCGCATCCACCGCATTGCGCGCGAGCGCCGTCGCCAGCGGGCCTCCGGCTGCCGCCAGCGAGCAACTGCATAAACCAAGCACCCCGAGCAAGGCCACCACTCGAAAGTTCAATGACATGCCACGCGATGACACTGTTGTCTCCTCAGCGTAACGGCAAATCCGTCAAACCCCACCAATTCTTTAGTGAGTGACTTGCCGCAGATTCAAGCGTATTATTTGCGTAATTGCGCAAATAGTCAAATAACAAATTTAGTAGGAGTTCCCCAGAAGTACACTCGGAGCCGACACAGGCAATAGCAATACATTGAACCGACAATCAACGCATTGTCACGCTTAACAAGGAGCACTGTCAGATTATGGAAGGCTTATCCGATGAGGCCCTGACGCAGGTCGCTCAGTACTTTCAGGCGCTGGCCGAACCAACACGGTTGCGCATTCTTAACACGTTGCGTGTAGGTGAGCGCAATGTCGGTGAACTGGCGGAAGAATGCGCCTGCTCCACCGCCAATGTTTCGCGCCATCTTTCCCTGCTTGCCAAGCACGGCTTGGTCACTCGCGAGGGGCGCGGTACTGCGGTGTATTACCGCATTGCTGACCCAAAAATCTATGCCTTGTGTGATTTGGTATGCGGAAACATCGCCCGCCAGTTCGAACAACGGGCCAGCATGCAGAGCGCTTTCGGCAAGGTGCGCCAAAAGAAAAGGGGCTAGCCTAAGCTAACCCCTTGATGAAACTGGCGCGCCCGGAGCGATTCGAACGCCCGACCCCTTGGTTCGTAGCCAAGTACTCTATCCAGCTGAGCTACGGGCGCGGTGTATGCAAATTATATCAAAGTGTGGCGGAGAGAGAGGGATTCGAACCCTCGATGCAGGTTTTGCCCGCATACTCCCTTAGCAGGGGAGCGCCTTCGACCACTCGGCCATCTCTCCGAACTCACTTCGACTACAGCCTCACCAGAACTACGGTTTCGGCGGCACCAAAAAGGCTGGCGATAATACCTTTTTCGCCAAGGCTGGTCAAACTTAAGACACCAACTTAGGCCACCAACTGATCCAGCTCAAACGCTTTGTGCAGCACGCGCACAGCGAGTTCCAGATACTTCTCATCGATGACAACGGAGATTTTGATCTCGGAGGTGGAAATCATCTGGATGTTGATGCCTTCTTCCGCCAGCGTGCGGAACATCTTGCTGGCGATGCCCACGTGCGAGCGCATGCCGACACCAACCACGGAAACCTTGGCGATCTTATTATCACCGGTAATCTGGCGGGCATTTGTGTGGGTCTTGACCTGCTCCAGAATTTGAGTGGCACGGTCGTATTCGCCGCGATTGACCGTGAAGGAGAAGTCAGTCGTGCCATCGTGTCCAACATTCTGGATAATCATGTCGACATCGATGTTGGCCTCGGCAATGGGGCCAAGTATCTGATAGGCGATGCCGGGGCGATCCGGCACACCAAGCACGGTCAATTTCGCTTCGTCACGATTAAAGGCGATGCCTGAGATGATAGGCTGTTCCATCTTGATGTCTTCCTCGAAAGTAATGAGCGTGCCTGGCCCTTCCTTGCCGAGTTCCTCCAGACTGGAGAGGACTCGCAACTTGACCTTGTACTTGCCAGCGAACTCCACCGAGCGGATTTGCAGCACCTTGGAACCGAGGCTGGCCATTTCCAGCATTTCCTCGAAGGTAATGGTTTTCAGCCGGCGCGCTTCTGGCACGATGCGCGGGTCGGTGGTGTAGACCCCGTCCACATCCGTGTATATCTGACACTCGTCCGCCTTGAGTGCGGCGGCCAGCGCCACACCAGTCGTATCCGAACCGCCACGTCCCAAAGTGGTGATATTGCCCACTTCGTCTACGCCCTGGAAGCCGGCCACCACGACGACACAGCCTGCATCCAGATCAGCTCGCATCTTCTTTTCATCGATGCTGACTATGCGAGCCTTGGTAAAGGCGCTGTCGGTGACGATGCTGACCTGACTTCCGGTATAGCTGCGCGCTTTGAGGCCCAGTTGCTTAAGTGCCATACCGAGCAGGCCGATAGTCACTTGTTCGCCGGTGGAAACCACCACATCCAGTTCGCGTGGATCCGGGTCAGGCTGAATTTCCTTGGCGAGCGCAATCAAACGATTGGTTTCGCCGCTCATGGCCGAGACGACCACCACAATCTGGTGTCCCTGCCCATGCCATTTTGCAACCCGCTTGGCGACATTTTTTATGCGCTCGGGCGAGCCAACCGAAGTGCCGCCGTATTTCTGAACGATGAGTGCCATTTGCCGATTTAACTAGTGCGTTGATAAACGTGAAATTTTAACCGATTTCCACCCTTATCGCTGGCATCTTGGCGCTGCTGGAAGAGCGTCGCGTCGGACGAATGCCTACGGGAATATAAGATTATGCCAACCTTGTATGTTGGCCAGATATTGTCTATACTGATAACACTATAACTTTAGTTATAGCAATTTGGCGATTCCGGTTAATTTGGTGTTTGCCTGCTTAAAGCCCCTGAAATAAGGAACCTCTCATGAAATCAGATCATATCGATGCGCGTGAAATCCGCCGCAAGCTCGGCATGAACCAGCAGCAGTTCTGGTCCAAGATCGGCGTCACCCAGTCCGGCGGATCACGTTATGAAAGCGGTCGCAACATGCCGCGCCCTGTGCAGCAATTGCTGCGCCTGGTGCACGTGGAACAAATCGACATCAGTAAAATCCGGCGCGATGACTGGGAAGTGGTCGAGTACCTCAAATCCAGTAACGCCAGTCTGTACAAGGAACTGAAAAAAGCGGCTAAGGCCAAGCCCAAGAAGTAAGGCCTTCAGGGGCTAACCTGGACGGTCAGCCCCAGCCCACGTATCCGCACCACAATCTCCTCCAGGTTCACTGCGGATAGCGGGGCCAGACGACCCGCTTCGAGCTGCATGGAGGGACGTGCCAGCCCATAGAGCAGCACGCCCTTCAGATTTTGCGTGCCTGCTCTTTTTAGTACGTTCAGGTAGGCCACAAGTTCGGCTTCCGACGGGGGCTGACCGTCCATAGCGAACATGCAGGTTTGTACCCAGGTCGTACAAAGCGCAGCGCACTCAGTGAGACGCAGAGCCACCGACTCCGGTGTAATTTCCACACCATTAATGCGGCTATAAGCCTGCGCCGTACCGCCATCGACCTTGAACCACACTTCCCCGCCTTGCGCGTGAAGCAGATTTAGACCTTCCCGCACATAGTCGCGCGATATCAAGCTGCCATTGGTGATGAGGCGAGTTTTTACCGTATTGTCCAGCCCGGCGGCCTCGAGCACACGGGCGATTAACGCAATGACTTGTGGAAACTCGCGGGCCGAGGTCGGCTCGCCGTTGCCCGAAATGGCCACATCAACCAACTGGCGAGCGACTGGCGGCACCTGCTCCGCCATAAAACGACCATGCCGCAGCTCGTGCAAAAAGCCGCTCAATTCCTGCTCCAACAACACCATATCTACTAGCGGCGCACTGCCTCGCTGTAAGTTCGGTACCTGACAATACACACAGTGCCAGTTGCAGGCGTTGTTCGGGTTCAGATTCACGCCTACCGACACGCCGCCAGCGCGACGCGATACGACCGGATAGACATAGGTTAATCCCGCGCTGTCGCGGCTATGGTCCTTGGTATTAAGTGGTTGAAACATGTTGTGCGCCTCAGAGCCCAAACGGCCCAATGCTATAATTCGCGCCTTCAAATTGCCTCACGAGATCCCATGCGCATCACTCGCCGCCTCGAATTCGACGCGGGGCATCGCATCCCCGACCATCAAAGTCAATGCCGCCATCTGCACGGGCATCGCTATGCCATAGAAATAACACTTGCGGGGGATGTTATACAACAATCTGGCTTGCCGCAGAATGGCATGGTCATGGATTTTTCCGAGGTCAAAACATTGGCCAAGGAAAGCGTCGTGGATGCCTGGGATCACGCTTTCCTCGCTTATCGCGGCGACAAAGCAGTGGTGAGTTTCCTCGAAGGCCTGCCTGGACACAAGACGGTCGTGCTCGACGTGGTACCCACCGCGGAGAATCTGGCGCTGCTGGCCTTCGAAATACTCGACCGCATCTATCGCGACACTTACGGCAATCACCTGCGACTGGAACAAGTGCGCCTCTATGAAACCCCCAATTGCTGGGCGGACGCAATGCGCGCCAAGCCGGCACCAGACAAATAAAACCATGAGTATTTCAGGGAGATTGGCGGAAGCGGTGAGATTCGAACTCACGAAGGGTTGCCCCTTGCCGGTTTTCAAGACCGGTGCAATCGACCACTCTGCCACGCTTCCATAGCGCGCCGGATTTTATCACGGCAGCTTAACGGCCCTGCCTGCTGCGGTTGAAACTTTTCCGCTTCTTCTATAGTCTTAAGCACAGAAGTCTTTTAAACGGAGGAATCCATGCAACCGAGTTACCAGATCACAGGACAAGCGTCACAACAGCAAGCCGCCCAGCAGAACCGCGTACTTCGCAACACCTACCTGTTGCTCGCGCTGTCCATGCTCCCCACTGCCTTAGGCGCGCTGGTCGGCGTGCAACTGAATTTTGCGTTCATGGCCGCCAGCCCAGTGATGTCATTCCTGCTGTTCCTGGCAGTCGCCTGGGGCTTCATGTGGGGCATCACCAGACACAAAGACAGTAGCTTGGGCGTGGCATTGCTGCTGGGCTTCACTTTCATGATGGGCGTGATGCTCGGCCCGATTCTGCAAGTGAGCCTGGGCTTCCGTAATGGTGGCAGCCTCATTGCATTAGCTGCGGGCGCCACCGGTGTGGTGTTCTTCACGCTGGCTGGCATCGCTACCGCAACGAAAAAAGACTTCAGCTTCATGGGCAAGTTCCTCTTCGTTGGGGTGATTCTGCTGCTGGTCGCCATGCTGGCGAATACGTTCTTTCAGATTCCCGCCATGTCGCTGGCTATTTCAGGCGTTGCGGTACTGATTTTCTCTGCCTACATCCTGGTTGACGTCAGCCGTGTGGTGACGGGTGGCGAAACAAACTACATCGTCGCAACGCTGTCGATTTATCTCGACATCTACAACCTCTTCGTGCATCTCCTCAACTTGCTCATGGCCTTTTCCGGCCAGCGAGATTGAAATCACGATTCGGTTAAAAAAGCGGCTTCGGCCGCTTTTTTATTTCTCGAAGAGTGCGATGGATTCGACATGGGAGGTTTGCGGAAACATGTTGGCGATGCCAGCCCCGCGCAGTCTGTAGCCCTGCTCATGCACCAACACCCCGGCGTCGCGCGCCAGCGTAGCCGGACTGCATGAAATGTACACAATGCGCGCCGGCCCTTTTTTGCTCAGGGCTTTCACCACCGCCATAGCACCTTCGCGTGGCGGATCAATCAGCAGTTTATCCAGCTTACCCAGCGCCGCCACGCTTGCCTCCGTTGCCTCGAAAAGATTGGCAACCGAAAATGTGGTGAGTGCCGCCAATCCATTGTGCTCAGCGTTGTCGTGCGCCCGCGCCACCAGAGCGGCGCTACCTTCCACGCCAATGGCATGGGCGCCGCAGCGTGCGATGGGCAGGGTGAAGTTTCCCAAGCCGCAAAACAGATCGCCTATACGCTCATCCGGTAACGGCGCCAGCAAGCTCATGGCGCGGCGTACCAGACTACGATTAATGCCGTGATTCACCTGGGTGAAATCGGTCGGACGAAAGGCCAGGTGCAAATCGAAGTCTGGCAAGGTATAGCTGAGGGGCGGCGAGTCAAGGGGATGAAACGGCCGAGCGCTTTCCGGACCGCCCAGCTGCAACCAGATTTGCACCGCATTGTCGTCGGCGTAAGCCTTAATGCGCACTTCGTCAGCGGCGGTAGGCGGCTGCAGGACGCGCAATACCAGCACGGTGACCTGGTCGCCGACGGCCACCTCGATCTGCGGCATACGGTCACGTATGGAAAGTGCCGCGACCAATGCGCGCAGTGTCGGCAGCATCGCCGAAATGTCGGCCGGTACAACGTCGCAACTGTCCATATCCGCCACATTGCTGCTGCGCTTCTCATGAAAGCCCACCAGCACGCCGCCCTTTTTTTGCACTAGCCGAACGGCCAGACGCGCACGGGAACGATATCCCCAACTTGGCCCGTAGATCGCCGGATAGATGACATCAGGCTTGACCCTGCCAACGTGCCAAAAAGCATCTTCCAACACGCGCTGTTTGGCTGCGGCCTGACCGACCGGATCTAAGTGTTGCATGCTGCAACCGCCGCAAACGCCAAAATGCGGGCACCGTGGCCGAGTACGTAAGGCGCTTTCTTTAAACACGTGCACGGCGCTCGCCAATTCATAGTTGGCCTTCTTGCGATGGCTGACAAACTCGACTCGCTCGAGGGGTAGCGCACCCTCAATAAAGATAGTCTTGCCCGACAAATGCGCGACGCCGCGCCCTTCGTGGTCCAGCGATTCGATAATGGTTTCGGGCATGATTGGCGCTAGGCGTCTGCGTATAGACGCAATGCGAAAAAGCCGCAATTGTATGCGTGGATAGGGGAATTGGATAAGGAATTGCAAGGGATTTGCAAGGGCCACGACCTTGGCCTACGATCCGCTCAAACCAAACAGGGAAAATCCCCATGGCGGAACTATATTTCGATTCCCGTACCGACTACCGGCAAGGCATCGATACCGTCCTGCGCACGGCAAAGCGAGAACTCTGCATATTCGATCCGGATCTCAAGGAACCTGACTTTGAAAGCCCCGCACGCGCCGAAGCGCTTGACGCCTTTCTTGCCGCCGATACCGAGCGCCGCGTACGCATCGTCCTGCACAACACCGACCACCTGGCTCGCTATGGGGCACGCCTATTGACGTTACTGAAGCGCCACAGCCACCGTATGGCGATACGTCAAAGCCCAGATAACCTGCGACAGCTCACCGACTGCTTTGTCTTGGGCGACGATGTCAGCATCGCGGTGCGCTTTCACGCCGACCACTATCGCGGCAAACTGGTGCTGTTGGCGCCCGAAGAGGTTCATGGCTGGCGCAGTCGCTTCGAAGACCTGTGGACCGAATCAACGCCGGCAGTGCCGGTAACGCATTTGGGTCTTTAATTTCCGCCTGCCGCGACTGTGGATTTCGGGATAATAATTGTGTTAGCATTCGCGCTTGGCTGGGGCATATCCTGGTCAAAACCAAAATTTTGGCTGTTGTAACAACTTAATTTCTTTATCGATAAGGGAATCCACAATGAAACAGTCTCTCCTCGTTGCAGCTCTAGTCGCTGTTGCTCTGACCGCCTGCGGCAAGAAGGAAGAAGCGACGCCGACTACCGTAATTGTTCCGCCTCCAGCCGCTGCTCCTGCTGCCCCGGCCGCTCCCGCTGCCCCGGCTGCTCCCGCTGCTGAAGCTGCCCCGGCGGCTCCTGCTGCCCCGGCCGCTCCCGCCGCTGAAGAAATGAAGAAGTAATAGTCTTACGCTGCAAGAAAAGCCGGCCTGCGGGCCGGCTTTTTGTTTTCCACTCCGTCATTTTCAACTCACTGTGCGCCAGTCAAGCCCCTCATCCTGGCTGGCAACCCCTATCCACGCCTGCTCGCAATTGAGCACGGCCGCCAAGCCGGCGCGCGCCAGATCTACGGTATTGTTCTGCTCGCTCAGATGCGCGGCGACGATGTGCTTCAAGCGACTGACATCCAGCGCCGCCAGCAGCTGTGCGGCAGCCTCGTTATCGAGATGCCCAAAGCGACCGGCGATACGCTTCTTTAGTTGCGCCGGGTAATTGCCGGCCTGCAATAGCGACAAATCGTGGTTGCATTCCAGTACCAGGGCATCGCATCCTGTCAGCATATGTTCAATATGGGGTGTCGAACCGCCAACGTCGGTGAGCACGCCAAGACGGTGAGCACCATCGGAGAAAACGAACTGTGCGGGCTCTCGCGCATCGTGCGGCACAGGAAAGGGATGAACTTGAAGCTCGCCAACTGCGAAGGTCGCGTGACTGTCGATGATTTCGATGGTCGGCAACTGGCCGCGGCCGTAGGGAGCGGCAGCGTAAGTACCGTGTGTCATCCACACGCGGAGATGATGGCGCAGCGCAAACTTGAAGGCGCCGGCAATATGGTCGCTGTGCTCGTGGGTAATGACAATTCCCGTCAGATCGGCTGGCGCAAGACCCAGGCGCTGCAAACGGGCTTCGGTCTCGCGTGGACCGAAACCGCAATCCAGCATCAAACGAGTACTTCCGCACTCGACGATCAACGCATTGCCGCGGCTGCCGCTACCCAGCGAAGCAAAGCGCATCGCCCTACTTCAGTTGTTCGAATAACAGGCTGAGAATTTTCTTCGCAGTATCCGATTTATCCACGCCGCCCTCGCGGGTCAGCACCTGTACCGTGCTGGCCTCACCGCTACCCTTGATGTAGATGCGATATTGCGGCAGGTTGGCGGGATCGGTCTTGCTATCGGTGCGCCAGAACGCCAGCTTGGAAAAGAACCCTTGGTCGTCTTTCTTCTTGCCGTCTGTCTCGGGGTCGACATAGCGCACAAAGTACAAGCCTTTGACACGGTCGCGATCTTCCACGGTGAAGCCGACGCGATCCAGCGCCAACCCGACGCGCCGCCAGGCGCGGTCGAAGCCCTCCTGCAAATCGAGGGAACCGGCGCCATCACTGGCGCGCGTAAGCTTGGCGCGCTCCTGCTTGGATTCCGCACCCATAATGGTCTTGGCGCGCGCTTCGTCCGTGCCCAGGCGCACCATCAGGCGACGCAGCATTTCGGCTTCCAATTCGGGATCGGCTGGCCGCGGTTGCCAGACCGTACGGTCTTTGCCTTCGGACGCATAGACTTCCATCATGCCGCGGTGGCTGATGTAGATCTCTGTGGTGCCGGCTTCCTTGCCTGTTTCGAGTCGCGTACGGAACTTGTCCCGCTCGGCCGTCGAATAGGCTTGATCAATCAGCGCACCCAGCGTGTTGCGAATGAAATCCTGGGGAATTTTGGCGCGGTTCTCAGCCCAGTCTGTTTCCATGACACCAGCATCAGCTAGCTCGATATTGATGATAAAACCCATCTCTTGCCAGAAATCCTTTACCACCGGCCAAACCTTGTCGGGCACCCCGCTGATGACCAGCCAGCGCTGCGTACCGGCCCGCTCCACGCGCATTTTGTCGATTTCCGGCAGCACGTCCTGCGAAGTCGACGGCCGCTTGCCGTCGCGTTCTATGCTGTAGGCGGAATAGGTCGCCGAGCCCTTGGGGTTGATGTCCGGCACCGCGTAGCGCTCGTCTCGATTGGGCGAGGTCAGATCCGGCGGAACTTCCAGCGTCGGCAGCTTCCCCGATGACTTGTAATCCACCTTCTTCGATTCCAACAACGACATGCTGCAGCCACCGAGCACGGCAACCGCTACGAGCAATGACGACGCCGCCTTAATTACGTTAGATGCATTGCGGATCATGCCGCGCCTCTCTATAGAAATAGACTTCATACAGTCACCCCGGCTTCACGCATGGCCAGCCGCACGCGCTCGCGGTACTCGGGCGAGAGCGGCGTCATGGGTAGGCGAATACCATCCTCAATCAACCCCATCTGCGCCACCGCCCACTTCACTGGTATGGGATTGGCCTCGACAAACAGGTGCCTATGCAGGCCGAACAGCCTGTAATTAATATCACGCGCGCGACGCGCATCGCCAGCCAGCGCCGCTACGCACATCTCGTGCATCAGTCGTGGCGCTACATTGGCCGTGACCGAAATAGTGCCGTGGCCGCCGAGCAGTATAAAGGCCAGCGCGCTGGCATCGTCGCCGCTGTACAAGGCGAAACCAGCGGGCGCGCGCATCATGAGCTCGGTGCCGCGCTCCAGATTGCCGGTGGCATCCTTGATGCCAACGATGCCCGGCACCTGCGCCAGACGCAACGTCGTCTCGTTGCTCATATCGGCAACGGTACGGCCCGGCACGTTATAGACAATCATCGGCAGGTCGACCGCTTCGGCAATAGCCTTGAAATGGCGGTAGAGCCCTTCCTGTGTTGGCTTGTTGTAATAGGGCACCACGTTCAGCGAGGCCGCCACACCGGCCTTCTTGGCATAGGCGGTAAGCTCGATGGCCTCGGAGGTGGAATTACCGCCTGTGCCGGCGATCACCGGAATGCGGCCACCGGCATATTCCACCGCAACACGAATCAACTCGCAGTGTTCCGCGACGTCGACCGTGGGCGATTCGCCTGTGGTACCGACTATGACAATCCCGTCCGTGCCTTCCTGGACGTGAAAATCGATGAGCGCCTTGAGCCGAGGATAGTCGAGACTGCCATCCTCATGCATGGGCGTGACGATGGCGACAATGGAACCCTGAATCATGGAATTTCTGCAAGTAGCGGTAAAAAGATTAGCGGCAGATTCTACTCGATCAGCCCCTGTTCGGGTACCGATAGCTCGGCCGACAAGCTGTCACAGGTCGGCCAAGACCTTGATGTGGGCTGTCACACTGCGCGCCAAGGCGGATAGCGCATAACCCCCTTCCAGCATGGAAACAATACGCTTTTGCGCGCTCCTGGCGGCGACCATTTTCAACTGCTGGGTGACCCAGACGTAATCGGACTCGACCAGGCCCAGCGACGCCATGTCGTCTTCGTAATGGGCATCGAAGCCGGCGGAAATGAAAACCGCCTGCGGCGCGAATTTCTCCAGCGCCGGCAACCAGGTATCTGTCACCACATGCCGGAACACATCGCCGCGCGTGCCGGCCGGCAACGGTACATTAACCATATTCGAAGCCGGGTTCTCGGTGCCGCAATACGGATAAAACGGGTGCTGGAACGTTCCAACCATCAGCACACGCGGGTCATCGGCGAAAATATCTTCCGTCCCATTGCCATGATGGACATCGAAATCCACCACGGCGACGCGCTGCAAGCCGTGCGCTTCCAGCGCATGGGCAGCCGCAACCGCGATGTTGTTGAAAAAGCAAAACCCCATGGCTTTGGCGCGCTCGGCATGGTGGCCGGGCGGACGCACGCTGCAAAAAGCATTTTCCACCTCGCCACCCAAAACCAGATCGGTGGCCAGCACCCCAGCGCCCGCCGAACGTAGCGCCGCTTGCCAGGTACCCACGCTCATGACCGTATCGGGGTCAAGGTGCACAATGCCGTGTTGGGGTGCGCAATCTTCAATGTCGCGATAATAGGCGGGCGGATGCACACGCACGATCTGCTCCGGGGTGGCGAGCGGCGCGTCGTGGAATGACAAATACATGTCAAGACCGGCGGCGATGAGTCTGTCGTTGATGGCGGACAAGCGCTCCGGACACTCCGGATGATGCGCACCCATGTCGTGCAGCCAGCAATCGCGATGCGTGATAAATGCGGTGGTCATGAGGCGTCCGGCCGATGCGGAATTTTCCGGCAAAATTGCAATACAATCCATTATCCCACTCTTTGTGCATTGATTCGCGCCGTTACACGCCACCCCCTGTGTTGCTCATTTCAACTTGCCCGCCGCCATGCCCCCCCTATCCCCGACATCCCGCCCGCCTCAACTCGCCCTACAGGAAATTATCGGCCAGGCCGGCCAGGTCATACTCGGCAAGGAACGCCATATCCGCCTGGCCCTGGCTTGTCTGCTCGCGCGGGGCCACCTGCTCATCGAAGATCTACCGGGCGTGGGAAAAACGGTGTTGGCGCATGCGCTGGCGCGCCTTCTGGGTCTGAATTTCCACCGCATTCAGTTCACCAGCGACATGCTGCCCGCCGACATCATTGGCGTATCCATATTCGATCGTGGCAGCAACGCCTTCCAGTTTCACGCCGGACCGATCTTCGCCCAGGTGGTGCTGGTGGATGAAATCAACCGCGCCACGCCCAAAACACAAAGCGCGCTCCTGGAAGCCATGGAGGAGCATCAAGTCACCAGCGAGGGCGAGACGCGGCGGCTGCCCGAGCCTTTCTTCGTCATCGCCACACAAAATCCGGCGCATCAGATCGGCACTTTTCCGCTGCCGGAATCTCAACTCGACCGTTTTCTCATGCGCATCGAACTAGGCTACCCGGACCACGCCGCCGAACGCGAATTGCTGGCCGGCGCCGACCGTCGCGACATGATTGCGCATCTCCCGCCCTGTTTGGACACCGCCGACCTGTTCGCCTTGCAAGCGGCGGTGGCCAAGGTGCATGCCTCGGAGGCACTCATTGCCTACGTGCAAGCGCTGGCCGAGCATACCCGCCGCTCACCTGATTACGAGGTAGGCCTGAGCCCACGCGCCACGCTAGGATTGCTGCGCGCCGCGCGCGCCTGGGCGCTGGTCGAAGACCGCGAACTGGTGCTGCCTGAAGACGTACAAGCGGTGTTGCCGGCCGTCGCCAGCCATCGTCTGCAGCCGCGCGGCGGTGGCAGTGCCACCGAAGTGGCCGCCGCACTCATCGCGGCGGTGCCTTTGCCCTAGCATGGCGCTGGCCGCGGCGTTCAAAGGCTGGCTGTTCCGTCTGCGCGGGCCAGAGGCCGCACCCATCCTTTTGAATCAGCGCCGCGTCTTTGTGTTGCCGACGCGCGCCGGTCTGCTCTATGGCATCTCGCTCCTGTCCATGCTGCTGGGCGCTATCAATTACAACCTGAGCTTGGGCTATGCGCTGATCTTTCTGCTGGCCGGCTTGGGTGTGGTTGCACTACTGCATACCTTTCGCAATTTGGTGCGACTGGAAATCGCCCCCGGCCGCACTGAGCCGGTTTTCGCCGGTGAGACAGCCCAGTTCGGCCTGATACTCACGAACACCCGGCGCCAGGACCGTTATGCAATTGGCTTGCGCATCGGCCAGGCACGCCATGTCATGACCGATCTGCCGGCGGGTTTGGGCACACTCGTCAGCGTGCCCCTGGTCGCCAGACAACGCGGTTGGCTGCGCCCCGGCCGCATCACGCTTGAGACGCGCTACCCGTTAGGCCTGGTACGCGCCTGGAGTTACATTGAGCCGACCATGCGTTGCCTGGTGTATCCGGAACCCGAGGCCCATGCGCCGCCACTGCCGGCGGCCGATGGCGGCGAAGCCGGCGGCTTGCGGTCGGGACGCGGTTCGGAAGATTTCTCCGGTTTGCGGGCGCATCAACCCGCCGATCCCTTGCGCCACATCGCCTGGAAGGCGGTGGTACGTACCGGCGGCATCGGCCCACTGCTGACCAAACAGTTCGCCGGTGCCAGTGCGGCGCAATTGTGGCTGGATTGGCAAGCACTGCCGGCCAGCCTGGGCGTGGAAGCAAGACTATCGCGGCTAACCCGCTGGCTGCTCGATGCCGAAGCACAAGGCTTAAGCGTGGGCCTGCGGCTGCCCGACCGGGAAATCCGTCCCGCCAACGGTGGCGCACATCTGCAACACTGTCTGGAAGCGTTGGCGCTGCATGGCAAAGCCCACTGACAGCGCGCCCCTGGCGCCGCAACACGCGCTGTGGTTGATCGCCTCTGCGCTATTGACACTCGCGCCGCAGGTTGAGCACACACCGGCATGGCTGATCGCTGTTTGCGCCGCTGGCCTCCTGTGGCGCACGCTCATCTGGCGGCAACGCTGGCCATTGCCGTCACGCTGGCTACTGACCCTGTTTGTTGTCGCGGGCAGTGCGGCGATTTTCGTTCAGTACCAGCATTTTTTTGGCAAAGACCCCGGCGTTGCCTTGCTGACACTGTTCCTGGTGCTGAAGTTACTGGAATTGCGCAGTGTGCGCGACGCCCTGGCCGCACTATTCCTGTGCTATTTCCTGCTGCTGACCCAATTCTTCTACGCTCAGGATATTGCCGTCGCCGCCATGACAGGTGTCGCGCTGGTGGTCATTACGGCGGCACTGGCTGCGCTCGCTCACCCGCTACGGCCACCGCAAGCGCATCTGCGCCTGGCCGGGCTAATGCTCACCCAGGCGCTGCCTTTCATGCTGGTGCTCTTCGTGCTCTTCCCGCGCGTGCAGGGGCCGCTATGGGGGTTACCGGTGGATGCCTACAGCGGTATGTCCGGGCTGTCTGACACCATGTCGCCCGGCTCGATCGCCGAACTCTCGCTGTCCAGCGCCATCGCCTTCCGCGCGCGCTTCGAGGGCGAGGCGCCGCCCCAACAACAGCTCTATTGGCGCGGCCCGGTAATGCGTCAATTCGATGGGCGCAGTTGGCACGCCGAGCGTCCGTCCACCGCCAACAAGTTGCCCTACACAGCAACAGGCAAGCAGATTAATTACGCCGTTACGTTGGAGCCGCACAACAAGCCCTGGCTTTTCGCTCTGGAACTTCCCGCCTCGTTGCCGCCGGATGCGCTGATCAGCGCCGATTTCCAATTGCTCGCCAAAACACCGGTGCGTGCCCGTCTGCGCTACGAGATGCGTTCAGAGCTTGGCCTCATCGCTGGCGGTGATGAACCACCAGAATCACTCAAGGCCAATCTGCTGCTGCCACCGGGTAATCCGCGCACGCGCGCGCTGGCCGCCACCTGGCGACGCGAGTCGCAAGACGATGATGCCGTCGTCTTGCGGGCGCTGCGCTTTTTCCGCGATGAACCCTTTGCCTACACGCTGTCGCCGCCGCTCTTAGGCAAGAACAGCATGGATGACTTTCTCTTCGACACACGGCGTGGCTTTTGCGAACACTATGCAGCGGCTTTCGTATTCGCAATGCGCGCGGCCGGCATCCCGGCCCGCGTCGTGACGGGGTATCAAGGCGGCGAGAAAAATCCAGTCGACGATTATCTCATCGTGCGCCAATCCGACGCGCATGCCTGGGCCGAGGTCTGGCTGCCCAAGCGCGGTTGGCAGCGCGTCGACCCTACGGCGGCGGTGGCGCCTTCGCGCGTCGAGATGGGGCTCGCCTCGGCCATGCCGGCCGGCGAGCCGCTGCCTATGCTGATGCGCAAGCAATTCTCCTGGCTACGCGAAATGCGTTTTCGCTGGGAGGCGACGTCCAACACTTGGAACCAATGGGTGCTGGGCTACAATCCTGAGCGACAACGTGAGGTGTTGAGCCGACTCGGCATGCGTGAACCCGATTGGCGTAGCATGACAGCGGCCCTGTCCGCGCTGTGCGGCCTGCTCATGCTGGCGCTGACGGCCTGGGCACTGAGGCAACACCAACGCCAGGACGCGGCGCAGTGGGCGTGGAATAGATTGAGCCACAAACTCGCGCCGCTGAAGCTGGCACGGCGCAGCGACGAAGGCCCGCTGGCCTACGCCGAGCGGGTGGGCAAAAGAGCACCGCATCTGGCCGCATCGATTAAGGCGATGGCCGATCTCTACATCGCACTGCGATACGCGGCCACTCCCGCACCGCCTGACTTGGCAAGCAAGACGCGCCTGGCCGCATTACGTCGTCGTATCGCTGACCTTAAACTGCACGAGTAACCATGACACCTCAAACTTGCTTGCTCTTCCTGCTCCTTGGCTTCGCAATCGGTGCCGAAGCCAAGCGCCCGCCCGAACATTTTGCCGAACGCCCCGAGGTGCGTGAGTTTGTCGTCGCCATGCACGACAAACACGGCTTTGAAATCGCCTCCCTGTTGCGGCTCTTCAGCCAGGCAGAGCCTCAACCCAAGGCCATCCGGGCCATCATGCCGCCACGCGATCCCGGCATCCGCTCGTGGCGAACCTATCGTTCGCGTTTTGTCGAGCCGGTGCGTATCGAAGGTGGTCTGCGCTTCTGGGCGCGCAATCAGACCACGCTCACTGCGGCGCGCGAGCGTTACGGTGTGCCTGAAGAAATTATTGTCGCCATCATCGGCGTGGAAACCATTTATGGTCGCCACGTTGGCAAGTTTCCCACCTTGGCAACACTCGCCACACTGGCTTTCGACTACCCACCGCGCGCGCCGTTGTTTCGCGCCGAACTGGAAGCGTTTCTGTTGCTGGCGCGCGAATCGCACCGTGATACGTTGAGCTATCGCAGTTCTTACGCCGGCGCGCTGGGCATTCCGCAGTTTCTACCCAGCAGCGTGCGCAACTGGGGTGTAGATTTCGACGGCGACGGACGCATCGACCTCGCCGGCAGCGAAGCCGATGCCATCGGTAGCGTGGCGAATTTTCTTCAGAACCACGGTTGGGAAGCGGACGGCCCGGTGGCCGAGGCGGCAAGCGTCACGGGTGAACGCTATGAGGCGCTGATCGCCGGCGGCATACAGCCGCGCATCATGCCATCAGAATTGGCCGAATATGGCGTCACCGTCACGGCCGAGGCGCCGCAGGCGCCTTGCGCCTTGATCGACCTGGTGACGCCCAATGAAGGCACAGAATACTGGCTGGGCTATCGCAATTTCTATGCGCTGACGCGCTATAACCGATCCAGCTTCTACGCTATGGCGGTTTATGCGCTGTCGCAAGAACTTGCGGCGAGGCGCCAGCAAGCTAGCACCAGCGCCAATTGACTACAACAACGTGTCCTTAGATACGCCACTGCGCTTGAGAATGCGGCGCAATTGCGCCAGCGCTTCGATTTGAATCTGCCGGACGCGTTCGCGTGTCAGCGACAAACGCTCGGCCAGTTCTTCCAACGTCGCCACTTCCTGGCCATTCATGCCGTAACGGTACTCGATGACCTGGCGCTGCTTGTCGTTCAACATGCCTATCCACTCGGCGACGAGACGTTCCACCTCCGCATGTTGCAACTGCGCCTCGGGGGATTCGGTATGCTCGTCGGCCAATGACTCACCGATGGTCAGGCTGGGATCGATCTCCAGTGGCGCGTCGATAGAGGCCACATGCTCATTCAAGGCGAGAATTTGCCGTACTTCGGCCACAGACTTATCGAGTAACTGCGCAATTTCGTCGATGCCGGTGTCACGCGCGCTGCTCGTCTCCAAGCGGCGCTGGGTGCGCAGTACCGCATTCAGTTCCTTCACCACATGCACCGGCAAACGGATGGTGCGCGACTGGTTCATGATGGCGCGCTCGATATTCTGGCGTATCCACCAGGTAGCGTAAGTCGAAAAACGAAAACCGCGCTCGGGATCGAATTTATCTAGCGCATGCATGAGGCCGAGGTTGCCTTCCTCGATGAGGTCTAACAGCGGCAGGCCGCGATGGAGGTAGCGTTTGGCGATATTTACAACGAGCCGCAGATTGCGCTCGATCATCTTCTGCCGCGCCGCCTCGTCACCCTGACGCACCCGGCGCGACAGCGCCAACTCTTCTTCCGCCGTGAGCAAGGCGTTGGCGCCGATCTCGTTGAGATAAATTTGCGTAACGTCGCTCAGAAATTCCGTCTCGACCGGCGCGGGGTCGGGGCTTGAGACATGCTCGGGAGAGACCGACTCGGTCAGCTCGTCGTCTTCCGGAACAGACTCGTCGCGCATGGCACCCTCGTGTCAGCGTGGGGGAAGAAACTTGAGCGGGTCTAGTGGCTTGCCTTGATGACGAATTTCAAAATGCAGCTTGGGCTGATCGCTATCGGTGTTACCAATCTCGGCCACCTTCTGGCCCTTGGTAACCATTTGCCCTTCTTTCGCGAGCAGCTTGCTGTTGTGCGCGTAAACGCTGGTCATGCCGCCCGGGTGCTGAATAATGAGCAGATTGCCGTAGCCGCGTATGGCGTTGTTGGCGTAGGTGATCTTGCCGGCCTCGGCCGCCAGCACCGGGTCGCCAATCTTGCCGCCGATATCGAGGCCTTTGTTACCGCCTTCGACAAAACTCGCCACAACCTTGCCATTGCTCGGCCAGGCCCAGTTAATCTCCCCGTTCGGGGCCGGCGCAGCCTCAGCAGGCTTGACCGCGACAGGCGTCGTTTCCTTGCGTGTTTCCTCAGGCTTGGCCGCAGCCTGTTCGGACCAAGCATGCTTACCACCCTTGGGTTCGCGCTTGTAGGTATCGGTGTTGCCACCGCTAGCACGCGCTTCCACTAATGCCGGAGCGGCAACCGGCTTGGTAACTGCGGCACCTTCTGGCGGTGTCACGTTCAACTGCTGACCGATTTTAATGACGTTCGGATTTTCGACATTGTTCCATGCCGCCACATCGCGGTAGGAGATGCCATGATCAAGCGCGATGCTGTAGAGCGTATCGCCCTTCTTCACGGTGTACAAATCGCTGGGCGCGACAACGGGTGCGGCAAGCGCCGGGACGGTCGCGACAGGCATCGCCTCTGCCGGCGCGCGCTCAAACACCGGCGCCGGCGACTTGCTGGCACAGCCCGCGAGACACGCTACGCACACAGCGCCGAGAATGGCAGACCGAGTTAGAGACCAATTCGCAGACGATTTCATCGCACTTAACGTCATCATTCGACTCCGGCAACCAAGGGCACAAAGCGCACAGCTTCGAGACGGCTTTCGGTGTAACCCTGCGGCGTGCGCTCCACCATCAATAAGCTTTGTTCGGAAGTACCCAGCGGCAGAATCATGCGTCCGCCGACGGCCAACTGATCCAACAAGGCCTGCGGCACGCGCACAGCCGCGGCAGCGAGAATGATTGTATCGAAAGGTGCAGCTTCCGCCAGGCCCAAATTGCCATCCGCATGCTTCAGTCGGACATTCGGCAGACGCAGATGGCGCAAGTTCGATCGCGCTCGCGCCAGCAGTGGTGCGATGCGCTCGACGGCATAAACCTCGGTCGCCAATTGTGCCAGCACAGCGGCCTGATAACCGCACCCAGCGCCGATCTCCAGGGTTTTACCCAACTCGCGACCGGCCCGTGCCAGCTCGATCATACGCGCCACGATATAAGGCTGAGAAATGGTTTGCTGAAAACCCAGCGGCAGCGCCGTATCCTCATACGCACGCGAAGCCAAGGCTTCTTCGACAAAGAGATGGCGCGGCACCGCAGCCATGCCAGCGAGCACGGCTTCGTCGCGTATGCCCTGCTCGCGCAGTCGTTCGATCATGCGTACGCGCGTGCGCTGCGAGGTCATGCCTATGCCGGACAGTTCGCGCTTCATCGTGCCAACCAATGCTGCACCATGTCCATTTGCGCGGCATGCGTGAGATCGATTTGCAGCGGCGTGATCGAGACATGGCCGTCGGCGACGGCATGAAAGTCCGTGCCCTCTCCCGCATCCTGCGCAGCGCCGGCGGCACCCACCCAGTACACGGTTTCGCCGCGCGGATTGCGTTGCTTGACCACGCCCTCGGCCTTGTGCCGCTTGCCCAGCCGTGTCACCAACACGCCTTGGGTGGTGGGCAGATCCGGCACATTCACATTCAACAATACCGGGCCGCGCAGCGTATCTTTCTGGCAGCGCAAGACCAACTCGCGCGCTACCTGCGCGGCGGTGTCGAAATGTTTGCCCTGATGGCTGGCCAGCGAAATAGCGATGGAAGGCACGCCGAGTAAATAGCCCTCGGTCGCCGCCGCCACTGTGCCGGAATAGATAGTGTCGTCGCCCATGTTGGCGCCAAGATTGATGCCGGAAATGACCATGTCCGGCAAGTGATCGAGCATGCCCGTCACAGCCAGGTGCACACAATCCGTCGGCGTGCCATTGACGTAATAAAAGCCGTTGGCGGCGCGGCGCAGGGAAAGCGGGCGGTCTAGTGTGAGGGAATTGCTGGCGCCGCTACGATCGCGCTCGGGCGCAACGACGGTGATATCGGCGATATCGGCAAGGTGGCGCGCGAGTATCTCTAGGCCGGGAGCGAAGTAGCCGTCGTCGTTACTCAGCAGAATGCGCATTGGCGATGTGATGGGTATGTGCCGCTAATGTGCCGAGCAAGAAAAGAGGCGAACCTCTGAAAAAAAATGGTCGGGGCGGCGGGATTCGAACTCGCGACCCCTTGCACCCCATGCAAGTGCGCTACCAGGCTGCGCCACGCCCCGACTGGAGGTGAATTATATCAGAGCTGCGCGATATCTTGCGTCGATCTTGCGTTGATCTTGCGTGTATCGATGCAGAGAAAGTCAGGCGCGCAGCACTTCGAGTATGCCGGCGAGTTCCAGGCGCAGCGATGCAGGCGGAACATCGCCCGCACTGGCTGCGTCGAGGATCGTGGATACTTTGCTCTCGCTATCATCCAGACGATTGCGCGCGCCGCTGATGGTGAAACCTTCGCGATACAAGAGTTCGCGGATGCGACGCACCAGCAACACTTCGTGGTGTTGGTAGTAGCGGCGATTACCGCGCCGCTTGACCGGCTTGAGCTGGGTGAACTCCTGCTCCCAGTAGCGCAGCACATGCGGCTTGACGCCACACAGCTCGCTGACTTCGCCTATCGTGAAGTAGCGTTTCGCCGGAATGGGCGGAAGATCATCCTTGTTTGGCGCCATGGCTGCTCAATGTCTCGACGGCCGCTTTAAGTTTCTGGCTAGCGTGGAACGTCACCACGCGACGCGCAGTGATGGGAATTTCTTCGCCCGTCTTGGGATTGCGGCCGGGGCGCTGTGGCTTGTCACGCAACTGGAAGTTACCGAAGCCTGACAACTTGACGCTATCGCCCCGTTCCAGCGCGGACCTTACTTCTTCAAAAAATCCCTCGACCATATCTTTCGCTTCACGCTTATTGAGGCCAACCTTCTCAAATAGAAGATCGGCAAGTTCCGCCTTTGTTAACGTCATTGCCCCCCCTGAATCCCTAAGCTTTAAGTTCGCAGTTTGGCGGCGAATTTTTGCGCAGCGAATTCGACCATTTTTGCAAGCGCCGCATCCACTTCGCCATCCGAAAGCGTTTTTTCAGTATCTTGCATAACTACCCGGAACGCAAGACTTTTTTTCTCGGATTCGATGCCTTTACCGTGATAGACATCGAACAAAACCACCTCTCTGACATGCCTCGCTGCGGCGGCCTTCAGGCCCTCTAACAAGGCCTGCGCCGGCAGGTCTTGCGCGACCACCAGCGCCAGGTCACGCACCACGGCTGGAAAACGCGACACCTCCCGATAAGCGGGCAATTGCCGTTCCAGCACTGCGGCCAGATCGAGTTCGAAGACGATGGGCGAGGCGCTCAACTCATACTTCTGCGTCCATTGCGGATGCAATTCACCGATGAATCCAATTATTTTGCCTGCCACGCTGACGGAAGCCGAACGCCCGGGATGCAGCGCCGGATGCATAATGCGCTCGAAGCTTGCCACGGTGGGCGCCAACAGCGCTTCGACATCGGCCTTAGCGTCGAAGAAATCGACGCGCCGGCTGGGTACTCCCCACTGCTCGGGCTGGGCGGGGCCGGCCAGCAGCGCAGCAATACGGCGTGGTTGCGCTAAGCCCGCCAAAGACGCGCTATCGCCGGCGCTCGATGGTACACGGAGGAAACAACGCCCGGTTTCAAAAACACGCACACGTTCGACGCGACGATTCAGGTTGTACGCCAGATTCGCGACCAAACCGCCGACGAGGCTGGAGCGCATGACGCTCATCTGGCTGGCGATAGGGTTTTCCAACTCAACGGCGTCTGCGTTGCCACAAAAATCGCGCTCCCATGCGGCATCGACGAAAGCGTAATTCACTACTTCCTGATAGTCGCGCGCCGCCAGCCAGCGCCGTACAAGACCCAGGCTGCGCGCAGACTCGGTCTGCGGCAGAATGGCGAGCGAGCCTTGTGGCAACCGCGCGGGAATGTTGTCGTAGCCATGCACACGCGCCAGTTCTTCCACCAAGTCTTCTTCAATGACGATGTCGAACCGATGCGAGGGCGGCGTAACCGTGAAGATGTCGCTTGCGCGCTGGAATTGGAGATCGAGGCCGCCGAGCAAACGTTCGGCGACGTCGCCACCCATCGGTATGCCGAGTATTTTTTCGGCGCGTGACAAGCGCAGCCGCACTGGCTCGCGACGTGGCAGGTGATTGTTGGAGACAGCCTCCGTCACCGCGCCCGCGCTCCCACCGCAGATTTCGATCACCAGTTGGCTGGCGCGCTCCAGCGCGTCACGCGTGATGGCGAAGTCGACGCCGCGCTCGAAACGGTACGAAGCGTCCGACGAGAAGCCCAAGTCGCGCGCCTTGCCGGCCACTGCGTCGGGTGCGAAAAAGGCGCTTTCGAGGAACAGCTCCGTCGTATCCAGAGTGATGCCGCTTTCCGCACCGCCCATGATGCCGGCCAGCGCCAGTACGCGCGACTCATCGGCGATCACCAGGGCATCGGCGGCGAGTTCCACGACCTGTTCGTTGAGCAGCCGGAGTTGCTCGCCGGCCTTCGGCAGGCGCACATGCACTGCGCCATGCAACTTGGCGTTATCGAAGGCATGCAGCGGCTGCCCGAGTTCCAGCATCACATAGTTGGTGATATCCACCAGCGCGCTGATGGCGCGGAGGCCGCTGCGTTCCAGCCTGCGCTTCATCCATTCGGGCGTCGACGCCATGGCATTGACGCCGGAAATCACGCGCCCGCAATAACGCGGGCAAGCCGCCGGTTCGTCGAGAAGCACCTCGCGGCTCGCCCGTCCGCTCACTGCCACCGGTTTGATCTCGACATGTTTGACCGGCGCGCCGCTCAAGGCGCCCACTTCGCGCGCCACGCCGCGCAAGCTCAGGCAATCGGCGCGATTAGGCGTGAGCTTCAGCGTATAAAGCTTGTCGTCCAGCGCCAGATAGCTGCGCATGTCCGCACCCACAGGCGCATCCTCCGGCAGAGCCAGCAAGCCGCCGTGGTCTTCGGACAGCCCCAGTTCTCGCGCCGAACAAAGCATGCCGAAGGACTCTATGCCGCGCACCTTGGCGGCTTTGATGACGAGGCCCGGCAGACTCGCGCCCACCAGCGCGCAGGGCACCTTCATGCCGGCCGCCACATTCGGCGCACCGCAGACGATGGACAAGGCCGCGCCCAGCCCCGCATCGACACTACACAGTTTCAGTTTGTCGGCGTCCGGATGTCTTTCGACGCTGAGAACCTGCGCCACGACAACGCCGCTGAACACCGCTCCCGCATCCTGCAACGCCTCGACCTCGAGGCCGGCCATGGTGAGCAGATGCGCGAGTTCGGCGCTGGTCAGCGGCGGATCGACCAATGTGCGTAGCCAGTGTTCGGAGAATTGCATGTTATTGGCTCTTGCTCAGCGGAATTGCGCGAGGAAGCGCAGGTCGCCTTCAAAGAACAGACGCAAATCATTGACGCCGTAACGCAACATGGCGAGGCGATCCGGCCCCATGCCGAAAGCGAACCCGATGAATTTTTCGCTGTCGATGCCGACATGCTTCAGGACATTGGGATGGACCATGCCGCAGCCGGCGATTTCCAGCCAGCCGGTATGACTACAGACGCGACAGCCGCGATTGGCGCCGTCTTCATCGCAGAAAACGCAGCTCATGTCGATCTCGGCCGACGGCTCGGTGAACGGGAAAAATGAGGGACGGAAGCGTGTACGCAGGTCAGGCTTCTCGAAGAAGTTGCGCAGGAAATCAGTAAACACGCCCTTCAGATCGGCGAAGCTTACTGCCTCGTCTATCCATAGCCCCTCGACTTGATGAAACATGGGCGAATGCGTGGCGTCCGAATCGACGCGATAAACGCGGCCAGGCGCGATGATGCGTATCGGCGGTTGGTGCGTTTCCATGTAGCGCACTTGTATCGGGCTGGTGTGCGTACGCAATAGCAGCCCCGGCGCGTTGCGGATATAGAAGGTGTCGTGCATCGAACGCGCCGGATGATTTTCCGGTGTGTTGAGCGCAGTGAAATTGTGAAAATCGTCTTCGATCTCCGGCCCGTCGGCAACCTCGAAGCCAATAGAACGAAAGAGTTCTTCAATGCGCTCTAAGGTCCGCGTTACCGGATGCAGGCCACCGCCGGCATAGCCGCGACCGGGCAGCGTGATGTCCAGCGCCTCGCCCTGCAATTGCGCTTCGAGCTGAGCGCGGCGCAAGGCGTCGCGGCGTTCTTCAAGTGCCGCCTCGATGCGCTCTTTAGCGCTATTGATCGCCGCGCCAGTGCTCTTGCGCTCTTCCGGCGCGAGCTTGCCCAAGCCTTTGAGCAGCTCCGTCAGGGAACCGCTCTTGCCGAGGTAACGCGCCTTGGTTTGTTCCAACAACGTGGCATCACCGGCAGCGGCGAATTCGGCGCTGGCCTGAGTGACGAGTTGGTCCAGATCAATCATGGAGGAATGTGGAGGGATAGCTACGTAGTCGCAAAAAAAGGAGGCAATCAGCCTCCTTTTTTTAATTGCGAACTAATCAAGCGGTGAGGCTGGCCTTGGCCTGATTCGCAATTTGCGCGAAAGCAGGCTTGTCGAACACCGCCAGGTCGGCGAGCACCTTGCGGTCCACTTCGATGGCGGCCTTTTTCAAGCCGTTCATCAAGACGCTATAGGTCATGCCCAGTTCACGCGCAGCGGCGTTGATACGGACTATCCACAGCGAGCGGAACTGACGCTTGCGCTGACGGCGGTCACGATAGGCATATTGACCAGCCTTCATCACCGCCTGTTTGGCGATGCGATAAACACTCTTGCGACGGCCGCGATAACCCTTGGCTGCGTCGAGAACTTTCTTGTGGCGTGCGTGCGCCGTTACACCGCGCTTAACTCGTGGCATCTTGCGTCTCCTTAAGCGTTGGGCAACATGGCGCGGACGGATTTCACGTCAGCGGCATGCACGCCAGTCACACCGCGTAACTGGCGCTTGGACTTGGTGGTTTTCTTGGTGAGGATGTGGCGCTTGAACGCCTGGCCGCGCTTGATGCTCCCGCCCGGCCGCACCTTGAAGCGCTTGGCGGCGCCCGATTTGGTCTTCATTTTCGGCATGAAAAACTCCGTTTTTTTACATGGCGGCAGGTGGCCCCCGACTTGAGAGCGCTTGCACAACCCGCAACCACTTGTGTATGAGCCTGTTGTACCGCCGGGCCGGCTCATCCGCCCTAGAATTTTGTTTTCACTTAGAGAAGAACTCGGTGCTTTCCTCAGTACTACTTCTTCTCCGGCTTCTTGATCGGCGTCATCACCATAATCAACTGGCGACCTTCCATCTTCGGAAACTGTTCCACCGTACCAAAGGGCGCAAGATCTTCTCTCACCCGCTCCAACAACCTAATACCAAATTCCTGGTGCGCCATTTCACGTCCGCGATAACGCAGGGTGACTTTCGTTTTATCGCCTTCTTCCAGAAAACGAGTCAGGTTGCGCAACTTGATCTTGTAATCGCCCTCGTCAGTGCTGGGGCGGAATTTCACCTCTTTGACATGTATCTGCTTTTGCTTGAGCTTGGCCTCGTGGGCTTTCTTCGCCTCAGCGTACTTGAACTTGCCAAAATCCATCAGCCGGCAGACGGGTGGCTGGGCAAGGGGCGCGATTTCAACCAGGTCGATCGCTGCTTCCTCGGCCATTTTCAGCGCTGACTCAACCGAGACTATCCCCAGTTGCTCTCCCTCTACTCCGATCAGTCTGATCTCCGGCGCGTTAATCTCTTGATTCAGGCGCGCCGTCTTCTGCTGTGGCTGTACGATGGTTCAAGTCTCCAAAAAAATAAAAATCAGATCGCCCCTGCACGCGCATCGCGTTCTCGCGTGAGGCGTTCAATAAACGTCTCTAGGGACATTTGCCCGAGATCCTGTCCGCCCCGGGCACGCACGGCGACCAACCCTGCCGCCTTTTCCTTGTCGCCGATGACGACCTGATAAGGCAGCTTCTGCAAGCTATGTTCGCGTATTTTATAGTTAATTTTCTCGTTGCGCAAATCGGCTGTGGCGCGCAGGCTAGCGGCGCGCAATTGCTTCAACACCGCTTCGGCGTAGTCCAACTGGTGTTCCGATATATTCATCACAACAACCTGCACCGGCGCCAGCCAAAGCGGGAAAGCGCCAGCATGGTGTTCGATAAGGATGCCGATGAAACGTTCCATCGATCCCAAGATCGCGCGATGCAGCATGACAGGGCGACGGCGCGCGTTGTCTTCCGCCACGTATTCCGCGCCCAGCCGCTCGGGCAGCGAAAAATCCAGTTGCAGCGTGCCGCATTGCCAAACACGCTCCAGGCAATCCTTTAGTGAGAATTCGATTTTGGGTCCGTAAAAAGCGCCCTCGCCCGGTTGCAGCTCATAGGCAAGACCCTTGGCCGCCAGCGCCTCGGCCAGCGCCGCTTCGGCCTTGTCCCAGGTCTCGTCGGAGCCGATGCGTTTTTCCGGCCGCGTCGACAGCTTCACCAGTACTTCATTAAAGCCGAAATCCGTATACACCTTGAGTAACAGATCGATGAAGTCGGCGGACTCGTCAAGTATCTGCGCCTCGGTACAGAAGATATGCGCATCGTCCTGCACGAAGCCGCGCACGCGCATGATGCCGTGCAGCGCGCCGGAGGGCTCGTTGCGATGGCAGGAGCCGAATTCGGCCAGACGCAGCGGCAAATCGCGGTAGCTCTTGATGCCCTGGTTGAAGATTTGCACGTGGCCCGGGCAATTCATCGGCTTCACCGCGTAATCGCGCTCTTCGGCCTTGGTGGTAAACATGTGCTCGGCATAGTTCTGCCAGTGGCCGGAGCGTTCCCACAGGACGCGGTCCATCACCTGCGGCGTACGCACCTCCTGGTAGTCATGCTCGCGCAACAGCTTGCGCAGGTATTGCTCGATCTCCTGCCAGATCACCCAGCCGTTGGCGTGCCAGAACACCATGCCCGGCGCTTCGTCTTGCAGGTGAAAGAGATCGAGCAGACGGCCGAGCTTGCGATGATCGCGCTTCTCCGCTTCTTCCAGCATGTGCAGATGAGCGTCGAGGTCTTCTTTCTTCGCCCATGCCGTGCCATACACGCGCTGGAGCATCTCGTTCTTCGAATCGCCGCGCCAGTAGGCGCCGGCCAGCTTCATCAGTTTGAAGACTTTGAGTTTGCCGGTGGACGGCACATGCGGGCCGCGGCACAAGTCGATGAAATCACCCTCGCGGTAAAGCGACACGTCCTGATCCGCCGGGATGGAGGCGATGATCTCGGCCTTGTAATGCTCACCGATGGACTTGAAAAACTCGACCGCCTTGTCGCGCGCCCACACTTCGCGCGTCACCGAAAAATCCTTCTTCGTCAGCTCACCCATGCGTTTTTCGATCACCACCAGATCTTCCGGCGTGAACGGGCGCTTGTAGGAAAAGTCGTAGTAAAAGCCGTTGTCGATAACGGGGCCGATGGTCACCTGTGCGTCGGGAAACAACTCCTTCACCGCATGGGCCAGCAGGTGCGCCGTCGAATGGCGTATGACTTCCAGCCCCTCGGCATCCTTGTCCGTGATGATGGCCAGCGATGCATCCTGTTCAATGCGATAAGACGTATCGACGAGTTTGCCATCCACCTTGCCGGCCAGCGCGGCGCGCGCCAAGCCGGCGCCTATAGAGGCGGCCACCCCGGCCACCGTCACCGGCTGCGGATATTCGCGTTTTGAACCATCAGGGAGCGTAATCGTCGGCATATTGGTCGCGCAAAACATTCGTACAAAGTGATCGCACAAAAGACAAAAGCCAGAAAACCGAAGTCACCGCGACTTCCGTCCTCTGACTTGCATTCCACATCACGTCATGCAAGCGCAAATGCGCCGTCACGAGTGCTTACGTGTGGATTCTCTCACAGCGCCGGACTAGGGGCAACGATGCTCATCTGCGTGCTCATCCGCGTCACTTAGCGGGCCTTCGCCACTTAGCAAAAATCCCGGCTGCTCACGCTCAATTGCCCCATCAGCGCCGTGCGATCCACCAAGCGCTTGGCGATGAGATGCACCACCTCGCCTTCGCGCTGCACGATGCCGAAGACGCCCAGCAATTGCGCGCCGAGCAGCTCGCGGCGCTGGCGCTCGGCGAGCGGCGCGTGCACGATCACATTGGTCATGCCGGTTTCGTCTTCCAGCGTGACGAAAATGACACCGCTGGCTGTCCCCGGTCGCTGGCGGCAGGTGACGAAGCCGGCGCAGCGGGCGAATTGCTTGGTGGCCATGTTGCGCAGTTCGGCGGCCGATATGAAGCGCTGCCGGGCGAGGTGTGGGCGCAACAGCAAGAGTGGATGGCGGCCCAGCGTGAGGCCCAGGCTGGCGTAATCGGCGACAAGGTTTTCTGCTTCCTTGGGCGCGACCAGTTGCGCTGCGGTTTCGCGCAGGGGCACGCCGGCAAGCAGATCGCCCTGCGTCTGCAACAAGGGTAGCGCCACGGCCCAGGCGGCCTGGCGTCGATGGCCGCTCAGGCTGGCGAGCGCATTGGCGGCGACCAGGGCATCGAGTTCTTTGCGGCTCAATGCGGCGCGCTCGGCGAGATCGCTCGCATCACAGAAGGCCGACTGCGCCCGCGCCGCCACAATGCGCGCACCGGCTGCTTCGCCCAGGCCGGCGATGCAATTCAGCCCGAGGCGGACGGCAAGTGCGGGTGTGGCGACTTCTTCCAGCGTGGTTTCCCATACGCTCAGTGTCACATCGACAGGCCGTATCGCCACGCCGTGACGACGCGCATCCTGCGTGAGTTGCGAGGCGGAATAAAAACCCATGGGCAATGCGTTCAACATACCGACCAGAAAGGCCGCCGGATGATGACGCTTCAACCACGCCGAGACATACACCAGCAGCGCGAAACTCGCCGCGTGCGATTCGGGAAAACCGTAGTCGCCGAAGCCTTCGAGCTGGCGGTAGAGCGC
>Ga0209181_10000985_pt1 | contig 51019 bp, 45 predicted proteins | sample MAT05_FD_187208 | JGI IMG/M metagenome (GOLD analysis project Ga0209181, IMG submission 187208) | Freshwater microbial communities from Lake Fryxell liftoff mats and glacier meltwater in Antarctica - MAT-05 (SPAdes) (version 2) | ecosystem: Environmental > Aquatic > Freshwater > Ice > Liftoff... | reverse complement strand
TCAACTACATGATCCTGCAGGCGTATGATTTTCTCGAGCTGTCGCGGCGTTCGGGGTGCAGCCTGCAGATGGGCGGCAGCGACCAGTGGGGAAATATTGTCAACGGCACCGACCTGATCCGCCGCGTCGATGCAAAGCCCGCATTCGGCCTGACGACGCCGCTGATCACCACCGCCGACGGCGCGAAGATGGGCAAGACCGCGAGCGGCGCGGTCTGGCTGCACGAGGATGCGCTGCCGACGTGGGATTACTGGCAATTCTGGCGCAACACCCACGACGCCGACGTCGGGAGGTTCCTGCGGCTGTTCACCGACCTGCCGCTGGACGAGATCGTGCGGCTCGAAGCGCTGGAGGGGGCGGAGATCAACGCCGCCAAGGTGGCACTGGCGAACGCCGCGACCGCGTTGTGCCGGGGGGCGGACGCTGCGGCAGCGGCGGCGGCTACTGCCGACGCGACGTTCTCGGGCGGCGCGGGCGACGACTTGCCGAGTTTCGCCGTGCCCGGCCCGGTGAACATCCTCGACGCGCTGGTCGGGCTCAACTTCGCGGCGTCGAAGGGCGAGGCGCGGCGGCTGGTGCAGGGTGGCGGCGCACGCATCGACGGCGAGGTCGCGGGCGAGGATGCGTTGGTCGGCCCCGGCGCGCGGGTCTCGGCCGGCAAGAAGCGCCACGGGGTGCTGGTCGCGGCGTGAGCCTCAAGTCGTCGTTCGGCGCGGTCGTCGATGCTCGCACCCGCGTCCTGATCCTCGGCTCGTTGCCCGGCGAGCGGTCGCTGGCCGAGCGCCGATACTATGCCCACCCGAGCAACCGCTTCTGGGAACTGACGGGCGCGGTGATCGACCGCGACCTGCGCGCGCTCGCCTATGACGACCGGCTGGCGGCACTGCGGGACGCGGGCGTCGGCCTGTGGGATTCGGTTGCGACCGCGCGGCGGGAAGGCAGCCTCGACGCGGCCATCCGCGACGTGCAGGCTACCGACCTCGGCGCGCTGGTGGCGAGCCTGCCTGCTCTCCGCGCCGTCGCCTTCAACGGCGGCACCTCGGCGCGGATCGGCCATGCGCAACTGGCAGGCGCAACCGCCACGATATTCGACCTGCCGTCGAGCAGCGCCGCCCACGCCGGGATGCCGCTCGCCGTGAAGCGTGAGCGGTGGCTGGCGTTGCGGGACTATCTTTAACCCGGCAGCGTCGCCCACGGACGCCACGCGAGGCGACGTTTTTCGAGCTTCGTCAGTGTCGCGGTGTCCAGTCCCGGCTGCAGCGCGCCCGCCAGAGCCCGCGCGCGCACCGCCGTCGGCCCGTCGCCGTGGGTGGAGGCGAGCCGCGCCCAGACCCAGGCCGTGCCGGCATCCTTCGCGACGCCCTCGCCGCGGGCGAAGGCCTGCGCGATGGCCAGCTGCGCCGGGGCATAGCCGCGGTTGGCGGCGCGCAGCCACCAGGTCGCGGCGCTCGCCGGGTCGCGCGGCTGGCCATGCCCGGCGGCCGCCATCAGCCCGAGCATCGTTTCGGCGATCGCCGAACCCTGCGCCGCGAGTCGGCCGAAATCACGGCGCGCCACGCCGAAATCGCCGCGGGCGTACGCGGCCATACCCTCCTGCAACACGGGCATCGACCAGCGCGGCGGCGCGGCCAGCGCGGGGCCGGCCAGCAGCAACAGGATCAGCAGACGCAGCATCGAGCGCCCGGTTAGAGCCTCACCCCGAGCGCAGCAAGCCGACGGCGGCATCGCGTTCGAACAGATACAGGAGCTGCCGTGCCGCCTGGCCCCGCGGTGCCTCCAGTCCGCCGTCGCGGTCGAGCAGCAGCCGCGCGTCGTCACGGGCCACCGCGAGGAACTTCGCCATTCGCTCCGGATCAGCGATGCGGAACACCTCCTCGCCCGACTGGCGGGTGCCCAGGATCTCGCCCGCGCCGCGCAGCTTGAGGTCCGCCTCGGCGATGCGGAAGCCGTCGTTGGTCTCCCGCATCAGCTTGAGGCGGGCGGTCGCGGTTTCGGTCAGCTCGGGACCGCGCAGCAGCAGGCACACCGACTTCGCCGCCCCGCGCCCGACACGGCCTCGCAACTGGTGGAGCTGGGCGAGCCCGAAGCGCTCGGCGGCCTCGACGATCATCAATGCGGCAGCGGGCACGTCGACGCCAACCTCGATGACTGTCGTGGCGACGAGCAGCGGCACCGCGCCGGCCGCGAACGCCGCCATCACCGCGTCCTTCTCCGGCCCCGGCATACGGCCGTGGACGAGGCCGACGCGGTCCGTCCCGAAGCGCTGCCGCAGGTGCGCGGCGCGAGTCTTCGCGGCCGCCTCGTCGCCCAGCTCGTTGCCCTCGACCAGCGGGCAGACCCAGTAGGCCTGGCCGCCGCCGTCAAGGTGGCGGCCGAGCCCGGCGATGACCTCGTCGATCCTCTCCACCGCCGTCACCCGCGTCTCGATCGGCGTCCGCCCCGGCGGCAGTTCGTCGATCGCCGAGACGTCCATCTCGCCGTAGGCGGTCAGCGCCAGCGTGCGCGGGATGGGCGTCGCGGTCATCGCCAGCAGGTGCGGCGTGGCCCGCGCCTTGCCCGCCAGCGCCAGCCGCTGGTTGACCCCGAAGCGGTGCTGCTCGTCGATCACCACGAGGCCGAGGTCGTGATAGGCGACCGCCTCCTGGAAGATCGCGTGGGTGCCGATCAGGATGTCCACCGCGCCGCTCGCCAATTCGTGGAGAAGCGCCTGCCGCGCCCGTCCCTTGTCGCGGCCGGTGAGCAGCGCCACCCGCACCGGCAGGCCGGCGAGCAGCGCGCTCAGCGTCGCGCAATGCTGTCGCGCGAGGATTTCCGTCGGGGCGAGCAGCGCTGCCTGCGCGCCGCTCTCGACCGCCGTCAGCATGGCGAGTGCCGCGACCAGCGTCTTGCCCGACCCGACATCGCCCTGCAGCAGCCGCAGCATCGGCGAGGCCTGCGCTAGGTCGCCGCCGATTTCCGCCACCACCCGTCGCTGCGCGGCCGTCAGCGGCCACGGCAGCGCGGTCAGCAGCGCGCCGGTCAGCGTTGCCGTCCCCGCCAGCGCCCGGCCACGCTTGCGGCGCGTATCGGCGCGCACCAGCAGCAGCGCCAGCTGGTTCGCCAGCAGCTCGTCGTAGGCCAGCCGATCGCGGGCGGCAGCGTTCAGCGCGTGCGCCTCGGTTACCGCCGCACGCCAGCCGGGCCAGCCGTGCTTCGCCAGCACGCTCGGCTCGATCCACTCGGCCAGCTCCGGCGTGCGGCCCACTGCGGCGGTGACGAGCGCGCCCATGCGCTTGTTGGTGATCCCTTCGGTGAGCCCGTAGACCGGCTCGCGCGACGGGATGGTGCCGGCATCGGCGGGGGCGACGACATAGTCGGGGTGGGCGATCTGTAGCGTCGCCCCGAACTTCTCCAGACGCCCACTGACCACCCGCGCCTCGCCGAGCGGCAGCAGCTTTTGCGCATAGGCCCCGCCGCCGCCGAAATACGCCAGTGCCAGCCAGTTGCCGGCCCCGTCGCGGGCATTGACCTTGAACGGTCGCCTGAGCGCGCCCGCTTCATAGGTCATCGGCGTTACGGTGACGGTCACCGTCCGCTCGACGTACATCTCGTCGAGCGCGTCCAGCCGCACCCGGTCGATCGCCATCGCCGGCAGGTGGAAGATCAGGTCGACGGCGCGGGTCAGCTTCAGCCGCCCGAGCTGCCGCGCCAGCGTCGCGCCGACGCCCTTGACCGAGGTCAGCTCGACGAACAGCGGGTTGAGCAGGTCGGGCCGCATCGGATCGTGCCTAGCACGCGGCGCGGCGATACGTCATGGTCATGGTCAGACGACCCCGGGGAGGCTGCCATCGCCGACGCCACGCTCGCCCGGCCGGCTCGGCTAGGCCCCGCCGCCTGGGCGTGGGCGCTGTATCAAGGGGCGCGCGACCCTTACGTTATTCTCGTCACCATTTATGTCTTTGCGCCTTATTTCGCGACAGTGGTGGTTGGCGATCCGGTCGAGGGGCAGATCGTTACGGCGCTGGCGGCGAAATACGGCGGCTGGGCGGTGCTGCTGATCGCGCCGCTGGCCGGGGCGACGGTCGACCGGACCGGGCGGCGCAAGCCGGCGCTGGCGTTGATCACCGCGCTGATGGTGCCGCTGATCGCCGGGCTGTGGTGGGCGAAGCCGGACGGCAGCGGGCTGAGCATTGCCGCGGTCGTCGCCATCACCGCCACCATCACATTATTGTTTGCGCTCAACGAGATAATGCACAACGCGCTGCTGCTGCCGGCGGCGGGGATGCGCGGCGCGGGCGGGGCGTCGGGGCTGGCGCTGGCGTTCGGCAATTTCGTCTCGGTGTTCCTGCTCGCCTTCGTGCTGTGGGCGTTCGCCCTGCCCGGCAAGGTGCCGTGGGGCTGGATCCCCGCGCAGCCACTGTTCGGCCTCGACACCGCCAGCCATCAGCAGGACCGTGTCGTCGCGCTGATTTCGGCGGGCGTGCTGGCGCTGCTCGCGCTGCCCCTGTTCCGCTTCGTGCCCGACGTCCCGGCGACCGGCATGAAGCTGGGGGCGGCGATCCGTGCCGGCTTCGGCGACCTTGTCCAGATGGTCCGTGAGGCGCGCCGCAACGGCAACACGCTGTATTATATCGGCACGCGCATGGTGTTCACCGACGGGCTGACCGGCATTCTGGTGTTCAGCGGTGTTTATGCCGCCGGGCGGCTCGGCTGGGGGGCGCTCGAACTGCTGGCCTACGGCGTCATGCTCAGCGCGGTCGCGGTGATCGGCGGGTTGTCAGCGGGATGGCTCGACCACCGGATCGGTCCCAAATGGGCGCTGTGCCTCGAACTCGCCGGCACCATCGCCTCGCAGCTGATGTCGCTCGGCATCGGCCGCGACGAGGTGTTTTACCAGCCGTGGGACGCGGCCGCGCACGCGCCGCTGTGGTCCGGCCCGATCTTCACGACCGTGCCGGAGGTGGCGCTGATCCTGACCGGCTTCCTCGCCGCGCTATCGATCAGCGCCGCCTATGCGTCGAGCCGGACCTTGCTGACCCGCGTCGCGCCTCCAGACCGGATCGGCGTGTTCTTCGGGCTGTATTCACTGGCCGGGCTGGCGACCAGCTGGCTGGCCCCGACGCTGGTCGAGATCGCGACGCGGGCGACGGGCTCACAGCGGCTCGGCCTGCTGCCGATCAGCGGGCTGCTCGCGGTCGGTCTGGTGATGCTGCTATTCGTGCGGGGCGGCGGGCGCTTGCCCGCGGATTAGTTCCGCGGCGATTTGCCCTGCGCCTCGCGCTTTTCGGCGCGGTAGCGGTCCTGGATCTGCTGCTGGCATCCGGTACCGCCACCGGGGCCGATCGGCGTGCAGCTGCCGATGCTGCCGCCGGCGCCGCCCGCGGCTTCGGCGACCAGTCCCTTGCGGCTGCGGTCGCCGGGCTTGCCGATGTCGCCGCGCACCGCCTGCGGGATGCGGTAGCGCTCCTCCTCCGGGCGGCGGCTGCAGACGATGATCTCGTTGGGGTCGGGCGACTTGGGGCAGACCTCGTTGCCGTAGACGATGATCAGTTTTTCGCGCGGGGACGTGCCGTCGGTCGAGGCCGGCGGCTTCAGCGAGGTCTGCGCCAGCGCCGGTGCGGCGGCCAGCACCGCCAGGAGAATCAGTCGCCGCATCAAAATCACTCCGCTCGTCTGCCGAACGCATAGCAGAGCCGGAACGCACCGGTAGCGGTTTTCGTTTGACCGGCTGCTTCGACCTGCGAGGCTGACGCGGACCGGAGAGAATTCACCCATGCGTATCATCGTGCTGTTCAACCTGAAGCCCGGCGTCACGGCGACCGATTACGAGGACTGGGCGCGCAGCCGCGACATCCCCGGCGTGCGCTCGCTGCCCTCGGTCGACGATTTCACCGTGCTGCGCACCATCGGCGTGCTCGGCGGCACGGCGAAAGCGCCGTTCGACTATGTCGAGATCATCGAGGTTGCCGATATGGACGGCTTCGGCACCGATATCGCGACGGACGCGAGCCAGGCCGTCGCGGCGGAGTTCGAGGGCTTCGCCGATGCGCCGGTGTTCATGGTGACCGAGGAACTTGGCTTGGGGTAATCCTCCCTGTGCCGGGGAGGATTAGTTGACCACCGCGGCCTGCATTGCCTCGAAACTGGCGATACGCTTCTCGGCGATGGCGCGGTCGCCGTCGCCGCCCGCGGTGCGCAGCATCTCGCGCGCGTCGGCGAGGCCTGCCGCCGCCGCCTCGACGTCGATCTCGGCGACCGGCACGGCGCTTTCGGCGAGGATGGTCAGGCCGTTCGCGCCCACCTCGGCGAAACCGCCGTCGATGAAGATGCGCTCCGGCACGTCGCTCATGCCGGTCGGATAGACCGCGATCGCGCCGGGCCGGATCGTCGACATCAGCGGCGCATGGCCGGGCAGCACGCCGAAGTCCCCCTCGGAGCCCGGCACGACGACCATGTAGACGTCGTCGGAGCGCAGCAGCCGCTCCGGGCTGACAAGTTCGAAGTGGACGAGATCGGCCATTTACGCCGCCTCGGCCGCCAGCCGCTGGCCCTTGGCGACGGCGTCCTCGATGGTGCCGACGAGGTAGAACGCCGCCTCGGGCAAGTGATCGTATTCGCCCGCGACGATGGCCTTGAAGCCCTTGATCGTGTCCTCGACGGCGACAAAGACTCCCGGTGTTCCGGTGAAGATTTCGGCGACGTGGAACGGCTGGCTTAGGAAGCGCTGGATCTTGCGGGCGCGGCTGACGGTCAGTTTGTCCTCCTCCGACAGCTCGTCCATGCCGAGAATGGCGATGATGTCCTGCAGCGACTTGTAGCGCTGCAGCACCTCCTGCACCGACCGGGCGACGGCATAATGCTCCTCGCCGACGACGCGCGGCGTCAGCACGCGACTGGTCGAGTCGAGCGGATCGACGGCGGGGTAGATGCCGAGCTCGGCGATCGAGCGGCTGAGCGTCGTCGTCGCGTCGAGGTGGGCGAACGAGGTCGCGGGCGCCGGGTCGGTCAGGTCGTCGGCGGGCACGTAGATCGCCTGCACCGAGGTGATCGAGCCCTTGGTGGTGGAGGTGATGCGCTCCTGCAGCTGGCCCATGTCGGTGGCGAGCGTCGGCTGGTAACCCACCGCGGAAGGAATACGGCCGAGCAGTGCTGACACTTCCGAACCGGCCTGGGTGAAGCGGAAGATGTTGTCGACGAAGAACAGCACGTCCTGGCCCTCGACATCGCGGAAATACTCGGCGTTGGTCAGGCCCGACAGCGCGACGCGGGCGCGGGCGCCCGGCGGCTCGTTCATCTGGCCGAAGACCAGCGCGACCTTGGAGCCCTCCGACGTGGCGTTGCCCTCCGCATCCTTGGCGATGACGCCGGCTTCGAGGAACTCGTGGTACAGGTCGTTGCCCTCACGCGTCCGCTCGCCGACGCCGGCGAACACCGACGTGCCGCCGTGGCCCTTGGCGATGTTGTTGATCAGCTCCTGGATCAGCACGGTCTTGCCGACGCCGGCACCGCCGAACAGCCCGATCTTGCCGCCCTTGGCGTAGGGGGCGATCAGGTCGATGACCTTGATGCCGGTGACCAGGATGGCGCTCTCGGTCGACTGGTCGGTGAACAGCGGGGCCTCGGCGTGGATCGGCATCGTCGTCTCGGCATTGACCGGGCCGCGCTCGTCGATCGGCTCGCCGATGACGTTGAGGATGCGGCCCAGCGTGGCGGGGCCGACGGGGACGCGGATCTGGCTGCCGGTGTCGGTCACTTCCTGGCCGCGGACAAGGCCGTCCGTCGCGTCCATCGCGATGGTGCGGACGGTATTCTCGCCGAGGTGCTGCGCGACTTCGAGCACCAGCCGCCGGTCCTCGATGCGGGTTTCCAGCGCGCTCAGGATCGCCGGCAGGTCGGTGTCGAAATGCACGTCGACGACGGCGCCGATGACCTGGCTGACGCGGCCGACGTTGTTGGTGGTGGGGGCGCTTGCCATGGGGGCTTCCTCTTGAACTAGTGCTGCGGCAGCGACGAGCAGCGGGGGCCGCCGTCGAGCCAGATGAACTTGCCGCCGTCGCGGCCGATCATCGCGATGTTGCGGGTCCACTTGCCCTTCCAGCGTTCCTGGTAGGTGCAGCGGTATTCGGTCGGGTCACCGGCGACGGCGCACTTCAGCGCGCGCATCGGCGGGCATTTCTCGGTGTTCTCGCCGGCCTTGCGGAGTGCGTCGATGTCCTTTGTGGACGGCAGGGGTGCGGCGGCGACGGTCGCCAGCGCGGCAAGGGTGAGGATGGTGCGGATCATATCGCCTCGGCTCCCGAAATAATCTCGATCAGTTCTTTGGTGATCGCAGCCTGACGGGTGCGGTTGTAGGTGATGGTCAGGCGGTTGATCATGTCGCCGGCGTTGCGGGTGGCATTGTCCATCGCGGTCATGCGGCTACCCTGCTCGCTGGCGGCGTTCTCCAGCAGCGCGCGGAACACCTGCACGGCGAGGTTGCGCGGCAGCAGGTCGGCGAGAATGGCTTCCTCGTCGGGCTCGTACTCGACCGCGGCATCGCTGCCGGTGGCGGCCTCGCCGGTCGCCTCGGGCATCGGCACGGGGATAACCTGCAGCACCGTCGGTTCCTGCACCAGCGCCGAGCGGAAGCGCGCGAAGAACAGGTGCGCGACGTCGAACTCGCCCGCCTCGTAGCGACGGAAGATTTCCTCGGCGATCGCTTGTGCATCGGTGAAGGCGAGGCGCTTGATGTGCGTCTGGTCGATGGTGTCGACGATCTTGCTGCGGTGGTCGCGGGCCAGCTGGGCGCGGCCCTTCTTGCCGACCAGCAGCAGCTTGACCGTCTTGCCGTCGTTCTCCAGCTCGGCGATCTTGCGGCGCGCCAGACGCACGATGTTGGTGTTGAACGCGCCCGCGAGGCCGCGCTCCGAGGTCGCGACGATCAGCATGTGGACCTGGTCGCTGCCGGTGCCGGCGAGCAGCCGCGGCGATTCCGGCCCGACCTGGACCCGCGACGCGAGACTGGCGAGGACGGCGGCCATCCGCTCCGAATAGGGGCGCGCAGCCTCAGCCGCTTCCTGCGCGCGGCGCAGCTTGGCGGCGGCGACCATCTTCATCGCCTTGGTGATCTTCTGGGTCGACTTCACCGAAGTGATGCGGACTTTCAGGGCTTTGAGGCTTGCCATCTACTTTGCCCGCACCGCATTCCAGTTGAACAGAAAACTACGTTGCTCGGCCCAGGTCTGGCCGGTCACCGTGTCGTCGGTCAGGCACGCGGCGGTGTGATACGGGCCCTTGCCGTCGCTCGTGCGGAAGCTGACGCAGGTGCGGCCACGGTCGGTCTTCCAGCGGCCGGCCTCGATCGTGCTTTCGTAGAACGAGCCCGTCACCGTGCCGTCGGCGGCGAGCGCCAGCACCATCGGCTTGGTGTACGGCTCGCCCGGCTTGGCGCTCAGGTCGACCGTCCACGCGCCGTCGAGCGGCGTCGCGGCGACCGCCGGGGTGGCCGCGGCGAGCAGCAGCAGTGCGGCGACGCTCCGCATCAGGCGAACGACTTGACGAACGAGCCGATGGCCTCGTTCAGGCCCTTCTTGGTGTCGTCCGAGATGTCCTTGGAGGTGCGGATCGCATCGAGCAGGCCGGCGTGCTCGGCCTTGATGTGGCTGAGCAGCGAGCCTTCGAAGCGGGTCACGTCCTTGACCGGCACGGTGTCGATGAAGCCGTTGACGCCGGCGAAGATGCTGACGACCTGCTCCTCGAACGGCATCGGCTTGAACTGGCCCTGCTTCAGCAGCTCGGTCAGGCGGGCACCGCGGTTAAGCAGCTTCTGCGTCGAGGCATCGAGGTCGGAGCCGAACTGCGCGAACGCCGCCATCTCGCGGTACTGCGCCAGCTCCAGCTTGATCGTGCCAGCGACCTTCTTCATCGCCTTGGTCTGTGCGGCGGAACCGACGCGGCTCACGGAAAGCCCGACGTTGATGGCCGGGCGCACGCCCTGGTAGAACAGCTCCGTCTCAAGGAAGATCTGGCCGTCGGTGATCGAGATGACGTTGGTCGGGATGTACGCCGAGACGTCGCCGGCCTGGGTCTCGATGATCGGCAGCGCGGTCAGCGAGCCGTTGCCGTGCGCGTCCGACATCTTGGCGGCGCGCTCGAGCAGGCGCGAGTGGAGATAGAAGACGTCGCCCGGATAGGCCTCACGGCCCGGCGGGCGCCGCAGCAGCAGCGACATCTGGCGGTAGGCGACCGCCTGCTTGGACAGGTCATCGTAGACGATGACCGCGTGCATGCCGTTGTCGCGGAAATACTCGCCCATCGTGCAGCCGGTGTAGGGCGCGAGGAACTGCAGCGGGGCGGGCTCCGACGCCGTCGCGGCGACGACGATCGAGTATTCCATCGCGCCGTTCTCTTCGAGGGCACGGACGATCTGGGCGACGGTCGAGCGCTTCTGGCCCACGGCAACGTATATGCAGAACAGCTTCTTGCTGTCGTCGTCGCCGGCCGCCTCGTTGGTGATCTTCTGGTTGATGAAGGTGTCGAGCGCGACCGCGGTCTTGCCGGTCTGGCGGTCACCGATGATCAGCTCGCGCTGGCCGCGGCCGACGGGGACCAGCGCGTCGAGCGCCTTCAGGCCGGTCTGCATCGGCTCGTTGACCGACTTGCGCGGGATGATGCCGGGGGCCTTCACCTCGACGCGGCTGCGCGTCACGTCGGTCAGCGGACCCTTGCCGTCGATCGGGTTGCCGAGGCCGTCCACGACGCGACCGAGCAGCCCCTTGCCGACCGGCACGTCGACGATGTCGCCGGTGCGCTTGACGATGTCGCCCTCGCCGACCCCGGCGTCGGGGCCGAAGATAACGATGCCGACATTGTCGGCCTCGAGGTTCAGTGCCATGCCCTTCAGGCCGCCGGGAAACTCGACCATCTCGCCCGCCTGGACGTTGTCGAGGCCGTCGACGCGAGCGATGCCGTCACCGACCGACAGCACGCGGCCGACTTCGCTGACTTCGGCCTCGGTGCCGAACGAAGCGATCTGCTCCTTGATTACGCGAGAGATTTCCGCGGCGCGGATGTCCATTGTCAGCCTTTCCTAGACGGCGTGCGCCGTCAGCCTTTCCGAGACGGCGTGGGCCGTCAGCCTTTCATCGCCTGGGCGAGGGTGTTTAACTTGGTCCGGAGCGAGCTGTCGATCAGCTGCGACCCGGTGCGGACGATCAGCCCGCCGAGAATGTCCTTGTCGACGCGCAGGTCGAGCGCGACGTCCTGCTTGAGGCGCTGCTTCAGCTTCGCCTTGATCTGGCCTTGCTGTTCAGGGCTGAGCGGCACCGCGCTGGTCACCGTCGCGGTCGCCTCGCCGCGCTGCCGGGCAGCGAGCGCCTCGACGTCGCGGATGATCGCGGGCAGGTCGGCAAGGCGGCGGTTAGCGGCGAGCACGCCGAGGAAGTTGGTGGTCAGCGGGTCGAGCTTCAGGCTCTTGGCGACGCCGGCGATGCCCTTGCCCGCCGACGTCCGGTCGAGGCGCGGGCTGGTGGTCAGCGTGCGGAGGTCGGCCGATTCGGCCAGCGCGGTTTTCAGGGTCGCGAGGCTGGCGGAAACCTTGTCGAGCGCCTTGCCCTCGCGGGCGAGGTCGAACAGCGCGGTCGCATAGCGTCCCGACAGTCCAGCAACGATGCCGCCCGATGTTTCCACGAACCTTGAGCCTTGGGTGAATGGCTTGAAAGACCGTCCTCGCGAGACCGGTAACGGCCCCCGGCGATGACGGCGCGGGCGTTAGCATGGGGGTTGCTGCATTGCAAGGCAAGGGCGGCGAGGCACGCCCAGGTGTCGGTCAGCTTTACGACTCTCGCGTTCACGACGGCCGCCCTCCTGACCGCAGGTGCAGCGAGCGCCGTTACCGTTCAATGGGCGTCGCTGACCAGCCAGCCCAATTCGACGACCGTGATCGGCAATATCGGCGCGGTCGGCGCCACCTATTCGGGTTCGATCAACTTCACCCAGCTGAACAACACCGGCACCGACTATTGGGTGGACAGCGGCTATACGCAGGGCGTCGTCAACCGCCCGACCGGCACCGACCTGATCTCCCTCAACGAGGGTGGCCTGAAGACGATCACCTTCAGCGCACCGGTCAGCACGGTCTATCTGGCCTTTACCAGCTGGAACGGCGTCTCGACGACGTTCAGTTCGCCATTCGCCACCGTCAGCGAGGGCTGCGGCTTTTGGGGCTGCGGCACGTTCACCGGTGCCAGCCCCAGCTTCACAGGCAGCGGCGAAGTTCATGGCGTGCTCAGTTTCGCGGGCCCGATCACCTCGCTCACTTTCACCGACACCAGCGAGAATTGGCACGGCCTGCAGATCGGCATCGCCGTGCCCGAGCCGGCGACGTGGGCGTTGCTGATCGGCGGCTTCGCAGCGGTCGGCGTGGCGATGCGGCGGCGGCGGGTTCCGCTGGCGGCCTAGCCGACTTCCACATCCAGGGCCGCGAACAGCTCGGGAATTTCGGTCAGGAACGGGCGTTCGGCGGTGAGGATGGCGCGGAAAGCGCGCTGCTTGAAATCGGCGGGGTCGATGCCGCCGCCGGCGGGCAGCGTCGACACAACGATATCGATCAGTCGGTCGGCGGCGTGCAGGCGACCCCACAGATAGTCGTTCTCGCGGTAGGCGCGACTGAAGAACGCGCCGAAAGCGTTGAACTGGATACCCTTCAACGTCGCCGCCGCGCCGCCGCGGCGGATCGCTACCGCATCGTCCGGGGAGATGCGGTCGACCAGGATTTCGTCGAACTCGTCGATGCCGTCGCCCTCGAGCAACGGCAGCATGGCGATGTCGTAGAACGGAAAGCCGAGATAGGCGCGCAGCAGCACGCGGCGGAACCTGGCCGGCAGCTTCGTGGCGAACACCTCGACCAACCGCGCGTCGGTGGCGTCGTCCAGCGGCTTCAGGTCCATCGCGCGGCCCAGCCCATCGATCGCAGCTTGCGGATCGATCGCTGCAGAGGCCGCGTCGAGGTGAACCGAATCGGCGTAGAAACTGTCGCGCCGCCGCTCCAGATAAGGCGCGAGAATGGCATAGAGCGCCGCTTTCAGCTGCTCGACCGGGCGCCTCGCCGCAGGATCTTCCAGCTCGACCGCCAGCATGGTCAGACGGCGGATGACAAAACGCAGCCGCCGGATGCGGAATTCGAGATCGAAGGTGCGCAGGAAAGCGACATATTCCGACAGCGCGCCGCCCTTCTGCATCGCAGCGGCGTGCTGGTCGAAGCCGCGCGCCCGGATCGCTGCCCAGACACCGCGCCGCACGCCGTCGTCGCTCCGCAAGGCGACGTGGCCGCCGAGCACCACCAGCCGGTCGATCATCGCCTCGACGACGTGGCTCAACTTCAGCTGGGCATAAGCAGCATAGGCGTAACCGGCTTCCTTGGCCGCGACACTCTGGGTCCGCGAGCGCCAGTCGGACAGGCGCTCGCGGGTCAGCTTGAACACGAAGAAGCGCCCGCCGACCGCGCCCTCGATGGCGGCATCGACCTGCGGCGTCATACCGTCGACGACGAAGCGCAGGCGGCGGACCCGCGACGACAGCGCCTCGATGGCGGCGAGGTTGTCGCGGATCGGCTGCTCGCGCGGAATGTCGGCCAGGCTGCGCAGCACCGTCGCGAACCACCCGGGCAGCGCGCCGTTGGTCATGTCGGCATGCGAACCCGGCTTGGGATCGATATAGACGAAGCGCCGGTCGACCTCGCGGTGCGCGGGGCGGTGGCGGAGCGCCTCGATAGCGGGGCCGAACGGCCGGTTGTTGAGGACGCTGCCGTCGATAAGCGTCGCGTCGCCGTTGCCGCCGCGCTGCGGGAACACGCGGGCGATGAACTTCTGGCGGTTGCTCCAGCCGAGGCCGCGGGCGGCGACGACGGTGTCGATCTCGGCCATGCGCGCCGGCGGAAAGGCCCCCGGGAACGACGCCGTGGCCCGCGCAGCAAAGGTCAACTCGGCACGGTCGCCGAGGCAGCGCGGGCCGCTGCCCGTCGCGGCGGTGAAGGCGATGATCAGCCTGTGTTCGGTCTCAACGATGTCGGCGGGCGAGTGGAGACGCAGATGCTCGGGCGCGCCGTGATAGTCGGTGACGGTGACAAACAGGTCGAGCGGCAGCCCGGCGGGGATTAGCGGCGGGCTCTTGCGTCCCGCTTCCATCGCGGTGATGCCGTCGTACAGCATGTCGGTGAAGACCTGGCCGGAGAACGGCGGCCGGAACCATTTCGAGCGCATCAGCCGCGACAGCTTGCGGCGCACCTCGGCGCGGACCGCCGGCTCGACAATGTCCATGCCGATGCCCCGCCGGCTTGCCCACCAGATCAGCGGTGCCGCCCACCATTTGCTGAAGCGCCCCGCCGCGCTCATTGGTTCAAGCAGATTGTCGACGTCGGCCCCGCCCAGCCACAGCTCGCGCAGCGGCTCCATGTCGTGGCCGCCGGCGACGGCGTGCGCCAGAAAGATGCCGTTGATGCCGCCGGCGCTGGCGCCCGCGACGATATCCGACACCACCCGCAGGTCGAGCTGCGGCTCCAGCGCCTGCAGCAGGTCGCGGTAAACGATTTCCGAATCGCTCAGCCGCATCGGCAGACTGTCTTCGCGGTGGTGGCGCGCCGCGCTGGCGCGCAGCAGCTTCCAGATCTCCTTGGTGATGCCGTGCATGTAGACGGCGAGGCTGACCCCGCCGTAGCAGACCAATGCCAGCCGCAGTTCCTTCTCGCGCATCTTCCTGGGTCGCTCCCGCCTTCTTTTACGACGCTTCGGCCGAGAAGCGAGGGGGCGTTACCGGCAGCTGTCGCCCGCTGCGGTGCCATCGAGGTCTAGGCAGCGGCCATCGAGCGGCGGCGTTGCCACCCGGAACAGCTTCGCCAGCGTCGGCGCGATGTCGACGGTCTCCACCGGCAGCGGTTGTTCGAAGCCGCTCGCCCCCGGCCACCAGAAGATCATCGGCACGCGGCGATCATAGTTCCACGGGCTGCCGTGGCTGGCGACGGTGTCGCCGTAGGCGGCGGGCGGCGCGAAGGTCGGCGGATAGCTGCCGGTGACGTAGGGGCGGTAGGCGACGACGATATCGCCGCTGCGGCCGGCCATGAAGCTCTGGTGAAAGCGTTCGGCAAGCGTCTGCTCGTCGACCGGCACGCCGGGGCGCGGCACGGCGGCGGTGATCTCCGCCGCCGTGAACACCTGGAAGACTTCGGGCCGTACCTTGAGCAACCGGATCGCCGCCGCTTCGACGCGGGCATCGGTGGCGGGATCGCGGTCACCCGGCGCGGTGATGGTAATCTGCTGCGCGTCACCCTGCAGCGGAAGATAGGCGAGCTTCAGCTCGGTCTGTACCGCACTCGCCACTTGCCTGACGATATCGCCCGCCAACCGCTGCGCCGGCACACCGCGCGCCGCAACCCGTTCGGCCGCATCGACGACTCCGTGGTCAGCGGTCAGCACGACGACGACCGGCACCTTGAGCGCAGCCAGCCGGCCCAGGAACACGCCCAGCGCCCGGTCGAGATGCGCGAGGTTATCGCACGCCTCCGGCCCCTCGCTGCCGTAGCGGTGGCCGACATAGTCGGTGGCGCTGAGACTGACCGCGAGCAGGTCGGGGGCCGCGCCGCGCCCGAGCCGGAACCGGTCAATCAGCGACTGCGCCAGGTCGAGCGTCACCGCGTCGAGCATCGGCGAGCCGCGCAGGTAGCGCAGATTGACCGGCTTATTCCACGCGCCCGTATTGCCGGCGGGCGGGATGCTGTGCGCGATGTTCAGCGTGCCGAACGTGTCGGCCCCGCTCGCAGGGCAGCCGCGCCCGGCGGGCCGCCACACCGGCGGGGCCGTGGTCCATTTCGCGATCAGTGCGGCGTTGAAAGCGGCGACCGGGGCCAGCCGTTCGACTGCCGTCGACCCGGCGGTCAGATAGGTGTTGAAGCCGCGCTCGTCGTCCCACCAGAAGACGCCGTCGGGGTCGTGCCCGGCCATGGTGATCGCGGCGCGGTCCTTGCCGGCGACAGCGAAGACCCGGCTCGCGGGGTTGGCTTCCTTCATCCATTCGCCCAGCGTCGAGGCAAGCATCTTGCCCGGCCCGCGCGGCGCCCCGTCGCGGCCGGGCACCGGATGGGCAGGGTCCTCGACGCAATAGACCTGGCGCCCGAGCGTTCGGTCGTACCATTGGTTGGCGACGATGCCGTTGGCGCTCGGGTGGCGGCCGGTCAGGAGCGTCGAATGGCCGGGGCAGGTCTCGGTGGCGGCGTGGCCTTGATACCCGCTGGGAAAGACGACGCCCGCCTGCAGCGTCTTCAGGCCGCCGGTGAAGCGGCCGCGATACTGGTCGAACAGTCCCGCGGAGAACTGGTCGACGGCAATCGCCACCACCAGCTTCGGGCGTGGCGGCGGCGATGCCAAGACGGGTGCCGTCGCCATCAGCATCGCCGCCAATGCCCGCCACACCATTATCGCAGACTCCCGATTTCAAGCTATGCCGATGCCGCCGGCCAGTGACAAGCGCGTGAGTAGTAGCAGGCTTGAGCTGGTGCGCGAATCCGATTATGTTCCGCCTTCGTTCCTAACCGGAGGCCCGATGGCCCGCGCCGCGACCCGCTATGTCTGCCAGGCCTGCGGCTCGGTTGCGCCCCGCTGGGCGGGGCAGTGTGGCGACTGCAACGAATGGAATACCATCCAGCAGGAAGCGGGTGCGACGGTCACCGCGTTTTCGGCCAAGCACTCGCTGAGCAGCGGCGGTGCCAGGCTGGCGTTGGCCGGGCTCGACGATGATGTCGCGATCCCGCCGCGCGCCTCGACCGGCATCGCCGAACTCGACCGGGCGCTGGGCGGCGGGCTGGTCGCGGCGTCGGCGGTGCTGATCGGCGGCGACCCGGGCATCGGCAAATCGACGCTGCTGCTCCAGGCGGCGGGACGGATGGCGCAGGACGGGCACCGCGTCGCCTATGTGACCGGCGAGGAGGCGTCGGACCAAGTGCGGCTGCGCGCCCGGAGACTCGGGCTGGCCAAGGCCCCGGTGCAGTTGGCGGCGGCGACCTCGGTGCGCGATATATTGACGACGCTCGGCTCCGGCCCGCCGCCCGCGCTGCTCATCATCGACTCGATCCAGACCATGCACAGCGACACGCTGGAGGGCGCGCCCGGTACGGTCAGCCAGGTGCGCGCTGCGGCGCAGGAGCTGATCCGCTATGCCAAGACCAGCGGCGCGGCGGTGGTACTCGTCGGCCATGTCACGAAGGACGGACAGATCGCCGGACCGCGGGTGCTGGAGCACATGGTCGATACCGTGCTCTATTTCGAGGGTGAGCGCAGCCACCAGTACCGCATCCTGCGTGCGGTCAAGAACCGCTTTGGCGGCACTGACGAGATCGGCGTGTTCGCGATGGGCGAGGGCGGCCTTGCCGAGGTCGCCAACCCGTCGAGCCTGTTCCTTACCGACCGCGACCAGCCGGTCGTTGGCACCGTCGTCTTCCCGGCGCTGGAGGGCACGCGGCCGGTGCTGTGCGAAATCCAGGCGCTGGTCGTGCGCCTCGCCAGCGGTGCCACCCCGCGCCGCGCCGTGGTGGGGTGGGACGCCGGGCGGCTCGCGATGATCCTCGCGGTTCTGGAAGCGCGCTGCGGGCTCAGCTTCTCGGCGTGCGAGGTCTATCTGAACGTCGCCGGGGGCCTCAGGGTGCAGGATCCGGCCGCCGATCTCGCCGTCGCCGCCGCGCTGATCTCGGCACTCACCGAGCGCGTCGTTCCCGCCGACTGCGTCGCTTTCGGCGAGATCGCGCTGTCGGGCGAGGTGCGCGCCGTCGGCCACGCCGCGCTGCGCCTGAAGGAATGCGCCAAGCTCGGCTTCGGCCAGGCGCTCGCCCCGGCATCGACAGCCGGTGGCGGAGTCAGGGTGCACGGCTTCCGAACGCTGAACGGCCTCGTCGACTATCTCGGCGTCAAGGGCGACTGAGCCGATCCGGAGCAGTCCGCGTGACGCGCGCGCAGGACTGGAGTAAACAGGCTGTTAATGACCGCCCTGTCCTCCTTCGACGTCATCGTCCTGCTGCTGATGGCACTCGGTGCCGTCGCCGGACTTTCGCGCGGTTTCGTCACGGAAGTGCTGTCGCTGCTCGCGTGGGTGGCGGGTATTTTCGCCGTCCGCTATTTCTACGGGCCCGGCAAGGTCATGGCCGAGAAGCTCACCGGAACCGAGACGGGCGGCGCGATCCTCGCCATCGCGGTCATCTTCATCCTCGCCTATGCCATCGTCCAGGCCATCGCCAGTTCGATCGGCAAGCAGACTCGGCGATCGATGATCGGGCCGCTCGACCGGCTGCTAGGTCTCGGCTTCGGCGGGCTGAAGGGGCTGCTCGCGGCATCGGTGATGTTTCTGCTCGGCAGCATGGTTTTCGACGTGCTCGATCCCGGCCGCGAGCGGCCCGACTGGCTGCGCCCGGTTCGCACCGCGCCGCTGGTCGAGGCGACCAGCCATGCAATGGTTGACTTCTACGAGGAACGCCGCGCTCGCGCCGGTGCGCCAAAGGCTGCTACACCGTCCGCGTGAACCTTCGCCTCTACAACACGCTGACCCGTAGCAAGGAAGACTTCGCCCCCGCCGAACCCGGTCGGGTGACGATGTATGTCTGCGGCCCGACGGTTTATAACCGCGCCCATATCGGCAATGCCCGGCCCGCCGTGGTGTTCGACCTGCTGCGCCGCCTGCTCCGGCACGCCTACCCCGAGCGTCAGGTCATCTACGCCCGCAACATCACCGACATCGACGACAAGATCATCGCGGCCGCGGACGCGCGTGGCGTGCCGATCGGCGACGTCACGGCGGCGTTCGAGGACCACTACCTCGCCGACATGGGCGCGCTCGGTGTCGAGCCGCCCGACCTCGCGCCGCACGCCACCGCCTATGTCGCGGACATGGTCGCGATGATCGCCGAGCTGATCGCCGCCGGTGCCGCCTACGCGGCCAAGGAGCACGTGCTGTTCGATGTCGGGGCGTTCCCGGACTATGGTCGGCTGTCGAAGCGCAATCTCGATGAGATGATCGCCGGGGCGCGGGTCGAGGTCGCCCCCTACAAGCGCGGCGCCGCGGATTTCGTGCTGTGGAAGCCCAGCGCCGACGACCAGCCGGGGTGGGACAGCCCATGGGGCCGCGGGCGGCCGGGCTGGCACATCGAGTGCTCGGCGATGATCCGCGCCGTGCTCGGCGAAACCATCGACATCCACGGCGGCGGCCTCGACCTGATCTTCCCGCACCACGAGAACGAGGTCGCCCAGAGCGCCTGCGCCAACCATGCGCCGCTGGCCCGCGTTTGGATGCACAACGGCTTTCTCTCGATGGGCAACGAGAAGATGTCGAAGTCGCTGGGCAACGTCACCCTGGTCGGCGACCTGTTGGCGGCGGGGCACCGACCCGAGGTGCTGCGCCTGGCGTTGCTCAGCGCGCACTATCGCCAGCCGCTGGAGTGGACCGACGGGTTGCTCGAGCAGACCAAGGCGACGCTCGACCGCTGGCAGGGCTTCCTGCGCCGCTCCGACACACCGGCGGGTGCCGTGCCGGAGCGTTTCCTGGGCGCGCTGGCGGACGACCTCAACACGCCCGAAGCGGTCGCCGCGATCGCCCGGCTGTCGCGCCTTGACGATGTCGCAGGCATGCGCGCGGCGATGGGGATGATGGGGTTGCTGGCGGAGGAGACGACCGGAGAGCCGGAGATCGACGCGCTCGTCGCAGCGCGCATCGCCGCCCGCGCCCGCAAGGACTTCGCCGAGTCAGACCGCATCCGTGACGAACTCACCGCGCAAGGGATCGTGCTGGAGGACGGCCCGGAGGGGACGACGTGGCGGCGCGCCTAACCGAACTGGTAATCGACGAAGAGCGCGCCATCGACCTTGTCGGAGCGGCAGACCGTGCCCTTGGCCGACAGCCGGGTCAGCAGTCCCGGGGCCGGGATTGCGCCCCAGCCGACATTCTCCGCCATCGTCTGGTCGGTCGGGATGAAAGCTTTCAGGTCGGGGTGGGTCATCGCCTCCAGCCCGCCCGCCATCGCGGTGGCGTTGCTGCTGCCGTGGTGGCCGACCTTGTAGAACACCGTGCGCGCCAGCAGGTCGGCGGTGGTCGTTGTCCCGTCCTCGAACGCGACCGCAGCCCACGACCCCCAGTTGCCGATCTGGGCGTCGGCGGCGAACAGCAGCACCTGCTCCGACCGGCCGAGGTCGAGCGCCAGCACCAGGCTGGTGTTATTGGTCCGGCTGTCGAGCTGCATGGCGAGGTCGGCCGACGCGGCCAGCCAGTCGCCATCGATGCGCCGCCACTGCTGATCCGGCCGGGGCGGGTCGGGGTCGCCGACCCTGGCCACCGGCAGATCGATGGCGTCGCCGCTGTAGCGATCGCGCAGGAACCCGGCGTGCCGGCGATTTTCCGGCCCCGCGGCCAACGGCTCGCCCTCGGTCTCGTCGAACGGCGCGCCCGGGTCCGCGTTGGCATCGAGCGTGCCCGCGGCCAGCGCGAAGCTGGCGTTCAGGCTCTGGGCGATGCCATAAGTGTTGGCGCTGTCGAGTAGCCGCAGCGCCTTGCGGTCGCGCGGCGGGCCGAGCACGAAGGCTGTAACGCCGAGGCCTTTCGGTAGCGGCACCACGCCGCCCGGCTCAAGATACCGAACATTACCCTGGCCAAGCGCCACCACCGCCTCGCGGGCGGCGCGCGACTTCTCCCCGGTCAATCCAAACTCGAAGCCGCGCAGCGCGGCGACCCCCTTGGCCAGCGCCCCGGCGGCGGGACCGGCGGACCCCAGCGCCTGCAACCGCTGGTCGGCCGCGGTCAACGCGGTCAGCGCGTCGCCCTTGAAGCGGTCGAGCTCGTCGGCGAGCTCGTCGCCGGGCTTCTCGGTCCATGCCAGCCACACCTCGCCGACCGCGAACCCTGCGAAGTTGGCGGTGCTGAAGCCCGAGATATGGTCCCAATGCTCGTGCGTCGCGACGATCACGTCGAGGCGTCCGGTCTGCGTGGCGATGTCGGCGACAACCTTGTCAATGCGGTCCTTGCCGCCCTTGGCGCTGCTGTGGATACCGCAATCGATCAACATCCAGAACGACGCGCCACCGGCCGGATCGGCGACCTCGATCAGGTTGCAGTCGCCCAGCCCATGGCAATAAGCGCGGACGCGCACCTTGCTCAAGACCAGTCCTCCGCGGCGTCGTGGAGCATGGCGAAGGGCTCCGCTTCGGCGAGTGCGTCCGTATCGAAATATTGCGCCCGCAGCGCGCTGCCGCGCGGGACCTGGGCCGCGGCGCGCTGGGCATCGAGCCGATTGGTGTTCAGCATGTGCTTGACTACGGCGTAGCGGATTTCGGGGTCGGCGGGGAAATGCCCCTCCGGCGCGGGATCGACGATCAGCGTCGCGCCGCCGCGAAACCAGAATTTGCGGCCCTCGGGCCTGGCCGGATCGACCGGCTCGGCACGGCGCTGGGCGATCACCGCGACGATCTGGTTGGCGGGCGTACCGTCGGGCCGGGTCCGGCGGGCACGGCGAAGGCTGTGGACGCTGAAGGTCATGCCGCCGTCGCCCGCCACGGGCTCGAAGTTTTCGTCGAATGCGCCAAGCTTCGGATCGAGACCGAGCGCGTCGGCCAGCTCGTCGCCGTGCCGTCCCGCGAAGGCCGCGGCGAGATGGTCGTGCAGCATCAGCCGACGCTTGCGGGCGATCCTGTAGCTCGTCCAGCGGTCGGCGGTGACCGCCCAGTCGATGTTGAACTTCGCCACCGCAGTCTTCAGCCACGCCGGCTTGCGATCGAGCGGCGGCCGCCACGCCAGGCTCTCGACCGAGATCGTCCGCAGCCGCCTGGGCAGCAGCTCCTGCTGCCGGAATGCCTGAATAATCGCGGTGCGGTAACCCAGCCTGTCGTCGGCGACCTGGTCGAGGTCGGCGGTGATCAGCGCGCGCAGATACTCGCCGAAACTGATGTCGTTGGGCGGGCAATAGTCGATGGCGCGGATACAGATGCGCAGCAGCTGCGACGCGGTCTTGCAGGTTTCGCGGGTCAGCCGTTCGATCAGCACCGGGTGAAGTTCGCCCGCGGGCAGGATGCCGGAGCCGCCGGTTGCAAGCCGGACAAGGTCGTCGGTGCGTCGTTCGACGATGGTGGTGAAGGCCTGGTACACCGCGAACACCAGCTGCGCGCCGAGGTTGTGCGCTTCCTGCGGATTGTCCTTGGGACGGCCGGTTTCGGGATCGAGATAGTTGCGCAGCGCCCCGAGCCGGCCGCCCGCCTCGCCGAATTGCTGGGCGACGCCGCCGAGCAATTCCGCCGCGCCGATGCGGCCGCGCGCCTTGGCCATCGAGGCGGCGACGATGTCGGTCATTGTAAAATGCTGGAACAGCGCGACAATGTCGGCGAAGCCCTCGTGGAACGCCGGCACCTGCGGGTTCGACGGCTCCTGGTAATGAGGGTGCACGCCGTCCAGCAGCGCATGGGTCATCTCGTGCGCGATGATGTCGGCGGACAGGCAGGAAAAAGTCATCGTGCCGGCCACCGACGCGCCGATGGTCGCCGCGGCCGGGAAATAGCCGAACAGCAGCGCCGCCTTGGCGGGTGAGTAATAGGCGTTCCGTTCACGCAGCGCGTGCGGATACAGACGTAGGCGCGCCACGTATTCGAAGACGGCGCTGCCCTTGTCGTGGGTGCGGCGCGGGGCCCACAACGCCGTGCGGCCCAGCGCCTCCTCGAAAGAGCGAATGGTTTTCATGCCGACCGCGTAGACCATTTGCTGGTGGAACTGCGCGTTGCCCTCCGACGGCGTCAGGCCGTCCGAGGCGAGCAAGCGGGGGTCGTCAAGATTGACCGGCGGATAGGCCCGGTCGGATGCTGGATCGACATCGACGACCTCCAGATACTCGCCGACGGGCCCGGGCTTCAGCGTCGATTTGCCGTGCGCATCGGCCTCGTAGGGTATTTCGATGGTCGCGGTGGCGAGCGCCGCGGTCGACAGCGTTGCGGCAAGCCCGGGATCGAGCGCGAACACTTGCAGGCGGCGAAAACGTGGGGCGGGAGTCTGGCGCAGGCTGCGGCGACGCACCGGCGGGGCAGGCGGCGGTGCTTCGGGCGGTACCGTCGCCCCGACCGTTTCCTCCGACCCGTCCGCCATTGCCCACTCTCCCGGTCGGTCGCATCATGCCCGAGACGGGTTACTGAGTCGAGAATCGGGCAATGCCAGAGGCTGAATCCGACGAGGCGGCGGACTATCTGGCAATGCTGCGCCGGCACGGCCGCGTGCTCGAAACCGACGATCCGGACGCGCCGCTGCCGCCAGGCATCACCCATGTCCTGGTGCGCGAGGGCGACGGCAAGACGCGCCTGATAGAGCGGCGCAAATCGGCCTTCTAGTGGCGGCAGCCGCAGGCGAACGCGATGCGCTGCAGCTGCGTGTCAACCACGGCGTGGGTCTTGCTACCCGGCGTCGATACCGCGCCGCTGCCCCGCGGCTTGCGAGGCGCGCGCTTCTTTGCCGGCGGTACGTCGAACGCGATATCGTTACGTCGCAGCAGCATCTCGACGAAATCGCGAACTTCGGCCGCCACCGACGCGCCGGTGTCGACCGCGCCGAGCAGCGCCGCGCCGCCGCCGCCCTCACCGACGAAGGCCTCTTGCGGCGCGACTGCGACCGCACCCGCCAGCCGCGGGTCGAGGCCCGCAAGTTCGACCGGCCGGTCGACGCTGGCGATGGCGACGGCGCGTGCCCCGAACTCGACACGGCGAAAGCTCGGCTTGGTCCCATCGGGGGCATCCATCAGCGCGCCGAGGTCACGGCTGCCGGCCGCGCCGACCGGTGCCGCGCCGGCGGCGGCAAAGCCCGACGCCATCGGCCCCAAAGCCTGCGACGGGGTCAGCAGGGTCGTCGCACCGATGTCGATATTGTGGTGCGCATAGGCCGCGCGGATCGCCGGGCCGTTGGCCCCCTTATAGCTGGCGTTGTCGACGACCAGCATCGTCCGCCCGACCGACTGGAAGAAGCGTGGCCGGATCGGCGCACGCAGCACCGCGTTGACCAGCAGCCACGTCGCCACCCGCGTCGCCTGCCACAATCCGGCCTCGTCGCCCTTGGTCCGCGCGAACACGCCGAGGATCGTGCGGTAGAAGGTGCCGGCTAGCAGCTGCCCGAGCGAATGGATCTCGTTGATCAGCACCGTGCCTGGCCCATCGGGCGGCAGCTGCTTGGGGATCGCCCATAAGAAGTCGTTGCGGGCGTGCCGCGGGATCGCGGCATTGTGGTTCGGATCGATGGCGGTGCCGATGGCGGCGGCCAGCGCCTCGACCAGCGTCTCGACCGAATTGGCCTTGGCCAGCTTGGGGTCGGTCTTGAGCAGCGCCGCGCGGTTGCCTTGGTCGCTCAGCGCGGTGATCAGCGCGATACAGTCGCCGAAGCCCTCGTGGAACGCGCCGACTTCGGTCATCGCGGCATTCCACAGGTCGGGGCGCAGCGCGTCGAGGATCGCGTGACCGGTCTCGTGCGCGACGACGTCCTCCGATGCGCCTGAATAGAAGGTCTGGCCGCCGACCGCCGACTCGAAGAACGAGATGCTGGCGCGGTCGTAATAGGCGTTCAGGTCGACACCGGCATCGGGGATTAACGGTAGCGACAGCCGCGGCGGCGTGCCCTGCCAGGCCTTCAGCGGTCCGGCGCACGCCTCGAAGGCGTTGATTGCGCGCAGCGCCGCCTCCCGCGCCGTCCAGATCGCGTATTCCTTGGCTGTGGCGGGATAGACTTTTTCAACCGGCAGCCCCTGCACGGCAAAGCCGACCTTCGGCGCGACGCGGTCCGGCGTCGGGGTGATGTTTCGCGACGGCGTGCCGGAGGCGGGATCGTTCGGCACATAGGCGATGGTCATGGCGGCCCCCAAAGGCTTGCCGACGCAGCGTATCACGGCGGCGCGCTGCCCGCGACCGTCTTGCTGAACATGCCGCCCAGCCCTTCGCCCGTCGTGCCGCTTCGGCTAGACAGGCGATGCGCCGCGGCCGGCGCGGCGGAGTACGCGAGCGCATGGCATCCCTGCTGGTCTTCGGCGCGACGGGCGATCTGGCCAAGCGGATGCTGCTGCCGTCGCTGTTCGGCCTCGACGCCGACGGGTTGCTGCCGCCCGGCCTGCGCATCGTCACGACCGCGCGCAGCCGGCTCGACGACTCGGGGTACCGCGACATCGCCGCCCAGGCGCTCGAGCGGTTCGTCGAGCCCGAGGGTCGGCCGGACGCGGCGGTGGGTCACTTCCTCGATCGTCTCCAATACGCTCCCCTCGACGCCACCGACACCGCTGGCTTCGGCGCGCTTGCCGCCGCGGTGACGCCGGACAATCTGTCGATCTTCTTGTCGACCGCGCCGTCGCTGTTCTCCGCGACCATCGCAGGGCTCGCGGCGTCGGGCCTCGCCGGGCCGCGGGTGCGCCTGGCGCTCGAAAAGCCGCTCGGCAGCGACCTCGCCTCCAGCCGCGCCATCAATGATGCGGTCCGCGCCGCTTTCCCGGAAGAGCGGACCTTCCGCGTCGATCATTATCTCGGCAAGGAGACGGTGCAGAACCTGCTGGCGCTGCGTTTCGGTAACACGCTGTTCGAGCCGCTGTGGAACAATCACGGCATCGACCACGTCCAGATCACCGTATCCGAAACCGTCGGTCTGGAAGGGCGTGGCGACTACTACGACGGCATGGGGGCGCTGCGCGACATGGTGCAGAACCACATGCTGCAGCTGGTCGCGCTGGTCGCGATGGAGCCGCCGGCGCGCTTCGATGCGACGAGCGTGCGCGACGAGAAGGTCAAGGTGTTGCGCTCGCTCAGGCCGATCGACCGCGACACGGCGGAGGCATGCAGCGTTATCGGGCAGTACGGGCCCGGGGCCAGCGGCGGCCAGCCGGTGCCGGGCTATGCGGACGAACTTGGCCAGCCGTCGACGACCGAGACGTTCGTGGCGCTAAAGGCGCATATCGACAACTGGCGCTGGCAGAACGTGCCGTTCTACCTCCGCTCCGGCAAGCGGATGGCGGCACGCCAGTCGGAGATCACGATCCAGTTCAAGAGCGTGCCGCATTCAATCTTTGGCGCGCGGAGCGGCGCGCTCAAGCCCAACCGCCTCGTCATCCGGCTTCAGCCGGAGGAGAATATCCGCCTCCTGATCATGGCCAAGACGCCGGGCCTCGACCGCGACGGGCTGCGGCTGCGCGAGGTCCCGCTCGACATCGGCTTGGCCGACGCCTTTGCCGACGTCCGCCGTCGCATCGCTTATGAACGCCTCCTGCTCGACCTGATCGAGGGCGATCCGACGCTGTTCGTCCGCCGCGACGAGGTCGAGGCGCAATGGACCTGGATCGATGCAATTCGTGATGGCTGGACGGCGGCGGGGATGACGCCCAAGGCCTATGGCGCGGGTAGCTGGGGCCCGAGCGCGGGCGTCGCGCTGACCGAGCGCGATGGAGTCAGCTGGAATGACTAAGCCGATCTGGGCGGCGGACGGCGGCGACGACGCTGTGGTGGCGCGGATAAAGGCGCTGGTCGCGCGGCCGGGGACCAAGACCATCGCGGTGCCGGGCGGTACGACGCCCGCGCCGATCTTCGCCCGGCTGGCCGAACAGAATCTCGACTGGCCGGGCATGACGCTGTGGCCGACCGACGAACGCATCGTCGCGTCGCATAACCGGGCCAGCAACATCGGCCGGCTGATGAAGGCGTTCGGCACGACCGGTGCGCGGCTTCAGCCGCTGGCGGTCGGGCAGCCGGTGCCGCGCTTCGATCTCGTATGGCTCGGCATGGGCGAGGACGGCCATGTCGCCTCGCTGTTCCCGAACACCGATCCCGACCCCGCCGCGCCGGCAGGCGTCATCCGGGTTGTCCCCGATCCGCTGCCGGCCGATGCGCCCTATGAGCGGCTGACGCTGACGCTGGCGGCGCTGGCGGCGAGCGACGCGATGATCATCGTCGTGCGCGGCGCCCCCAAGCGTGCGTTGCTCGAGGCGGCGGTGCGGGGCGACAACGACCTGCCGGTGGCGCGGCTGCTCCGTCTGGCCACCCCGACAATCTACTGGAGTCCGTGATGGCGCTGCACCCGACCATCGCCGCGGTCACCGACCGCATCATCACGCGCAGCCGCCCCGGCCGCACCGCGTATCTCGACCTGATCGCGCGGGAGGCGGCCGGCGGCCTGCGCCGGGACGTGCTGTCGTGCGGCAACCTCGCGCACGGCTTTGCGGCCAGCGGTGAAGACAAGTCGGCGATCCGGCAGGCGCGCGCGCCAAACCTCGCCATCGTAACGGCCTATAACGACATGTTGTCGGCGCATCAGCCCTATGGCCGCTACCCGGAGGCGATGAAGCTGTTCGCCCGCGAGGCCGGGGCGACCGCACAGGTCGCAGGGGGCGTGCCCGCCATGTGCGACGGCGTCACCCAGGGCCAGGTCAGCATGGAGCTGTCGCTGTTCAGCCGCGACACCATCGCGCTGTCAACCACCGTCGCCTTGAGCCACGGCATGTTCGACGGTGCCGCGCTGCTCGGCATCTGCGACAAGATCGTGCCCGGGCTGCTGATCGGGGCGTTGCGGTTCGGGCATTTGCCGGTGGTGCTGGTCCCGGCCGGGCCGATGCCCTCGGGACTGCCCAACAAGGAGAAGCAGCGTATCCGCCAGCTCTATGCCGAGGGCAAGGTCGGGCGCGAAGAACTGCTTGAGACGGAATCGGCAAGCTACCACTCGCCCGGCACCTGCACCTTCTACGGCACCGCCAACTCGAACCAGATGATGATGGAGGTGATGGGCCTGCACATTCCGGGAGCCGCCTTCGTCAACCCGGGCACCAAGCTCAGGAACGAACTGACCCGTGCCGCCGTCCACCGCCTCGCCGCGATCGGTCAGGGCGGCAGCGACTACCGGCCTCTTGGTGCCTGCGTCGACGAGCGCGCCATCGTCAACGCGGCGGTCGGTCTGCTGGCGACGGGTGGCTCGACCAACCATGCCATCCATCTGCCCGCGATTGGGCGCGCGGCGGGCATCGTCATCGACTGGGCGGACATCGACGAGCTGTCCGGCGCGGTACCGCTGATCGCGCGGGTCTATCCCAACGGCACCGGCGACGTGAACCACTTTCAGGCGGCAGGCGGCATAGCCTTCACCATCCGCACGCTGCTCGATGCCGGGCTGCTCCACGACGACATCCTTACCGTCGCCGGCGACAGCCTCGGCGACTATGCCCGCGAGCCGGTCATGGACGGCGACACGCTGGTGTGGCGCGATGCGCCCGTCGCCTCGCTCGACCTCGATATGCTGCGCCCGGCGAGCGCGCCATTCGCACCCGACGGCGGCATGCGGCTGGTCACTGGCAACCTCGGCCGCGCCACCTTCAAGACCAGCGCCGTCGCCCCCGAGCGCTGGACCATCGAGGCCGGGTGCCGTGTGTTCGCCGACCAGAACGAGGTTGTCGCGGCGTTCAAGGCCGGCGAGCTCGACCGCAACGTGGTGGTTGTCGTTCGCTTCCAGGGACCGCGCGCCAACGGCATGCCGGAGCTGCACAAGCTGACGCCGCCGCTCGGCGTGCTGCAGGACAAGGGCTTCCGCGTCGCGCTGGTCACCGACGGGCGCATGTCGGGGGCGAGCGGCAAGGTGCCCGCCGCCATCCACGTCACACCCGAGGCCGAGGTCGGCGGGCCCTTGTCGCGCGTCCGCGACGGCGACGTCATCCGGTTGTGCGGCGTCACTGGCACGCTGGAGGTGCTGGCCGATCTCGCTGCGCGCGATCCCGCACCGCCGCCGCCCGCCAGCCACGGCACGGGCCGCGAGCTCTTCGCCTTCATGCGCGCGGGATCCGACGATGCCGAGCGCGGCGCGTCGGCAATGCTGGGCGCAGCGGGGCTGTAGTGGAGATCGTCGCGGCCGACATTAGCGGCAGTCCCGCAGGAGTGTCTCGAATGACCATCGACGCGGTGATGCGGCTCGCTCCGGTGATCCCGGTGATTGTCATCGACGATGCCGCCCACGCCCGCCCTCTCGCCGATGCACTGGTCGCGGGCGGCCTGTACGCGCTCGAGGTGACGCTGAGGACGCCGTGTGCGCTGGAGGCGATTACCGAAATGGCGGCGGTGCCCGGCGCGGTCGTCGGCGCCGGCACGGTGCTCGACGAGGCGCAGCTCGACGCGGCACTGGCGGCGGGCGCGCGCTTCGTCGTCGCGCCGGGTCTGACCGACCGGCTGGCGCACGCGGCCCGCGAGCGCGGTATGCCGTTCCTGCCGGGCGTCGCCACCGCGGGCGACATCATGCGCGGCCTCGATCTCGGCCTGAGCCGGTTCAAGTTCTTCCCCGCCGAAGCGAGTGGCGGCACCCCGGCACTGCAGGCACTAGCCGCGCCCTTCGGCATGGCACGTTTCTGTCCGACCGGCGGCATTACCGCGGCGACCGCGCCGGACTGGCTGGCGCTACCATCGGTGTTCTGCATTGGCGGGTCGTGGCTGTATCCGCCCGGCCCGGTTGATGCCGCGGCGGTAACCGCGGCGGCGCGGGCCGCAGCAGCGCTGGTACCGACAACAGGAAACGAACCCGCAACGTCCTGATATGAAGTCGGGCATTCCTCTTTTGAGTGGGTTGCCGGTCACCACCCGCCAGGCGTCCGACCGCCTTCGAATGTTGCTCGAAGATAACGATTAGTGTGCAGCCGTCGAGTACAGAACGTCGCTCCGACCGGAATGAAGCCTAAAGCCGACTGTCGGCTACTAGTGCGCATATTACCCGGGCAGAAATGCGATGGTTCAACGGCGGCGCGAAGGTGTCGCCTAGTTCGCGCCAAGGTCACGCGTGTAGAACCGCCAACCGTTGCCGTCATGCCGTACGGCGACACCGGCCAGATCAGCGACGCGAGCGAGGGTCGGTGCCGGCTTGCCAAGAACGATTGTGCCACTGAAGCTTTGTCCAGCGATGTCTGCGTCGACACTGACCGGTGTGCCAAGGTTGCGTGATAGCCTTGCCGCGACGTTGCGCAAGGACGCATCGGCGAAATCAAGGCGCCCTCGCCGCCACTCCGCGAGCGCGTCAGCATCGCCCGAGCTCCGGATGATGGGGCCGCCCTGAGCGCGGTTGATACTGTCGCCGGCAATGAGAAGCAGGTTCTCAGCCTCAGGATTGTAGCGAACGGAACCTTCTGTAACCGCAACGCGCAGATTGCCTGACTCGTGCGCGACAGTGAAGACCGTGCCGAGGTCAACGATCTTGTCGGTACCGACGATCACGACGAAGGGCGAAGCGGGGTCGTGGCGCACTTTAAATAGCGCCTCGCCGCGACGCAGTTCAGCCCGCCGTCCCGCCGCCCGGTCGAGGACCAACTGGGTGCCACCGCTGACGGTAATCGCGCTCCCGTCGTTCAGCGTGACCACACGTTTCTCCCCGGGGGCGGTCACGACCTCGTAGGGAGCCGGCCGCACGCCGGGCCCGGGCGCGGCGATGATGATGGTAATCGCGGCGGCTGCAGCAACACCCAGACCGGCCAGCAGCCACCAGCGCGTTAGGCGCTGCGGATCGTCGTCGTTCGCGGCAGTCGGCGTGGCCCTGCGATCACTGCCTAGGTCGACATCCTGATCCGCCAACGCAACGCGTTCGTAGGCCGCATTATTGTCGGGTGCTGACTCGAGCCACACAGTAAATGCCTCCCAGTCAGCCGCGGCGCCGTCGCGCAGCCGCAGCAGCCAGCCGATCGCGGCGGTGTCAGCGTCGTTATCACCGTCAGGCCGCATCGGACTCCCCTCCCGAGCTATGACCGCGCGGGCTCCCGAAATCCACATCAAGCCGCCGCCGGGCATCGACGACCGCGGCATAGGCGCGCTGCAGGTGCTTCTCGACCGCGCTCAGACTGATGCCGAGCGTTTGAGCGATTTCGCGCTGGGGTTCACCGAGCAGCCGGAAGCGGCGAAAGATTTCGGCCGTGCGCTCGGGCAGGCCAGCCAGCGCGTCCGCCACCGCGGTCAGCCGCTCGCGGTCGATCAGCAGCGTCTCAATCGATGGCTGCGGGTCGATGCCGGGTCCGATGGGAGCGGCCAGCCCGCCCCAGCGCGTCTCGCGGTTGAGCCGCCGGAAGCCCGAGCGACGTCGATCAAGGACAAGGTTGTCGGCCGCCCGGTACAGATAGGCGCGCGGGTCGGCAATCGCATCGAGGCGCATTCCATCCAGCTTCAGAAAAAGGTCCTGGACCGCATCCTGTGCTTCGTCGGCACCGAGGCCGCGCGCCGCGAGGAAGCGGATCAGGGCGGGCCGCAACGCCAGGAATAGTTGCTGGGTATTCTCGTCCGACATCGACGCGCGCTAACTCCCGACCGCCGCGAGTCCTTAGGCCGAGGCGGCGGGCATGGAAAGCCGATGCGTTGCTCAGGTCAGCGCGCGGACCACCTGTTCGATGGTCGCCAGCACCGATCGCGCCGCGGCGGCAGCCTCGAGGCTCTCATCATCGTCGACGTCGAAGGAGGTCGTCGTGTCAGCCAATTTTGTGCCGCCCAGCACGTCGAGCGCCTGAGCCAGACCAAGAAACTGCAGCGGCCGATCGCGTGCGAGCATCCCCGCGTCCGCGTTCACCAGGGCGTGCAACATGCCGATGATGCCGTCCCGGGCCCGCGCCGGCGTTCTGGCATCGCGGGCACCGGCCGTGCGCCGGGTGCCGCGGCCCAGTGCCGCACACGCGGCCGCCCGAACAGCCTCGGGCTCGTCGAAGGCAAAGCATTTCCGCACCTCGGCAGAGCCGAAACCGGCCGCTGCCAAGCCGCCAAGGATACGGTCGCGCGCCGCCAGCAGATCAGCCGTCGGCGGCGGAGCGGCGGCTGGCGGCTCGATGAGGACGCTTGGCGTGTGCTGTCCCCTCAACATCGACTCCTCCGGACACTTCGGTCGCTCCGCTAATGCAGACGCCGCGGACCGGCTTGATCCGCATCAGCGCCGCGGCGTGGCTGGCGACAGCCGCCGGAATGGAATAGCGTTGCGCGACGGCGCGCAATGCCTGCGGCCGCGGCTGGCGCAGTCCCGCGTCGATCTGGGCTGCCAACATGCGCGGATCGGTGTCCGCGATAACCGCGCAACCTTCCGCCGCCAGCAGCCGGCGGGCGCCCGGGAAGCAAGGCGTCGACAGGACCGGGCAGTTTGCTGCCATTGCCTCCAGCACGGCCGCCGGGAGGCCTTCATAATCGGAGGTCAGGACGAACAGGTCTGCGGCCTGCAGGGCAGGTGTGACGTCACCGACATGGCCGGGCATCTCGACCCGGTGTCGCAGTCCAAGCTGTGCGACCCGCGCGGCCAGGCCAGCGCGCTCCTCGCCTTCGCCGAGGATCAACAGACGCGCGCCCGGGGTCGCCACATGGGCGAAGGCGTCGATCAGCCGTTCCAGCCGCTTTTGCCTGGCAAGACGCGCCACGACGATGACGGTCTTCGGGCCCGGTCGCACCACCGGCGCAGGCGCGAGCATCGCCGCGGTGACATAGGGATTGGCGACATCCTGGAACAGCTCACCGAAGGCCGGGAAGGCAGCGACCATTTCGGCGCTTTCCTCGCTGGTCAGCGTCAGCACCCCGGTGGTCCACGGGAAGATGGCGCGATACCCGAGCCGGCGGAGCCAGCGCACCAAGCCCCGGTGGCGCGAGCTGGCGACGGGGTTGGTGGTCTTCAGGTACAGGCGGCTGCCCGGCACCGCCGCCAACCGGAACGCCAGCGCGGTGACGAGGGCGATATTGTTGGCGGCGGCGAGCACGATCTCCGGCCGCTCGCGGCGCAACGCCCGGACCAGCGCGGGTAGCCCCAACAGCATGTCGAGCGGCCGCCATCCCGACAGCCGTCCCAGAAAGCGCACCGGCACGTCAGGCCCGACATGGGCCATCGCGATGTCTTCGACCGCACCGCCGCGGGCAAGCACCAGCACGCCAACCTGCAGTCCCATGTCAGCGAAGCCGCGCGCCAGATAGCCGGCGACCTTGCCGCTGCCGCCACGATCGAAGCTGTGCAGGACGAGCGTGAAGCGCGTCACGCAGCGCACGCTTGCGGCTGCACCCGGGACCGCTCCCACCACAGCGCAAACGCGGCGACAGTATAAAGGAAGCGGCCATGGTCGGCGACGCCGCGGCGGTGCTCGTCGAACAGTCGCTCGACCGCCCGGTTGTCCAGATAGCCTGCGTCCGCGGCACCGCTGCTTCGCCACGTCGCCAGCGCGAGTTCGCCCAGCTGGCCCCGCAACCAGTCGGCGTGCGGGATCTGGAAGCCCTGCTTGGGCCGGCGCATCGTCGATGCCGGCAACCACGGCGCGACCGCACGACGGAGGATAAATTTGCCCGTCGTGCCGCGCAGCTTCATCGCGCCCGGCACGGTCAGCGCCCAGTCGACCAGCCGATGGGACAGGAACGGCACGCGTGCTTCCAGGGAATGCGCCATGCTGGCGCGGTCGAGCCGGGTGAGCATCGCCGACGGCATGTTGACGGTGAGGTCGGCGTCGAGAAAGCGATCGAGCGAAGCGGGCGGTCCACCATCGGGGAAATACTCGGCCTCCAGGCGCGCATAGCCGTCGTCGCCTTCGAGCCGGGACCAGAAGTCGGGTGCATAGACCTCGCGGCGCAGGCCGCGGCCGCTGGTCTGGGTCGCGGCGAAGAATTGCTGGTAACCGTCGGGCAACGCGGCGAACTCGGCGACGCGCCGGGCATGCTGGCGCAGCACGTTGAGCTGGGTCGAGGACGTCGCCGGCCAATGCGCCGCCGCCGCCGCCAGCGGCCCCAGCAACGGCCGCGCGCGCTCGATCGCGCGGGCATTGCGGTGCCGCTTGTAGCCGGCGAAGAGCTCGTCGCCGCCCTCGCCGCACAACACCACCTTGACGTGCCCGGCCGCGAGCTTCGAGACGTACCAGGTCGGGACGGCCGCCATGTCGGCGAACGGCTCGTCGAAGCACGCGAGAATCTCGGGCAGACGGTCGGCGACGTCATCCATCGCCAGCGGCAGGACGATGTGCTCGGCACCCAGATGGCGGGCGATTTCGCGGGCGGCGGCGGTCTCGTCGATGCGGGCACCGGGATAGCCGATCGTGAAGGCCTTGACCGGCGCGGCGGACGACCTGGTCATCGCCGACAGCACGGCAGACGAATCGATGCCACCCGACAGGAACGCCGCGACCGGCACATCGGCCTGGAGGTGGCGGGCCGTGGTCGTCAGCAGCATGTCCTGCATCTGCTCGATCCAGGCGGCATCGGACTGCACGGGCCCGACGCGGAACCGCGGCCGCCAGAAGGTCGATGTCGCCACTGTGCCATCCGCACCGATCGACAGACGCGTGCCGGGATCGAGCACGCGCACCTGCCGGTAGATCGAGCGCGGTTTGCGAACGTGGCCGAAGCTGAAGAAGTCGTGGACGGCGCGGTCGTCGACGTCGAAGACGTGGCCGGGGAGCAGCTGGAGTGCTTTCAGCTCCGACGCGAACGCCAACCCCCCATGCTGCTCGGTCACATACAGCGGCTTGATGCCGAGCGGATCGCGCGCCAGCGTCAGGCACCGCTGCTGCCGATCCCACACCGCGACGGCGAACATTCCTTCGAGCAGCGGCCAGGTCTCGTCGCCCCATGCCGCAAATGCCGCCAGTATGGTCTCGGTGTCGCTGTGCGTGACGAATTCATAGCCCGGCAACCGATCGCGGATCTCGAGATGGTTGTAGATTTCGCCGTTGAAAACGATCGAGAAACGGCCGTCGGCGCTGGTCATCGGCTGGTGACCGCCCGCCACGTCGAGAATGCTGAGCCGGCGCATGCCGAAGCCGAAATCGCCGTCGACGAGCACGCCACCGTCGTCGGGGCCGCGGTGCAGGATCGCATCACACTGCGCGCCGACGACCCGCTGCGCCACCGGCCGGCCGCCCCGACGATACCAGCCTGCAATGCCGCACATGGCTACTCGGCCGGGGTTGCGATTGCGGGTATCACGACATCGTGCCGTTTGCCGTCGTGACGATTGTGCCCTGCGATGACTTCCGGCTGCCGAGGTGCCGTCCCGCCCGCCGCAACGGCCTCGATCGCCAGCGCCGCGCGAACCGACGAACGTTCGTCCGTCAGATCGATATGACTGGCGAACAATTCGCGTTGTACGGTGGCGAAGCCGTCGGGATCGCGGATCGCCTCGTCCATTGCGGCACCCAGGTCGGCGACATCGTCGATCACCCGACCGGCCTGCCAGTGAGTGAAGTTGCGGTCACCCTGGTAATCGATGCCATGACTGTTGATGAAGATGCACGGGCGCGGCTGCAGCAGGAACTCGTAGGTCTGGCTGCTGACATCGCCCAGATAGATATCGGCCGCCAGCGTATAGGTCATGTCCGTACAAGCCGGGCTCGACAGATCGACGTGGATGTTCGGCGCGTCACGCACCGCCGCCGGGATGCCGCCGGGAAAATGGAACCCGAACGGATTGACCGTGACTGCGATCGGGCGGTGGAACAGCATGACATGCGGCGCGAAAATCAGGTTGTAGCTCTGATTCCGCGCGAAATAGTCGAGCACGGCGCGGCCGTCACGGTACCAGGACGACAGATGCGGTGCGACATGAGGGTTGTAGAGCACTGTCAGCCGGCCGTTCGCCTGAATCGGCAGGCGTGGGCGCGGCTTCGCGATAAGGTCGAACTTCGGATAGCCGACGGTGGTCATCTGGTCATCCGGCACGTGTGCCTCGCGGATCAGGCGCTCCCGAATCGCAGTGCCGGCGACCAGCACATGGTCGAAGCGGCGACTGGCGGCATCGAAGCCGATCGCACGGTCGCCCGCGCCATGCCGGGTGTGGACAAGCTTCAGCCGGTCGAGCCCGTAGCGTGTCTTCAGGATCGCCGAGGTCTTCTCGGCGACGACCAGGATGTCGAGGCGACGAAAGACATCCAGGTTATCGCGATACAACGCCAGCCTGCGCGCCGGCACCAGGCGATCGAGCGTACGCGCCAGCCGGCGCGTGGAGCCGCTGCGCAGGCCGAGCTCGACGCAAGGCAGATCGGAACCGACCGCATCGAGAAGACGGCGGACCTCGGCCGTCAGGTGCGGGCCGCCGGTCAGCACGACGACGTCGCCGATGCTGCCGCGGCGATGCAGTTCGATTGCGATCGGCAGGCTATGTGCGATCTGATGCAGCTGATCGTGGTTGAAGAGAAAGCCGACGCGCATGGGGACGAGACGGCACCGGCCGCGCGGTTCCGCATCACACCCTTGAAGGGCTACCAATGACCGGGCGGAATGCCGATGATGTGCCGCTGACGGCCGCGGGACTGGTCGACGCGGGCGACGTCGTGCGCTCGGGCCACGGCGTCGTTTTTGCGCGGATGGGGCGGAACATCGGCTGGTTGCTCGGCGGGCGCGGCTTCGGCGGGCTGGCCAGCATCGCCTATCTCGGCATTGCCGCCCGTGCTCTCGGTCCGGCCGAGTTTGGCTTGTTCGCCTTGGTTCTGGCCTATGGCAGCTCGATCGCAAACCTGGCCCAATTCAGCTCCTGGCAGGCAGTCATCCGGTTCGGCGCGATCCATCGCGCTGCCGCGCGAACTGACAGTCTCGCGCGGCTGCTCGGTTTCACGGCAACGCTCGATGCAGCGAGCGCTCTCTTCGGCGCGGTGCTCGCTGCGGTAGGAGTGCATTTTGCCGGGCCGCTGCTCGGCTGGTCATCGGCGGAACAGGACCGCGCCGCGTTGTTCGCGGCGGTGTTGCTGCTCTCGACGGGTTCCACTGCGACCGGCATGCTGCGGTTGTTCGACCGCTTCGACTTGCTCACCTATGCTGATTCGGTTGGACCCGCGGTGCGAGTTCTTGGCGCAGCGATCGCATGGAGACTCGGCTGGGGCATCGACGGGTTTCTGTTGGTCTGGGCGGTCGCGGCGCTCGCCGAAGCCGCAGCCGGGTGGGCGGCAGCCCTGATCGCGCGCCTCTCGCCCCTGAGTTTCGGGCGCAAAGCCATCGCCGCCGCGATGACGGAAAACCATCGGCTTTGGCGTTTCGTAATTCAGAATAATGCGTCGAGTTCGCTCGGCTTGCTTTGGGAACAGCTTGGTACGTTGGCCGTCGGTGCAACGGGCGGCCCGGCGGCGGCAGGTGCTTTCCGCATTGCGACCAAGCTCGCTGGCGCGTTAGCCAAGCCGGTCGCAACAGTGACTCGCGCGCTTTATCCGGAGTTGGCTCGGCTCGCCGCTGGTGGCGAGCGCACGACCCTACGACGGGTGATCCAAAAAGTGAGCCTAATCGCCAGCGCGATGGCACTCCTCATGGTCATTGTTATATGGTTTTGGGGGCCCCTGCTAATCCGCCTGTTCTCGGGCCAAGGGTTCGAGTTTGCCCAAGTTTACCTGTTGCCGCTAACTGTCGCGGCAGCCATAGATCTCTTTGGGATCTCGTTCGAGCCTGTGCACAACGCTTACGGTCGATCAGGCCGCGTGCTTGCGGTGCGCAGCATCGGCGCGCTCGTTTACGTGCTTGCATTGTGGCTCTTGCTCGACCGCATAGGACCGCAAGGAGCAGCATTCGCGGCCATCGTCAGTTCGCTCGTTATTCGTGGTTTGCTGGCATTCTCGACCCGCAGGATGCTCGCCAAGGCCTAGTAAGTGTGCCGAGCAACGCGACATAAGCCTCCGTGCTGCCCTGGAAAAGTAATAGGGGAGCCCCGCAGCCGGTCGGCTCGGACCGGGCATAGAGTTGGGCCGCCATCATGCTCCGTGCCGCGCTAATCGCGTTGAATACGCGCCATCCCGCCGAATGCGAGGTGGTACAATCCACATCTGGCTTGCGTTCGATGTAAGGCTGATTGGGACAGCTGAGGGTCGTTCCAAATGAACATTCCAAAGCTATTGGCGCGGCGCGAGGAAGGAGTCGCAATGCGTCCCGCTTGGTCATTTCCATCATGTTCCTGACGATCACCTACGTTAGCGACAGTCTGATCGAGCCCGCCTCGTGCGCCGCGGCCGTGGAGCAGATCGTCGCCGAGGCGCGGCCCTGCAACGCCACGCTCGGGGTGACCGGGGCGCTGCTGTTCGCCGGCAACCGGTTTGCCCAAACGATCGAGGGTCCCGAAGCCGTCGTCGACGCGCTGATGGCGCGCATCGAGCGCGATCCGCGACACCTGGTCCGGGCCGTTGTCAAGCGGCACCGCATCGATGAGCGCTGCTTCCAGGCGTGGTCGATGGCCTATTCCGGTGACTCCGTATTTGTATCGCAGGCGGTCGCCCGGGCCTTGTCCGGCACGCTGCCGTCGTCGTCGGCCGATGTCCGCCGCTTGCTGCAGATGATGCGCGCATTCACGGTGCAGGTGCCGCAACGGCGAGCGGGACGCGGGGCAACGTGAACCCGAAAATAGTGCCGCCGCGCGTCGGTCGGCTCCAGATCTGGCCACCGTGCGCTTCGACAATCGTGCGGCTGATCGACAGGCCGATGCCCATGCCGTCGTGCTTCGAGGAATTGAAGGGCTCGAACAGCCGCGCTGCGGTTTCCGGCGCAATGCCCGGGCCGCTGTCGCGCACCGTCACCTCGACAAAGTCTTCGTCGAGGCACCGCGAGCTTACGACGATCTTGCGGATCGGCCGATCGACCACTGCGTCGACGGCATTGCGCAGCAGGTTGAGCAGCACCTGCTGGACCTGGATACGGTCGACGACGACGCGGAGCGGCTGCGGATCGAGCTCGAGGCGCTGCGTAATGCCAATGGAGCGCGCATCGATCATGGCCAGGCAGCAGGCTTCCTGGATCAGGGGTGTCAACTCCTCGGTGCGGCACTGGACATCGCCTTTCGTGACTAGGTCGCGCACGCGACGCACGATCTCACCGGCCCGCATGGTGCTTCGGTCGGCGGCGTCGAGCGCCGCGCCGAGCGCCTCGCGATTGTCGAGGTGGGCGATCATCCGCCGGCTGCCGCGGACGTAGTTGGCAATCGCCGCCAGCGGCTGGTTCAGTTCGTGGGCCAGCGTCGAGGCCATGGCACCCATTGCGCTGAGCCGCGAAACGTGGATGAGTTCGGCCTGCATCTGCTGCAGGCGGTCGGCGGCGGCCCGACGGTCGTCGATGTCCTCGAGGGTGCCGTACCAGCGCAATACCTTGCCGTCGTCGCCCAGGCGCGGAGCCGCGCGCGACCGGCACCACACGTAGGTGCCGGTCGCCGTTCGCATCCGGCAATCAGCGAGGAAGGGCGAACGAGTCGCGACCGCGCCTCGCCAAGCTTGCGCAAATGCGGCCAGATCAGCGGTATGAACCGCCTCTTGCCAGCGGTCGCCGGGGATGCCGGTCAGCGCGAACCAGCCCGCGCCGACGTTCAATGGCAAGCCACCGGCATCCGCGGTCCAGGGGATCTGCGCGGTAAGCTCGATCGTGCGGCGATAGTTCTGCTCGCTTTCGCGCAACTGGCTTTCGACCTCGGCACGCTCAGTGAGCGCCTTCGACAGGTCGCGGTTCCGCGCGATGACTCGCGCTTCGAGGTTAGCGGCGAGCTCGCGGACCTGACCCTCGGCGCGCTCGCGGTCGCGTAGATACGCTTCCGCCTTGCGTTGCCGGGCCCGCGCGCGCAGCGCCGAGCGCACCGCGCTGATCAGCGCATCGCCGTGCATAGGTCGCTCCAGCGTGGTGACGTTGCCGAGCAGGCCGGCCAGTTGCGCCCGCGTCCAGCCACCGAACTCGCGTCGTGTCAGTATCAGGAACAGGCTGTCGGACCACGACGGCTGGGCGGCCAGCGCGGCCGCCAGCGCGGGCAGGTCGAACAGCGCCATTGCCTCGTCCGCGATGATCGCAGCGGCAAGCTCGCCCGCGCCCGCCGCCGCGACGATCTCGACTGCAGTGGCGAGGCGGGGCAGCATTCCGGCCGCTTCGAGTTGACCGGTGATAACCAAGCCGTCCCTGCCGCGCGGTGCCAGGACAAGCAATTGGTCGCGCGTTATCAAGTGCCGCGATCATTGCCGCGCGCGGCGAGTAGCGGGGCCGTTCCGCCATAGGTTGGCTGGCCGGACAGGATGTTACGGAAGCCGTTGAGGCGCGGCCCGACCTGCAGGCCGCGGGTATCGAAGAACAGCTCGCGCATGATGTGTTCGTGCGCGCCGGTGCGCTTCTTGATGACCGACACCGCCCGCCGCATCTCGCCCGCCGCCTCGAAGAAGCGCAGCAAAAGAACGGTGTCGGCCAGATAGGTCATGTCGAACGGCGGCTCCAGCGTGCCGATGGCACCGGCCTGTGCCAGCACGACTATGGTCAGCACGCCCTGCTGGTTCAGGTAGGTGAGCAGTTCGTGCATATGCAGCAGGAGGTTGTTCTCGTCGCGCAGTGCATGCTGGTACCCCGAAAGCGAGTCGAGGATCACCGAACAGGCACCCTGTTCGATGTGCCGTCGCACCGTGTCCGAAATCTCGCCCGACGATGTCTGCGCTGGATCGACGTGGATGATCGTCAGTGCGCCGCTGTCGAGATAGGTGTCGACGCCGATGCCGATGCCGGCGGCCCGGCGTCGAAAGGTGTGCAGCGTCTCCTCGAAACTCAGGAACAGCGCTTTCTCGCCGCGTTCCAACCGTTCGCGGATGAACTGCAGGGCCAACGTCGATTTGCCCGATCCCGACGGTCCCTGGATCAGCGTTGTCGTGCCGGCATCGAGCCCGCCGCCGGTTAGTTCGTCGAGCGCCGCGTTGCCGCTGCTCAGCGGGCCCTCGGGTGCGGGCTCGATATCCTCGTCCTGGACGATCAGTCGCGGGAAGATGTTCAGGCCACCGGTGCGGATGGCGAAGTCGTGATAGCCGCCGCGGAAGTCGCGGCCGCGCATCTTGAAAACCCGCAGGCGGCGGCGCTCGCTGCCATAGTCCATGGCGACCTGTTCCAGCCGGACGACCCCGTGCGCGATGCTGTGCAGCGTCAGGTCGTCCTCGCGGATGGTCAGGTCGTCCAGCAGCAGCACGGTGCACTTCTGCTGGAAGAAGAATTGCTTGAGCGCCAGTACCTGGCGACGATAGCGCAGCGGTCCCTGCGCCAGCAGGCGCACCTCGGACAGGCTGTCGAGCACCACCAGAGTCGGCGCGCTGGCGACGACGACTGCCATGATCGAGCGCACGGTTTCGCCCAGTTCCAGTTCGGAGGCGTGCACCACCGACTGGTACTGCTCGGGATCGAGACTGAGCTCGGCGGGGGCGCACTCGTACAGCTCGATGCCGTCGAGGCTCAGCCCGTGTGTACGGGCGACATGCAGCAGCTCGAACGGACTTTCCGAGATGGTGATGAACAGGCATTTTTCGCCGCGCGCCTGCCCGGCGATAAGGAACTGCAGCGCCAGCGTGGTTTTGCCCGAACCCGGCTGCCCCTCGACGAGGTGGCAACGGTTGTTCGCAAAGCCGCCGTCGAGGATGTAGTCGAGGCTGGTCAGGCCCGACGGCACCGGGTCAGCATCGTTCACGCCTCGCGGCCGACCGCGGCGCAAGGGATTGCAGCGTCGCGCACGACACCTGCATCGAACGCCAGCCGCAGGGCCTCGGCAAAGGTCCGGACGTCGAGCCGGTCCATCATGCCGGCGCGGTGCATCTCGACAGTCCTGACACTGATGCCCATGCGGTACGCCAACACCTTGTTGGCGAGCCCGGCGACCAGTCCGTCCAGCACCTCGCATTCGCGCTCGGACAGCCGCGCGATCCGCTCCTCGGCATCCCGCCGGCGGCTGTTGTTGCGGACGCTGTCGTCAAGCGCGGCAAAGGCGCGGCCGAGGATCGTGAAGACCATTTCTTCCTCGAACGGCTTCTCGATGAAGTCGAGCGCACCGAGCTGCATCGCCCGCACCGCCGTGGTAACGTCACCGTGGCCGGTCATGACCACCACTGGCAACTCAGCACGCCTTCCAGCCAGCTCAGCCAGCACCTCCAGACCATCCATGATCGGCATCCTGACATCGAGGAGCACGCAACCAGGCCGCAGGCCGTTTGAAACGGCGAGGAAGCCAGGCGCGTCGCCAAACTGCCGCGTATCGAATCCGGCCGAGCCGAGAAAAAAGGCAGTCGACATACGCACCTCGGCATCGTCATCGATAATATAGACAATGCCAGTCATCCGTCTGCTCCCATGGCGCCTGCCCAGGCACCCCATGACCTTTGCCCCGTACGCTTTTGCGTGGGGCGCAAATGTCGAAGCCGCAACGCACGAACCAGTAAAGTAAACGCATTCAGATTACGACTATCCTACAATGGGGCATATGCTAACGAAACGTTAATTATCGCTACGGTATTAACCACAGCTGGCGACGCGACGCTTTCCCGGTAAATTTGTATGCACCCGAGGCCGTCGGAACGACTGATGACTTGCGGCCGCAACCGACCTCAAGGTGATTGGTTTGAACATTCGAGCTCCTGCTCTTGCGCTGCTGGCCATCGGTCCGCCGGCATTGGCCCAGCAGGTACCGTCCGCCGGTGGCCAGCTGCAGCAGGTTCCGCCCGCGCCTGTGCTAACCAGGCCCGCACCGGACATCGACTTTCGTCACCCCGAGCTCGCCCCCGCAGCGGTGCCGGCGGGGCCAAAGGTCCTGATTCAATCGCTTCGCGTGACGGGACAGTCGGTATTCTCCGAGGCGACGTTGATCGCCGCAACATCGTTCACGCCCGGAAGCGAACTCGACCTCAACGATCTGCGCGCGCTCGCGGCGAGGATTTCCGGTTACTACAACAGCCGCGGCTATTTCCTGGCGCAGGCTTATGTCGCCGAGCAGAACATCGAGGGCGGCAACGTCACGATCACGGTCATCGAAGGGCGCTACGGCAAGATCGACCTGAACAACCAGACCAATTTATCGAACCGCACCGCGAACGGGGTGCTCGCCGGCCTCGACAGCGGTGACATCGTCGCCACCCGGCCGCTCGAACGGCGGTTGCTGTTGCTGTCCGATGTGCCCGGGGTGCTGGTGCGCTCGACGCTCAGCCCGGGTTCGGATGTCGGCACATCCGACCTGCTCGTCGATCTCGCTCCGGGCCGGCGGATCACGGGCAGCATCGAGGCCGACAACGCCGGCAACCGCTATACCGGTTCCTATCGCGCCGGCGGCACCGTCAATCTGAACAACGCGCTCGGCATTGGCGACGTGCTCTCGCTGCGCGTCCTGACGTCCTTCGACGGCTTCGTCTACGGTCGCGCGTCCTACCAGGCGCTCGTCGGCAAGGCGACCGTCGGGGTCGCCTATTCGCACATCGACTATAGCCTGGGCCGCGAATTCAAGAGCCTCGACGCCAGCGGCAACTCGGATGTCGTCAGCCTCTATGCGAGCTACCCGCTCGTGCGCTCGCGTAACAGCAACCTCTATTTGCTGGCGAGCGCCGACGCCCGGTGGTTCGAGGACAAGCTCGGCTTCATCCCGTCGACCAGCTACCGCCGGACACAGGTCGGGTCGATCGGACTGAGCGGTGACGAGCATGACTCGTTCGGCGGCGGCGGGTGGAGTGCCTATTCGGCAAGCGTGTCGTTCGGCAACCTCGACATCCGCGGTGCCGCCGAGCGGGCCTTCGACGCGGCGACCGCCCGCGCCGACGGCAGCTACGGCAAGCTGCAGCTAAGCTTTGCGCGGCTTCAGACCATCACCGGGCCGCTCTCCGTCTACGGCTCGATCCGCGGGCAGGTCGCCTTTAACAACCTCGACATTTCGGAAAAGATCGAACTCGGCGGTGCCTATGCGGTGCGCGCCTATCCCGAAGGCGAGGCCTACGGCGACCAGGGCTATGTCGCGACGGTGGAGGCGAGGCTGCGGCTCAACCGGTTCGCGCCGCGCATCCCCGGCGACCTGCAACTGTTCGGCTTTATCGATGTCGGCGAGGTCGATTTCGCCAAGGACCGGTGGTTCCCGGGTTCCAATCACGCCAAGCGCAGCGCCTATGGCGGCGGTCTGAGCTGGGCGGCACCGGCAGGTTTCTTCCTGAAGGGCACCTACGCTCGCAAGCTCGGCAGTGCGGACGCGACCTCGGCCCCGGACAAGTCGGGCCGCTTCTGGTTCCAGGTCGTCAAGACTTTCTGAACGCGCTTACCCGCCGTCCGGCACGCGCCGGTCGGCACCCAAAGGACGCCACATGATCAGTATCAAGCGCCAGCGTACCGCCCCCGCGATGACCAGCCCGGCTCCGACACGAGCGCCAAGCAAAAGTGCACTGTTCGGGTCGACCGGTATCGCCCGCTACCTCTGTCTGATGGCGCTGGGCGTGCCGGTGGCGCTTGCCTATGCGCGCCCCGCCGAAGCGCAGAACCTGCCGACCGGCGGCACTGTCGCCGGCGGCAATGCCAGCATCGCCACCGCAGCAAGCACGGTGACTGTTACCCAGTCGAGCCAGCGCGCCGCGATCAACTGGCAGAGTTTTTCGATCGGCAAGGACAACCACGTCATCTTTGCGCAGCCCAACAGTAGTGCCGTGGCGCTCAACCGCGTTCTCGGCGCCGACCCGTCGGTGATCTTCGGCAGCCTGACCGCCAACGGCAAGGTCTTCCTGGTCAACGGCAACGGTATCCTGTTCGGCAAGGATGCGAGCGTCAACGTCGGCGGGTTGGTCGCGTCAACGCTCAACATCACCGATGCCGACTTCATGGCCGGCAATTACAAATTCTCCGGCAACGGTGGCGGCAAGGTGCTCAACGAGGGCATCATCAATGCCGACGGCGGCTTTGTCGCGCTGCTCGGTGCGAATGTCGGCAACACCGGCATGATCCAGGCCAATTTCGGCACCGTCGTGCTGGCGGCGGGTGAGGCGATCACGCTCGATATTGCGGGCGACGGCCTGCTCAACGTTGCGATCAACACCGGCGCGGTGAACGCGCTCGTCCAGAATGGCGGCGTCCTCCGCGCCGACGGTGGCCGGGTGGTGATGACTGCGCAAGCGGCGGGCAGCCTGCTGCACACGGCGGTCAACAACACCGGCATCATCGAGGCCCGCACGCTCGAGGCCCGCGAGGGCACGATTGTGCTGCTCGGCGACATGAGTAGCGGCACGGTCACCGTGGCGGGCGTGCTCGACGCCAGTGCCCCGAACGGCGGCAACGGCGGCTTCATCGAGACCTCGGCGGCGCACGTCGACACCGGCGCAGGGGCGCGGATCACCACCCACGCGCCGTTGGGCCTGACCGGCACCTGGCTGATTGACCCGGCCGACTACATCGTCGGCCTCGGCGGCAACATTTCCGGCGCCACGCTCTCCGCCCAGCTGGTCAACAACAACGTCACGATCAGCACCATCCCGCTGCCGGGCGACGTCACCGTCGGTAACGGCGACATCATTATCAACGACGCCGTCGCTTGGTCGGCGGCAGGGACGGCGACAACCCTCAGGCTGGACGCGTACCGCGACGTCACCATCAATGCGCCGATCACCGCGACCAAGGGCAATATCATCGCCTGTTGCGGTCGCGACGTGAACGTCAACGCGGCGCTGACCACTACCAACGGCAGCATCTTGCTTAACGCTGGCCGCGACGTGCGGGTGTTCCACGCCATCACCACCACCGACGGCAATATTGCGCTGTGCGCGGGTCACGACGTCCATATCGATGCCGCCGTGACGCTAACGAGGGGCACGACCATTCCGGCCCAGAGCCTTGGCCTGCCGGTCGGCCTGACCCTGATTTCCGGGGGCGACGGGACCGGCCCCGGGGCGGGTGCCGGCACGCTGATCTTCGCGCCGCTGGCACCGCCGACGACGGTGACCGCCGCGCCGGTGACGATCAACTACAACCCGGTGTCCTATGCCGCACCGACCGACTACCTGCCCAATTTCGTGCTGACCGAGGGCGCCGCGCTGACCCAGCGCATGCTGCTGTTTCCCACCGCTACGAAGGTCGCCGACGGTAGCACTGGTGTCGTGCTTGCCGGCTTCAACACTACGGCGACGTCGGGCATGCCGGTAGGCGTGACGCTGGTCGCCGGACCCGGAGCGACCGCGACGTTCGACCAATCCGGTGCCGGCACCGGTGTCGGCGTCACTTATACCGGCTACACGCTCGCCGGCCCCAACGCCGACCAATATGCGTTCGCCGGATCGTGCTGCACGACCGGCAACCGCACCAGTGGGACGATTGCACCGGCACCCGCGCCCGGTCCGGGTCCTGGCCCCGCGCCCGGTCCGGGTCCTGGCCCCGCGCCCGGTCCGGGTCCTGGCCCCGCGCCCGGTCCGGGTCCTGGCCCCGCGCCCGGTCCGGGTCCTGGCCCCGCGCCCGGTCCGGGTCCTGGCCCCGCTCCCGGTCCGGGTCCTGGCCCCGCGCCCGGTCCGGGTCCTGGCCCCGCACCCGGTCCGGGTCCTGGCCCCGCGCCCGGTCCGGGTCCGGGCCCCGCACCCGGTCCGGGTCCTGGCCCCGCGCCCGGTCCGGGTCCTGGCCCCGCTCCCGGTCCGGGTCCTGGCCCGGCACCAGGGCCCGCACCTGGCCCTGCGCCTGGACCTGCTCCTGGCCCCGCACCGGGACCTGCGCCGGGACCCGCACCTGGCCCTGCGCCGGGACCCGCACCTGGTCCGGCACCCGGTCCAGCCCCGGGACCCGCACCTGGACCTGCCCCTGGTCCGGCGCCTGGCGATTTCCAGCCCACGGCGACGCGGCCGTTGCTAGCCCCGGAGGCGATCATTGTCGCTGCCCCGGCCGGCCTGCAGCTCGCGGTGCTTGGGAGCGGGGTCAGGCTGCCGGTCGTCGAGACCGCCGAGGTCGCGCCTGCCCCGGTGGAGCAGCCCGTCGCCGACACCGCACCCGCCGTACCGATAGCGCCGACCGTACCGGTCTACCCGCGGAAGCAGGCACGTCACTAGGCCTATGCGGGCGCGCAGTGTCTTGTTGTTCGCCGTTGTTGCCGTCGCGCTTGCCTCCGTTCAGGCAAGCGCGACGGAACTGGGACCGCGGGACGTCAACGACTTGCTGGCGTGGATAAAGGCGTCGCGCGATAACCGCGCCCTGCCGTTTCTGATCGTCGACAAGGTCAATGCCCGCGTTCTCGTGTTCGACCGGCTCGGCGACGAGAAAGGCGCGGCGGCGGCGCTCCTCGGCCTCGGCAGGGGCGACGACACCGTGCCCGGCATCGGCCAGCGCCGGCTCGCGACGATCAGGCCGACCGAGCGGACCACGCCCGCCGGGCGGTTCGAAGCGGCGCTCGGCCACGATTTTGAACAGGATATCCTTTGGATCGACTATGCGGCGTCGCTGTCGCTGCACCGGGTGATCGTCGGCAACGCGAAGGACCGCCGCGCCGCGCGCCTGGCGTCGCCGTCGGCGCTCGACAACCGCATCTCCTATGGCTGCATCAATGTCCCTGCGGCGTTCTATGACAAGGTCGTCGCGCCGGCGTTCAAGGGCACGGTCGGCATCGTCTACATCCTGCCGGAGACGCGCCCGCTACGCGCGGTCTTTGCGGTGCCGCCGCCCGCGCCCTAACGGCACCAAGGCCGTTCACGGTACCATTTCGTCAGGATGTACTTCGTCCCCCGTTCGACCGGCATGCCCTGGTGCAGCGTCGCGTCGTTGGGCGACCCCAGCTCGTCCATGTTGTTCCAGATCAGCAGATTGCCCGTACGCGGCGTCACCGTGATGTTGGCGGTGGGGAAGTTGGTGCGGCCGCCGGCCTCAGGCTCGTTCAGGAAGGTCATTGCCGTCCACGTCCGCTGGCCGCCCATCACCACCTGCTCTTGCCAGTATTGCTGGTTGGTGTGGAAGAAATCGTGGTGCGGCTTAAACTGCTGCCCGACGGCATAACGCTGCCCCTGCAGCAGCTCGCCGTAGACCGGGTCGATACCCGTCAGCCGGTCGAGCGCCGCCTCAACCGCCGCCACGACCGGATCGGCAGGGTATAGGTAGCAGGTTTCGCTCGTCCGGTAGGCGGGCACCGGATCGTCGGCAACCACGGGTGAGGGGATACGGTTGGCGTCGATGATGGCGATTAGCTCGGCGCACTGGGCCGCGGTCAGGAAGTTGCGGACGACGTAGAGCTCGAGGCCCTTTACGGGCATCTCGACAACGTCGGGGGTGTCGAGGATCTCATCACGCACAGAAAGCGCGGCATCGCTGCGTCCCCAGGCCTCCGTGCTGCCGTCTCTCAGATCCACGGCAGAGTTACCCTTTTCGACGTTCCTGGCGATCTGGCGTTAGCGTGTGCGCTTCTGCACTCGCACGTGTCCTGCGATGGCTCTCTTAACGCAATGAGGCTTGCAGCGACACCGTCTTAAACGTGAGCCCCCGACCGCTGCCCATGTCGTGCGACGCCGGTTGGCACCGCGACCGGAGCTGGCTCTGAAACTCCAGACCGACGCCATCAAACCGACGGATCTCAATATTTAACAAATATTTAACAAACTGCTAAGAATGCTCGTGCTAGTTAATAGTTCGTCAAGTTTTCAAGGCTGTTTTCATTACCGTTTTTTCGCTAAGATCGCTTGTCGTTCTTTTTATCATTCTTTTTGGAGGTACCGCACCGCGTATTGCGGCAGCGGCTATCCCCGCGTCGGAGCCCGCCCAACTCCTTGCCTCTGCGAGTTTCGCCGAGGCCACGAGCGTTGCCGCATGGATTCAGGCAACAAAGGACAATGCCGACCTGCAGTTCATGATCATCGACAAAGTGAACGCGCGCCTTTTCCTGTTTGATGGCAAGGGCAGGCTGGACGCCAGTACACCCGTTTTGCTCGGGCTGGCGCGTGGCGATGTTTCACCGCCAGGGATCGGCACCCGCAAGTTGTCGGCGATCAAGCCGGCCGAGCGGATCACCCCGGCTGGCCGTTTCGTCACCGGACCCGGCGAAGATATCGATGGTACAGACCTTGTCTGGCTCGATTATGATGCTGCGATCGCCCTGCACCGGGCGTCTGATCGTAAGCCCGGCATGGCCTCCAGGAGCCGCGTCGAGCGCCTCTCCAGCTCCACGTCGGCCGAAAAGCGCGTCTCGCTTGGGTGCGTAAACGTCTCGGCGGCCTTCTATGATCAGCACATCAAGCCAACTTTCGGTGGTTCGAAAGGGGTCGTCTACATCCTTCCCGAAACTCGCTCGGCAATTATCGAATTCCGTATGCCAGCGCAGTCAGCAGGCTGATCCCCGTCGCCGCCAGATCCGGTATGTTAACTGACGGTGCCGGCTGCAGGAATCGAACCCGCGACCCCCTGATTACAAATCAGGTGCTCTACCATCTGAGCTAAGCCGGCTTCGGCTTCGCGCTATGCCCGGACGCGCGGGTGGTCAAGCCTCCCCGGGAGCCTTGGCCTCGATGACCAGTGCGTGGACGCGGTCCGGGGCGATCAGGTCGCCCACGGCCGCATATACCGCACGCTGCCGTTCCAGGCGCGACTGGCCGACGAACGACGGGGCGGTCAGGCGCACGGTGAAGTGGCTCTCACCGTCGCCGCTGTGCCCGGCATGGCCGCTGTGGTCGTCGCTGTCGTCGATCACCGCCAGCGCGCTTGGTGCGAGCGCTGCGACCAGACGCCGCTCGATTTCGTTGGCACGTTCGCCCATCCCGCTTCTCCTGCTGCCGTCCTATATGCCGACGTTCAACTGCTTCGCGAGTTCCCCGTGTCCGATCCCGTTTCCCCGCGCCGCGCCCGCTTCCATGGCCGCGTCGACCTGCCCGAGGCGACGCCGTGCGCCCGTCCCGGCTGCGCGTCCGAGGCGGAGTTCCGCGCCCCCGCCTCGAACCGTGTCGCCGGTCATGTTGGCGGCTGGCAGTGGCTATGCCTCGACCATGTCCGGGAATTCAACGCCGGCTATAATTTCTTCGACGGGATGAGCCCGGACGACATCAGCGAGGCGCAATCGCCGCTCGCCGGCTGGGCGCACGTCGTCCACGACGCGGGCGGCTACAAGTTCAACGATCCGCTGAACGCGCTCCACGGCAAGTTCGGACGCGATGCCTTCGCCGGGCGACGCACCAAGGCCGGGCGCGTGCTCGCCGAGGCCGACATCAAGGCGCTCAAAGCCCTTGGGCTGGATGCGGACGCGACGCTGATGACCGTCAAGCGCGCCTACAAGGCGCTGGTCCGTCAGTTTCACCCCGACAGCAACGGCGGCGATCGGTCCCACGAGCGGAAGTTGCAGGACGTGGTGCAAGCCTATAACCACCTCAAGTCCGCCGCCGCCTTCAAGACCGTACAGGGAGCCTGAGTTGGCCACCGTCCTCAATGCCGATTCCGATACGCCGGACACGCACGACCACGCGACCACCGCGATGGATGCGCCCGACATCACGATCGACGCGCGCGCCGTATTCGGCGTCGACGTCGACATGACCGTGCCGGCGTTTTCGATCGCCGACGAACGCGTGCCCGACCTCGATGTCAACTACGTCTTCGATCCCGACACGACGCTGGCGATCCTGGCGGGGTTCGCCTTCAACCGCCGCGTCATGGTTCAGGGTTATCATGGCACCGGCAAGTCGACGCATATCGAGCAGGTCGCGGCGCGGCTGAAATGGCCGTGCATCCGCATCAACCTCGACAGTCACATCAGCCGCATCGACCTCGTTGGCAAAGACGCCATCGTGCTCCGCGAGGGCAAGCAGGTTACCGAGTTCCGCGAGGGCCTGCTGCCGTGGGCGCTGCAGACCCCGACCGCACTGGTCTTCGACGAATACGACGCTGGTCGTCCCGACGTGATGTTCGTCATTCAGCGCGTGCTGGAGGTGGAGGGCAAACTGACCCTGCTCGACCAGAACCGCGTCATCCGACCGAACCCGTGGTTCCGGCTGTTCGCCACCGCCAACACGGTCGGCCTGGGCGACACCACCGGGCTTTATCATGGCACCCAGCAGATCAATCAGGGCCAGATGGACCGCTGGAACGTCGTCACGACGCTCAACTATCTCGCGCCGCAGGTCGAGACGCAGATCGTCGTTGCCAAGGCGCCGGGCTTCGACACCGAGGCGGGGCGCAAGCAGGTGGCTAACATGGTCAAGGTCGCGGACATGACCCGACAGGGCTTCATGTCGGGTGACATCTCGACCGTGATGAGCCCGCGCACCGTTCTGACCTGGGCGCAGAACGCGACGATTTTCAAGAACGTCGGCTTCGCGTTCCGGTTGAGCTTCCTCAACAAGTGCGACGAGGCGGAGCGGTCGATCGTAGCTGAATATTATCAGCGGGTGTTCGGG
>Ga0209181_10000980_pt1 | contig 51330 bp, 42 predicted proteins | sample MAT05_FD_187208 | JGI IMG/M metagenome (GOLD analysis project Ga0209181, IMG submission 187208) | Freshwater microbial communities from Lake Fryxell liftoff mats and glacier meltwater in Antarctica - MAT-05 (SPAdes) (version 2) | ecosystem: Environmental > Aquatic > Freshwater > Ice > Liftoff... | reverse complement strand
TGGCGCAGGTGGGGATTGATGAAAAGAGTTTCAGGTCCGGGCAATCCTACATTTCACTCCTGACCGATCTGGATAAGAGCCGGGTGTTGGAGGTGATGGAGGGCTGCGATCAAGCGACCGCGCAAGCCCTCTGGCAGAGCCTGCCGGAGAAGCAGCGACAAAGCATCGTGGCGGTGGCGCTGGATATGGCCCCGGGCTTTCATTGCCGCCAGTCGGGCGGCGGTGCCCCAAGCCGCCCTGGTGCATGACAAGTTTCATATCGCCAAACATCTCAACGAAGCGGTGGACAAGGTGCGTCGGCAGGAACACAGGGAGTTGATGGCTCAGGGGGACGAAACCCTCAAAAGCACCCGGCAACTCTGGCTCTTCAACCCGGCGCACTTCAGCACGGAACAGGCGGCTGACTTTGAGCGGCTAAAATTCAGCGGACTGAAGGTCGCGCGCGCCTGGGCCATCAAGGAACTCATCAGCAAGTTGTGGAATTATTGCTACGAGGGGAGCGCCCGCAAGTTCTTCAAGAACTGGTTCGGGTGGGCCGCCCGCAGCCAACTCCAACCCGTCATCAAGGTGGCAAAAATGATCAAGCGCCACCTGGAAAATATCCTCACCTATTTGCGCCACCCAATCACCAACGCCGTCACCGAAGGACTCAACAGCAAAATCCAATCCATCAAGTCCAATGCGCGCGGCTTTCGTTCCTTTGAAAACTATCGCACCCGCATCCTCTTCTTCTGTGGAAAACTCAGCCTTCACCCATTATAAAACCGGAAGAACCAAAAAAGACTTCGGTAAGGGGACTAAGAATATTCTTCTCACGCTGTAACTCCGGCAGAATGTGAGCATATGCTTTCCTGTTCTTTTTCCAGAGTCCATTCTCCAGAATGGAAAGCTTTTCGTTTTTATAGTGAGCCAAGTGGCTTTTGATGCGTTCCTGATAAGTGGGCATAGAAAGTGACTTCTGGATTTAACCGGAAACACGTCCATTGTAAATGTGAGACTTTACCACGTCCCACCCGTGACAGTGTAGCCTTGTGCCCTCAAATCAGCAGTGAGATCTTTTTCCATTTGCGCTGCGGCTTCATAGGGCATCGGATTCAGGTGCTCGAACAGTTCAGGTATGAGACGATTCCCATATTTCTCTACGGTCCACGCTGATTTGTAGCCGTGCTTGTGATTCTCGAATCGATGCTCCACTGGCAGCCCGGTCATGCCGACGTAAACGCAGGGCTTTGACGGATCGCGCTTTAGGTTCCCACGTAGAACTGAAGGATGCAACGCCCCGGCTTCATCGAATGGACTCCAAAATATGTCCTGTTCCTTAAGGCGCCACGATGCCTTTCCATTGTCACTGCACGGGAAGCCATCTCGTAGGTCCCTCCTACAAAACATGACGAAGAATCTCACGCTACTTCACGATCTTCATCTCAGTTCGTCTAACGATCGTTTCCCCGTTGGATGTAATTTCGACATAACCTACTTTCGTTCCGGGCTCCAAATATCGGATGCTTATTGTCTGATACTTACTCTGTAGTCCATCGCTACCAATCCAGTAGAAGCTATAGTATCCATTTCCCCCCTCACCTTCAGTCGTCCAAGTCACGACATCCCCTACTTTCGCACGCTGGTGTGAAACAATTGCCCGTGCGACTAGTGGCGGAAAGCCATCTTGGATCCCGCCGGGGTAGGGTAAAGTAATCCCGAAATCCTTACCGGTTGCTCGCCCTCGATCTTGCTTCGCGCATTCTGATTCGCTGTCCACAATTTGTAAGCACCATTCACAGCCCTCAACTCGGTATTCCTTCCGTGACGGCCGAAAACCTGGGTGCTCAAATTTGCCCGCCAGCGCGTTCTGATTGGGCAGGGGCGGTCCAGAATGATCGGGATTTGGTCCCCCAGACAATCTCCCCGGTTGAAGACACCTCGGACACTTCGGACGAGTATTTCTCAGTCACACTGGGAAATATCGAATCCCCTGCCCCTCCGATGATGGTGGAAATTTTGCCACCCCGGTTTTCGTGACAATCTTCGGCCGCTACTCGCAAAATCACCGTCCGAGGTGTCCGGCGACCAGGTAGCCCAAATTCTTGATCTCGGACGCTACGGACAGGTGTTTTCGACTCTGGTCTAGAAAATGTTGTGTTAAAATTTCCACCTTCCGGAATTTCCCTCGGCTCGCAAAAATCCCGGTCCGAGCTGTCCGGAATTCAGCCCAACGCTTTCGCGAGCCGCTGTGCGCGCCGGGCTTTGATCTCCTTCTCGGTCGGCATCGAGGTGTTTACGATCCCCTGCCCTTCGTAGCCGGGCACGAGGCTCCAGAACTCGGCGACTGCGGATTTCGATACCACTTTTTTGTAGTGCTTTTTGATGATCTGAAGCGAATTGCCCATGTTTTCCGCGAGTTGCGCTCGATTCTTGAACTTCGCGAGCCAGTAGGAACCGTAAGAGTGGCGCAGAACGTCCTGTGGCCAAGCAGGAGCCTTTTCGTTTTCGCCTTTGCCGCGATAGCCGAGGTCGACATGGAGCCCCAGAGTCCGCTTTTTGAAGTTCTCTTGAGCGGTAACGAAGCCGGTCGGCTTCTTTGGCTTATGGTCCTCCAACCATGCGAGGAGCGTCGGCTCGATGTGGACGTTGCGGGTTTCTTTCGTCTTCGAGGTGTCGGCGAGAACGGTAATCGTCTGCTCTTCCAGATGGATATTCTCCCAGTTCAACGCCTGGCACTCCTCAGGGCGCAAGCCGGCGAAAAGTGAAATTGCATGATAGAGCTGCAGATCTTTGTGCTTCGCCTCGCACAGCTTGAGCAGCGCCAGCACCTCCTCCGGCGCGAGGATCAACACGTCCTTCCCATCGACGTGGATTTCGATTGCGGCACAGGGGTTGGTCTTCGTGTGGCCCTTTTTGATACTCCAGTTGAAGAACTGTGAAAATCGGCTGTTGATGTTGAATTTGCGTCGGAGCCCTACTTTCAAGTTGTCGAGATACTCCCGCATGTCGTCCGTGGTGATCTCAAGCATCCGTTTGCCCTCGAAAATTTTCGTGAGCATCGCGGTCGCCTGCTTGATGCCTTGAAGGGTTTGCCCCCGAAGCCGCTTGGTCTTCCCGCTCTTCTTGTCCGCGAGCCAAGCCTTTGCAATCACTGGAACCAACGCACTCTCCTCCTTCAACTTCACCGCATCGAGATGCGTTTTGTAGAACTCCGCAGCCTGCAGGATCGATTTATCGTACGGCTTCAGCAGTGCCGATGCGGTCAACGCCATACCGCGAAGCTCTACTGGGAACGACAAGCTTTCGTGCCCATCCTGCGAAAGGTTTTTCGCAATTTCCGCAGCTCGCTTCTCTGCCTCCTTTAGGAGCTTAAAAGTTTCCTGCCTCCCATTCGTCCCATTTTTTCGGGCGTCCACGCGGTAGAACGAATCGCCCTTGATCACCAAAGAACGAATCCGAGGCCATTCTTCACGAAGTGTTTTCGGCATGCCAGACCTTACCATTCTGGTCAGTTTTTGGTAAGTGATCTTTCATCCTCGACACCACTAAATCCCTCCAAACCCTTTATCCCTCAGGGAGGCGGGGGGGGGAATCGAACCCCCGAATAGGGGTTTTGCAGACCCCGGCCTTACCACTTGGCTACCCCGCCGTTTTTGTGAAAGGGCGGGAAGATGCGGAAGTTCGGGGCGGTTTGCAAGCCCAGTGGGGCGGGTTTCTTCGCGGGGTCGCGAAAAGGTTTGCAGGCACTGCGCGGGACGGGAAACGTGCGCTCGCATGATCGAGCTGCGAAATTTGTCGAAGGCGTTCAAGGGCAAGCCGGCGCTGCGCGATTTCTCGCTCACCGTCCAGCGCGGGGAAATTTTCGGCCTGCTCGGGCACAATGGCGCGGGCAAGAGCACCACGTTCGGAATCATGCTCGGGCAGGTTTTTGCCGATGCGGGCGAGGCGTTCATCGACGGGGTCTCGGTCAAAAAGGAGCGTGAGCGGGCGCTGGGGAAAGTGGGCGCGATCTTCGAGGCGCCGGCGTTTTACGACTACCTGAGCGGCTGGGCGAATCTGGAAATCCTCACGAGCTATTCCGCGCCGGTGACGCGGCGGGAGATGGAGGAGGCGGTGGAAACCGTGGGGCTCGCCGCCCGCATTCATGATCCGGTGCGGACCTACAGCCACGGGATGCGGCAGCGGCTCGGCCTCGCGCAGGCGCTGCTGCCCGCGCCGGAGCTGATCCTGCTCGATGAACCGACGGAGGGGCTCGACCCGGAAGGCATTCACGAGATTCGCACGCTGATCCAGCGGCTGAATCGTGAGCGCGGGCTGACGGTGCTGTTTTCTTCGCACCTGCTCTCGGAGGTGGAGCAGTTGTGCGATCGGGTGGCGATCCTGCATCGCGGGGAAAAGATTTTCGACGGCCGCTGGGAATCGCTTGCCACCGACGGCTCGCGCCTGGCGCTCAATGTGGACGACTGGACAAAAACCGCGCGGATCGTGGCGGCACTCGGGGGCAAGGTGCTGCCGGAAGCGCGCATCGAACTGCCGCCGACGCGCGACGTGGCCGAACTGGTCACGGCGCTCGTGGCGGCGGGCGTGAAAGTCCGCGCCGTGGAGCCGCAGCGCCGCAGCCTCGAACAAATCTATCTCGAGCTGACGGCGGGTGGTGGAGCGAAAGCCGGTGGACCGACCGCGTAAGCCGCGCACCGCGATTTCGCATTTTCCCCATGTCCCGCTTCATCCGCCAGCTCCGCGCCGAACTCCGCAAGATGTTCGCGCGCAAACGCACCTATATCGGCTTCGGCGCCTTTCTCGCCGTGGAGCTGCTGGTGCTCGCGCTGTTTCAATTGCCGAAGGTGCAAGGCGCGTATCGGCAACTCATCGAGCAGGCCGGCTACGGGTTTCGCGATTATTTTTCGGGCGTGACGCTGGCTCTCATCGTCCTTCTGTCCACGATCTTCCTGCTCGGCTCGCTCTACCTCTCGCTGGTCGCGGGCGATGTGGTGTCGAAGGAAATCGAGGACGGCACGATGCGGATGATGCTCTGCCGGCCGGTGGAACGCCTGCAGGTGCTCGCCGTGAAATACCTGGCCTGCGTGATCTACACGTTCGCGCTGATTCTATTCATCGGCCTCACCGCGCTGCTCGCGGGAGTCGCCCAGCGGGGACTCGGCGGACTCTTCGTCTACGCGCCGCTCGAGGGAGTGTTCGCGCTTTATGAACAAGGGCCGGGGCTGGTGCGCTATCTCGCGTGTCTGCCGCTGCTCGGCCTGAGTTTGCTTTCGGTCACGTCGCTGGGTTTTGCGCTCTCCTGCTTCAACATGAAGCCTGCGGCGGCGACGATCACGACGCTCAGCTACGTGATGATCGATTTCATTTTCAAAGGCATCCCCTACTTCGAGAGCATCAAGCCGTGGTTCCTCACCACGCACATGGCCACCTGGGCGAACGTCTTCCGCGAGCACATCCCGTGGGCGCAGATCGGCGAAGATTACGCGTATCTGCTCGCGGTGGACCTCACCCTCCTGGTCATCGCTGCCGTGCAATTTCAGACACGAGACTTCAAGTCCTGACCCGCAGGCCTCAAGCTCCGCCACCTATGGATATCTACGCCGATCCCGCCTACGCGATGGCCACCGAGCAGTTCCGGGTCATCGCCGACTATCTAGAAATCGAAACCAATCTCCGCGAGCGCCTGCTCCTGCCGAAGCGTTCGATGATCGTCACGCTGCCCGTGCGGATGGACAGCGGCGAAGTCCGCACGTTTCAAGGCTACCGCGTGCAGCATCACCTGACGCTCGGGCCGACCAAGGGAGGCACGCGTTTCCAACCCTCCGTGACGCTGGGCGAAGTCACCGCGCTGGCCATCTGGATGAGCTGGAAATGCGCGCTGACCGGCCTGCCCTACGGCGGAGCAAAAGGCGGCGTGACCGTCAATCCGCGCGAACTTTCCATCCGCGAACTCGAGGCAGTGTCGCGACGTTACATGCAGGAGATGATTCCGTTCGTCGGTCCGCACACCGACATCATGGGGCCGGACATGGGCACGAACGAGCAGGTCATGGCGTGGTTCATGGACACGTATTCCGTGCATCAGGGCTACAGCGTCCCGGAGATCGTCACCGGCAAACCCGTCGCCGTGGGCGGGACGAGCGGCCGGCGTGAAGCCACCGGGCGCGGCGTGGTCTACCTCATCGAGCGCGCGCTCAATGTGCTCAAGATGCAGCCCGATCAATGCACGGCGGTCGTCCAGGGCTTTGGCAATGTCGGCGCGGTCGCCGCACTCGGGCTGGCTTACAAGACCGGGCTGAAAGTCATCGGCATCAGCGACCAGTTCGGCGCCTACTATCGCGCGGATGGCATCGACGTGCGTGCGGCGGACCAATACATGACCGCGCACGGCAGCCTCCAAGGCTTCACGGAAGCCACGCCGATTTCACAGGACGAACTGCTCACCCTCGAATGCGATGTGCTGGTTCCTGCCGCGGTGGAGGCGGTCATCACCGAACACAATGCAGGCCGGCTGCGCTGCCGCATCCTCGCGGAAGGCGCGAATGGTCCCACCACCCCCGCCGCCGATCGCATTCTCTTCGAGCGCTGGTCGGAGATTTTTGTGATCCCCGACATTCTGTGCAACTCGGGCGGCGTCATCGTCAGTTACTTCGAGTGGGTGCAGGGTCTGCAGTCCTTCCTGTGGAGCGAAACCGAGGTGATGGATCGCCTCTTCCGAATCCTCGAGCACGCTTTCCAGACGGTCATCAAACGGGCGCGGGATGCAAAAATTCCGCATCGCACCGCCGCGATGGCCATCGGCGTGGAGCGCGTCATGGCGACCAAGAAGTCCCGCGGGTTGTTTCCGTAAAAACTCGGGCAGAGGGTTCCGCTTTCCGCGTCCTCCCCGCTGGAAGGGCCGGGCGCTTCTTGGAAAAAACTCAGGTTATCCACTAAGCGAATCCACTCACCGCGATTGACATCGCGAGCGGAACGGGCCAGAAAACCCCCCGCTGCTCAAAGTTCTCCCCCGGACGCGTTCTCCCCGAACGGTAATTGAAGATGAAGAACAACATGAGCATAACCCAAGGAAGCGCGGAAGCGATGAAGGTCACGGCCCCAAGTGACGACATCGAATCGGCGGAAGCTGCCTACGAATTCGCGACGCTGATTGAAAAGGAATCAGCCCATCGGCGGACCAATTTTCACGTCGAAAACTACGAAGTCCGCCCCTGCACTCGGGTACGCGGCTACACCCTGAAATTACCCGTGCTGGGGTGGAGACTGTGGTATCCCACCGCGACCGCGGCCACCACGTTTGCCCGGCGGGTCGCCTCGTCCTACCGGGCGGAGTGCTTCGTCTACGATGCTGCGGGTCAACTCGACCGGCAGCACGTGCAAAACTAGCCGGGTTCAGCGCGCCCCGCTGAACGGGCGCCGCACCGACGGATCAGCCCTTCGTCACTGGCATGTAGCGGTAGTAGACCTCGAGCATGAGAATGCAGAGCGTCGTGCGATACACCGGGCCCACACCGTCCGGCGCGATCTCCGGGCCGTGCGGTTTCGGATTGCCGGTGGGCGGCCACGAGCCGTCCGGGCGCTGCGCATCGGTGATCTGATCCTGAAACATGCGGTTCCATTTTCCCCAATGGCTGCCGCCCATCATCAGGCAGGCCTGCGTGTTATAGTACCAAGCATAAAGGTCGGCCTTTTCGCCCTTGTAATCGACCTTGGGTTGGCTGTCATCGAGGATGTATTTGATCCCATCGCGGACGAGTTCGTCCTTGTCCTGTTTCCAGAAGTAGGTGCAGAGCACCCCCACGCCCGTGAGGCTGTAGCGTTCGGATGCCGCGTCGCGATAGCCGAAACCGCCCTTCTTTCCCTGCACCCGCTTGAGATTGAGCATCGCCTTGTCCAGCGCCGCGTCCACTCCCTCGATATTGAGCTGCGAAAGATGCGCCGCTTTCAGTGCCTGAATTTGCCAGCCGCTGACCGAAGTATCGCTCTGGCTCTTGTCGAAGCCATACATCCAGCCGCCGTCCGGACCCTGACCCTGCACGATGTGACCCACGGCTAGCTTGAGGAGTGGGGCCACCGATTCGTCCTTCGTCATGGTGTAATACTCGCCGAGCGCGTAGGCCGCGATGCCGTGTTCGTAGACTCCTGATTGGTTGAATGTGGCAAATTTCCCCTGCCCCGCCGTGCCGGTTTTCAACATCCAATCCACCGCCTTTTTTACCGTCGCACCAAACTCCGGCGAAGTCGTCGTCTCACCATGACCGAGGAAGCACAGCAGCCCGAGGCCGGTCATCGCCGATTTGTTCGCAGGGCTCCACGAACCGTCCGGCGATTGATTTTTCACCAGCCAACGCAGCCCGCGCATCACGGCTTCCTCGCTCTTCTTTTTGCCGCCGTTCGTATCCATCATCCGCTGGCGACTGGTGCCGCCCATGCGCCCGGACATCGTTCCGGGGATGCCGCCGCCACCGGTCCCTTTCGCCATCGCCTTCGAGGCGTTTTCGAGCGCCTTGCTCATCGCATCGCTTTGCACCGGCTTCACTACCGGCGCGGAAGCTGCGACCGTAAAGCTCGGCGTCGACATGTTCGTCGTGCTGATCATGCTCATCGAGGGCGCCGTCACCTGCGGCGTATCGGGGGTAAAAGTCTGTGTCAGGTCCGGCGGCGTTTCCGGCGGCGCAGCGACCTGCTCCGAGCCTTCCACGAGACCGCCGGAGCTGGCCTCGAAATCCGGCGCTTCCATCGCCGATTTGATCAGCACCACGCTGCCGCCCATGATGACGAGGACGACATGGATCAGCAGCGAAAAGGTGAAGAAACGAGAAGCCGCGAGCTTCTCCTGGAGACGTTGGGCAAAAGACGTGGGGGGTTCTGGGGCGTCCATCCCAAACCATTGGGGCTCCTGACGGGCAATGTCAACCCAGCCAGCCGAGCGGTGGTGGCTCAATTTACGGAAATCGCGGTAGGGAAGCCGCGCCGCGGGTTCCCACAATCGCGGGGCGGGCTGCCTGGGTGCCCACCCTTCAGCGTGGGAACCCGCGGCGCGGCTTCAGCGTGGGAACCCGCGGCGCGGCTTCAGCCTGGGAACCCGCGGCGCGGCTTCAGCGTGGGAACCCGCGGCGCGGCTTCGGCGTGGGAACCCGCGGCGCGGCTTCCCTACCAGACTGAGCCACGACCAGCCTAGCCTGCGGCGCCGCGGAAGCTAGCTGCATTCCCGCCCGGCCCCTTTCGTCGCTTCCCTCCGGGCTCCCGCGCCACGAAAAAGTGTAAAGAACTTTGGCCGGAGCTGAGTATAAACTCATCGCCATGTCCGTCCTTCGCCCCCTCCGCGCGCTCCTCCTTTCTGCCGTCGCCCTCTTCACGCGGCCGCTGCCCGCCGAGCAGCCCGTGTCGTTCAACCGCGACATCCGCCCGATCATGTCGGATACCTGCTTTCACTGCCACGGCTTCGATGCCAAGACGCGCGAGGCCGGGCTGCGGCTCGACCTGCGGGAAGCGGCTCTGCAAAAAACCGAGAACGACGTGATCCCGATCGTGCCGGGCAAGCCCGAGGAGAGCGAAATCATCGCGCGCATTTTTTCCACCGACAAAGACGAGCTGATGCCGCCCCCCAAGGCGCACAAGGCGCTGACGCCGCAGCAAAAAGAAACGGTCAAACGCTGGGTCGCCGAGGGCGCCGTCTACGAACCGCATTGGGCCTACGCGCCGCTCGTGAAACCGCCGGTGCCCCAAAACGGCGCGGCTCATCCGGTCGACGCGTTCATTCGCACCCGGCTCGCCGAGAAAAAAATCCAGCCCTCACCGGAGGCGGGGAAAGCGAAGCTGATCCGGCGCCTCTCGCTCGATCTCACCGGGCTGCCGCCCACCCCGGAGGAAGTCTCCACCTTCCTCGCGGACTCCACGCCGAGCGCCTACGAGACGCAGGTGGATCGCCTGCTCGCGTCGCCGCGTTTCGGCGAACGCATGGCCGTTTGGTGGCTGGACGTCGCGCGTTTCACTGACACGGTCGGCTTCCACGGCGATCAGAATCAGCGCATCTTCCCGTATCGCGATTACGTCATCGGCGCGTTCAACGCGAACAAGCCGTTCGACCGCTTCACCATCGAGCAACTCGCCGGCGACCTGCTCCCGAATCCGACCGCCGAGCACCTCGTCGCCACCGGCTACAACCGCCTCAACATGATGACCCGCGAGGGCGGCGCGCAGCCGCGCGAGTACCTCGCTAAATACGGCGCCGAGCGCGTGCGTTCCGTTTCCGCCGCGTGGTTCGGCAGCACCTTCGGCTGCGCGGAATGCCATGATCACAAGTTCGACCCGATCAAGGCGCGCGACTTCTACGAGCTGCAATCCTTCTTCGCCGACGTGAAGCAGTGGGGCGTCTACTCCGACTACGGCTACACAAAAAATCCCGAGCTCGCCGGCTTCAGCAACGAGTCTCCATTTCCGCCTGAGATCGAGGTCGAGAGCCCCTATCTGCTCGCGCAGAAAAAGCGCGCCGAAACCGAACTCGCCACGCACCTTAAAGCGACCCGCGCCAAAATCGCGAAGGACGCAAAACTCACCGCTGCCGTCGAAAAGTGGGTCGAGGAAAGCCGCGCCTTTCTCGCCGGCTCGCCGACCGGCTGGGCGCAGCCTGCGGTGAGCGCCACGCTGATCAACGCGGGGAAACCCGTGGCCGACGGCGAGCTGGGGATCGGCAAAGGACTCGCGGTGCAATTCACCAAAACGCTCGGCAAGGGCGAGGAACTGCGGATCGCCGTCCGCCCCGGCGCCGGACGCGTCGCCGCGGTGCGGGTGGAAATCGCCGCTGACCAACGCAGCGAGACCGCCCTCGCCAACGGCGCGCAACGCGGCGGCTTCAAGCTGGCCGCGAGTGTGAAATCCGCCGACGGCAAGGAGCGCCCGCTCGGCATTGCCTTCGCCGAGGCCACCGCCAAGGAACCGCGTTACAACGACGGCGCCGAGGTGCTCGGCATCGATGCAAGCTGGAAACTCCCGCGCGCAAAAACCGAACGCCAGCCTGCTGGCGTGTGGCTGCTCGATGCGCCGGTGCAGCTCGCCGAGCGCGACCGGCTGTTCCTCACCATCACCGGCGATACCGCGGTGCCGCTGCGTATTTTCACCAGCCCCTTCGGCGCCATCGATCCGTTGAAAATCGCCGCCCCGCCGCTCCGCGCCGCGTTCCCCGCGCAGGCCGATCAGCGCACGGCGCGGCAGCAGCAGCTCGTCGCCGACGCCTGGCTTTTCAGCACCGCCGGCGATCGCGCCGCGCTGGCCCAGACGCGGAAACTCGCCTCCGCCGTCCGCGAATCCCGCAACGGCCGCGCGTGGACGATGGTCACCAAATCCCTCCCTGATCCGCTCGCCGTCCGCATACTCCCGCGCGGGAATTGGCAGGACGAAACCGGCCCCGTCGTGGTGCCTTCGACACCCTCGTTCCTCCCCGCCCGGCTCGAGAGCACGCCGGAAAAACGCCTCACCCGCCTCGATCTCGCGCAGTGGATCGTCTCGAAAGACAACCCGATCACCGCCCGCGCCGTGATGAACCGGCTGTGGCAGCAGTTCTTCGGCATCGGCCTGAGCGCCGTAGTCGACGACCTCGGCTCGCAAGGCGAACTCCCTTCGCATCCCGAGCTGCTCGATTTCATCGCCAGCGAATTCCGCGACGGCGGCTGGGACATGAAGAAAATGATCCGCCTTTTCACGACTAGCGCCACCTATCGGCAAAGCAGCAGCCTGCGCCCCGAGCTGCGCGAGATCGATCCGGCAAATCGGCTGCTCGCTTCGCAAAATCCGCGCCGGCTCGAAGCCGAGTTCGTCCGCGACAACGCACTCTTCATCGCCGGCCAGCTCAATCTCCGCGACATCGGCGGCCCGAGCGTGAAGCCGTATCAGCCCGAGGGCTACTACGACGCGCTGCAGTTTCCCAATCGCGACTACGCCGCCAGCGCCGGCCCCGAGCAGTGGCGGCGCGGCGTCTACATGCATTGGCAGCGCACTTTCCTGCATCCGATGCTGGCCAATTTCGACGCACCCGCCCGCGACGAATGCGCCGCGCTCCGCGTCCTGAGCAACACGCCGCAGCAAGCGCTCACGCTGCTCAACGACCCCACCTTCGTCGAGGCTGCCCGCCTCTTCGCGACGCGGCTGCTCGGGAAAACCGAAGCAAACGACGACGCGCGCCTCCAGCGCGCGTTCCAGTTTGCCATCGCCCGCGAACCCAAAGCGAAAGAAGCCGACTCGCTGAAAAAATTCCTCGGCACGCAGCGCGAATACTACCGGGCGAACGCCGCCGACGCCGCGAAACTGATCAAAACCGGCACCGCTCCCCTGCCCGCTGGCGACGCCGCCGAACTCGCCGCCTGGACCAGCCTCTGCCGAGTCCTCCTCAACTCGCAGGAAGCGATCACGCGGTACTGATCGGGCAAAACCTGTCGTCGCGTCACGGGCCGCCACCTTAAGATCGACCGAAGATGATCAGCCGGGAATCGATTCAAACATACGCCGACAAGATCGCGCGGGAGTTTCGCCCCGAGCGGATCATTCTTTTCGGTTCGTATGCTTACGGAAATCCGAACGCGGACTCCGATGTGGACCTTCTGGTCATCGTGCCGAAACCGCAGTGGAGACGACACAAAGACACGGCGATCCGTCGCCGCCTCGGCTACCCGGGTTTTCCGATGGACCTCCTCGTCTGGACTCCCGAGCGGCTGCGCGAGTGGTTTGAAGCCGGGGATGGGTTCGCGTGCGACGTCGTCGAGAGTGGCCAGGTGCTTTATGAACAGCGTCACGCGTAGCTGGTTGCGCAAGGCGGAAGGCGATTTTCTGGCCGCCCAGCGCCTCCTTGAACATTGGTCGCCCCGGTGCGCAGATGCGGTGTGTTTCCACAACCAACAAGCTGTTGAAAAATTCCTCAAAGCCTGTTTGGTCGAGGCCGGGCTGCCGTTTCCGAGAACGCGCGATCTGCCGACAATTCTCAATCTTCTCGCAAAGATCGATCCCATGTGGAAGGCGTTCGAGGTGGCCTGTGATCAACTCACCAAACATTCCGTGAACATCCGGTATCCCGGTAGTGACGCGACCAAGCGGGACGCCCTGCGCACCTCAAAAATCTCGACCTCCAGCCGTCGCGAAGCCCGCCTCGCATTGGGCCTGAAAGCCTGACTCGAACCTCCCCTTTTCCATGACCCCCTTCGATCCCACCGCCCACGCGCTCAGCGTCAATCGCCGCGCCTTTCTCACCCAGAGCGCCTACGGCCTCGGCGGCCTCGCCTTCGCCATGTTGGCCGAAAAACTGCGCGCGGCCGGCGATCTACCGAAGCCCGCGGGCTGGCACGGCGCGCTGCAACAGGCGCATTTCCCGGTCAAGGCGAAGCGCGTCATCTTCCTCTGCATGGCCGGCGGGCCGTCGCAGTTCGAGACCTTCGACTGGAAGCCGGAGCTGAAGAAACTCGACCAGCAGCCGTTCCCGGAATCGCTCACCAAAGGTCAGCAGATCGCGCAGCTTCAAGGGCAGGCGCTGAAGGCACGCGGGTCGGTTACCGGCTTCAAAAAATACGGCCAGGCCGGCATCGAGGTGAGCGACCTTTTCCCGCACATCGCGGGCGTCGCCGACGACCTCTGCGTGGTCCGCTCGATGCAGACCGAGCAGATCAATCACGACACCGCGCACGCCTTCATGAACACCGGCTCGATCATCAAGGGCCGGCCGAGCATGGGCTCGTGGCTGCTCTACGGGCTCGGCGCGGAGACGCAGGATTTGCCCGGCTTCATCGTGCTGAACTCGCAAGGCAAATACGGCCTCCAGCCGATCTCCGCGCGGCAGTGGTCGAGCGGCGTGCTGCCGAGCCGGTTTCAGGGCATCCAGTTTCAGTCGCGCGGCGACGCGGTGCATTACATCGGGAATCCAGACGGCGTGTGCCAGAGCACGCAGCGGCAGGTCGTGGACGAGATTCGGCGGATGAATGGGTTCCTCGCCGAGGAGCAAAACGATCCCGAGATCGCCACGCGCATCGCGCAGTACGAGATGGCGTTCAAGATGCAGAGCAGCGTGCCGGAGCTGACCGACTTTTCCAAGGAGCCGAAGGAGATGCTCGAACTCTACGGCATCGAGCGCGCGGGCGACGGCAGCTTTGCCTCGAACTGCCTGCTCGCCCGCCGGCTCGCCGAACGCGGCGTGCGCATGATCCAGCTCTACCACCGCGCCTGGGATCACCACGGCGAGCTCGAGCCCGGCATGAAGTCCGGCGCGAAAGACGTGGACCAGGCGACCGCCGCGCTCATCAAGGACCTCAAGCAGCGCGGCTTGCTCGACGACACGCTGATCCTCTGGGGCGGCGAATTTGGCCGCACGCCGATGGGCCAGGGCTCGGGGCGCGATCACCACATCCTCGGCTTCAGCGTCTTCATGGCCGGCGGCGGCGTGAAGCCCGGCATCACCTACGGCGCCACCGACGAACTCGGCTACCGCGCGGTGGAAAATGTGGTCAGCGTCCACGATCTCCACGCCACGATGCTTGCGCTCATGGGCGTCGATCACCATCGGCTGAACACCAAGTTCCAGGGCCTGGACGTGCGCCTCACGGGCGTCGCGGGCAAGGTGGTAAATCCGCTGCTGGCCTGACGCCGCCGATCCGCGGGCCGACGGCTCCGCAAGAAAGCGTCGCGTTTTAACCCGATAGCCACACGATGGCGACATACGGGGCGTAAAAAATGGGGTCGATGAAACCCGGTTTCCTTCCGCAGCCCACGCCTGACGAATTGGAACAAACCGCCGCCGAGGCCCTGCGCCTCGTGGCCAGCGGTGAAGCCGAACGGTCCATCGAGCCCGTGGATCTCGAGGCGGCGGACACGCTGGACGATGTGGGGCTGGGGCTCGGCTCCACGATGGATGACCCGCTGCGCGTCTACCTCCGGCAGATGAGCAAGGTGCCGCTGCTCACCCGCGATCAGGAATACGAGCTGTGCGCGCGGATCGATGCGGCCGGCCGGCACGTTCAAGATCTGCTCTCCGCGATCGGTGTCATGCCGCGCTGCTACCTCGCGCTGGCCCGCCGGCTCGCGCGCGGCGCGGAGCGTTTCGAACGCATCGTGATCGATCTCACCGGCCATTCCCGCGACGAATATTTCGCCGCGTTGCCCGCGCGCTGCGCCGAACTCGAAGCCGCCATCCAGCGCTGCGCCGCCGCTCACCGGGAAGGCCACACCGGCGAGATCCGCGCCGCTCTCCAGGCGACGCACCGCGCCTGCGCGCACCTCTCGTTTCAGCACCACGCCGTGGAGCGTTTCACCCGGCACCTCCACCGCATCCAGCGCGTGCTCGAAAGCCAACCCGCGGCGGCCGACAAACGCCTCGTCGCCCGGCTGTGGATGACCCCCGCCGAATTCACCGGCCACGTCGCCGAGATCCAGCGCCGCCTTCAGGAAATTCGCCGGGCCAAACACGCCATGGTCGCCGCCAATCTCCGGCTCGTGGTCTACATCGCCAAGGGCTTCCGCGACCGCGGCCAGCCGTTGCTCGACCTCATTCAGGAGGGAAACCTCGGGCTGATCAAAGCCGTCGACCGCTTCGAACACTGGCGCGGCTACCGCTTTTCCACCTACGCCACGTATTGGATCCGCCAGGCCATCACCCGCTCCATCGCCGAGCAATCGCGCACCATCCGCATCCCGCTGCACCTCATCGAAGTCATCAGCCGCCTGCTCCGCGTGCGCCAGCGCATGGCCCAGGAGCTCGACCACGAAGTCTCCGTGGAAGATCTCGCCGACGAGTTGCAACTGCCCATCGAACGCGTGCGCGCGCTGCTCCGCATCGCCCAGGTTCCCGTCTCCCTCGAAGCGCCGGTCAACGAAGGCGACGACGGCTGCCTCGGTGCGCTCCTGGCCGACGATGAAACGATCGACCCGAGCGAAGCCGCCGCCGCTACCAATCTCAAGGGCACGCTGCAAGCCGCCCTCGGCACGCTGAACGAACGCGAGCGGCACATCCTCGAAAGCCGGTTCGGGCTCGTGGATGGCAACGAAAGCACCCTCGAGGAACTCGCCCGCCACTTCGGCATCACCCGCGAGCGCGTCCGCCAGATCGAGGCCAAGGCGTTGCGCAAACTGCGGCACCCCGCGCGGCTCCGCACGCTGCGCGCTTTCGGCTCTGAACGCGCGCAGGGATAACGCGCGGTTTACTTCGGCGGAAGCGGCGGCCCGACCTTGCCTCTCTTCGATGGCGAAACGTCACCGCGAGGTGGCGCGCCACGGTTTCTCACACTCACTCGCCGTCCCATTTCCGATCCTTAGCACCCACCGACCATGACCCTGCGCCGCTTCCTCTTCGCCCTCCTCTCGTGTCTCCCGCTCGCCCAACCGGCCGCATCCGCGGCGGAGAAAGGCGCCGCCGTCACGGTCACCCGCGAGAGCTACGTGAGCGGCGGGCGGACGATCACCGTCGACACCTTCGCCCCCGCGCGGCCCGGCCGTTACCCCGCCGTGCTCGTGCTCTACACCTCCGCGGGCAAGCTCGCCGGGATGCGCGACTTCGAGGGCTTCTCCCGCTCGCTCGCCGAGCACGGCATGGTCGCGTTGCTCGTCGATTACTTCGATCGCACCGGCACGCTCTTCGCCGGCGACTGGACGATCGGGCGGCATCTCCATGTGTGGGAAGACACCGTCATCGACGCTATCGACTTCGCCTCCGCGCATCCGCGCGTCCGGCGCGATTCCATCGGCATCTTCGGTTACTCGCTCGGCGCCTTCCTCGCCGTCAGCGTGGCCTCCCGCGATGCGCGCGTCGATGCCGTGGCCGAAGTCGCCGGCGGCCTCTTTACCTATCTCGGCGGCCGGCTGCGCCGCGTGCCGCCCACGCTCATCCTCCACGGCACCGCCGACCGCCGCGTGGACATCCGCTACGCCCGCGAACTCGAACGCGTCGCCCGCAGCCTCGGCACCCGCCCCCTCGTGCAGCTCTACCCCGGCGAAAAGCACGTCCTCTCCGCCACCGCCATGGCCGATGCCCGCGCGCGTTCGCTCGCCTTTTTCAGCCGGAACCTGCAGCGCCGCCGGTGATCTCCACGGCTTACGGAGCGTCGAGGAAATCGCAGACCGCCGCGGCCAGCGCGGCGACGCCCGTCCTCAAGCACTCCTCGTCCACGTCAAAGATCGGCGTGTGGCCGCCGCCGATGATCCCCTTCGCTTCATTGGCAATGCCGAGCCGGAAATAAAACCCCGGCGCGAGCTGCGCGAAATACGAGAAATCCTCCCCGCCCATCCCCGGCACCACTTCGCGCACATTTTTCTCGCCGAACAACCGCCGGAAGGCCGGCAGCGTCGCCTTCACCAGCGCTTCGTCGTTGATGATGCTCGGGTAGCCCTTGCGGTAATCCATCTCGTAAGTCGCCCCATGCGCCGCGGTGATCCCCTTGAGAATGCGGTGCATGCTCTCGATCACCTTGTCGCGAAAAGCCCCGTCGTAGGTCCGCACCGTGCCGCCGAGTTCCACCCGCTCGGCGAGAATATTCTCCCGCTGCCCGCCCTGGATCGTGCCCACCGTGATGACGAGCGGCTGCCGCGTATCCGTCTCGCGGCTGCGGATGGTCTGGAGCGCGGTGATCGCCTCCGCTGCGACGGTGATCGCATCCACGCCTTTGTGCGGCGCCGAGCCGTGCGCCATCTTCCCGCGGATCACGATTTGAAAGCGATCGCTGTTCGCGCTATCCGGACCGCTGGTGTAGGCGATTTGGCCGGCCGAGAGATAATGCGTTTCATCATCCCGCGAGCCCACCGGGAGAATGGACATGGTGCAGTGCAGGCCGAAAACCGCGTCTGGTTTGGGATTCGCCATGGCGCCTTCCGCGATCATCAGCTTCGCGCCCCAGTCGCCCTTGAAACTCGCCGGCATCCCTTCCTCGGCGGGCTGGAAGAGAAACTTCACCGTGCCCTTCACGCGGTCGCGATGTTTGGCCAGCAGCTCCGCGACCCCCAGCGCGACTGCGGTATGCACATCGTGACCGCACGCGTGCATCACGCCCACATTCTGCGAGCGATACGGCGTGTCGCGCAGCTCGCGGATCGGCAGCGCGTCCATGTCCGCACGCACCGCCACGCACTTCCCCGGCTGCCCGCCCTCGAGCAACGCCACCACGCCATGCTTCGCCACGCCGGTCTGCACCTCCAGCCCGAGCGCCCGGAGTTTTTCCGCCACCAAAGCCGCGGTCCGCACTTCTTCGTTGGAAAGCTCGGGATGCCGGTGAATGTCGCGGCGGACCTCCACCAGCCGGGGAAACATCTCGTCGATCGACCGGGCAAAAGTCGCATCGCGCGCCGGATCCTGGGCGAATGCCGCGCTGGCGAAAAGCAGGGGAAAAAGAAGGCGCTTCATCGCCCGAGACTGCGGCGGGTGCCGCCGCTCCGCAAGCCAGCTCCCGCCACCCCGGAACTTTAAGGCGCCGCGAGCCAGCCACCCACTGCCTGCAACGGCGGCTGCGCCGCTCCGCGCGTCACCCACGCCGCCAGCGCCGTCGCCGGCACCTGAGTCGTCGCGGGCAGCTTGAACGTCGCCCGCCACTTCCCGCCCGCGCCGGCCAGCGCCTCCCCTTGCCGATGCAGCACCACAAACTCGTGCCGGAGCGTCTTCCCGCGATTTTCCCCCGCGCCCACCTTCGTTTCGATCGAGGTGCCCAGCAGCGCGATCTCCACCTCCGCGGGCGGTGCCCCTTTTTCCGCCGGGGAATACGACACCTCCGCCGTGGTGCGATCCCGCAGCGTCACCTCCAGCACACCCACCGCCCGGCCGCCCCCTCCCGGCACGCCCGACGCCCGCGACCACGCCCGCCATTCCGCCCCATCGAGCACAAAGCCCGGCGTGTAAACCGTGCTCGTCCCCCAAGCCGCCGCATACCCGCGCTGGCGCTGACTGTATTCCCGCGAAGCAAATCGATCCGGCCAGCCGAGCCCATTCCAGTAGTCCACATGGAAAACCACCGGCACGAACCCCTTCCACAGATCCCCGCGCTGGCGCAGCCGCCCCACCCACGCTTCCGCTGGCGGGCAACTGCTGCACCCCTCCGAGGTATAAAGCTCCAGCAGCGGCGTATGCTCCACGCCGCTCCGAAACGTCACCGACTCGGCCTGTGCCGCGCTCACGGTCAACGCCACTACCAGGATCGCCGCTTTCACGGCCTCACCAGCTTCCCGCCGTCCTCTTGGAAAGTGAGCGACGCCGAGTTGATGCAAAAGCGCAGCCGCGTCGGCGGCGGACCATCCTTGAACACATGCCCGAGATGCGACTCACACCGCACGCAATGCACCTCCGTCCGCGCCATCCCGAAGCTCACATCCTCCGTGGAGCCGATATTCTCCGCCGCTACTGGCTGAAAGAAACTCGGCCAACCCGTGCCCGAATCAAACTTTGCATCCGACCGAAACAACGGCAGCGCGCACCCCACGCACGTGTAGAGCCCCGTTTTATGATTGTCATGAAACACCCCGCAGAACGCCCGCTCCGTCCCCTCCGTCCGCGTCACGCGAAACTGCTCCCCCGTCAGCAACGCCTTCCATTCATCCTCGGTCTTGATGACTTTCGGCACCTCCTGCGGCGCCGAGAGCGCGCCATGTTCATCGAGAAGGCGGACGGTGACATTGCCGGGGGTGGTCGTTTTCATAGGAGAGGCAGAGAGCTTACCCAGTTGCTTCGCCGCCGCGAGCGCCGTGGCGGCACCGGCGAGGGTGAAAAGGAGAGTGCGTCGAGTCATGGCAGGATTTCTTGGATCGACAGCGCCGAGAGCGGAATTCGCCCACCGCACCGTCCCTCATTCATACGAACGAGCCCGGCGCCTGATTGCACCGGACGCGCTCGCATCGGCAACTCTCTTGGAACCACGACCCCCTGCTCCGGTACGAGTGAACGAAGTGGGCCAGCAAAGCGAACCACGACCGCCAGCCTGAGAGGAAGTACAGAGATTACGCGGAACACGCAGAAGCCACACGGAAGCCACGCGGAACACGCAAAAGAGCGAGGTCTGTGGCATCCCCTTTTCGCGTCCTTCCGCGTCTTTTCCGCGTGTTTCGCGTTCCAAATCAGACTTCCGCCACATCCTCCGAGAGAATCATCGAAGTCTCCGACAGCACCGTCGCCTACGACCGCCGCGACAAAGGCCCCCGCCTACGCCGCCCGCGGCGTCCGCGAATACTGGCTGCTCAATCTCGAACCCAACCAGCTCGAAGTTTTCCGCGACGCCGCCGACGGCACCTGGCGCGACACCCAGATCCTCGCGCCCGACGCCACCATCGCCCCTCTCGCCTTCCCCGACCTCACCTTGCGCATCCGCGACTTTCTGCCGTAGGGCGCGGACGGCGGCAGGCGGGATGGATTGGCTCCAAAACCGACGGACGCTGCCGACCGGCTCTCAAGGAGCCGATTCGAGTAGAGAATCCGCGGCAATGCGCACGCGCGGCGCGGCCATGAGTGTCCGCGGTGCGGCAATGGGCCTTGTCTCCAGGCCCGAGCTTGCGCTGGAGTGCAAGGAGCCCTTCCTTTGACCGATGAAATCCTTCTCCTTTCTCCTCTCCTCGATCCGTCGCAGTACAGCGCTGGTGGCGCTGGCGCTCTGGCTCGGAGGCGCGGGGAGTGCGTTCGCGGCGGGGCCGCTGGTGCTGCGCGTGGCGGTGACGGCGCTGAATGGCGGGGGCACCGATACGTTGACGCTCGATGATGCGCGCCTGAATGGGAAGCCGACGGCGAAGCTGATCGTGATGCACAATTTCGGCACGGTGGGCGCCCGCCATAACAGCCCGGTGGGGGTGCAGTACATTGGCGCGCCGGTGAATCGCTGGCGGTTGGTCAATGAAAACGGCGCGCTGATGAAGGTCGAGGGGGACAATTCCTTCAACGTGCTGGTTTCATCGGCAGCGGCCCGCATTCTGGCCTCGCCGGCAAACAGCGATGGAGCGCGGTGTTTCTTCACCGCGAAGAAGGGCAAGCCGGACGCGCGGTTCCTGGTCACGCATGTGATCAATCCGCTGCCGAAGAAATCGAACGGCACCCGGCTGGAGGATCATCTGGGGGTCATCTACACGTCGCTGCTGGGGACGCCGACGAACAATGTGTGGTCGGTGCTCAGCGAGGAGATCAACCCGATGGTCGCGACGGCCTTCAACGTGCTGGATGTGACGACGGCGGTGCGCAGCTTCGTCCACACGGCGACGGCCTTGAATATTACCAACAACTTCACGGCGATCAGCGATCCGATCGCGGATGGGAATCCGAATGCGATCGTCTTCGCCACGCACGTGGTCAACCCGCCCGGCGCGGCGACGAACTTCCTGGCCAAGGCGATCGGCGTCTTTTACCTCGGGGGCAAGTGGCGCATCTACCTCGAGGATCCCATCGCGTTGCCGGTGAATACGACTTTCAATGTGGCGGTCTTCGCGGCGGCGACGCCGTAGCGAGGCCAGGGGTGCGGCGACCATTCGTGACTGAGCATTGCGAGGTCACGCGACTCGAATCCAAGGGGTGTAGCGAGGACGCCCGTTACCGCCACGCAGGCGTTTGGAGAAAGGAAACCGCGGATCACGCGGATTGACGCGGATTTCGAGAATCGGGCGGCGGCGAGCATGGGGTCGATTTCGGCGAAAGCCACAACTAATGGTAGTCACGTCGGCGACAGCCCCCTTCATTTTGCGGTCTGGCGGTTGACTTGCGGCCATCCTTTCGCATCATCAAGCCCTTCCCCTTTCCCCTCCCCTATGATCGAAAAACATCTCGCGAAACTCGTCACGGAACTGAAGCTGCAGCCGCGCCAGGTGGCGGCCACGGCGATCCTACTGGAGGAGGGTGCGACGGTGCCCTTCATCGCCCGGTATCGGAAGGAAAAGACCGGTGAGTTGGACGAGGTGCAGATCACGGCGATCCGCGACCGGCTGGAGCAGCTCGAGGAGTTGGACAAGCGCCGCGAGGCGATCGTGAAGTCGCTCGAGGAGCGCAAGCTGCTGACCGAGGTGCTGGCGGCGAAGATCGCGGCAGCGGAAAATATGACCACGCTGGAGGACATCTACCTGCCCTTTCGGCCGAAGAAAAAAACCAAGGCGACTGTGGCGCGCGACCTCGGGCTGGAGCCGCTGGCGGACCTCCTCTTTGCGCAAGACGCGGCGACCGATCCGCAGGCGGCGGCGGTGCCCTTCGTGGGGCCGGAGATCGAGATCGATGCGAAGAAATACAGCGTTCCCGATGTGGCCGCCGCGCTGGCGGGAGCGCGCGATATTCTCGCGGAGCGCTGCAACGACGACGCGACGGCGCGCGCGCAGTTGCGCAATCTTTACCTCACGCGCGGGGTGATCAAATCCAAGGTGATCAGCGGCAAAGAGGAGGAGGGCGCAAAGTTCAAAGATTACTTCGACTGGCAGGAACCGGCGGAAAAGTCGCCATCGCACCGCATCCTCGCGATCCGTCGCGGGGAGTCGGAGGGCTTCCTCTTTTCCCGCCTCGTGCCGGATGAAATCGAATCGGTCAGTCTGTTGGAACGGCTCTTCGTGAAGGGCAAATCGCCCGCGTCGGAGCAGGTGCGGCTCGCGGTGCAGGAGTGCTTCAAGCGGCTCCTCGGCTTTGCGATGGAAGGTGAGGCGCGCACGTTTTTCAAGAAGCGCGCGGACGAAGAGGCGATCCGCGTTTTCGCCGACAATCTCCGCGAACTCCTGCTCGCTTCCCCGCTCGGCCAGAAGGTCACGCTTGGGATTGATCCCGGCTTCCGCACCGGCTGCAAAGTGGTGCTGCTCGATCGCCAGGGAAAGCTCCTCGCGAACGACGTCATCTACCCCGAAAAGGGCGCGCGCGACCTCATGGAAGCCGCCGAGATGATCAAGTCCGTCGTCGCGAAATTCAAAGTCGAGGCCATCGCCATCGGCAACGGCACCGCCTCCCGCGAAACCGAGACGTTCATCAAAAAACTCGGCCTGCCCGCGGCCATCCCGGTGGTGATGGTCAGCGAAAGCGGCGCGTCGATTTACTCCGCGAGCGATGTGGCCCGCGAGGAGTTCCCGGACAAAGACCTGACCGTGCGGGGCGCGGTCTCGATCGGGCGCCGGCTCATGGACCCGCTCGCCGAGTTGGTGAAGCTCGATCCGAAGAGCATCGGCGTGGGCCAGTATCAGCACGACGTGGATCAAAACGCCCTCAAGCGCACGCTCGACGACGTGGTGGTGAGCTGCGTGAACAACGTCGGCGTCGAGCTCAACACCGCCTCGAAACATCTGCTCACTTACGTCTCCGGCCTGAACGCGCGCGTCGCCGCGAACATCGTCGCGCACCGCGACGAACACGGCCCCTTCAAATCACGCAAGGAACTCGCCAAGGTCACCGGCCTCGGCCCGAAAGCCTTCGAGCAAGCCGCCGGCTTCCTCCGCATCCGCGACGGCGCGCACCCGCTCGACGCCAGCGCCGTGCATCCCGAGCGTTACGAGCTTGTTGATCGCATGGCCGCCGACCTCGGCTGCTCCGTGCTCGACCTGCTGCGCGACGGCAACAAACGCGCGAAAATCCGCCCCGAGGCTTACGTCACTACCGAAGTCGGCCTGCCCACGCTGAAGGACATTCTCGCCGAGCTTTCCAAACCCGGCCGCGACCCGCGCCAGCAATTCGAGGCGTTCAGCTTCGCCGAAGGCGTGGAGAAAATGGAAGACCTCCAGCCCGGCCAAAAGCTCCCGGGCATCGTCACGAATGTCACCGCGTTCGGCGCCTTCGTGGACATCGGCGTGCATCAGGACGGTCTCGTCCACATCAGCCAGATGAGCGACGACTTCGTGAAGAACCCCGCCGACGTGCTCAAGGTCGGCCAGCGCGTGCAGGCCACGGTGATGGAAATCGACATGCCGCGGAAACGCATCGCCCTCTCGCTCAAGACCCGCGTCGAGATCGGCCCACGCAGCGACCGCAAAGCGGAAGCCGGCCAGCGCGACGTGCAGCGCTTCGCCGTCGGCGCCATTGCGGGTGGCGGACGTTCCCAAGCCCCGAGCGGCCCGGATTGGTTCACGCTGGCGCAGCAGAAGAAGAACTAGCGTCCCGACGGATGCGCCGTCACGCGGCGGAACGCAGGCGGAGGAGGAGCACCGCAGCATTGACCTCGCGGGGCGCGCCGGGCACTCTGCCGGGAACGCTTTTTACTTCCATGGACACACTCTTCCGCGGTCTTCGCCGGGTCTTCCCGGCACTCGTTTGCTGGCTGGCCGCGTTCTCTACTTCCGGGTGGGCGCAGACGGCGCTGACCAGTTCCGTGCCGGTGGGCAATCTCTCCGGGGCGAGCGGCAGCCAGGTCTATTACAAGATCACCGTGCCGGCGGCGCAGGCGAAGCTGGAGGTGCGCATCGCGGGCACCGGCGACTGCGATCTCTACGTGCGCTTTGGCGCGCAGCCCACGACGACGGCCTACGACTACCGCCCTTACACGAGTAACAGCAACGAGACGGTGACGGTGACGAATCCGCGGGCGGGGGACTGGTTCATCCTGCTCCGCGGTTACCGGGCCTACTCGGCGCTGACCCTCACGGCGACCTTCTCGGGCGCGTTGGTGGCGCCGGTGGCCACGCCCACGTTCAACCCGGTGGCCGGCACCTATCCGCAGCAGCAGAGTGTGACGATCGGCGCGGCGACGGCGGATGCGACGATCCGCTACACGACGAACGGTACGGACCCGACGGCGAGCAGCACGGTCTACAGCGCGCCGCTCATCCTGAGCAGCAGCACCACGCTGAAGGCGCGCGCCTTCAAACCGGGCCTGGTGGAAAGCGCGGTGGCCACGGCGGCTTACACGATCTCGGGGAATGGCGTGACCTTCCTCCAGAATGCGGCGGAGAAGGTGAATCTCGCGGGAGCGAGGGCGAGCCAGACGCACTACCGGATCTCGGTGCCGGCGGGGCAGACTTCGCTGGTGGTGAGCATCACGGGCGGCTCGGGCAGCGGGGATTGCGATCTCTACGTGCGGCGCGGCGCGCAGCCCACGCTGTCCACCTACGACTACCGGCCGTATCTCGGGACGAGCAACGAGACGGCGAGCGTGAGCAACCCGGTGGCGGGCGATTGGTTCATCATGCTCTACGGTTATTCGGCCTACAGCGGGGTCACGCTCAAGGCCACCTACTCGGCTTCAGCCAGGCCGGACCTCGCACCGTTTCTCGGTTCTCTGAACGCGGCGACGAGCACGGAGACTTTTAATGGGAATGCGTGCGACGTGACCGAGGGGTTGGTGGTCTCCGGCACACGGCGGCTGCTGCGCTTCACCACCGAGACGCGGAATATCGGCACGGCCGACCTCGTGCTGCGCAGCCCGGCGAGCAACCCGCTCTTCACCTACGCGCCCTGCCACGGCCACTACCACTTCAATAACTTCGCCGAATACCGGCTGCTCAATGCCGCGGGACAGCAGGTGGCGATCGGGCAGAAAGTGGGCTTCTGCCTCGAGGATGTGTCGCGGTGGGATCCGGCGGCCAACTCGCGGGCGCAATACGACTGCGACTACCAGGGCATCCAGGCGGGGTGGTCGGACATTTATTCGCGCAATCTGCCGGGGCAATGGATCGACATCACCGGGCTGCCCGCGGGCACGTATGTGCTGGAGATCCGGCTCGATACGGCGAACCGCATCGCCGAGGCCAGCGAGACGAACAACATGGCCCGCGCCGAGGTGGTGATCGCGGCGAGCAATGGCAGCGTCGCCTCGCGCGTGCTGCCCTGATCCCGGCTGGCCGTGCGGCTTTCTGTCACGCAGTTCGTAGGGCTGATGGTGGGGCTCTTCGGCGCCACGTATTTTCTCGCGCGTTTTGTGACGGGCAGCGCCGAGCCGACGGTGGCCGCCGGGCCAGTGCTCATAGCCGCAGCCGCGGCCGTGGAGCCGACGCCGGTGCCGTTTGAGCAATCGGCGGATCGCGTGACCCTCGGCTCGGGCCGCGTGCCCGAAGAGCCCGGCGGTGCGCTCGCTCCGGTGGATGCGATGGTGCGGCGGCTTGCGGCGCTGCCGGATGGTGAGGAGAAGATGCAGCTCGCGAAGGAAGTCGGGGCGATTCGCGATCGGGCGGCGGTGCCCGTGCTGCTCGACTGGGCCGTGATCACCCAGGACCGCGCCCTTCTGCGCTCCGCGCTCGATGCGCTCGGGCCGCTCGCCGACGCGGAGACGATCGCCGAAATCCAGCGCCGCTTCACCGCCGCTTTCCGCGCCGACGACCGCTATCGCCTCGCCAAGATCCTCCGCAATATCACCAACCCCGACGCGGCACCGGTGCTCATCGCCCTCGCCGAAAGCCCGGACACGCCGCAGCCCCTGCACGTTGCCGCCACCGAAGCGCTCGCCACCATCGGCACGCCCGCCGCCGTGAGCACGCTGCTCGGCCGGCTGGCCGTGGCCGATCCCGACGACACGGGGCGGCTGCTCACCGCGATCTCGCGCATCGATCAGCCGTCCGCGCTGCCCGCGCTGCGGTTCGCGGCGCTGGGGAATAAAGAAGCGTCTTCCGAACAGGCCCGTGTGGCGGCCGTGCAGGCGCTCGCCCATTTCGCGGACGACGACACCCGGCAGGCGCTCCAGCAGCTCACCGGCGATCCCGTGCCCGCGGTGCGCGCGATGGCCGCGGAGATTCTCGCCCGCTCGCGGTAGCTCGGCGCATCTTTGCCGCGGCGGCGCACGTTGTTAAAGCGGCGACATCCGCCGTTGACCAATCCGGTGGAGCACCTACTTTTCCGCCCTGCGACGGGCCTTGCGGTTGCTACCCCACTCGTTGAAAGCTACTCTTTCTCCCGCAGAATAAATCCTATGGCTCAGCCCGATCCTCGTTCATCCAAAAGCAACCGCCCGCCCAACGGCAACAACGCCGGCGACCCCAACTTCAACTGGCGCGGGCTCATCCTCTTCGCCATCGCCATCCTCCTGATCGGCGGCGCGTTCTTCTTCAAGGGCGGCGCCGGCAACGTCCGGGAAGTGCCGTATCCGAAATTCATCGAGATGCTCGCCGCCGACCAACTCGAGAAATCCAAGGGCATCGAACTCGTCAACGAGCAGAGCCTCGGCACGCATTTCCTCCGCGCCTGGGAAAAGAACGCCGGCGAAACCCCGGGGCTGCCCGTCCGGACGCAGATCGATCTGAAGTACATGCCCGACCTCCAGTGGCTGCTGGAGGAAAAATACGGCTTCAAGGTGACGCCGCGCACGGACAGCAACTTCGTCGCCTCCGCCCTGCTCGGCTTCCTGCCGATCGCGCTCTTCCTGCTCATCCTTTATTTCTTCTTCCGCCAGCAGATCCGCATGGCCGGCAAGGGCGCGCTGAACTTCGGCAAGTCCAAGGCGCGCATGCTTGCACGGGACAAAAACAAGATCACCTTCAAGGAAGTGGCCGGCGTGGACGAGGCGAAGGAAGAGGTCAGTGAGATCGTCGAATTTCTCCGCGATCCGAAGCGCTTCCAAAAGCTCGGCGGGCGCATTCCGAAAGGCGTGCTCATGGTCGGCCCTCCCGGTACCGGCAAGACGCTGCTCGCCCGCGCCATCGCCGGCGAAGCGGACGTGCCGTTCTTTTCCATCAGCGGCTCGGACTTCGTCGAAATGTTCGTCGGCGTCGGCGCGAGCCGTGTGCGCGACATGTTCGAGCAGGGCAAGAAGAGCGCGCCGTGCCTCATCTTCATCGATGAGATCGACGCCGTGGGCCGCCATCGCGGGCACGGTCTCGGCGGCGGACATGACGAGCGCGAACAGACGCTGAACGCGCTGCTCGTCGAGATGGACGGCTTCGATACGCAGGAAGGCGTGATCATCATCGCCGCCACGAACCGCCCCGATGTGCTCGATCCCGCGCTCCTGCGTCCGGGTCGTTTCGACCGCCAGGTGACTGTCACCCTTCCCGATGTGAATGGCCGCGAGCAAATCCTCCGCGTTCACGTCAAAAAGGTGAAAGTGGCCGACGGCGTGGACCTCGACGTAGTCGCCCGCGGCACGCCCGGATTCTCCGGCGCGGAACTCGCGAACCTCGTCAACGAGGCTGCGCTGATCGCGGCTCGCAAGGGCCTGAAGGCGATCGCTCTCGAAGAGTTTGAGGAAGCCCGCGACAAAGTCCGCTGGGGCCGCGAACGCCGCAGCATGGCGATGAGCGATCAGGAGAAGACCTCCACCGCCTGGCACGAAGCCGGTCACGCGCTCGTCAACGTGAAGCTCAAACACACGCACCCGCTGCACAAGGTGACGATCATCCCGCGCGGCCCGTATCTCGGCGCCACGATGTATCTGCCCGAGGGCGACAAATATTCCACGCAGCAGCGCGAGGCGCTCGACCTCCTCGCCGTGACCGCCGCCGGCCGCATCGCCGAAGAACTCTTCACCGACGACATCTCCAACGGCGCCGCCGGCGACATCAAACAGATGACCCGCCTCGCCCGCGTGATGGTCTGCGAATGGGGCATGAGCTCGAACCTCGGCATGGTCGAGTACGGCGACCACGAGGAGCACGTCTTCCTCGGCCGCGACCTCGGGCGCTCCCGCGACTACAGCGAATCGACCGCGAAGGAGATCGACCGCGAAGTGCGCAAGCTGATCGACGACGCCTACGCCCGTGCGAAGGAAATCATCACCGCCAATCGCGACAAGATCGAAGCAATCGCCAAGGCGTTGCTGGAATTCGAGACGCTCGACAGCGCGCAGGTCCGCGAGATCGTCGACACCGGCACGATGACCAACCCGCCGAAGCCGCCGCCCCGTCCCCGCAACGAACCGCCCCCGCTCAAGGAGCAATCGGAACCCGGCACGACCATCGCGCCCGACTTCCCGCCCGGCCTGAGCGGCGCGCCCGCCTAGGCGACTTCCCCTTCGTCCTGAAAATCATCCAGCGCCGCGCGACGAAAGTCCCGCGGCGTTTGGTTTTTTACAGTCCACACCTAATTCAATTCGGCCGCGGATGGGCACGGACTTTCGCGGATAGGGAAACTTTCCCATTCTCTGGATCCGCGTTTGATCCGCGTTCACCTGCGGCTCAAATACGGCTCTTCGGCCGACTGCCGGTGATGCTCTTAGCGAAAGCGGTTTCTCCTCCATCCGCTGGAGAAGCCCAAGAGCGCCAGGCCGAATAGAGCGGTGCCCGGTTCGGGGACCGCAGACACGGGCCCGAAAGCGAAAAACGAAGGGCTAACCGATCCGTTGGCAAACTGTGACTCGGCACCACCCGGGGTGAATTTTTCGATCGTGCCGTCACCGGAATTTGCCGCGAAGAGATTGCCAGCGCTGTCGAAGGCCAGGCCGTAGGGGCTGCTCAAGCCGCTTGCGAAAATGGAACTCGAACCGCCGGGGCTGAACTTCATGATCGCGTCGTCCACGTAACTCGCGGCAAAGAGATTGCCCGCGGAGTCGAAGGCCAGGCCGCCCAAACCGGTCGACCCGCTGCTTGCAAAAACGGTGGCGACCCCGCCGGGGGTGATTTTCACGATGTCCCCGCTGACGGAATTCGCAGCGAAGAGGTTGCCCGACGCGTCGAAAGCGAGGCCCTCCGGTCCGCTCAAGCCAAGCGCGAAGATCGATCCGACGCCGCCGGGCGTAAATTTCGAAATCGTGTCGTCGAGGTAGTTTGCCGCGTAGAGATTGCCCGCGCCGTCAAAGGCGAGGCCGATGGGATTGCTCAAGCCGCTGGCGAAGACAGAGCGCACGCCGCCCGTGGTGAACTTCTCGATTGTGCCGGCGGCCGCGTTGGCCACGTAGAGATTGCCCACCGCGTCAAAAGCCACGCCATAGGGGGTGCTCAATCCCGTTTGCACCACCGCCCCGGCGCCGTTCGGCGCGAACGTCGTCACCGTGTCGTCCCCGAGGTCCGCGACAAAAAGCGGAGCGCCAGACTGCGCGGGAAAATAAAGCGCTGCCTGAGCCGTGGCGGCAAAAACGAGGCCGAGGCCAGCGGTGAGCCAGGGCGTTCGACCTGAGGTGAAGAGCGAGGAAACGGTTTTCAAAGTTTTTGAGAATGGGGTTCGGAGCAGCGGATTTTCGGTCGGCTCTCGACCGCGCGCGGAGGCTATCCCACCGCCGCTGCGAGGGCCATCCAATTTACGAGCACTCTGCTCTTGGTATCCGCCTCCACCACACCTAAGGAGGAAGCGCTCGCCATCCGTTTATGAAAATTTCTCTTCGCCTTTTTACCTTGCTGCTCTGCGCTTTCGCTCCGCCGGACCTGCGCGCCCAAATTGCCTCCACCCCGCCGCCGGTGGCGGAGAAGACATTGGCGGATGTGCTGGGACCGACGCTCGCGCAGGCCCGGACACGGACGGTGCGAATCCTGATGGGTGGAACGTCGATCGCGACCTTCGGCTATTCGAACAACCAGCTTTTCGCCAGCCACCTGAAGGCACTTTACGGCGACGCGCTGGCCGATGTGCAGCGGATGGGAAGCATCAACGGTAGCTGGGACCTACCCACGGCCGGTTGGATCAAGCAGCCCTACAGCGGGCCCAGTTTTACCCGTTTGCGGGGGGATACGAGTTCTTCGCCGCTCGTTCTCTCCGGCTACGGATCACAGGTTGTGGTTGAGTATTCCTGCGAAGTGGACGGCGGGCTGGCGGAGGTCACGGTCGAGAATTTCGGAGACGGTGGCGTGGCTCAAAAGCTTGCCTTCGATTGCGCCGGATCGCAGAAGTTCAGCCAGCAGGCCATCTACCGCGGGGCCGAGGGCGCCCTGCGGGTCACGATCGCGCCGCCGAAGAGCGGCTATGCCTACATCGAACGCGTGACCTTCGGGCAGCAACGCCCGGGCATTGAGGTGATCGATGGCACTCTGGGAGGTTCAAACCTGGGCAATATCTATACGGTCCGCCCTGCTCCCGCCCAAGGCGTCGTCGGCATTCCGACCCAATCCGGCGTGGGCATCGATTCCTACTTCGGTCGGCGGGACGTGGATATCGTGATCTATAGCGGACCGGTAAACGACGCGGGACACTTTTTCCCCGAATGGGCAGCCCGCATGAATGATGTCGTGGAAGTGACGCGGCCGAAAAATGCCTCGATCCTTTCCACCGCCGTCGGCAATCCGACGGTGATCACCACGAATGCTCCCCATGGTCTAAAAACGGGCGATGTCGTGAAGATCGCCGGCGTGATCGGAGCCAAACCGGCGATCAACGGCTCGCGAACCGTCACCGTGCTCAATCCCACCACCTTTACCCTGCCCATCGCCGTCACTACAGCAGGTCGCGGCGGCCTGACGGCGAAGGCCGGTCGGCCGCTGCTGCTGGTCGCGGAAATGGGCGGCCACTTCTCGATGCCAACCAGCCCGCAAAACGGAGCGTTTTTGCAGAAACACGACTACCTGAAGAAACTCGGGCGCGAGAATGCGCACGTCTACACGCTCGACTGGCACGGCGCGACGGCCGATTCGGACATCGTCCGCTACGCGGCGAACTATTACACGTCCGGCGCACCGGTCGTAATCAATCCTGCCACGGGGAATTTTACCGGCGACTTCATTCACCCAAACCAGAAAGCAAATCAGATCGCGCTAAGGATCCTTTGCGATTCCCTGAAAACTCCTACGCCGCCGGAGACATTTGCGCTCAATCTCGACAACCGAATTCGAAAAACGTCGCCCCTCCCCGCGGGCACTCCGATTTCCTTCGTGGATGGAACTGTCACGCGCACGGGAGTGACCTCCGAACTGGCCGCGGCGGTCTACGCCAGCCGGAAATGCGCTGCGATTCTGCCATTAGTCTTTTCGCCGGAGACCACGAACCTGACCGATCTCGATCAGCAAATCCTTGCCTCGCCGACATCGGACCGCTTCGGGAAATACATCGACTACCCGTCGGATCACGGCGTGAGCATTTTCGGCCGGGTTCCGATCGGAGAACGGGTTACGCTCACGGCGCTCATCAAGCCGATCTCGGCGGGCCAAGTGATTCAGTTCCGGTCCCCGACAAACAGCCCTGGAATCATGCACTACAAAAATTCCCTGATGGGTCAGTGCACGACCAATCTTTACGACCCTGCCGAGACGCCGCTCTGGGTGACGTTCGACTATGTGCGCGGCGCGCACGCCTCCTTGCTGGTCACGGGCCGACTCTACAGTATCTCGGTCACGCGGACCAATGGCGTGCCCGTTTCCACCCGGCCGCGTCCGACCTTGGTCGGGCCGGAACTCCTCACTTCTGGCGCCAGCGGCGTGGCCTCCTACGAGGCTACGATCAACGCTCGGGTCCGTTCGGCCGGCAGTGGAATCCTGAGCGTCGCGTTCGATCTCGGGACGACGCCAGGTGGCCTGAACAGTGCCGACAGCCAAAACGCGATCGTCGCGGATTCCAGTGCTTTCGCGGAAGTCAGTCTGAAAGTGACCGGCTTGACGCCGGACACCGTCTACTACTACCGCGTACGAGCCACGACCGCGGGGAGCCCTACGGTTTACACGGGGGAAACGGCCAGCTTTCGGACGCCGCCGGCAGGTGGCCTGTGACGAGAAGCGGGAGGTTGCGCCTCAGCGCCGATACATCTCCAGCGCCACGTCGCGTTCGCGGTGATGATCGACCATCGGGAGTGGGTAGCCTTTGGCCAGCGGGAGGCCGGGCGTGGGTGGTTCGGTGAAGCGGCGGGCGGGCACGTCGCGCAGTTCGGGCACCCAGCGTTTGATGTAAACACCGTCGGAATCGAAGCGGGTGGTTTGCGACCAGGGATTTTGAATCCGAAAGTACGGCGCGGCGTCGGTGCCGGTGCTGGCACTCCATTGCCAGCCGCCGTTGTTCGAGGCGATCTCGCCATCGACCAGCCGCTGCATGAACCACTGCTCGCCGGCACGCCAGTCGAGGTGGAGGTCTTTGGTCAAAAACATCGCGACGATCATCCGCACGCGGTTGTGCATGAAGCCCGTGGCCGCGAGCTGGCGCATGCCGGCGTCAACGATCGGGAACCCGGTCTGCCCCGCCTGCCAGCGCTCCAGCGCGTCGCCGCCGCGCGCCCATTTCAGCTCGCGGTAGTCTTCGTTGAATTCCCGATCGAGCACGTCCGGCCAGTGCCAGAGGACTTGCAGGTAGAATTCGCGCCAGATGAGTTCGTTGATGAAAATCTCGACGTTGCGGCGCTGGCCGGCGGGCGTCGCGGCGGCGACTTCGCGACACTTTGCGTAGACTTCGCGGATCGAGAGCGTGCCGAAGCGGAGATCTTGGGAGAGACGGGAAGTGGCGTCATCGCCGGGCAGGTCGCGGCGTTCGGCGTAATGTTGAGCGGGGCCGTCGAGGAAGCGCGAGAGCCGCTGGCGCGCGGCGGCTTCGCCCGGCTCGATGATCTCGGCGTCGCGGGTGAGGCTCCAGGTCGCGAGCGTGGGCAGCGGGTCGCTCGGGAGGTCCGGCGTGGAGAGAGCGCGAATGGCGGGGCCGGCGCCCGGCTTTTCGAGTTTGAGCCAGGCCTTGGCATACGGCGTGAAGACTTTGAAATGCGTGCCGCTGCCGGTGAGCACTTCGGCGCGTTCGTGGATGGCGACGTCTTTGTGCGGGTGGATCGCGAGGCCGTGCGGCGCCGCGGCCTTCGCGAGATTCTCCTCCACGGCGCGGCCGAAGGGGTCGGGATCGCGGTTGAAGTAGATCGCCCCCGCGCCGCTTTCCTTCGCCAGCGCGAGGAGCACGGCCACCGCATCGCCGTGGCGGATAATCAGTCGGCCGCCTTTGGCTTCGAGGTTCTTCGCGAGCGAGGCGAGGCAGCCGCACAGGAATTCCTGCCGCGGCGCGCCGGTCCAGCGATGCGACACCTTCCATTCGCTGACGATGTAAACCGGGACGACCTGGTCGTGGGCAGCGCGGGCGACCGAGAATCCGGTGTTGTCGGTGAGGCGAAGGTCGCGGCGGAACCAATGAATGGCGATGGACATCGTGGAGACAAAACGCGCGCTCTTGCCGCGGCGACGCATTCAACCACGCATCGAGGTGCGGCCCGACATCGCGCGGCTGAGGGTGAGTTCGTCTGCGGATTCGAGGCCGCCACCGGCGGGCAGCCCTTGCGCGAGGCGGGTGACGGTCACCGGCAGTTCGCGCAGGATGTCGGCGAGGTAACTCGCGGTGGCTTCGCCTTCCACGTCGGCGCCCACGGCGAGGATGATCTCGGTCGGCTGCTCGGCCTTGATGCGTGCGAGGAGCGCGTCGATGCGCAGGTCTTCCGGGCCGACGTGGTCGAGCGGGGCGATGCGGCCGCCGAGGGCGTGGTAGTGGCCGCGGAAAGCGCCGGTGCGTTCGAGCGGGAGGATTTCCGTGGGCTGCTCGACCACGCAGATGAGCCCGGCGTCGCGCGCGGGATCGCTGCAGATTTCGCAGAGCGGCTCGGTGGTAAAGAAGCCGCAGCGGGTGCAGGGCTTGATCGCTTGGGTGGCGTCGTCGATGGCGCGGGCGATGGTGGCTGCGCGGGCATCGCGTGACTGGATCATCCACAGCGCGATGCGCTCGGCGCTGCGCGGGCCGACGCCGGGCATGCGTTTGAGCTCGGCGATGAGCGCCTTGATGGCCGTGGGATATTCGATGCGCTTCATGGGGGAGAAATCCGAAATCCGAAGCACGAAATCCGAAACAAATCCGAAAGGCGTGAACGAGGAAAACGGATGGCTGGGCGCGCGGTTTCCTCGGTTTTCATCACTTCAAACTTTTCGAGCCTTGTTTCGGATTTCGAAATTCGGATTTCGGATTTCCGGCCGCCTAGAGCCGCGCCGAGTTCCAATCCAGCGCCGCCAGGCCGGTGCGGAGTTGTTCGATCCGCCGGATGTAAAATTCCACCGGGCCATCCGCGCCCTTCGGCGCGCGGGCGCTGTAGAAGACGTCGAGCGCTTCATCCCAGAGCTGCGAGCGGTAGTAGACCACGCCGGTCCAGAAAAGATCGCGGCGCTCGAGTTCCTCAAAGGAGAGCACGTTGCGCATCCCGAGCAGCTCGTAAATTTCTTCGCGGCTGCCGTCCTCGAAGCGCTGGATCATTTCCATCGGCCGCACTTCGATCGCCTCCTCGGCAAAGTAGAACGTACCCGCGCCGAGCAGGATGCGGGAGCCGTAGATGAGATTCGCGCGGCAGAGGCGGCGGCCGAATTCCACGGGCTCGCCGGCCACGCTGTAATTGCCGAGCCGGCGGGAACCGTAGGCGCCGAGCACCATCTCGCCGCTGTTCACGCCGATGCGGAAGTCGAACATCTGCTTCCAGATCGTGTGGCATTCGCGGTTCACGGCGTTGAGGCGCTCCTCCAGCGCGAGCGCGGCGTCGCAGGCGGCGATGGCGTGATGGATGTCGCGGAGCGGGGCGCCGAAGACCACGCGCACGCTTTCGCCATCGCACTCGTCGAGATAGCCGCCGCGCTCCACGAGCAGGTCGGCGACGTGGCGACGGAAGGAATTCGTGAGCGCGACGTAATCGGCGGCGGGCAGATTTTCCTCGAGTTCGTCGTGATTGAAAATCTCGCAGACGATGATGGTGACGTCGCGGCGCTCGCCTTCGAGGTTGAGCGGCTCGTCGGCGTCGATGAGGTGCTTGAAGGTGTTCTCGGAAATGCGGTCGCCGAGGATTTGCCGCAGGATCCGTTTGCGGCTGCCGGCTTCGCTCCGCGAGTAAAGAAAGCCGACGATGAAGCTGAAGAGGATGGCCGCGGCGCCGGGTAACGGGGAAAGGTAGCGGCCGAAGAACTTGAAGCCGGCCGTGGCGACGATGAGTTCGAGCAGGGCGGCGATCGCGATGACGTGCTTGAGCGATGGGCGCGGAATGTCGATCGTGGTCCACGCGATGCCGAGCGCGAGCGCAGCGGCGATGAGATACTGCACCAGCCGGAAATCGTGGGCGCCGGGCGGAGCGAGCTGGAGGAATTGCGCGAGGGCAGCATCGGGCACGGCGAAGGCATTCCCCGCGATCAATAACGCGACGAAGCCGCTCACGAAGAGGCCGACAAAGAGGGTTGCCTTGAGGTAGCGCACGGAGGGTGGGCGGGATGTAAACACTGGTTTCCGCAGGCGCGCAACCCTGAGGACGTGTTCGGCGGCAGGCGTGGAACCAAGATAGGCATTGAACCGCGGAGGCGCAGAGGCGCAGAGAAGAGAGAAGAAATGAGCCACCTTCGCTCCGACCTCCGTGCCTCCGCGCCGCGCCTCTGCGCCTCTGCGCCTCTGCGCCTCTGCGCCTCTGCGCCTCTGCGCCTCTGCGGTAATCCTCTCCCCTCATGTTTCACATCGTCCTCATCGAGCCGGAAATCCCGCCGAACACCGGCAACATCGGCCGCCTGTGCCTCGCCACGGGCGCGCATCTGCACCTCGTGGGGCCGCTCGGATTCTCCCTCGATGACAAGACGCTGAAGCGCGCCGGACTCGACTATTGGGCGGAGGTGAAAGTGACGCGCTGGGACCACTTCGCCGCGCTGCAAGCCGCGCAGCCCGCGGAGGCGCGCTGGTATTTTCTCACCACGAAAACAACGCGGGCATACTGGGATGCTGCTTTCCAGCCCGGCGATTTCCTCGTCTTCGGTCGCGAGACGAAGGGGCTGCCCGAGCCGCTACTCGCGGCGAATGCGGAGCGTTGCCTCACCATCCCGATGCGTCCCGAGACGCGGAGCCTGAATCTCGCGACGTCCGCGGGGATCGTGCTTTACGAGGCGATGCGGCAGGCGGCGGCTCGTGGCGCAGTCTGGTAGGGAAGCCGCGCCGCGGGTTCCGGCACCAACTGCTGGGGGAGTTTGGGAACCCGCGGCGCGGCTTCCCTACCGTGTTTTTCCTCGCGCGGTGCCGTCGCCTCGCACGCGGTCGATTGACTCGTCTCCGGCACACCGGCGAAACTCGTGCCTGAATCCCTCCCGAATCATGAACCTCCCGCGCTGCCTTTTTTCGATCCTCCTTTTCGCTGCGACCGTCACGGCCAGCGCGGAACCGTGGCGCTGGCAGACCGCGCTGGTGCCGGATGTGGGCTTCGATCTGGATGCGGCCCAAGTGGTCCGAGTGACGACGCTCGCGGCGAAGGGCGAGGGTTCGCTGGCGGCAGCGGTGCAGGTGAAAGGGCCACGGATCGTGGTGTTTGATGTCGGCGGGGTGATTGATCTCGGGATGAAAGGGCTAAATTTCCGGGAACCCGACCTCATCGTCGCGGGACAGACGGCGCCGCCACCGGGCATCACCGTAATCCGCGGCGGCCTGCAACTTTCCGGCGACCGCACTCTTCTGCAGCATCTCCGCGTGCGGCCGGGCGACGCGGGGCAACCGAAAGGCGGCGGCTGGGAGCCCGACGGCATCACCACGGTGGGCGGGCCGGTCGATGTCTGGATCGACCATTGCTCGGTTACCTGGAGCGTGGATGAAAACATCAGCGCGGCGACCTACAAATCACCGACGGGGGAACCGGCGCGCCGCATCACGATCCGCGGGTGCATCATCGCCGAAGGCTTGAACCAGGCGACGCATGCGAAAGGCGCGCATTCTAAGGGGACGCTGGTTTTCGACGGCACGCAGGAGGTCGCCATCGTCGGCAATCTTTACTCCAGCAACGTCGAGCGGAATCCGGTCTTCAAACTGAACACCTCGGGCGTGGTGGTGAACAACGTGATCGCCAACCCCGGCCAGCGGGCCATCCATGCTTCCTCCCCAGAGCCCGGAGAGGCGGGGCTGCCGAAAGCCCGGATCTCCGTGGCCGGCAACGTCGTCCTCTTCGGCGCGCAGACGAAAAAGACCGCGGCGATCTTCGAGGGCGTGGCCGAGGGTTACTTCAAAAACAATGAAGGCTACGACTGGATGGGGAAGGCGCTGCCCGAATTGCGCGTGCCTTTCCCCACGCTCCCGGAGCCGCCCGTGTGGCCGGAAGGGTTGCAGGCGCGCAGCCCCGCCGGGGCGATGTGGCACGTGGCGCGGTTTGCGGGAGCGCGGCCGGCGGAGCGCGATGCGATCGATGAGCGGATCGTGCGGGAGGCCATGACGGGCACGGCGCGGATCATCGACAGCCAGGAGGAAGTGGGCGGCTATCCGAAGCCGGAGCCTGTGACGCGCAAGCTGGAAGTGCCCGCCGCGGGCCGTCGAGCGTGGCTGGAGGGGCTGGCTGCGGAGGTGACGTTCGGCGCCGCGGCTACCAGCCCGGCGAAGCCCGCTCCAATCGGAAAGTGAAGCGCATTACGCAACGATAGGCATCGCGGGAAGCGCTCGTGTAACGCGCGGCCGACCCGCTAGGCGCAGGGCGTAAGTGCGGCGAGCAGTTCGTCGAGCGGGATGGTGACGATCGTGGTCGCGGTATCGTTCAGGCCGTAGGGCAGGATGAGGCAACCGCGATGCAGCAGAGCGCCGCAGGTGTAGACGACATTCGGCACGTAGCCTTCGCGCTCGGCGCCCACGGCTTGGAGCAGCGGTTCGCGCAGCTCGGCGAGCACCTTCGACGGATCTTCGAGATCGAGGAGCAGGATGCCGATACAGTATTTGCGCATCGGGCCCACGCCATGCGTGACGACGAGCCAGCCAGCCTCGGTCTCGATGGGTGAACCGCAGTTGCCGATCTTCACGCTTTCCCACGGATGGCTCGGCCGGCGCAGGAGCTGGGGATCGCTCCAGAAGTGCGGGTTGTCCGAATACATCAGGAAGAGGTTTTCGTCGTCCTGCCGCGAGATCATCGCGTAGCGCCCGCCGATGCGGCGCGGGAAAAAGGCCATGCCTTTGTTTTGCACGGCGCGGCCATTGAGGGTGAGCGCGCGGAAGTTGAGGAAGTCGCGCGTTTCCAGCAACTGCGGGAGAATCGCCCGGCCATTGTAGGCGGTATAAGTGGCGTAGTAGATCACGCGGCCATCGTCCTCGGTGAAGCGCACAAAGCGGGCGTCTTCCATCCCGTTACTCTCATTGGAGGAGACGGGAAAAATGATGCGCTCGGACACGGCAACCGAGGGGTCGAAGTGGACTTCGTAGTTCGACTGCGCGAGCCAGCGCACACACTCCGCCGTGCGCTGCGCCTCGCGGGGCAGCGGGCCGGAAGGCGCGGCTTGGCGCACGGCGGCCTCCAGTTCGCTGAAGGTGAACTGGTCGCCGAGCGAGGTCATCACCGCGCTCGACCATTCGTTCTCGAAGCCCATCTCCACCAGCTTGTGAAGGAAGACGGTTTTTAGATATGTCGGGTTGGGATTGAGGTTCGACGCGGTGACGAAGCGCGACGGTTCGTCCACGGTGATCGTGTGATTTGCGTGGATGACGCCGGTCCGAAATTCGATGGAAGAGATGTGCCCCTCGCCCGTGGCGCGCAGGCTGAGGATGAAGCGCAGCTCGCCATCGGTGAGGCCGGATTGATCGGGATGCGCGACGATCGAGGGATTGAAAAGCGCCGCGGCTTCGAGCGCGTATTCGCCGGAGAAAAGCGCGCCGATGTAGAGCTGGCGCGCCTCGGAGAGCGGCCGGCCGCTGAAGACGTGCGCCTTCACGCGATCGAAGTGGCGCCGCCAAAAGGTGCGCAGATTCAGGTGACGGCTGCCGAATTCCTCCGTGACCCTGATGAGCTGCTCCTCGATTTCGGCCTCGGTGAGCGCGAGCGCGCGGCCGATGATGTTCACGACGCGGGCCGTGTCGCCGGGGATGAAGGGGCGGATGAGCACCCGCGAGCTGTTGGGCCGGAGGCTCACACCGGTTGGGGAAATGGTTAGGCTGCGCATATTTTGAAGGGGTTTTGCTGCGCGGCAGCGCGGGTGAGTTCGGCGAGCGAGAGGTAGAAGGCGAGGCTCGATTCAGCGCCTTGGTTTTGGTTGAGGTGATCCTGCAGGAGCGCATCGCGGCAGCCACCGGTGGTGGGATCGTAGAGCGGCTGGCCGAGGTCGTTGCGGCCGAGGAACCACTCGAAGCAGCGGCGCGCGGCACTCTGCCAGTATTCGTCGCGGGTCACGCCATAGGCTTCGAGACAGGCGGAGACCATCGCATGCGCCTCCAGCGGCTGCTGATCGAACCGCGCGCGCTCGGTGCCCCGCGCCCAGAAGCCGTGACAGCCGATCGGCGCGAAGTGGCCGCCCTCCGCGGTCTGCGCCTCGAGCAGCCAGCGCAGCGAGGTGAGCCCGACATCGAACATGTCGCCGTTCGACGTCCAGTGGCCGCTGAGGATGAGCGCGTGCGAAAGTTTCGCGTTGTCGTAAGTGGCCGTGCGTTCGAACCACTGCCACGCGGGCGAAGCGTTCGCGCGAAACAAACCGACGAGCTGCCCGGCGAGCACATCGCGCATCTGGCTCACCACCCGATCGCCTGCGAAGGTGCGGAGATATTCGTGGATGGCGAGCAGCGCAAAGGCCCACGCCCGCGGCGAGCTGAAGCGCGCGACCGGCGGCAGCCCGCGCTGAAAAAGCAGCGCGCAGAGATTGCGGTGCCCCTCATCCTTCGAGCGCCCAAGCGCGGTGCCCACGGCCCACAGCGCGCGCGCGTGACTGTCCTCGGAGCCGGCCCGCTCGATCCACTCGCGGTGGTGATTCATGAAGTTGCGGAAGCGGCAGGTATTCGCATCGAAGGCGTACCAAAGAAACGCGAGGTAACTGCTCGCGAGCTTCTCGATCTCCGCGGGCGCGTCGCCCATTTCCCGCAGGAGCACCGTGAAGATAAAGGCGCGGGCGTTGTCATCCGTGCAGTAACCCTCGTGATAGTTCGGCACGTTGTAGATGGCGTGCTGAAAGATGCCGGTGTGGTCGCTCATCTTCAGCAAGTGATCGAGCTTCAGCGGCGGCACCGGGTAGTTCGCGTTCTCGATTTTCCGCTCCGCCGCGGTCTCCATCGAGGGAACGCTGAGACTCGCACGCGCCCGCTCGAAGCTCTCCATGTAACGCTGCGCGACCACCGGCCAGATCATCTCGCGGCCGGCTTTCCAGGCGCGTTTGCGCATCGCGGTCATGAGCGTGGGGTTGGAAAGATAGAAGTTCACGCCCTCCGCAATGGCGGGCGCATCGCGAAACGGCACGAGCACGCCGCGTTCGCCCGCGAGCAGCTCCTGCGCATGCCAGTAGGGCGTGGAGATGATCGCCTTCCCGGCGCCGAACGTGTAGGCCAGCGTGCCGGAAGTGATCTGCGCCTCGTTGAGATACGGAGTTAGATAAATGTCCGCGGCGCCGATGAATTCCTTCAGCTCTTCGAGCGTCACGAAGCGGTCGTAAAAGATGACGTGCTCCTCGACGCCGCGTTCTTTGACGAGTTGCTCCAGCTTTCGCCGGTAGGCTTCTCCTTCGCGCGCGATGAGGTGCGGATGTGTAGCGCCGAGCACGAGGTAAACGACGTTCGGATGCCGCGCGAGGATCGCGGGCAGCGCGTCGATGACGTACTCGATGCCCTTGTTCGGCGAGAGCAGCCCGAAGGTGAGCAGCACGGTTTTGCCCTCCACGCCGAAGACGTCCTTGTAGAAGTTCGAGTCGATGAACGGCATGTCGATCACGCCGTGCGGGATGAGGTCGATCTTCTCCGGCGCGATGCCGTAGATCGTCTCCAGCATATTTTGCCCGCGCTCGGCCATGACGATGAAGCGCGCGGAGAGCGCATCGAGTTGTTCCATCACCGCGCGCTGATCGGGGTTCGGATCGCGCAGCACGGTATGCAAAGTCGTGACCACCGGCATGCGCACTTCACGGAGAAAGGTGAGCAGATGGTTCCCCGCCGGGCCGCCGTAGATGCCGAACTCGTGCTGCACGGAGACGACCTCGACGTTGTTGATGTTGAGGAACTCCGCGGCGCGCCGGTAGGAGTCGAGTTCCTGCTCATCGATCTCGAAGCGCACCCGCTCGGGGTAGTCGTAACCCTCGGGCCGATCATTGACCGAGCCGACGATACACTGGGTCGCGGGAAAGGCCGCGGCGACCGCTTCGCAGATGTCCGCCGTGAAAGTCGCGATCCCGCAGCGGCGCGGCACGTAATCCCCGAGAAACGCGACGTTTCTGGTATTCGGAAGATGATTCATGGCGTCGAAGGAATTTCGAGCGCCTCAAGGTGGCAGCGACATGGCACCCGCCAAACGGCGGGAAGTCCTGGACGAAAACGCGGCGAGCCTCCGGCTTGCGGCGCGCCCGGTCAACCCCCATCGCGCCAAAGCCCTCGGCGGCGCTTACGCGGCGGGCGAGCGTGGGGCGCTCTTCCAGTCCAGATACGCGGAGACCCGGACGATGTGATCGAGGTCGGCATCGGCCTCGGGTGCGGGGGCGAGCGCCCATTCCCACGTCTCGCTCGGCGCTGGCAGCGAGAGGCCGTGGAGGTTGTCCCATTCGTGGGTCGTCGCGCCGGTGCGGTCGCGATGCAAGCCGGCGATATCGGTGATCAGCGCGGTGTGTCCCGGCAACCGGTGGAGATAGTCGAGATGGGCATGCTGGAGCTGGCGGGACCAGGCTTCGCGCTCGCCGGGGCGGCGGCGTTGGAGGCAGCGCGCGGGAATGACGGGGAGTTGCGACAGGAGATTGAGCGAGACGGTGAAATCGAGTGTGGGATGATCGAGGAAACCCGTGGGCGCGGAACTCGGCAGCGGGTTGGCCGCGTCGGCGGCAGCGCGAGGCAGGGCGTGCAGGGTCTCGGTCACGTCGGCGGTCTGGCAGCGGACATTCGGAAAACGCGCGGCGGCGAAGCGGCTGGACCACGGAAAAACGAGGTCCACGAGTAGCACTTCGCGGAACATAACTGACAGCTCTGCGAGCGGCACATCGTGCAGCAGCCCCGCGCCCATAATGACCGCCGTCCGGCGACCGGGGGCGAGCGCGGCCGCATCGAGAATCGCCTGCCGGGTCCGCGCGAGATGCGGCTCCCACGCGCGTCGGCAGCGGCGATAACGCGACTGGACTTCCAGGCTGGAACGGAGAAATCCCATCGACCGCGCGCGCCACGAACAGGGCGTGGTGGCGTATTCGAAAAGGTCGACGAGCAGCATCGGCGGATGTTTCCCGAGCACGGCGCTGGCCGCGAGGAATTAACCCGCCGTGCCGTCGCGCGCAGCCATCCACCCTTCCGCCCGGCGGCGATTCAATGGCTATGAATGCCTCCACCGAACCGCGCGATCACTTCATCACGCTCCTGAAAAAATTTCACACCGCCATGCTCGTGAGCCACAGCTTGGAGGAAGGATTTCACGCCCGCCCGATGGCGGTAGCCAAGGTGGAGGACGACGGCCATCTCTGGTTTTTCACCGGCGCGGCTTCGACGAAAGTGCAAGAGATCGCCGCCGACTCGCACGTCTTCCTGACCGCGCAGGATGGCGACAACGCTTTCCTCACCTTGAGTGGTCGCGCGACGCTGCTCGCCGATCGTGCGCTGATCGACCGGTTGTGGAGCGAGCCCTTCCGCGTGTGGTTTCCGGACGGGAAGGACGACCGGAATCTCCAGTTGATTTCCGTCCGGCCGGATTCGGGCGAATTTTGGGACACAACCGGCACGAACCGCATCAAATACCTGTGGGAAGCGGCGAAGGCCTACGCAACGGGGACGACGCCCAAGATCGACGAGGGCGAACAGCACGGCGCCGTGCGGCTGTGACCAGCGGGGAAGAAGCTGCTCGCCCGGCGCTCGGCGCTATGTGAGCATTTGCGCCATGCCCCAACGCCCCAGCAAAAAATCGAAACCAGCGCCGCCCGCGAAGGCTGGGTCGAGCCCCGAAACTTTGGAGCAGGATAAGAACTCGCGGCAGCGTCACCTGGCGCGCACGGCCAAGGCGATTGTAGGAAAGTTTCAGGGCCGGAAGTCGGTCTAGTGAGCGATCGAAAGTCACCCGCTGCCTTGATGCCCGACTCGACCATCTCGCAGGAATCCGCTTCGCCCCAGCCACGGTGAATCGCGGTCGTCTGAACTTCCGCATCGAAGCGCAGGCCACCGGCACACGTGCCCGGGCTGCCACCTTTCACACGGCGCACAATGAAGTGCGCACGCCGCTCTTCATGCCCGTGGGCACGCAGGCCACGGTGAAGGGCCAGCTCACGCAGACGCTCGAAGACGCCGGCTCGCAGATCCTGCTCGCGAATACCTACCACCTGCTGCTGCGGCCGGGGCCGGAGGTCTTTCGCCGCACCGGCGGCATTCACGGATTCATGAGCTGGAAGAACTCGGTGCTCACGGACTCCGGCGGCTTTCAGATTTTTTCGCTACCGCATTCGCGCTCGATGCGGGAGGAAGGCGCGGCTTTTCAAAGTTACGTCGACGGGAAAACGATCCTGCTCAGCCCGGAGCTGAGTATCGAGACGCAGAAGGCGATCGGGAGCGACATCATGATGGTGCTCGACCAGTGCATCCCCTCGACCGCGGATGAGGCCACGGCGCGGGAAGCGCTCGGGATCACGCACCGCTGGGCGGCGCGGAGTCTCGCGGCGCGCGGGGATTCCCCACAGGCGCTGTTTGCCATCGTGCAAGGGGCGTTGTTCCCGCAGCTCCGGCGCGAAAGTGCGGCGGGGTTGTGCGAGATGCCGTTCGATGGATTTGCAATCGGCGGCCTCGCGGTGGGCGAGAGCCGCAGCGAACGCCAGGACACTTGCGAACTCACCACACAACTCCTGCCGCAGGATCGCCCGCGTTACCTCATGGGCGTGGGCACGCCGCTCGACATCCTCGAAGCAGTCCATCGCGGCGTGGACATGTTCGACTGCATCATCCCCACGCAAGTCGCCCAGCGCGGCGGCGCCTTCACCTCGCGCGGCTTCCTCCAGTTGCGGCGCGGCGTCTACAAATTCTCCGAGGACGCGCTCGACCCGCTCTGCGCCTGCCCGACCTGTGCGCGCTACTCGCGCGCCTATCTGCATCACCTTACCAAGACCGGCGAGCACCTCGGCTGGTCGCTCATCGGGCAGCACAATCTCTACTTTTACCACCAGCTCATGCGCGACATTCGCCAGAGCATTTTCGAGGACCGCTTCCTCGCGCTCTACGAGGCGAAACGCGCGTTCCTCCACGAGACGGACGCCGATCATCCGATCCACAAACAGAAGCCGAAACGGCGCATGGCGTTTCATCGTGGGAACTATGAAGTGCATCGCGCGCCGGAAGGTTTCGCGAGCATCCGGCAGATTTCCTCCGGCGAGATCATGCACTCGCGCACGCCGCCGATGGTGGAAGCGCAGGGCCTGTACATCGAGCAGTCGCGCCTCGCGGAGCGGCTGCGCATTTCCGCGGAAGAATCCGCCGAAGCCGCCGCGCCGCTCGTCATCTGGGACGTGGGCCTCGGCGCCGCCGCGAACGCCATGGCCGCGGTTCTGCGCTACGAAGACGAAGCAGCCGCCGGCCCAGTGCGACCGCTGCATGTCGTGAGCTTCGAGAACGATCTCGATCCGCTGCACCTCGCCTTTCAGCACAACCGCGAATTCACCTACCTCCGCCACGGCGGCATCGGCGGTATCCTGCGCGATGGCCACTGGCAATCGCCGCAGCATCCGGGGCTGCGCTGGACGCTCGTTTTCGGGGATTTCCTCGCCTCGATCCCGCAGGCGCCCGCGCCGCCAGACGTCATTTTCTTCGACCTGTTTTCGTCGAAGACGGACGCGGATCAGTGGACACTCTGCGCGTTACGCCAGGTCTTCGCGGCGTGTGCCGGACGCGCCGTGGAGCTGTTCACTTACACCTACTCCACGGCGATCCGCGCCGCGCTGCTCGCCGCGGGTTTCCATGTGGCGAAGGGTCGCGGGACCGGCGAAAAACTGGAGACGACGATCGCGCTCACGCCCGCGGCGGCGGGCGGCTCCGCGCACGCATTGATCGGCGCCGACTGGCTGGCGAAATGGGAGCGCTCGACGGCGAAATTTCCCACCGACCTCAGCGCGGACGAGCGGCCGGCTTTCGAGGAAACGATCCGCCGGCACGCGCAGTTCCGGGGCCTCTGATCCCAGCTTCGGGAGTGGCTGCCCGACCAGGATTTGAACCTAGACAAAGCGCGTCAAAGGCGCTTGTGCTACCATTACACCATCGGGCAAAGAGGCGGGAATGTGCGTGAAGAGCGCGGGCTTGGCAAGCGCCCGCAATGCGCAAAAAACGCTTCGTCCTTACGCCGGGACGAGCAGGCTGCGGCCGGTCATCTCCACGGGTTGTGCGACGCCGAGCAGGTGCAGGAGCGAAGGCGCCACGTCCGCGAGGACGCCGCTCTCGAGGCGGTATTTTTTCGGGCCGGAGCCGACGTAGAGCAAGTGGACGAGGTTCGTGGTGTGCGCGGTGTTCGGCGAACCGTCGGGGTTGCGCATCTGCTCGCAGTTGCCGTGGTCCGCGGTGATGAGGAGCTGACCGCCGAGGGCGAGCGTCTTCTCGACGAGCAGGTGCACGCCGAGGTCGATGGTCTCGACGGCGTGGATGCCCGCCTCGACCACACCGGTGTGGCCGACCATGTCGGGGTTGGCAAAGTTCAGGATGACGAGGTCGTATTTCTCCAGCCGCCGGTAAACCTCGAAGGCGAGATCGGGACCGCTCATCTGCGGCTTTTTGTCGTAGGTCGGCACTTCCTTCGCGCTGATCGCGAGATAACGATCTTCACCGGGATACGGCTCCTCGATGCCGCCGTTGAAGAAGAAGGTGACGTGCGGATACTTCTCCGTCTCGGCCGCGCGGAGCTGGTGGAGCCCGGCTTTGCTCACTGCTTCGCCGAGGATCATCGAGAGCGACTGCGGACCGAAAACGACCGCACAGTTGTAGGTCTTGTCGTAGCTCGTGAAGGTGACGTAGTGCGTTTTCGGCACCACTTCGCGGTCGAAACCATCGAAGCCGGGGAGCAAAAACGCGTCGCTGAGCTGGCGGGCGCGGTCGCTGCGAAAGTTGAACCACAGCACCACATCGCCATCGCGGATGCGCTGCTCGTTGGCGTGGGAAAAGATGATCGGCTGGAGGAACTCGTCTCCCCGCGGATCGGCGGCGTAGGCCGCTTGCACGGCGACGCTGGGCGCGGCGGTGGAAGCGGGGCCGCGGCCGAGGACGATGGCGTCCCACGCCAGCTTGTTGCGCTCCCAGCGTTGGTCGCGATCCATGGCGAAGTAGCGGCCGATGACCGTGGCGATCTGCGCGCCGCTGCCTTCGATCCCCTGCTCTACCGCCGCCAGATAACCCGCGCCGCCCGTCGGCGAGGTGTCGCGACCATCGGTGATCGCATGGATGAGGATGTCGCCCACGCCCGCCGCCCTCGCCGCATGGCAGAGCGCGATGAGATGATCCTGGTGCGAATGCACGCCGCCATCGCTGACCAACCCGAGCAGGTGCAGCCGGGAGCCTTTCGCTTTCGCAAACGTCTCGACCAGCACCGGATTCGTCGCGAATTCTCCATCGACGATCGCCTTATTGATCCGCGTGAGATCCTGATAAACGATCCGCCCCGCGCCGAGGTTGAGGTGCCCCACTTCGCTGTTGCCCATCTGCCCATCCGGAAGGCCCACGTCCATGCCGCTCGCGCTCAACGTCGCCTGCGGATAATTGGCGTAGAGGTGATCGTGATACGGCGTCTTCGCGAGCAGCGTGGCGTCGCCGTTGGCCGCGGCTTGAGCGCGCCCGCCGGGGTTGATACCCCAGCCATCGCGAATGATGAGAACCACAGGTTGCTTCGGCATGGCGCGGAGCGAACCAGCGGGCCGGGCGCAAACCAAGTCCGGAATTGTTTCGCACTGTCGCGCGGCGCGATTTCGTCGAAACCGAGGTAAAACCGCCCATCGCCGGTTTACGGGTCTAACCACGAGCCGATTGCGCGATCATCGGATCTCCCGTTTCGTCCGCGCCCTTTCCCGAACCGCCGATCTGGACCGCACCCGCGGTCACCGGCACCCCACTCATTCGAAAAAAGGATGACCACCCCATGTTCAAGCCCTCCCTCCTCCTCGTCGCCGCCTGCCTCGTTTTTGCAAACATCGCCACCGCCGAAGTCACCTCGAAGGATATTCAGCACGGCAAAGCCTCCTGGTATCACGAGCCGCAGCGCCTCGCCTCGGGCGGCCGGTTCAACCCGGAAGCCATGACCGCCGCCCACAAGACGCTGCCATTCGGCACCATGGTGCGGGTCACGAATCTGCGTTCGAAACGCAGCGCGATCGTCCGGATCAACGACCGCGGCCCGTATCGCGGAGGCCGGATCATCGACCTGAGCCGCGCCGCCGCGCGCCAGGTGGGCATGCTCCAGTGCGGCATCGTGCCGGTGAAGCTGGAAGTCATCGCCGCCAGCGAGTAGCGACCGCCATCACGGTTGCTCGAGCCGCGCGGCGAAGCCGGCGACGATCTCCGCTTCGGCGGCTTCATCGAAGGGCAGCCCATTGATCAGCGCCAGGCTGGCCGAGCGGCGGAGCGCGTGCGCGGCCTCGATGCGATAGGCGCGGGCGAGCGCGGGGGGAAAGCTGCGATCGGTCCCGAGTCCTTCGGCGGCGAGCTGCCGTAGGAGTTCGCGCGCGATCTCGCCGGCCATCGCGGTCAGGGCCGTCGCGGCGGATTGATGTTTGTGATCGTAGCCGGTGCCGCCGTCCACCTGGCAGACTTCGCGCGGGTCCACCTGGCGGAAGACTTCGCAGAGCTGCCCGATTTCCAGGCCCCAGCCGCTGCTGGCGGGCAAGGTCGCCGCGAGTTCGCGCGTTAGCGCCACTTCGCCGGCGAGCGGGTAACGAAAGCTGAGCAGGAAATCCACCAGCGGCACGTGTCCCGCCACCCGTACCACCGCGTGCAGCAGCGGCGCGAGGAAGAGCCGGCTCACCCGCCCGTAAAGCCGGTCCGTGACGCGCGAGTAATACATTTTCGCGAAGCGATAACCGAGCTGCGGATGCGCCACCGCGGTGCAGAGCCGCGCGAGATCGGCCCGGCGAAACGACGCCACGTCGCAATCCTGCGTCGCGAAGACGGCGCACTCTCCAGCCTGCGCGAGGTGCGCGAAAGCCGCGGCCACATTGCCACCCTTCCCTCCCGCGTCCGGATTAAAAAGCCGCGTCACCCGCGCCGTGCCGACCGCCTCCCGCACCGTGGCGCCGTGCCGCTCGGAAAACTGCGCCGCGGTGAGCCCATTCACGCTCAGCACCACGTCGTGGAGAAACGTGGAGGACTCGAGTTCGCGCCAGATCGCCGCAAAGGCCGGTCGCTCCAGATCCGCCGCGTGGCAGGGCAGAACGAGCGCGATCGGCCGCTGCTTTGCGCAGGCGCCCAGCTCCGCTTCGAGCCGGGGAAGGTGCGAGTCGTTGAGCCGCTGCAGCGTGCAGATCAGTCCGGGCTGGGCGAAGTCGCTCATGGCCGCTGACGCGTAGATCAAACCGCCCATCGCGGAAAGGGGAAACGCCCCGGCCGACATCGCCGACCCGCCGCACTCTACAACCCGGCGCGGTCAGGTTTTCTTGCGCGGCTCGCGGGCGCGGAAGTGCAGGATGAGCGGCAGCCCGGTGTAAGGCGTGTGCTCGCGGATGCGCGCGTGGAGAAAGCGGATGTAACTTTCCGTGAGCAGCTTGTCGTCGTTCACGAAGAGCACGATCTCGGGCACGGGCAGCAGCGTCGGGTGGCGCGGCTCCGGCTGCGTGGCGAAGAGGACTTTGAAACGCTTCCCGCCCTTGCTCGCGGCGGGATGCGCTTCGAGGGCGTCGCGGATCAGCCGATTCAGCACGCCGGTCCCGATGCGCATCTGCGCTTCCTTGCCGATGCGCTCGATCATTTTGAAAAGCCGCGTCATCTCCGCGCCGGTTTTCGCCGAGACGAGCATCACGGGCGCGTAGTTGAGGAAAAACAGCTCGTCCTTCATCTCCTGCAGTACTTCGGTGAGCGCCTCCTTGTCCTCGGTCCGCTCCTTGATGAGATCCCATTTGTTGACCGCGACGATGCACGGCTTCTGCGCTTCCTGGATCTGGCCGGCGATCTTTTTGTCCTGCGCGGTCACGCCCATGGTGGCGTCGATCACGAGGCAGCAGAGGTCCGCGCGGCGGATGCTCTTTTCGCTGCGCATGACGCTGAAGATCTCGACGGTGTTATCCACCTTGCCGCGCGGGCGAATGCCGGCGGTGTCGATGAGCACGTAGTGATTGCCGTGGCGTTCGTAGGGAATGTCGATGGCGTCGCGCGTGGTGCCGCTGATCGCGCTGACCATGGTGCGCTGGTCCTGGAGGATCGCGTTGGTCAGCGAGGATTTGCCGACGTTCGGCCGGCCGACGATCGCGATCTGGATGGGTTTGGTCGGATCGCCGGGCGGGATGTATCCGCCGTAGCCGGGCAGCTCGCGTTCGATCCACGCGACGAGCGGCTCGATGCCGATGCCGTGCTCGGCGCTGATCGCGAGCGAGTTCTCGAAGCCGAGCCGCGAAAACTCCGCGGCGTTCGGGCCGTGTTTCTCGTGGTCGACTTTGTTGATGACCAGGATGAGCGGCTTCTTGATGCGGCGCAGGCGGCGCGCGATGTCGAGGTCCACGGGCGTGATGCCATCCTGCGCATCCACGACGAAAAGCAGCAGATCGCTCGCGGTGAGCGCGATCTCGACTTCGGCGTGGACCTGCTCGCTGAAGCTCGCGTCGACGTCGCTGCCGATGCCGCCGGTGTCGATGATGGAAAACGGCTCGCTCGCGAGTTTGCACTTCGCGGTGATGCGGTCGCGCGTCACACCGGGCTGGTCGTGGACGATGGAGATGCGGCGGCCGGCGAGGCGGTTGAAGAGGGCGGACTTTCCGACATTCGGGCGTCCGATGATGGCGACGGTGCGTTCGGGCATGAGATTTTAAAAAGTAGATTTGGGGTCGCCGTGGCCTCGGGCGTGAAGCTGGCGGATGCCGTCGACCACATAACCAGCGCCGGAGATTAGCGTGAATAGGCCGGCAAGAAAGACCGGGATGTCGAGGAAGTTCAGCTCCCAGCGCAGCGGACCGATGGCGACTTCGCGGTGAAAAAAATTGAGCTGCAACATGCAGAGCGAAATCGCGACCATCTGCAGCGCGGTCGCCGCTTTCCCCATCCAGCTCGGCCGCACCTCCACGGAGCCGTGCAGATAGTGAACGGTGAGCACACCCGCCATGAGGAGGACATCTCGCGCGATGACCAGCACCGGGAACCAGACGGGAAACTCGTAGGCCCAACTGCTGAAACTCAGCGTGATGATCGCAGCGAGGAGCAGCCCCTTGTCCGCGATGGGATCGAGCACGGCGCCCAGCACGCTGCGCTGATTGTAGTGGCGCGCGATGTAGCCATCGATGCCGTCGCTGGCGGCGGCGAGGACGAAGATGGCGATGGCGACCCAGCGTTCCCACTCCTGCGGGTGGCCGAGCTTGACCCCACGCCCGTAGTAGATCGCCATCATGACGAAGAGCGGGATCATGAGGATCCGCGCGATGGTGATCTTGTTGGCGGTCGTCATGGCAGGACCGGGGATACAATGGGAATCCCCGCGGGAACGCAACCGCCGCCTCGCGCGGAGACTACGGCCGCGGCGTGTCGTTGAAGTAGAGCTTCACGTTTTTCGTGGCGCGACCGGAGGCCACGATGTCGAATCGGCCGTCGCCGTCGAGATCGGCGAGCAGCAGGTC